>WBZQ01002259.1_pt1 | contig 12503 bp, 10 predicted proteins | sample 5204251 | NCBI WGS metagenome assembly WBZQ01 (sample SAMN12412402, study PRJNA552823) | activated sludge metagenome | isolation source: activated sludge from nitrification reactor of wastewater treatment plant... | place: USA: Virginia | collected 2017-09 | reverse complement strand
GGTGGCCGGGCAGCTCATCGCGCCGCCGAGCTTCGGGTCGTTCAACGCGACGGGGTTGAGGGTCACGTTGCCGGTGTTGGTCACCACGAACGTGTAGGTGATCGTGTCACCGGCATCCGGGCCGTTGGCGTCCAGGTCCACGATCGCCCCCGCCGACTTGTCCACCGCGACGCTGGATGTGGGGTTGATCGGCACGGTCACCGTGTCGTCGGCGCTGACCGGACCGGCGACGCCGGCGGGCGGCGTGCCCTGCACGCGGGCCGTGTTCGACCGCGAGCCGGCGTCGACCTCGGCCTGCGTCAGGGTCGCCGTCACCGGGCTGCACGTCATGGACGCACCGGCGGCGAGGGTCGTGGCCGGGCAGGTGATCGGCGTGCCCGTGACCGGCGGGTCGCGAAGCACGATGCCCGTCAGCGTGACGTTCCCGGTGTTCGTCACGACGAAGCCGTAGGTGACGGTGTCGCCGGCGTCCGGGCCGTTGGCGTCCAGGTCCGTGATCGCACCGGCCGTCTTGTCCAGGGCGATGGTCGCGGTCCGCGGCACGGTCGTCGTGGTCGAGTCGTTCGCCGTGACGTTGGGGCCGGTCGGCGGCGTACCGGTGGCCGTCGCGGTGTTGGTCACCGTGCCGGCATCCACGTTGGCGCTGGTCAGCGCGTACGGCGCACTGGCGGTGCAGGTTCGCGTCGCGCCCGAGGCCAGGGCCCCGGCCGGGCAGTTGATCGTGATCGGCGGCGTTGCGCCCGCGAGCAGTGGATCGGCGACGCTCACGTTCGTCAGGCTGGTACCGCCGGTGTTGGTGACGACGAACGTGTAGGTGATCGTGTCACCCGGGTCGGGGCCGTTGCCGTCCCCGTCCGTGACCGTCGAGGCCTGCTTGTCGAGGCTGATGCCCGGCACCGGCGTGACCGGGGTGGTCGTGGTGTCCGTTCCCGTGACGGCCGGGCCGGTCGGGGGCGTACCGGTGGCCGTGGCGGTGTTGTTGACGGCGCCTGCGGTGACGTCGGCGGCGCTGATCGTGTACGGACCGGACGCCGTGCACGGAGTCGAGGCGCCGGCCGCGAGGGTGGTCGACGTGCAGGTCACGGTGACCGGCGGCGTCGCGCCGGCGAGCTTCGGGTCGCTCACCGCGACTCCGGTCAGCGTGGTGGTGCCCGTGTTGGTCACCGTGAAGGTGTAGGAGATCCGGTCGCCGGCGTCGGGGCCGTTGCCGTCGACGTCCACGATCGCGCCGGCGACCTTGTCGATCGCGATCCGCGGCACCGGGACGATTGGGGTGCTGGTCGAATCGGTCGCCGGGGTGAGCGTGCCCCTCGCGGGAGTGCCCGTGGCGGTGGCGGTGTTGTTGCGCACCTGCGCCGCGAAGTCCGCCGCGGTGATCGTGTACGTGAAGGGCCCGCAGGTGAGCGAGGCCCCGGGTGCGAGCGACCCGGCCGAGCAGGGAAGGATGCCGCCGAGCAGCGGGTCGCTGACCGTGGCGGGATTGACGGTCACGTTGCCGGTGTTGCTCACGGCGAACGTGTAGATGATCGTGTCGCCGGTGTCCGGCCCATTCCCGTCCAGGTCGTTGACCGCGCTGGCGCTCTTGTCGATGGTGAGTCGCGGCGTCGCCGGAATCGTGACGACGTTGGGGTCGGTGCCGGTCACCGCCGGTCCCGTGGGGGGCGTGCCCGATGCGGTTGCGACGTTGTTGACCGCGCCGGAGTCCACGTCGGCCTGCGTGATGGTGTAGGGCCCCGACGACGTGCAGTTCGCGGTCGCGTTCGGCGCGAGCGTCGTGGGCGTGCAGCTCACCGACACGGCCGGTGTGGCGCCGGCGAGCTTCGGGTCACTGATCGCGACGCCCGTTAGCGGTACGCCGCCGGAGTTGCGCACCGTGAAGGTGTACGTAACGGTGTCGCCCGCGTCGGCGCCGTTGCCGTCGTTGTCGACGATGGGCCCTGCCACCTTGTCGACCGTGATCGACGGCGGGATCGGAGTGTTGGTGAAGGTGCAGGTGATGTTCTGCGCCTGGGCGTTGTTCGTCGTCGACTGCGGGATCGACACGCTGCCGCTGGTCGCAGTGCCGGTCGCGACGGTCGCTCCCGTCGCGTTCACGCAGGTGTAGGAGCTCGTATAGAGGTTGGTGTTGCCGGCCGTGGCGGTTTCGGCGATGGTGATCGGCACGGCGGCGGCGGCGACGTTCTGGGCGACGGTCAGGTCGGGCGCGGTGAAGGTGCTGTTGTGGTACACGGTCCGCGGGCCGGTTGTCCCGCCGTTGCCGACCGCCGTCGCGAGCGTGGTGCCGTTGATCGCCAGGTTGAAGGTGTCGCTGCCGCCGGACACGAGCGTCTTGTTCACACGGACCACCGGCAGCATCGCGAGCTGGTAGTCCTCGACCTCGCCGGAATCGGCGCGACCGGTGGGGTTGTCGATCTGGGTCGCGTTGTAGCCGAGGCGCAGGCGGGCGTAGAGCGGGCCGGCCGAGGTCGCGGTGGGCACGGTCCAGCTGAGCGACGCCGAGGTCGCACCGGACGCGGGGTTGGCGCAGGCACGCTCAGCCGGGTTGTCGAAGACGTTGTTGCGGTTGAAGTCGATCCAGCCGCAGAGGCGTGCGGCGGCGCTGAGGCCGCTGAGCGGGACCGTGACCGTATAGGTCGAGCCGAGGCTCGCGGTCGTGAGGGCGGGCCAGCTGACGAGCGCATCCTCGTCCGCGCCGTCGCCCGCGGTGCCGTTGGGGTTCGCGCCCGCGGCGACGGCGTTCGCGGACGCCGTCGGGTTCGCCGTCGTGGCCTGGTCCTCGTCCACGCCGGCACCGAGCTGCAGGTCGGAGATGATGTGGGCCGCCGCCTGGGTCGGGTCATAGCTCGCCGGTGCGTCGCCAAGGTCCTGCCGAAGGCTGACGGAAAGGTTGAACACGTCGTTGGCTCCGGCGATTGGAGTCGCCGATCCGGAGGTGACGACCATGCGCGAGCTCATCGTGAAGGTCACCGATGTGACCGTCCCGTTGACGACGAACGAACCGCACCCGGCCGTCGAGCCTCCGGCAACGGCGCTCGAGCAGACGTTGTTCGCGTTGTCGGTCGTCACGCGGAAGTCGGTGGCGGTGGTCTGGAGGTTGGTCGCACCGGCCAGAGGGGGGCCGAGGGTGGCGCCCGCGGGCACGCTGGCGGTGAGCGCACCGGCAGCCGTGAAGCGGATGATCGGCCCACCACCGACCTGCGAGGCGCCGCCCAGACCGGCCAGGTGGATCGTCGGATTGCGGACCGGGCGGCTGAACGTGATCGTCATCGTCCCCAGGCCCGTGCAGACCTTCGTCGCCCCCGCCGTGACCGTGCCGCAGCCTGCGACCACCACGCTCGGGCGAAACGTGGTCAGCGCGGCGTCCACAGGCGGAGTGAAGTTCGTGTTGACGGCACCACGGGCCGACAGCGCGTCGGCGGGGCTCGTGACCGAGGTCAGACCGGTCGTCGACATGGTGACGGTGACGCCGGAGGGCTCCGGGATGATCGTCCCGGGCGTCACGGGGTTGACCGCGCCGTACTCGAACGCCTGCGCGCCCGCGGCCGCGACGAGGGATCCGAGCACCGCCACCGCCACCGCCAGCGTGGTACGCCGCATGCCAGTCATCCTTCGCCGCGCACGGTGCCGCGCTGGGCGAACACCGTGCAGTTGTCGTCATCCGCCTTGCCTGCCGGCGCGCTCGCCGTCCACGCGCGCTTCTCACCGGCGCCGAGGCCCTTCACCACGGCCACCGCCCGGGCCATCACGTCGGAGCGGTCGTTCACCCAGCTGACGGTGATCGCATAGTCGCTCGCCGCCTTCGTCGAATTCGTCACGCTGCCGCTGGCGCTGGCCTTGCCACCCTTGACCGGGCACCCGTCAAGCACGACGTCCTCGCGTGCGCCCTTCGCGTTCGCGACCTTCGGCTGCGCCGTGAGCGTCTGCGGCGACACGTTGTTCTGGTCGACCGTCGTGACGGTGGCCGAGTCCGAGCCGCACGCGGAGAGCACGAGCGCGGAGGTCATTAGGGCGAGGGCGATCAGGGCACGCGTCGCGCGGGTCACTTCAGGTCCTCCGGATGACGATCGACGAAACGCCGGTGCGGGTGTTGCAGAGTGCGGGTATCGCAACACTACTCTGAGCCTCGGGTGCAGGGCAATGGGCCGAGCGCAACATGAAATACCGTGTTTCCTGGGGGATTACCATCAGCGCGATCAATGTCTCGAATCACCAACGGGTTTGTGGTATTTTCCCCCGGCCCAGGCACATGACCACCGGTGAGGACCATTGAGCGCACACCAATGGAAGAACCATCTGGCGGGTTGCCTTCCTACGGATCTCGCCGAGGAATGCGACCTGTTCGAAGCCCAGATCGAGCTGCGCAAGCAGGGCAAGATCGACGAGCGCGTGTTCGCCGAGACCCGCCTGCGCCGCGGCGCCTACGGCCAGCGCTACGACAACGGCCACCGCTCGGACGGCCAGACCCTGCAGCGCCTCGACTTTCCCACCGACCTCACCAAGGGACCGGACACCGAGTGGGACGCGCCGGGAATGCTGCGCATCAAGATCCCGTTCGGCGGTGTGACCCCCGAACAGCTCGAGGTCATGGCCGAACTGGCGGAGGAGTACAGCGACGAGATCCTGCACGTCACCACCCGCCAGGACATCCAGCTGCACTTCGTACACATCGACGACACGCCCACCCTTATGCGGCGCCTTGCGGCGGTGAACATCACCACGCGCGAGGCCTGCGGCAACTCGGTGCGTAACGTCACGGCCTGCCACCTGGCCGGCGTGTGCCGTACCGAGTCGTTCGACGTGACGCCCTACGCCGACGCGCTCATGCGCTTTCTGCTCGGCCATCCCGACACCGGCGACTTCGGCCGTAAGTTCAAGCCGGCGTTCTCGGGCTGTGCGGGCGAGGCCTGTGGCCTGGTACGCATGCATGACTTCGGCGCGGTGGCCAAGGTGCGCGACGGTAAGCGCGGCTTCGAGCTGTTCGTCGGCGGTGGCCTCGGCACGAGTCCCTACCAGGCGAAGGTGCTGAGCGAGTTCTGCGCCGAGGAGGAGCTGCTGCCGACGGTGCAGGCGGTGGCCCGTGTGTTCGGCAGGCTGGGCGAGAAGGCCAACCGCAACCGCGCCCGCATCAAGTTCCTGGTCGCGAAGCTTGGCATCGAGGAGTTCACGCGCCTGGTCCACGCCGAGCGCGCGGACCTTCCCCACGACCCGAACTGGACCGCGTTCCTGGCCGGCATCGATCGCTTCGCCGAATCGCCGCACAACCGGCCGGCGCACGCAGCGGCCGGCGACGGTGGCGAGGACCTCGATCGCTGGCGCCAAACCAACGTGCGGCCCCAGCGCCAGGACGGCTTCACGGTCGTGGAGATCGCCCTGCCGCTGGGTGACCTCACCTCGTGGCAGGCGCGCCGCCTGGCGGACGTGTGCCGCGAGTTCGTGGGCGACAGCATGCGCTTCACCGTCGAGCAGAACATCGTGCTGCGCTGGGTCCGCGACGGCGACCTGGCCGCGCTGTACGAGGCGCTCGCCGGCATCGGCTTGGCGGCGGCCGGCGCGGGGACCATCCTCGACGTCACCACCTGCCCGGGCACCGATACCTGCAAGCTCGGCATCTCGTCGTCACGCGGCCTGGCCGCCGAGTTGCGCGAGCGGCTGGCCGCCACCGCCTATGAGCTTGACGAGGCCGTGCGGGGGCTGAAGATCAAGGTCAGCGGCTGCTTCAACAGCTGCGGTCAGCACCACGTGGCCGACATCGGCTTCTTCGGCAACAGCCGCAAGATCGGTGGCCATGCCGTGCCCCACTTCCAGGTGGTGCTGGGTGGCAAGTGGACCGACAACGCCGGCGCCTTCGGCCTGGCCATCGGGTCGGTGCCCAGCAAGCGCATCCCCGCGGTGGTCGACCGCATCACCAGCGCGTTCGTCACCCGCCGGGAGCCCGGCGAGTCGTTCCAGGGCTTCTGCGCGCGCATCGGGAAGAAGGAGCTGGCGGCCATGCTCATCACCGAGCTCAAGCAGGTCCCGGCCTATGAGGACGACAGCTCGTACTACTCCGACTGGGGTGACCCGCGCGAGTTCTCGATGGGCGACTACGGCGTGGGCGAGTGCGCCGGCGAGGTGATCTCCCGCACCGACATGGATCTCTCCGTGGCCGAAAGCACCGTCTTCGAAGCCACCGTGGCGCTGGAGGATGGCGATCTGGCGCGCGCCGACGAGCGGGCCTATGCCGGCATGCTCACCGCAGCGCGCGGCATCGTGGCCCTGGAGATCCCGCTGCCGCCGCGCGAGGACGCTGCCATGATCGCCGCCTTCCGCGAGCGGTTCGTCGACACCGAGGTGTTCTTCGATCGCTTCGCAGGCGGCAAGTTCGCCCGCGCCCTGTTCACCCGGCATGAACACGGGCCGGTGAGCGGCCCCGACGCCGTGCGCGAGCTGGTGGAGGAGGCGCAGCTGTTCCTCGACGCCGCCCACCAGTGCCAGATCCGGGTGGCCGCATCGCGGCAGGCGGGGGTGCCGGCGTGAGGCTGCAGCGACTTTCGGTCCTGGCAGGCTTCACCGACCCCGGCGTCGATCCGGAGGAGCTCGTCGCGACCTTCCACAACTGGGTACGCGACCGCACGCTTGGTGGTCTGCCGATCGACGTCGCTCGCTACAACCACGTCCCGGACGGGCCGGGCACGGTGCTGATCGGGTTCGAGGGCGACTACGCGGTCGACATGTCGCTGGGCCGCCCGGCGCTGCGCTACACCCTCAAGCGGCAGAACGAGGGCTCGGTGGCCGAGCTCGTCGCCCTTGCGGTCGGTCGTCTGCAGCAGGCGGCCGCCCAGCTCGCCGACGACACCGGGCACACCGTCGACCTGGCGCAGGTGGTGGTGCGTATCGCCGACAAGCTCGTGGCGCCCAACACGGAAGCGACGCGTCAGCGCGTGCAGTGCGACGTGGTCGCCGCGGTGGCCGCGGCGCTCGGGTTGAGCGACCCGGAGGTGTCGTTCGGCACGCTCGACCCGCGCGATCCCGTCACGATCGTGGTGAGCGGGGTCGGGGCGCCCGCCGCCTGACCACCCAACCGTTTCCTCACCATTCGCTGGCAGTTCCCTCGCGTTGCTCACCGTTCGCGGCCTGGTTCCTTGGTGTGCCGTGGCTGGAGGATGCCCTCACGTCAATCACCCGCGGAGGGAGCGGCACTCATGAAACTCACCACACTCACCGTCACGCTGGTCGCGGCAGGGGCCCTGGGCATCGGCGGTGCGTCGCTGGCAACGGCCAAGGGGGGCGACGCCGGTGTCCGTGCCACCGGTACCTGCTCGTCGGGCGTCACCGCCAAGCTCAAGGCCAAGCACGACGACGGCCTGCTGGAGGTCGAGTTCGAGGTGGATCACAACCGCAACGGTGTGCGGTGGAATTGGACGCTGGCACGCGACGGCAGGACAGTCCGCACCGGCGTCGCCCGCACCAAGGCGCCGAGCGGCAGCTTCTCGATCACGCGCCGCATCGCCGACTCGCCCGGCGCGACCCGCGTCGCCTTCCGTGCCGTCAGCAGCGGCGGCAAGGTGTGCACCGCTCGCCTCACAGTCTGAGCCTGGCACCGCGGCCCGGTCCGCGGCCCGCGGCTCCCCGGTTTGCGAACGCGTGCCACCGCTGCGCCTCACCGCCGGCGGTGGCACGGTGTTCAGGGCGCGACAGTTACGAACGTCCCGACCAATTCTCGTCGGGTGGATCGTTGCCTTTTGGGCGAAATCGCTGGCTATACTGCGCGGGCCGCAGGGAAGGGCTCGGACGACGCCCTCCCGAGCGCCAGGAATTTGGGAGCAACCGCGATCGAGGAGGCCCGGGATCGGAGTGATGTGCCCACACGGGCAGAAGGTGACGATGCGATGAGCACGGCCACCGCACCACCCCGGTCACCGTTCGCGGTCAACCCGGTTGAGTTCGTCCTCGCGATCATCGGCTTCATCGCGCTGGCGCTCGCGGCCCCGTTCGTCTGGCTGCTCGAGGGCCCGATGGCCGGCTGGCACGTGGGGGCACTGCTGTTCACGCTCATGTGGGCGCTGCAGCGCCTGGTGAGCAAGGTGATCGTCGGCATGGATCCCACGCACGCCGTGGGCCTGTCGGGCATCACCTCGATCGGCCGCGCCATGGTCACCGTGATGATCCTGTTCGTGATCGCGCTCAAGGTCGACGAGACCGTCGGTCTGGTGGCCGGAGGGGTGTTCGCAGCCGCGTTCACGTTCGACCTGATGGGGCGCACCATCATCTTCGCCATCCGTGAGAAGGAGCGCAAAGCTGCGCGCAAGGAGATCGACGCATGAGTGAGGCCGTCGTACCCGCGCCGGAGCCGGCGTCGACGCCGTCCGGTGGGGGCAAGGGGAAGGTCATCGTCCTGGCCCTGCTCGGCTTGCTGGTGTTCTGGGCCGTCCTGTCGTACTTCGCGGGCCACCGCAGTACCGAGGAGTTCAAGCCGCAGAACGAGTTCAAGCTCCAGGAGTGGGTGCCGATCCACCTCGGCCCGCTCGACATGTCGATCAACAAAGCCGTGATGTACCTGGCAATCGCCTCGGCCATCTGCATTCTCGTCGGCATCTTCGTCGTGCGCGGCGGGCTGAAGATGCGGCCCACGAAGGCGCAGAACGTGGTGGAGCTGGCATACGACTTCGCCGAGAACCAGATCGCGAAGGCCACGCTGCCGGCGAAGGTCTTCAACCGTTACTTCCCGTACATCGCGACGCTCTTCATGTTCATCGCCGTGAACAACCTGATCAGCTTCATCCCGCTGCCGGGCGGGGAGCACAAGTCACTCGCCGGCATTCCGGACCTCGGGCTGTACGCCGCGACGGCGAACATCAACGTCACGCTGGCGCTGACGCTCTGCACCTTCATCATCTACAACTACGAGGGCGTCAAGGCACACGGCGTGCTCGGGTATGTCAAGACGTTCATCCCGGGCGGCGACCTCAACCCGTTCATGAAGGCGATCATCTTCGCGCTCGAGGTGCTCTCGAACGTGCTTCGCCTGGTGAGCCTGAGCGTGCGACTCTTCGCCAACCTGCTGGCGGGCCACCTGCTCATCATCATGGCGGCCGGCTTCGCCCTGCTGCTGGGCAACTGGGTGGGCGCCGTCGCGATTCCGTTCGGACTGTTCTTCTACTTCTTCGAGTGGGTCCTGATCGCGGGACTCCAGGCCTTCATCTTCGCGATGCTCAGCGGCATCTACATCGGTTTCGCTGTCGAGCACGCGCACTGACCAACACGAAAAGGACCTCTCAAAGTGGCTCTTGAAGGAAACATTGTTGATGCGGCCAAGGCCATCGAGCTCGGCCTTGCCACCGGCTTCGGCGCCATCGGCCCGGGCGCCGGCGTGGGTTACCTCATGGGTAAGACCGTCGAGTCGGTCGCCCGCCAGCCCGAGCTGCGCGGCGAGATCATGGGACTCATGTTCCTCGGTCTCGCGCTCACCGAGGCGATCACCTTCTACGCCCTGCTGATGGGCTTCGTCGCCTTCTTCCTCGTCTAGCCGATGAACGTACTGCTCAACAACGCCTCGCTCATCACGGCGGCGGCTGAGGGCGCGGCCAAGAAGGAGAACCCCCTTCTGTCGCCCAGCCCGGGACTGATGATCTGGACGATCCTCATGTTCTTCCTCACGCTGCTCATCCTCAAGAAGTGGGTCTTCGGTCCGCTCGGCGCTGCCATCGAGAAGCGCCGCACCAAGATCGAGGAGGACCTCAGCGAGGCCGAGCGCAGCCGCGACGAGGCCGTGCGGATGCTCGAGGACTACAAGGTCCAGCTCGCGGATGCCCGCAAGGAGGCCGACGAGCTGCGAGACCGCGGCCGCCGCGAGGGAGAGCGGGAGCGGTCGTCCATCGTGAGCGCCGCCGAAGGGCAGCGCGAACGCATCCTCAGCGACACCCAGCAGCTGGTCGACGCGCAGAGCAAGGCGGCGCTGTCCTCCGTGCGTGGGGACGTCGCGGCAATCGCCCTGGCCGCCGCTGAGAAGGTCACCAAGAAGTCGCTCAACGACGACGACCACCGCCGTCTGGTGGAGGAGGCGCTCAAGGAGATCGACCTCTCCAAGGCCGGAGGAGCCCAGCCCGCGTGAGCGTCGCCGCCACATACGCCGAGGCCCTCTATCAGGCCGCAGCGCAGGCCGACGCCGTCGCGACCATCGCGCAGGATCTCGACCAGGTGCGCGGTGCCCTTGCCCCGGACGGGGACATCGCCCGGGTGCTCTACAACCCTCAGGTCGACGGTGCCATGAAGAAGCAGATGCTCGCCGGTCTCGCCGGCGCCGCCAGTCCGCTGACGGTCAACCTGCTGCGGGTGCTGGTCGACCACGGCCGGCTGGAAGAGCTGCCTGACGTCGCCGAGGCGTTCGACCGTCGCGTGGCAGACGCCGCTGGACAGATCGCGGTGGAGGTCACTACCGCCATCCCGCTGCCCGACGACCTGCGGGCACAGGTCGTGCAACGTATCGCCGAGCAGACGGGCCGCACACCAGAAATCACCGAGAAGGTCGACCCCGAGATCATCGGCGGCCTTGTGCTGCGCGTGGGCGGCGTGATGACCGACGCCTCCGTGCGCGGTCAGCTGACCGGCCTTCGCAGGACCATCAACGACGCGTCGTAGTCCTACGACCGTAGAACCACTCACCGAGGAACCAGGAAGAACAGCCGATGGAGCTTCGACCCGACGAGATCACAAAGGTCCTTCGCCAGCAGATCGAGCAGTACGCGGGCGAGATCGACACCCAGGAGACCGGGACGGTCCTCCAAGTCGGTGACGGTATCGCGCGCGTGCACGGCCTCGAGAACTGCGTGGCCCTCGAGATGCTCGAGCTGCCCCACGGCGTGACCGGCCTGGCCCTCAACCTCGAGGAGGACAACGTCGGCGTCGTGCTCCTGGGCGAGGACACCCTCATCAAGGAGGGCGACCCGGTCAAGCGCACCGGCAAGGTCATCCAGGTGCCGGTCGGCGAGGCGCTCCTCGGCCGCGTGGTCGACCCGCTCGGCAACCCGATCGACGACCGTGGCCCGATCGCCACCACCGAGTTCCGCCCGGTGGAGTTCAAGGCTCCGGGTGTGGTGCAGCGCAAGGGCGTGCACGAGCCGCTGCAGACCGGCATCAAGGCCATCGACGCGCTCATCCCGATCGGTCGGGGTCAGCGCGAGCTCATCATCGGCGACCGCGGCACCGGCAAGACCACCATCGCGCTCGATACGATCATCAACCAGAAGGGCAAGGACGTCTTCTGCATCTACGTCGCGGTCGGCCAGAAGGCCTCCACGATCGCCCAGCTGGTACAGCGTCTGCGCGACGCGGGCGCGATGGAATACACGATCGTCGTCGCCGCGACCGCCTCGTCCAGCGCCCCGCTCAAGTACCTCGCCCCGTATGCCGGCGCCGCCATGGGCGAGTACTTCTGCTACTCGGGCCGCCACGCACTGTGCATCTATGACGACCTCTCCAAGCAGGCCGACGCCTACCGGCAGATGTCGCTGCTGCTGCGGCGCCCGCCGGGTCGCGAGGCGTTCCCGGGCGACGTCTTCTACCTTCACTCGCGCCTGTTGGAGCGCGCCTGCAAGCTCTCCGACGAGCTGGGCGCCGGTTCGCTGACCGCGCTGCCGGTCATCGAAACCCAGGCCGGTGACGTGTCGGCCTACATCCCGACCAACGTCATCTCCATCACCGACGGCCAGATCTTCCTGGAGAGCAAGCTCTTCTACCAGGGCATCCGCCCGGCAGTGAACGTCGGTATCTCCGTCAGCCGCGTGGGTGGCAACGCCCAGATCAAGGCGATGCGCCGGGTGGCCGGCAAGATGAAGTTGGAGCTCGCCCAGTACCGCGACCTCGAGGCCTTCGCCCAGTTCGGCTCGGAGCTCGACGCCGCCACCCAGAAGACGCTGGCGCGCGGCGCCCGTCAGGTTGCCACCCTCAACCAGCCGGTGTTCCAGCCCTGGCCGGTCGAGGATCAGGTCGCGATCATCTTCGCCGCCAACCAGGGATACCTCGACGAGATCGAGCCGCTCGAAGTGCCGCGCTTCAACGAAGACCTGCGTGGCGCGCTGAACGAGGAGGGCGCCATTCTCGGCGCCATTCGCGACTCGAACGAGCTGACCGACGAGACCGCGGAGAAGCTCGACACGTTCATCAAGCAGTTCACGATCTCGCGTATGGGCCACACGCCCGAGAAGGCGCACGAGGAGGCTGCCGCCAAGCTGGCCGAGCAGGCTGGTGACGAGGCCGAGGAGACCGCGGCCGTCTGATGGCTTCCTCACGTGACATCAAGCGCCGGATCGAATCGATCCGCGGGACGCGCAAGATCACGCGCGCCATGGAGCTGGTTGCATCCGCCAAGCTGCGCCGCGGCCAGGACCGCATCGAGGCACTGCGGCCGTACGCGCAGGCGATGCGGACGCTGATGGCCCAGTCGGCTCGTCAGAGCGGCAAGGTCACCGGCCTGCCGCTGCTGGAGGCACGACCGGAGGTGCGGAAGGGCGTCGTGGTGGTCGTGA
>WBZQ01002256.1_pt1 | contig 12510 bp, 11 predicted proteins | sample 5204251 | NCBI WGS metagenome assembly WBZQ01 (sample SAMN12412402, study PRJNA552823) | activated sludge metagenome | isolation source: activated sludge from nitrification reactor of wastewater treatment plant... | place: USA: Virginia | collected 2017-09 | reverse complement strand
GTGCCTGATGGCGGCCGAGCGCGCCCTGCACGTGCGCGGACGCGCCGACGTGCGCCTGCTGCTGTGCGCGCAGGAGGGCACGGGCTGGGTCGAGGCCCAGGCGCCGCCGCCGCGACCGCTGCCGCGCTTGCGCGAACAGTTGCGCCTGTTCTGACGGCGGTACCGGCGCCGTGGCAGGCCCACGCGTGGCCGGAGGCCGATTCCAACTGGCGCTCCGCGCCGTGCGCGCTCAGCCGGTCTTGGTGAGCTCGGCGAGCACCAGCTTGGCGACGCCCTTGAGCGTCTCGAAGACGCCGGTGCCGCGCGCCGCGACGGCCTCGTGCACGGGCTCGCCCTTCTTGGCCAGGAGCTGCTTCATCTCCTCGACCGGGGCGACGTTGGGCAGGTCGCGCTTGTTGAGCTGCAGGACGTAGGGGATGGTCATCAAGTCGTAGCCCTGCGCCTTGAGGTTGGCTTGCAGGTTCTCGATCGACTCCAGGTTGGCGTCCATGCGCTCGACCTGGCTGTCGGCTACGAAGATGACGCCGTCCACGCCCTTCAGGATCAGCTTGCGGCTGGCGTCGTAGAACACCTGGCCGGGGACGGTGTAGAGGTGGAAGCGCGTCTTGAAACCGCGCACCGTGCCCAGTTCGAGCGGCAGGAAGTCGAAGAACAGCGTGCGGTCGGTCTCGGTCGCGAGCGAGATCAGCTTGCCCTTGGCGCCCGGATTGGTCTTGTCGTAGATGTGCTGCAGGTTGGTCGTCTTGCCGCACAGGCCGGGGCCGTAGTAGACGATCTTGCAGTTGATCTCGCGCGACGCGTAGTTGATGAAGGTCATGGCGCGCCCAGCCTGCTACTCGCTGAAGAGGCTGTCGATGTCCTCGTCGGTGATCTCGGCGAAGGGGCTCTCGAAGGCCGTGCCGCCCACGGCGCGCTCCTTCTCGACCTTGGCCATGATGCGGCCGAAGACGTCGCCGAGCTCCACCGAGGCCTTCTTCACGCGCAGGCGCACGAGGCCGAGCGAGGAGCGCTCGTCGAAGATCACCACCAGAATCACGCGCTGCGCCACGATCGAGATGTGGATGTTGTCGCGCTCGCCCTCGTGGAACAGCACCGCGAACTCGCGTTCGCCGATCAGCCGCGCCAAGCCGTCGGTGGCGGCCACGTTGCCGGCCGTCAGCGAGGCGAGAGACGTCGTGTCGAGGTTCTCGATGTCGCCGTGGGCCGCGATCTGCTGTCCGTTCTTGTCGACCAGGAAGACGACCTTGGCGTTGGCGTCGATGCGCAGCTTGGAGATGATCTGCTTGATCTGGTTGAACTCCTCCTCGTACATCACGATGTCGGGAGCGGCCATGCGCTGATCCTCCCTCAAGCTTGCGCGGGACGTTCGGGCGTTCGAGCCCTTCGCGGGTCCGTTAGGTTATATCGCGTCACGCCGCATTTGCAAGGCAGCCTGCGCGCTTGCTGCGAGCGAACGCGCGCGCCCGACGACGGTCCGGGTCCAGACGCCTCAGGGGACGAGCAGCAGCTTGCCCGTCGTCGCGCGGGCCTCGAGCGCGCGATGGGCGTCGGCCGCCTCGGCGAGCGGCCACGCCCGTTCCAGGCGCAGCGCGAGGCTGCCGTCACGCAGCCAGCCGAACAGGTCGGCGGCGCGCGCTTCGAGCTCGCCGCGCGTGGCGACGTAGTGATAGAGACTCGGACGCGTCAGGAACAGCGAGCCCTTCTGCGCCAGCATGGCCGGGCTGAACGCAGGCACGCTGCCGCTCGACTGCCCGTAGAGCACCAGCATGCCGCGTGGCGCCAGGCAGTCGAGGCTGCGCTCCCAGGTATCGCGGCCGACGGAGTCGTAGACCACCTGCACGCCACGGCCGCCGGTGGCCGCGCGCAGCGCGCCCTGGAAGTCGACGTGCGAGTAGAGGATCACCTCGTCGGCACCGGCCTCGCGCGCCAGGCGCGCTTTCTCCTCCGTCGACACGGTGGCGAACACGCGCGCCCCGCGGCGTTTGGCGATCTGCACCAGCAACAGGCCGACTCCGCCCGCGGCCGCATGGACGAGACAGGCGTCGCCGGGCGCGAGCGGGTAGGTGGTGCACGCCAGGTAGTGCGCGGTCAGGCCCTGCAGCAGCAGTCCAGCGGCGCTGCGCGTCGCGACGTCGTCAGGTAGACGCAGGGCTTGGTCGGCGCGCACCAGCGCCTGCTCGGCATACGAGCCCTGGAAATTGACCGACGCGACGCGGTCGCCGACCGCGAGCGTGTCGACGCCGGCGCCGAGCGCGACCACTTCCCCCGCGCCTTCGCCACCCGGCGTCGACGGCAGCGCCACGGGATAGAGCCCGGTGCGCTGGTAGACCTCGATGAAATTGACTCCCACAGCCTGCAACCGCACGCGCACGTGACCGGGCGGTGGCTCGGGCGTGGGCAGCTCTTCGAGCCCCAGCACTTCGGGTGCGCCGGTGGCGTGAACGCGGATCGCGCGCATCGCGGACAGCGTAGCACGCGGCGCGCGTGGACCCGCTCGCTGTCCTCGCCAGTGGACAGAAGCACGCTATGGCCGTGAAAGTTGTCAATTGATAGAAGTATCTTTTTTATTTCTAGTTACCTGCCGCGCCACGGTCGCGATACGAGGCGGCCGGGCGTTTGCTTCCTGCTCCCGCCCAGCTAAGGGAGGACGCCATGAGGATCGGACCTGGCGGGCTTGGGATCGCGGTCGGGCTGCTCGTGAGCGTGCCGCTGGCAGCGGAGAAGCTCGAAGGCTATGCGGAGTGGCAGGCGGGCGGCTGCCTGACGGTCGACGGGCAGCGCGTGTGCGCGGCGCCCGGCCTGCGCTTCAAGGGCCACGACGAAGCCACGTCCTTCGACGCCATCCCGCTGGGCTACGAGGTCAGGGTCAAGGGGTCGCGCGACAGCGGCGGCACGTTCGTGGCCGACGAGCTGGACGCACGCCGTAACGGCGAAGCGCTCTTCGAGGACGAGCTGCGCCACCACTTCGATGCGCTCGAGGAGCTGTACCGCGACCACGGGCACGTCTTCGACGTGGACGACGATGGCCGCCCGGGCGACGACTACGGCGCGCTCCTGGAGCGCGGCCCCGAAGTACGCCGCGCGCGGCGCGTTCTCGAACGCCTGGTGCCGCCCTATCTCGACCCGGACGCGTTCCGCGTGTACGCGGTGGAGAACCAGGACTGGAACGCGATGGCCGCGCCCAACGGCGCGATCTTCGTCTTCACGGGACTGCTCGAAGCGCTGGACGACGACGAGCTGGCGCTGATCCTGGGTCACGAGCTGGCGCACGCGACGCACGAGCACGCGCGCCGGCAGGCCAAGAAGAACATGTGGGTCGAGCTGGCCACGACCGGCGTGGCGGCCGTGGCCGACGCCGCGATCGACAACGACGTGGCGCGCGTCACGACCCAGCTCGCGGCGTTGATCGGCGGGTTGGGCCTGCGCAACAGCTTCGGCCGTGGCCTCGAAGACCAGGCCGACCGCGTGGGCCTGCGCTATGCCTACGAAGCCGGGTATGACGTCGCCAAGGCGCCGCGGCTGTGGGAGCGCTTCGCGCAGCGCTACGGCTCGCTGCCCAGGTTCGTGCACTTCTTCGTGGACGAGCACTCGCGGTCGCCAGAGCGCGCGCGCAAGCTGGCGCAGGAGATCGCCTGGAACTACGCGCGGCAGGCGGAGCGCGAGCGCGTCACCTCGCGTTGAGCGCGAGTCGTGCCGCCCGGGCGCGCTCGTGGCACACTGCTCACAGGCCGGCGACGCTGAGGCCGGTCGCGGCGCGGCAAAGCGCCCGAGGAGACGATGCGATGCGATGCGATGGAGGCAGCCTGACGAGGGCCTGGCTCGTGCTGGCGGTGTTGGCCGGGCCCGCGTTCGCGCAGGACGAACCCGCGAGCGGTGCGGCCGACGGGGCCGCGGCCTGGCAGGTGCACGCGCGCACCAGCGGCATGACGCTGGCCGACGCGCCACGCGCCACGGACTGGCAGCCGGGCGACCCGATCAAGGAGATCCCACGGCGCGCCGTACGGCGCGGCGACGTGGTCGCGCCACCCGAACCGATGCTCGACCCGCTGCTCGACGCTCAGCGCCAGGCCGACGAGGCTCGTCAGGCCGCAGGTGACGCGCCGAACGCCTTCGGCGCGCCGCTGCTCAACTTCAACGCCGGCGGCTTCACGGGCGTCAACCCACCCGACACCGTGGGCGACGTGGGTCCCAACCACTACGTGCAGCTCATCAACTCGTCGGGCGGCGCGCAGGTGCGCATCTACAGCAAGGCCGGCGCGTTGCTGGCCGGGCCGGCGGCGCTCGACAGCCTGGCGACGCCGGGCTCGCCCTGCGCCAACGGCCTAGGCGACGGCGTGGCGCTCTACGACCAATGGGCCGACCGCTGGTTCCTGAGCGAGTTCTCGGGCACCGGCAATCACCTGTGCCTGTACGTCTCGCTCACCGCCGACCCGGTCACCAGCACCTGGTTCGCCTACGACGTGACCACCACCGACTTCCCCGACTACCCGCACTACTCGATCTGGCCCGACGCCTATTTCTTCACGACCAACGAGAACGTGCCGCGCGTGTACGCCATCGAGCGCGCGCGGGTGCTCGCCGGGCTCAGCACGACCGTCATCACCCGCTCGGCCGGGGTGCTCTCCGGGTTCGGCTTCCAAGCCCTGACGCCGGTGGACGGCGACGGCATCGTGCCGCCGCCGCCGGGCTCTCCCGGCCTGTTCCTGCGCCACGTCGACACCGAGGCACACGGTTCGCCGGGAGCGGCCGACCGGCTGGAGCTGTTCACGTTCCAGCCCAACTTCACGACGCCGGCCTCATCGGTGTTCAGCGGGCCGACCAACGTGAGCGTGGCCGAGTTCGACTCCGATCTGTGCGGCCTGACGTCGTTCAGTTGCATCCCGCAACCCAGCGGCGTCAACGCTCTCGATCCGCTGCGCGAAGTGGTCATGCACCGCGCCCAGTATCGCAACTTCGGACGCTTCCAGACGGTCGTGGGCAGCTTCGTGACCGACGCCAACGGCGCCAACCGCGCCGGCGTGCGCTGGTTCGAGTTGCGCAACACCAGCACCAGCACCGCCAGCGGCTGGAGCCTCTACCAGCAGGGCACGCTCTCGCCCGACGCCACGCACCGCTGGATGAGCAGCATCGCCATGGACGGGGCCGGCAACACCGCCCTCGGCTACAGCGCCTCGAGCGCTTCGGTCTTCCCCAGCCTGCGTTACGGCGGCCGCACGGCCGGCGCCGCGCTCGGCACGTTCGACCAGGCCGAGGCCCTGGCCGTGGCGGGCAGCGCCTCCAACTCGAGCAACCGTTGGGGCGATTACGCCTCGCTGAACGTCGATCCGGCCGACGAGTGCACGTTCTGGTTCACGAGCGAGTTCAATGCCGCCGGCACCTGGACGACGCGCGTCACGACCTTCAAGTTCGACGTCTGCGTGCCGTTCTACAAGGGCGACCTGAACCAGAACCTGACGACCGACCTGGTGCTACGCAACACCTCCACCGGCCAGACGGACATGTGGCTCATGAGCGGCGTCACGCGCGCCAGCAACGTCACGTTGTCGCCCACGCCGGCCGCCACGCAACAGGTCGCCGGGGTGGACGACTTCAACGGCGACAACAAGAACGACCTGGTGCTCTGGGACACGACCAGCGGCGCGGTGGAGTTCTGGCTCATGAACGGCACCACGCGCACCGGCGTCGCGCCGCTCACCGGCGCGGCCCCGCTGGCCACCAACTGGAAGCTGTCGGCCACGGCCGACTTCAATCGCGACGGCAAGCCCGACATCGTGTGGCGCAACGTGACGTCGCAGAAGATCGTCATCTGGCTCATGAACGGAGCCGCCAAGACCGGCAACATCGTCCCGGTGCCCGACCAGGCCGTCGACGCCAACTGGGAGATCGTGGGCGCCTTCGACCTCAACAACGACGGCACGCTCGACTTCCTCTGGTACAACCCCTTCTCGGGCAAGATCGTCGGCTGGTTGATGAACGCCGCGGTGGTGCGCATCACCGGCAACTTCACGAACCCGAGCAACGCCGGCGACGCCAACTGGAAGGTGCTGGCCGCGGGCGACTACGGCATCGGCCCTGATGGTCCCGACCTGGCCGTGCCGCAACCCGGCAGCCGCGACGTGGTCTGGCGCAACGCGACCTCCGGCAACATCGTCGTCTGGCACATGGACTACGCCCTGAACCGCACGGGCGGCGTCTTCACGAGTCCCACCGCGCCGAGCCCGAGCCCGACGCTGTGGACCATCGTCGGGCCGCGCTGAACGCGCCGCCCCGCTCGTCCCGCGCGCGGGGCGGGCGGGGCGCACATCGATGAAGCTCTCCGACCTCAAGGTGGCCGTGCTGTGCGGCGGGCGCGCCACACGGCTCGGCGAGGCGGCCGCAGGCCGGCCGAAGGCGCTCGTCGACGTGGCCGGCCGGCCGTTCCTCGATCGCCAGCTCGGCCTGTTGCGTCGCCAGGGCTTGCGCCGCGTGCTGCTGCTCGTCGGGCATCTGAGCGAGCAGATCCAGGCTCATGTCGGCGACGGCTCGGCCTTCGGTCTCGAAGTCGCCTGCCTGCCCGACGGGCCGCATCCGCTGGGCACCGGCGGCGCGCTGCGCCAGGCGGCCGACCAGCTCGCGCCGGCCTGTTTCGTCGTCTACGGCGATTCGTACACCGACGTCGACTTCGGCGGCCTGTTGACGGCCCTGGCGCGCGCGCCGCAGGCCGAGGCGGTCATGGCCGTGCTGCGCAACGAGGGACGCTGGGACACGAGCAACGTGGCCTTTCGCGACGGCCGCCTGCTGCGCTACGACAAGCGCACACCCGACCCCGACATGCGGCACATCGACTACGGCGTGGCGCTGTTGCGCGCCGAGGCCTTGGCACGCGTGCCGGCGGGCGAAGCCTGCGACCTGGGCGACCTGTACCACGCCCTGGTGGCACAAGGTCGTATGATCGGCCACGAGGTCGAGCGGCGCTTCTACGAGATCGGCTCGCCCGCCGCGCTCGAGGAGGCGCGCCGCTTCTTTCGGGAGAACGACGAACGCATGACCTACGCCCACACTTTCCTGACTGAAGCCGCCGAGGTCGTGGCGCGCCTGGACCGCGACGCCATCGAACGTCTGGCCGCCCTGCTCGGCGACCTGCGCCGACGCGGCGGACGCCTGTTCGTGCTGGGCGTGGGCGGCAGCGCCGGCAACGCCTCGCACGCCGTCAACGACTTTCGCAAGCTGTGCCACATCGAAGCCTACGCGCCCACCGACAACGTCTCGGAGTTGACGGCGCGCGTCAACGACGACGGCTGGGAGCGCGTCTTCGCCGACTGGCTGCGCGTGAGCCGGCTGCGCGCCGACGACATGCTGCTGGTCTTGTCCGTGGGCGGCGGCGACCTGCAACGCAACGTCAGCCCGAACCTGGTGCGCGCCCTGGAGTACGCGCGCGAGGTGGGCGCGAGCATCGGCGGCATCGTCGGTCGCGACGGCGGCCACACCGCGCGTGTAGCCGACGCCTGCGTGCTCGTGCCCACGGTCAGCCCGCACAACGTCACGCCGCACACCGAAGCCTTCCAGGCCGTGGTCTGGCACTGCCTCGTGTCGCACCCGCTGCTGCAGGCCCAGGCCATGAAGTGGGAGTCGCTGCGCTGAGCGGCGCCTGGCCGCCGGACGCGGCGACGCGCGGTCGACGCACGCTCGACCGGCTCGGCTCGACCGACGCACTGCTCGACGCGATGGTGGGCGAGTCGCGCCGACTGCTCGGCCTGCCGGCGGACGGCTGCCGATGACGCGTCCGGCGGTGCTGCTCGACCGCGACGGCGTCCTGAACCGCGCCTACGCGCGCGACGGCGTGACGCATCCGCCGCGCTCGCTCGGCGAACTGGAGCTGCTGCCGGGCGTCGAGGCCGCGCTGGCGCGCCTGGCTGCCACCGGCTTCGCGCTGGTGGGCATCAGCAACCAGCCCGACGTGGCGCGCGGTCTGCAGTCGCGCGCGGTGGTGGACGAGCTGAACGCGGCGCTCGTGGAGCGCCTCGGCCTGCTCGCCATCCTGGCCTGTTTCCACGACACGCCGGACGACTGCGCCTGCCGCAAGCCGCGTCCGGGGCTGCTGCACGCGGCCGCGCAGCGCTTCGAGCTCGACCTGCAGCGCAGCTTCATGGTCGGCGACCGCTGGAGCGACGTGCTCGCGGGACAGGCTGCCGGCTGCCGCGCGATCCTGATCGACAACCCCTGGAGCGGCGCGGAGCGCTGCCGGCCCGACGCCTGCGTCCCCGACCTGGGCGCCGCGGCCGAGCTGATCCTCCGCTGGCGCGCCGTTTGAGCGTGCTACCATCCGCCGCCGTGAACTCCGACGGCGCCGTGGCGCGCGCGCGGCGCGATCTCGACCGACTGCTTCCCAAGCTGACCTGCCGCGCCTGCCGGGCGCCGGTCGCGTGGCGGGACGAGGCACCGCGCTGCGAGGCCGGCCACGTCTTCGACCTGGGCCGCTCCGACGCCGCCGCCCCGCGGCGTCCGCTGAGCGAGCGCCTCTTCAACAACACGCGCGTCTATCGCACGAAGATGGCGCTCCTGGGCCTGCTCAACCCGCTGCCCAAGGACGCGCTCGATCCCTGGACGGCGGGACGCGAGGTGCTCGACTTGGGCTGCGGGCCGTTCCAGTACCTCTACGATCCGCATGCGCCGTCGTTGCGCGTGGGCGTCGATCGCGCGGCCGACGCCATGGCCCGCGCCGATCGAGCCTACCCGCGGTCGCTGCACCTGGTGGCCTCGGTCGGCGACCCGTTGCCCTTCGCCGACAAGAGCTTCGACGTGGCCCTGCTGCTGTTCGTGCTGCATCATCTGCCGCCCGCGATCGTGCCTGGGGTGCTGCTCGAGGCGGCCCGCGTCGCGCGCCGCTACGTGCTGGTCTTCGATCACACGCGCAGCGACGTCGCCTGGCAACGCCGCGTCCAACAGGCCTACTGGGACGCCTTCGACGGCGGCGACCTGTACCGCAGCCAGAGCGAGTGGGATGCGCTGTGGCGGGGCTACGAGGTCCAGGAGCAGCGCCGCCTGGGGCGCCTGTTCGGCAACGTCTGCTATTTCCGCATCGCCCTCTGAGGCCCGCGTCGGTATAGTCTGAAGCCATGACGGACGGGCGTCACGCTCTGCTCGAAGCGCGTAGCCTGGCCCTGCATCGCGCCGTGGCCGAACGCCTCGTCGCGGACCCGCAGGTGCTCACGCGGGCGCGCCGCCGCGTGCAGGGCTGGCTCGACGAGGGCACGGTCGCGCGGCCCTGGGCCGAGGCCTGGCGCCTGGCGCTGCAGGCCGCGCCCGAGCAGGTCGCTGCCCTGCTTCGCGAAGACAGCGAGCGGGCGCGGGCCATGCGCCAGACGTCGCCCTTCGCCGGCGTGCTGGACGCGCGCCAGCGCTGGGCCATCTGGCGCGCCACGCGAGCGAGCACAAAGCCGTGAACCGCACGCAGCTCGAGCACGTCATACGCGCCGCGGCAACCATCTCGGGCGACGACGAGATCATCGTCATCGGCAGCCAGGCCATCCTCGGCTCGTACCCGGACGCGCCGGCCGAGTTGTGCCTTTCGGAAGACGTCGATCTCTACCCCAGGCGGCACCCAGAGTTGGCGGACGTCGTGGACGGCTCGATCGGCGAGCGGTCGCCTTTTCACGAGAGCTTCGGCTACTACGCACAGGGTGTTGGCCCGGACACCGTGCTGCCGGCCGGCTGGCAAGGCCGGCTCGTGCCCGTGAGGACGAGCGCCGGCACCGGGCTGTGCCTCGAAGCGCACGACCTGGTGCTGTCGAAGTACGCGGCCGGGCGCGAGAGAGACCACGACTACGTCCGCGCCGCGCTGCGCCACCGCCTCGTCGCGCGCGTCACGTTGCTGGAGCGCCTGGCCGACCTGCCCCTGAACCACGCCGCACGGCAGCGCATCGCGGCCCTCGTCGCACGCGACTGTGCCGAGAGCGGGGCGGCCTGATCAGCGCGCGGCGAAGGCCACGTCGCCGAGGCTCAGGTCCAGAGCTTCCGTGCGCGCCGGCCGATCGCCCTCGAACGCCTGGAGGCGCACCTCGTCGAAGCCCTGGCGCACGTCGCACGACAGCGCGATCAGGCTCGGCGTGGTGTGGAGGAGCGCCTCGGCTGGCGCGCAGCCGGGCGCACGCAGCGCGACCGCGTCCCGGCGCGCACGCGCCTCGAGCGTGACGCGCGCGCGCCCAGCCTGGCCCGCCAACAGACGCAGGCGCAGCGCGCCACGGCCCAACGTGAGGCGTTCGCCGAACGGCGTGCGCGCCACGTTCAGGCGCACGAGCTTGGCGCCGGGACGATCGATGTCGAACAGCGTGACCCAGGCTCCGTTGCGCGGCTGCCACAGCTCCCAGGCGCCGTTCGCCCAGCGCACGTCGGCCGGCGGGCGCACGAACGAGCGGTCGTCGCGGCGCGTGAGCAGCAGGGCCTCGAACGGCGCGCGCTCCAGGGCGAGCAGCTCGGCCGCGCCAGGGCTACGCTCGAGGCGATCGCGCCCCAGGAAGGGTTCGGCCAGCCACACGGCGTTGTGCCGCGCGAACCAGGTGATCCAGGCGTTCTGCAGCGGATAGAGCCCGCGTCCGACGATCAGGCTGGCGCCGCGCAGGCTCTCGAGACGGGCCTGCAGCGCGCGGGCTTCGGGGGCCAGGAACAGGCCAGCGTTCGAACGCGGCTGCGGCGCGAGCGTGGCCGTGCGGCGCACCATGTCCAGGCTCGCCAGGCTGGCGGCGACGAGCACGAGACCGGCGAGCAGGGCGCCGGCGCGGCGCAGGCGCGCGGCGCGGCCGGCGGACAGCAGCGCGAGCAGGCCCACCACCAACGCCGGCAGGGCTGTCTGGACCAGCTTGTAGAACTGGTACGGATGCCGCCCCGCGACCAGGAACGGCAGCGGGCCGAGCGCCAGGCACGTCAGGCTGACCCGCAGCGCGAGCGACGCCGTGGTCGAACGTCGCAGCGCGAGCAGGCCCAGCCCGCCCAGGCCGGCCAGCGAGAGCGCGAGACCCATCGCGCCCAACAGCGCCTGCTGCCAGGGCGCGTCGGCGGCGACGAGATCGCCCCACCACAGCCGACCGGCGCCTTCGAGCGTGTAGGCCCAGGGATAGATGGCCGTGTGCATCGCGGGGCTGCTCCCCATGACCGTGGTGAGCAGCAGCATGCGCGTGAAGCCGGGATTGAGGACCAGCGGCGCGGCCACGAGCAGGGCGAAGAGCAGCAGGCCGCGCGCCGGCGCGCGCGCCTGCCAGGCCGAGAGCCCGAGCGACACCGCCGCGAGCGCCAGCAGGGCCAGCCACAGCTCGCCGTAGGTGGCGACCGCGAACGACAGCACGAGCGCCGCGACCGCCAGTGTGTCCGCGCCGGGTGCGCGCCCCAGATCGTCCAGCACGATGAGCCAGGCGGGCAGGAAAGCCAGCACGAGCGCGTGCGACAGGAAGCTCTCGAGATGCAACAGCGTGAAGCCCGGGGCCAGCGCCGCCAACCACGCGGCCGCGGCCACGGCGCCGGACGCGAGACCAAGACGTCGCGCGAGCAGGCCCACGCCACACACCAGGAGCGGCGCGCCGAGCAGGATGGTCGGCCCGAAGAGCGTCTTGGCATCGCCGCCCACGCTGGCCGCCAGGAACGCCTGCAGCAGCGACTGCCCGATGCGGTTCTCCTTGAGCCCGAAGGGCAGATAGAAGCGGCCCAGGCTGGGCCGCAGCACGCGGAACAGCCAGGGACGCTGAGCGACCTGTTCGACGTCGAGCCCGAACGGCTCGTGCGCGAGGAACTCGGCCATGCCCGTGTAGCTGAACTGGTCCTCCCACAGCCGGCCCATCCAGTGCCGCGCGCCGACCTGCAGCAGCGCCAGGCCCTGGGCGAGATAGGCCGCCAGCGCGAGCGCGGCCAGAGCGCGGGGGAAGGCGCGCCAGCTCGCGCGTGCACCCGCCGAGCGCAGACACACGGCGCCCAGCGCCAACGCGAGCAGCCACACGAACGGCGTGCTGCGCGCCACGGGGACGCCGAGGTAGACGAGGTTCTGCAGCAACAGCACGAGCGCGCCCAGACCGACGAACGGGGCCAGCAGCCAGTCCTCGGCCGTGAGCGCGCGCCGCCGGCGCAGCAGGCACAGAAGCGGCACGCCGCAGACCAGCGACGTCGCCAGCGCGACCACGACGCAGGCGGCCGTGGCCAGCGGCTCGGACAACGCCGCCAGCGCGTTGGGCGGCACGACGGGCAAGGGCGACGGGAGCACGCGGGAGGCCTCGCGCGGTATCGTAGCCGACGTCATGCGACGCGCTGACGGGCTCGCCGTCCTGCTGCTGCTGTGCGCCACGGGCGCGCTGTACTGGCCCTACGCGGGCGACGCGTTCATCAGCGGCAATGCCGACCGTGACGCGGTCGCCTACCTGTGCGTCCTGCGCGACGCCTGCGAGCAGGCCCGCGCGGGCGTCTGGCCCGTCTACGTGGGGCAGAGTGAAGCGCGCTTCAACGGCGGCCTGTACCCGCAGGCCCAGGCGCCGCTCTTCACGTTCGTCGCGC
>WBZQ01002253.1_pt1 | contig 12525 bp, 11 predicted proteins | sample 5204251 | NCBI WGS metagenome assembly WBZQ01 (sample SAMN12412402, study PRJNA552823) | activated sludge metagenome | isolation source: activated sludge from nitrification reactor of wastewater treatment plant... | place: USA: Virginia | collected 2017-09 | reverse complement strand
CATCCAGGCCCTGCGCGATATCGGAGCCAAGGGCAACCTGATCATCACGCCCATGGGCGGCGCGACCCCCATGATCCAGGTGCCGGCCAAGAAGTAGCCGCCTCTCAGATGCTGTCGAGCGGCACCTTCGAAGGCTTGTCACCAGCCGGTTTCCGCAGGTCCAGCACCACCTTGATCACTTGGCCCTCCCGCAGGACATCGAAGACGACCTGCTCTGCGGGCTGGTCGGTTTCCACCATGGCCAGGACCTCGAGAAGGGCCTTGAACTGGCCGGCACTGGTGAGTGGCTCGCCCCGATAGGCCAGCAGGATGTCGCCCATGGCGATGAGCTTGCCGGTCTTGTCGACCTGGAGGGGCCTGAAGCCTGCCCGGGCTGCGGGCGTCCCCTCATCCACGCCGGTCACCACGAGGCCCTGCTTGATGCCGAAGGCCCGTTCCGCCTCGAAGGGGCTCAGGGTGGTGAAGCCCATGTGGATGGTCTCGATCTGCCCCTTGCCGATGAGCCTTGGCACGATGTTGTTCAAGGTGTCCACCGGCAGCGCGAAGCCCACACCCACGGAGCCCTCGGAGCGGGTGGCGACGATGGCGGTGTTCATGCCGATGAGCCGGCCGCTCGTGTCCAGGAGGGGGCCACCGGAATTGCCCGGGTTGATGGCGGCGTCGGTCTGGATGGAGTTGGTGGTCCTGGTGTTGTAGCCCGTCGAGATCTCCCGGCCCAGGGCGGAGATGACGCCCTTGCTCAGCGAGTGGTCGAGGCCGAAGGGGTTGCCGATGGCCAGGACGGTCTGACCCACCTGCAGGTTGGAGCGCTGGCCGAGGGGGATGGGGCGCATGTCCTCCAGGGGCGCGAAAGCCTGGATCACGGCGATGTCATAGGCAAAGCTCTTCCCGATCACCCGGCCCTTGTAGGTCTTGCCGTTGGCCAGGGTGATCTCCACCTCCGTCACGTCCGCGAAGAGCTTTCCGTCCACTTCGGCGCTGATCACGTGGCGGTTGGTGACGATGTGGCCCCACTCGTCCCAGACGAAGCCCGTGCCGCTTCCAGTGGGAAGCTTGGGTGGCCCCTTGGGATCCGGATTCGGGAGGAAGGCGGAGATGTAGACCACGCTCGGTTTGGCCGCCCTGAACCGCCGGATGGTGTTGCGCTCCTCGGAGGTGAGGGGGGCCCGAGGGGCCACTCCCCGAGGCCTGGCGTGGGCGCGGAACCGCTGGACGGTGGCCTCCTCCGTGGGAGGCAGGGCCTTGGGCGGAGTCTGAGCCGTCAGGATCGGAACCAGCAGGGCGAGCAGGGCGACGCGGATCATGGGGGCTCCCGGAACGATTATGCGGTCTCGGGACTCCCGCGGCATTGCCACAGGCTCCGTGATCCCGGGTAACTTGAAGATCCACTTTTCTGGGACGTTCATGGCCGGCCCCCCCGATCCGTCCTCGCCGCGCCGTCGTTTCCTGCCCGCCGTCTTCATGTTGGCGGTCCTCCTGCTGTCCGGGACCGGGGCCGCCTGGCTGCTGCATCGCGGCGGCTTCGGCCAACCGGTCCAGGTGCTGCTCATCCGCCCCGAGGGTCCTGGCCAGGATGGCCTGGATCCCGATCTCCGGTCTGCCTTCCAGGATCTGGTGGAGTACGACCTGAAGACGCTGGCTCCCGTGTCGCTCACCCGCCTGTCCTACGCACCAGGACCCGAGCACTTGAAGCGCCTCCCCGAGGCGGCGGTCGTGCTTGAACTGAGGCCGCGGCGGGAGGGCGCCTTGGTGGTGCTGACGCTTCGGACGGCCCGGGTGGAGGCCCTGCGCGCGCGGGGATCCTCGGCCTGGCAGGCCCTGGAGGTTTCCGCCCGATCACCCCGGGCGGCCTTTGCGGCCCTGCGGGAAGGACTGCCCTTCCGGCTGTCCCGGGATCAGGAAGGGGAGCCGCTCATTCCGGAGTCCTCCGAGGTCTTCTGGTCGCTCCTGCAGGCCATGGCCTGGCATCGCCAGAACGACCGCCTGCTGCCGGCCATGGAGCTGGCGAAGCAGGCCACGGACCTGGAGCCCCGCTGCGCCATGGCCTGGATGACCCGCGGGGATCTGCTCTACCGGCTGCTGCTCATCGATCCTCTGGGGCACCCGCAGGGGCAGGCAGAGGCCCATCGCTACTTCCGCAAGGCCCTCGACCTGGCCCCCAACCACCCCCACTGCGGGTACCTGCTCGCCCAGCTGAAGGTCGACGCGGGAGACCAGCGGGAGGCCCTCCACGTGCTCCAACAGAGCCTCAAGGCCCACCCGCTGGATCCCACCCTCTACACGGGACTCGCCTATGCGGCGCGCTGCTCGGGCCTCCTGGAGCTGGCCGAGAAGGCCCTGGCCCGGCGGGATCAGCTGGTTTTCTCCGATCTTGAGCCGAACGCCACCGAGAATGCCTACCTCTACCGCGGCGACCTGGAACGCTTCGAGGGTGGGCTCAACGAGCACCCCGGCGATCCGCGCAACGCGGTGGTCCGGTTCTACCGGGGCTACGTGGCCCTGGTCCGGGGCGACCGGACGCTGGCCCGCTACTGGTTCGCCCAGGCCCAGGCCCTGCCGGATGGCTTCGCCCAGTTCCAGCAGTTGGCCGCCATCTACGAAGCCGTGGCCGAAGGGCGGGGAAGCCTGGCGACCGAGCGCCTGCGCCGGCTGGAGCAGGCCCGGGTGGGGCTCCGCGTGCCGGACGGGGAGTTCACCTTCAAGATGGCCGAGGCCTTCGCCCTGGCGGGCGACCTCCCGGGAGCCATGGCCCAGGCGGACCGAGCCTTCAGCCAAGGCTTCGGCTGCACCCGCTGGTACCAGCAAAGCCCCTTCCTGGCCCCCATCCGGGGCACGGCCCGGTGGAATGCCCTGATCCAGCACCTGGAAGAGCGGCAACGGCTTCTCCAGGCGCACTTCACGCCGGCACGCTTCGGGCTCTAAGCTGAGACCCATGGCAATGCTGACCTCCCGATCCCCTCGCGCCAACCTCTGGCTGGGCGCCGCTTTCGCCCTGCTCCTTCTGGCCGGGAGTGGGCTGGCCTGGCTGCTGGCCCGGCAAGGGGCAGGCTCTCGCCTGAAGGTCGTGCTCATCGGCCCGGTGGCCACCGAAGGCTCCGGCCTGGAATCCGCCCAGAGCCGGGCCGTGGTCGCACTGGTCCAGGACCAGCTGGAGCTTCACGGTCGCTTCGCGATCACCAGCCTGACCCAGCTGCCGGCAGACCTGACCCCTGTCTGCGGACAGGCCCGGACCCTGCTGATCCAGTTGGACCTCCGCCGCGTCGGCGAGGACCTGGACCTCAGCTATCGCCATGCCTGGAGCCAGCAGCTGGCCCCGGGCATCGCGGTGCCCTGGCAGACCCACAAGGCCGCCCCGCTGGCACCGGCCCGGGCCTTCGACGCCTTCCTGGGGACCTTTCCGAGAAAGATTCAGCCCGCGGGGGTGGACCTCCTCCCCACCTCCGCGGCGGTCTTCTGGAACCTCGTGCAGGCAGGGGCCTGGCGGCTCCAGAATCAACGCCTGGACGAGGCGATGAAGCTCGCGGAACAGGCCACGCGCCAGGAACCCCGCTGCGCCAGCGCCTGGATCCTGCTGGGCAATCTGCGCTACCGCGCGCTGCTCAACAACCCCGCGGCCTTCCGCCAGGACCAGGCGGATGCGGAAGCCTGCCTCCAGCGCGGCCTGCTCCTGGCGCCGGACCACCCTCGTGGGGCCTTCCTGCTCTCCCTGCTGAAGGCGGACAGCGGCAATCAGCAGGAGGCCCTGGACCTCCTGCTGCGCGCCCGCCGCAGGCAGCCGCACAACCCGACGCTCCTGACCGGGATCGCCTACGCCGCCCGGGGCGCAGGCCTGCTGCCCCTGGCGCGGAGGGCCATGGATCTGCGGGATGAGCTGAGCTTCGCCCAGGTGCAGCCCCAGGCCGTCGACATCACCTGCCTCTACACCGGAGAGATCCCCCGCTTCGAGGCCAGCCTCCAGGAACAGCCCGGCCACCTGCGCAGCACCTCCGGCGTGCTGCCCTTCTACCGGGGCTACCTGGCCCTGACCAGGGGCGACCAGGCCCTGGCCCAGCGGGAGTTCCGCGCCGCCTCGGAGCTGGCCCACGGTTATCCCAATATCATGCGCCTCAGCGAGATCTACGACCTCATCCTCGAAGGGCGGAAAGAGGAGGCCTGGCAGAAGCTCCGGGAGTACGACCAGGAGCGCATCGGCATGCGGGAGCCAGACGGGGAGTTCACCATCCGGCTGGCCGAGGCCTATGCCCTCATGGGCGACCGGGCCAGCGCCATGGAGATGGCCGGCCGGGCCTTCGCCCGTGGCTTCGGCTGCACCGTCTGGTACGAACGGAGCCCGATGCTGGAACCCCTCCGCAGCCTCCCCAAGTGGAGGGCCCTGATGCAGCATCTGCAGGAGCGGCAAGCGCTCATGGAAGAGCGGTTCCCAGTGGGCCTCCTGGAAGTGAACTGACTCCGGGTAAACAGACCCTCCGGTTGGGACTGACGGGCCGGTAGACTGGGCGTTCGCCCGAATGGGGGACCCATGTCCACGCTCACTGCCGCCAAGACCGCCACCCACGCGCCCGAGGGCTACACCCCCGCGCACAAGGTGCGGTTCATCACCGCCGCCAGCCTCTTCGACGGCCACGACGCCAGCATCAACATCATGCGGCGGATCCTGCAGGCCACGGGCTGCGAGGTGATCCACCTGGGCCACAACCGCTCCGTGCAGGACATCGTGGACACCGCCATCCAGGAGGATGCGCAGGGCATCGCGGTCTCCAGTTACCAGGGAGGTCATGTCGAGTTCTTCAAGTACATGGTGGAGCTGCTGCGGGAGCGCGGCGCGGGCTACATTCAGGTCTTCGGCGGCGGGGGCGGGGTCATCGTTCCCGAGGAGATCCGCGAGCTGGAGGCCTACGGCGTCGCCCGGATCTACAGCCCCGAGGACGGGCGCCACATGGGCCTGCAGGGCATGATCGACGACATGGTCGAGCGCTGCGATTTCGATCCGCGTGAGAAGCCCGCGGCGCTGTCGTTGGCGCGGAGGATCACGGAGATTGAGCTCGGCACCGTGGGTAGCCTTGAAAAGCCACTCAAGAAGATTCCTGTCCTGGGCATCACGGGTACCGGTGGTGCGGGCAAGTCCTCTCTCGTCGACGAACTTCTGCGTCGTTTCCTCGTCGATTTTCCTGAGAACCGCGTGGCGGTTCTCAGCGTTGATCCCACCAAGCGGAAGACGGGTGGCGCCTTGCTGGGCGACCGCATTCGCATGAACGCGCTCTACCACCCCGAGCTGCGCGACCGCGTCTTCATGCGCAGCCTGGCCACCCGCAGCGCGGCCCACCGGGCCACCAGCGAGGCCCTGCTGGCCAGCATCGCCGCCGCCAAGGTGGAGGGCTTCGACCTGGTGATCGTGGAGACCGCGGGCATCGGCCAGAGCGACAGCGAGATCGCGGACATGGCGGACCTCTCCATGTACGTGATGACGCCGGAGTTCGGCGCCGCCAGCCAGCTCGAGAAGATCGACATGCTGGACTTCGCCGACCTCGTCGTGCTGAACAAGGCCGACAAGCGGGGCGCCGAGGATGCCCTGCGGGACGTGCGCAAGCAGTACCAGCGGGCCCACAAGCGCTTCGGCCAGGCGCCCGAGGACATGCCGGTATTCGCCACCTGCGCCTCCCAGTTCAACGACCCGGCCACCAACTGGCTCTACGTGAACCTGGTCCGTGCGTTGGCCCTCAAGACCGGCCTCGGCTGGGAACCCCGGCTGCAGGCCGAACCCGGCAGCCCGCGGCGGGCCGCCATCATCCCGCCCGAGCGGGTGCGCTACCTGGCAGAGATCGCCGATGCTGTGCAGGCCTACAAGGCCTGGGCCCGGCGCCAGGCCGAGACCGCCGAAGTGGCCCACTCCCTGTGGGTGAGCCTGCGGACCTTGGGGGATCGTGTACCTCCCGCCGCCACCTTCTACGACGCCGCCCACCTCGTGGAGGCCGTCGAGGGCGAGCAGGGTGCCGCGATCCTCCTGCTCCGCCAGCGCTACCAGGAGCACCTTGGTGAACTGCACGGCGAGAGCCGCCGCCTGCTCCAGGACTGGGCCGGCCTGCGGAAGAGCTACACCGACCCCGAGAACGTCTACGTGGTGCGCGGCCGCGAGATCCGCGCCGCCAACTACACCCAGTCCCTCAGCGGCACCCTCGTGCCCAAGGTCGCCCTGCCCGCCTACTCGGGCTGGGGCGACATCCTCCGCTGGCAGCTGCTGGAGAACCTGCCGGGCCGCTTCCCCTTCACGGCCGGCTCGTTCGAGTACAAGCGGGCGGGGGAGGACCCCACCCGCATGTTCGCCGGCGAGGGCACGCCGGAGCGCACCAACAAGCGCTTCCACTACGTGAGCAAGGGCCAGCCCGCCGTGCGCCTCAGCACGGCCTTCGACAGCGTGACCCTATACGGCGAGGACCCCCATGTCCGCCCTGACATCTATGGCAAGGTGGGGAACAGTGGCGTCTCCATCTGCACCGTGGACGACGCGAAGAGGCTCTATTCCGGCTTCGACCTGCTCTGCCCCACCACCAGCGTGAGCATGACCATCAACGGGCCGGCCCCCACCATGCTGGCCTTCTTCCTGAACGCCGCCATCGACCAGCGGGCCGAGCAGTGGCTGAAGGAACACGGCCAGATGGATGCCGCCCAGGCGAAGATCGACGCCCTGTATGCCTCGAAGGGCATGGCCCGCCCCCGGTACGAGGGCGGGCTTCCCGAGGGCAATGACGGCCTGGGGCTGGCCCTGCTGGGCGTGACCTCAGATGAGCTCCTGCCGCCGGACGTCTACACCAGGCTGCGGGCCGAGGCGCTGCAGTCCGTGCGGGGCACAGTGCAGGCCGACATCCTCAAGGAGGACCAGGCGCAGAACACCTGCATCTTCAGCACGGAGTTCAGCCTCAAGGTGATGGGCGACATCCAGGAGCGCTTCATCGAAGAGAAGGTGCGCAACTTCTACTCCGTGAGCATCAGCGGATACCACATTGCTGAGGCCGGCGCCAATCCCATCAGCCAGCTGGCCTTCACCCTGGCTAACGGCTTCACCTTCGTGGAGTACTACCTCTCGCGGGGCATGGACATCGACGACTTCGCGCCGAACCTGTCTTTCTTCTTCAGCAATGGCCTGGATGCGGAATACAGCGTCATCGGTCGGGTGGCCCGGCGCATCTGGTCGCTGGCCATGCGTGAGAAGTACGGCGCCAACGACCGCAGCCAGAAACTGAAATACCACATCCAGACCTCGGGCCGCTCGCTCCACGCCCAGGAGATCGACTTCAACGACATCCGCACCACCCTGCAGGCCCTCTACGCCATCTACGACAACTGCAACAGCCTGCACACCAATGCCTACGACGAGGCCATCACCACGCCCACGGAGGAGAGCGTCCGCCGGGCCATCGCCATCCAGCTCATCATCAACCGCGAGCTGGGCGGGGCGAAGAACGAGAATCCCCTCCAGGGGGCCTTCATCATCGAGCAGCTCACGGAGCTGGTGGAGGAGGCGGTCCTCGTCGAGTTCCGGCGCATCGCAGATCGTGGCGGGGTGCTGGGCGCCATGGAGACGATGTACCAGCGCGGCAAGATCCAGGAAGAGTCCATGCAGTACGAGCACCTCAAGCACAGCGGGGAGCTGCCCATCGTGGGTGTGAACACATTCCTGAATCCCGCGCCGCCTGAAATGGGGGCCATCGAGCTCATCCGCAGCAGCGAGGAGGAGAAGGCCCAGCAGATCCGCAACCTGGAGGCCTTCCACCGGCGCAACGCCGAGAGGGCCCCCGCGGCCCTGGGCACCCTCAAGGAGGTCGCCCGCCGCGGCGGCAACCTCTTCGAGGCCCTGCTGGACACCGCCAAGGTCTGCAGCCTGGGCCAGATCAGCCAGGCCCTCTACGAAGTGGGCGGGCAGTACCGCCGGAACATGTAAGGTGGCCCTTGCTTGACCGGCTCCCGCCCCTCGAAGGCACCACCCTCTCGGGTCGCACCCTCCGCTTTCCCAGTGACTTGCCAGCTGCGGGTCTCGTCCTCGTCATCGGCTTCGCCCACGACGCCCGCCATGACGTGGGTGCCTGGAAGGCGGCCCTCGCAGAGCGGGGCATCCCCTTCCTCAGCCTTCCAACCGCTGTTAGGGACACAACTCCCGAATCGATGGCCGGTGTGGCGGAGGCCATGCGGGCCCATGTTCCGAGCGGGGTCTGGGAGCAGGTGGTGCAGATCCATCGGGGAGGCGAGGCCTTAAAGAAGGCATTCGGTTGGCAGACCGATGTTTTTGCCAAGTTGTTGCGAGTGACAGGCGAGGGTGAGGTCCTGGCGCGCCACGATGTGGGCCCCTTCAGTGGGGACGCCCTGGCCGCCTTTCTGGGTTGAATGACCCCCAGGCCTTATCATGGAGGTCTGATGTCGCGCTTCCCGCTGCCGTTGCTCCCCTTCCTCGCCCTGGCCCTGGCGGCCGGGACGCCGCGGGTGCCGGCCAAGCCCGGCATCACCTACCTCTACACCTACTACGACCCGCAGGGCCGGCTGGTGATCAACAACCTGCCACCGGCCTACATGAAGGGGCAGGGCCTGGTGCTGAAGCACGTGGGCGTGGGCAAGGTGCGCCTGGCGGTGACACCCGCGGAGATGGCCAGGGCCCTCAAGAGTCCCGAGCTCATCGCCCTGGTGGACGAGATCGCCCAGCGCGAGGGCGTGGACACGCACCTGGCCCGGGCCATCATCCAGGCCGAGAGCGCCTTCAACTACAAAGCCCGCTCTCGGGTCGGGGCCCTGGGCCTCATGCAGCTCATGCCCTCCACGGCCGAGCGCTTCGGGGTGCTGGATCCCTTTGATCCGCGGCAGAACATCAGCGGCGGCGTGAAGTATCTGAAGTGGCTCCACGATTACTACTCGGGCGACCTCACCCGGGTGGTGGCAGCCTACAACGCCGGCGAGGGCGCCGTGAACAAGCACAAGGGCATCCCGCCCTTCCGCGAGACCCGGGCCTACGTGCCCAAGGTGCTGAACCTCTACCACCGCAAGGCCGTGCAGCCCGATCCCAGGCTGGCGGGGAGCATGACCCTGCTGCAGAAGGGCCGGGGCGGCTTCAAGGTGGAGGAGGAGAAGACCGTCCCCGAGCCCACGGCGCAGCAGCGGGCGGCCACCCGCATCTACCAGTGGACCGACGCCAATGGCCGCATCCAGATCAGCGACCAGCCTCCGCCCAAGGGCACCCCGGGCGTGAGGCCCTTCGGCGCGCCCTGACGACCCTACTTGGCCTCCAGGCCCTCGACGTAGGCATCCAGGGCCGCCAGGGTGGCCTGGAAGGTGCCCTCCAGCCGTCCGTGCAGGTCTGGGCCGGCTTCGGTGGCGCCCTCCCGCCCCAGCGCCTCGAGGTCGGCCGCCAGGATGCGCAGGGCATGGGCGCCCAGGGCCCCGGAGCCGCCCTTCAGGGCGTGGGCCGTGCGGGACAGCTCCTCGGCGTTTCCGTCGGCGATGGCCGCGAGGATGTCCCGGATGCGGCGCGGCGTGTCCTCCCGGAAGATCTCGATCATTTCGGAGAGCAGGCCATGGCCACCGTCATCCAACTCCACCAGGTTCTGGATGGTGGTCATGTCCAGCAGGTCCGACGCGCTCATGGAAACTCCCAGGTCCCATGCTGAGGCAGGTGGCCCCCTTCGTCCAAGGGGGATGGCGGTAGGCTGGAGGCATGAGCATGAAGCAGGAGCGGAAGGCCACTTTGGCGAAGCCGAAGCCCGGAGGGCGCGGCACAGGAGGTGCCGCGTGACGGAAGCATTGCCCATGACTCCGGCGGAGACCGCCCTCTCCCTGCTCTTCCGCAAGCTGCACCCCCACCTGGAGGACGCGGCCCATGCCCTGGCCCGGGGCGCCGCCCGCCGGGAGCTGGAGCGCCTGCACCTCAAGCTGATCGCGGCCCGGCTGAAGACCGTCGAGCTGCTGGAGGCCGAAGCCGAAGCCCTGCCCGAAGACTCGCCCCTGGCCGAGCTTCTGGACACCCTGTCCGCCAACCTGACACCCGTGGGCGAAAGCTACCGCCAGGCCCTGACCCTCACCCAGCTCTGCCTGGAGGAGGCCCCGGCGGACCTGCTGCCGCATGCCCCCGAGGGCTGCGTGGCCACCTCCTCCTGGGGCCCGCGCATGGCGGACTTCCTCGCCCACCTCCAGGATCCCGCCTACCAGGCCCGGAACCGCTGGGAGGCCGTGGCGGAGGACATCGGAGAGACCGAGGAGGAGTAGGCCCAGCTTCGGCAAGAAAAACGCCCCGCAGTGGCGGGGCGTTTTCTGGTTCGGAATGGCCTAGAAGCGGATGCCGCCGTAGAGGCCGATCTGCAGCTTCGGGGCGAAGGCCTTCATGTTGTCCTCGTCGCTGGCGGTGGCGCTGAAGCTCTTGCTCGTGAGGGGGAGGGCCACCTCCAGTCCGAAGAACGGCTTCACGATCGGGCTGGGGAGGGCGTAGCCCACGTTGGCCCGCAGCCAGGGGCGGTTGTAGGACGTGTCGCTGAGGCCAGAGTCGGTGATGTTCAGTTTCTCGAAGCGGTACTCGATCCCGGCTCCGAAGGCCACCCCGGCCTTGAAGTTGAACATGGCGCCCACGCTCATGTGCTGGTGCTGGAACTTGCTTCCGACATCCGTGCCGTTGGCCTCGAGGGTGGCATCGGTCTTGGGCTGGAAGCCAGCGGTCAACTGGAAGAGGGCGGGTCCCAGGTCGACCACGCTGTATCCCACGCGGGCTCCCAGGACGGTCTTGCTCTTCGGCTGAACAGACCCGCCGAAAGCATCGATGCTCTTGTAGGACTGCTGGCCCGCGAACAGGCCAAGTTCCCAGGACTGGGCCGCCAGGGGGGCGCCGACAACCAGGGCGGCCAGGATGATTTTTCGCATGGGAAGCTCCACAAGGGGATGGGGTGGTAGACAGTAAAAACTAACAGGCCGTCCTGCGGAGGGCAAAATTTCCCCAAGGGCCAACCTCGGCGCCGGCCAGGGATGTGGATCAGGCGGGCGCTGGCATCGAGGGGGGCGGCGCCGCCATTCAACCCCTTCCTGCTGCCATTCGGGCCCCCCGATCTGTCATCCGCCAAGGAGGTTCCACCCAAGCCCTGCCACGCGCATCTCCTGATGTGGACGGATGATCCGCCCCAGCCACCAGGAGCTCCCCATGACCAGCCAGTCCTTTCGATCTGCCGCCCTCGCCGTGGCCTTCCTCGCCATCGGCGCGACCCTCTCCGCCCAGGGCCCCGGCTTCGGCCCCGGCCAGGGCCGCGGACCTGGCTTCGGCGAGGGCCGGGGTCTGCGCGGCCTGAACCTGAGCGAGGCCCAGCAGGCCCAGGTGAAGGCCATCCACGGCAGGCACCTGGCCGCCTTCCAGGCCAAGGGCGAGACGGCCCAGGCCGCCCACAAGGCACTGCGGGAAGCCATGGCCGATGCCACGACCGATGCCGGCACCCTGAAGGTCCTCCACGACAAGGCCTCCGCCGCCCGGTTTGACCTGATGCTCGAACGCCGGGCTGTGCGCCAGGAGATCCTGCCTCTGCTCACGGCCGAGCAGAAGGCGACCTTCGAACAGGGACCCGCGGGCATGGGACCTCGCGGCGGGCGTGGTCGGGGCCCTGGCTCCCGCCCCGGCAAAGGCATGGGCCCCGGCGGCCGCGGCCCCGGTGCGGGCCTGAACCCCGACTGCCCGTTGGTCCAACCCTCCTGATGGCCCTCGCCCCGCTATCCTGAGGAACCATGCGCGCTTCAGCGGTTCTCCAGGCCACCTGGCAGCGGACGCGGCGCCCCCGGACCTGGGGCGCTGCGCTGCTGTTCGGGCTGGTGTGGAACGGCACCCGGCTCCTCATGGGTCTGCCCAGCCCCGGGCTCCTCGAGGCGCTCACGCCCTCGCTCTGGGTGGCCCTCTTTCTCGTGCTGGCCCCGCTGCCCTGGCAGTGGACCGGCGATGAGGCCCCCCTGGCCAGCGCCCCGCGCGGCGCGGCCCAGGCCCTGCCCTGGATGGCGGCACTCACCCTGGGCGTGCTGCTGCTCTTGGGCACCGCGGGGGGGCCGCCGCCGGGCCGGGGACAGGGCCCTGGCCCCCTTGAGCGTGGTTTCCGCCGGAATATGGAGCGCTCCGAAGCCCCGCGGCGGCTGCACATCCATCCGCGCTTCTGGATCCTGGGCGTGGCGCACCTCTCCTTTGGCTTGCTGCTGGGCTGGATCCTCGCGGATCGCGAGCGGGCCGAGCTGCAGGAGGCCGCCGCGCGCCGGGTCGCCGACGAGGCCCAGGCCCGCGTGCTGCAGGGCCAGATGAACCCCCACGTACTATTCAACGCCATCAGCGGACTGACCGAGCTGGTGCGGGAGGATCCCGTGGCGGCGGAGGCCGCCCTGGTGAACCTTGCCGACCTGCTGCGGGCCCTGCTGGAGCACGGCTCCCGCCTGCGGGCCCCGCTGCGGGACGAGCGGCGCCTGGTCGAGCTGCACCTGTCCCTGGAGCGTCTGCGCCTGGGGCACCGCCTGCGCGAAAGCTGGGACTGGCCCGAG
>WBZQ01002251.1_pt1 | contig 12529 bp, 19 predicted proteins | sample 5204251 | NCBI WGS metagenome assembly WBZQ01 (sample SAMN12412402, study PRJNA552823) | activated sludge metagenome | isolation source: activated sludge from nitrification reactor of wastewater treatment plant... | place: USA: Virginia | collected 2017-09 | reverse complement strand
GTCCGGGGCCGCTTCTTCCGATTTCGTATGACGGTTACGGTATATCGGTATGTCCGTGGTGCATCATGCTTCATTGGACATCTACGCCTAGTTCTAGGAGACACAGATGTCCGGTCGCATAGGACATAGGAGTCTTGTCATACCATATTGCGGAGGTATTTCGACGAAGCATATATCGGTGGCGTAGGAGACACACCATGGCCACCGCTACCGTCATCGATATGCCCCGACCGAGCCGCAAGACTTCGCAGAAAGCGGAGGCCAAATGGGGCAAGGACGTTTGGGAATTGGGGTTCAACAGCATCCCCGCCATCCTCTTTCATGGCCAGCAGCGGCTAGGCCTCTCCTGCAACCACATGTGTGTCCTCATGCAACTGGCGGACTTCTGGTGGGATGCTGCCCGTAAGCCATTTCCAAGTAAGGAGGAGCTTAGCAATCGAATCGGGCTGAGTGAGCGCCAAGTGCAGAGGATCATCGCTGACCTCGAAACAAAGGGGTACGTTCAGCGGATCGAGCGGCGGCTGCCGAAGCGTGGGAAGACTTCAAACGAATACGACCTCACCGGCCTCGTGCGGGCGCTTGCGAAAATTGCCCCGGAATTCAAGAAGGCGCGCGATGAGGCGAGGGCTCGGAGGCAGGAACTGGCAAAGCCGTTCCGCCTTCGCAGAGAGGCTACTTCCTAGGGCTTCACCCAGGGGAGTGACCCCGTACGACAGGACACAGCCACCACAACATCGTTTCCAGGCGGGGTTGGGTGGAGAGGTTTCCGGGGTCAAGGCCATTTAAGCACGGCGGGGGATGGGCGCTAGCCTTCTCCCGCTGGTGCCACTCCGCGCCTTTGGGTTCCCCCAAAGGGCGGAAACGGAAAGCGTGAGTCCTGATCTGCCTACAACAATAGGAAGCGGCCGGGTACAAGGGCCAATTCCCCACCGGCGGCAACCAAGGGGGAATCTCTGGCCAAGGCCGCGATACGGTCAGCGACGGCATAGGCAGGTGGGGGAAGAGACCGGGCGGCTGGGGATGCCCCGGGGGCGGCCTCAGACCAATATCCGTTCCACCTCGTCGAGGCTGAGTTCCTCCCGGCGCCGGTCATAGAGCTGGGTGGTCCGGGTGCTGGCGTGGTTGGCCATCTGGGCGGCCTTTTCCAGGGTTCCGCCGTTTTTGAGGTAGGCCGTGATGCCCGTGGCCCGGAAGCTGTGGTTTCCGAGCTTGGTCGCGATCCCCGCCGCGGCGGCCCTCCGGCCGATCATCTGATAGGCGTTGGCCTGGGGGAGGGGGGTTCGGGTCAGCACACCCGTCCCGCGGCCCAGCGTACGAAACAGTGGCCCTTTCGGGTCCTCGCTGAGCTTGGCCCCGTCCAGGTAGGCTAAAAGGTAGGATTCGAGATTGTGGTGGCACGGCATGGCGTGATCCTTGCCCCCCTTTTCCCGAAGGCGCACCCACAGGCGGCGGTTCTGGGTAAACACATCCTCCACCTTCATACCCAGGGCTGCCCCTATCCGGGCGAAGGAATAGACCATCAGGGCTATCAAGGCCCGGTCCCGAAGTCCGGCCTGGGTGGTGGCATCGATGCTGTCGAGCAAGGTTCGGGCTTCCTCCGGTGCCAGCACCGGGGTTTTTCCCACCTTCACCACATGGGACGGGCCACGCACCGACCCGGCCGGGTTGGTCGGCATGACTTGGCCCGTCACCAGCCAACCAAACAGGTGACGGAGCGCGGCCAGGCGCTGTTTCACCGTCGGGGCTGCGTGTTCCCGGGTCTGCATTTCCACCCAGGCCGCCACATGAAGCGGTTGCACCGCCGTGATGGACGGCACCCGGTTGGTCTCGCACCAGGCCAGAAATTCCGTCACCCCTCGGCCGTAGGCCCGCCTTGTATGCGGGTTCCGAATGTTCGCCGCGAAGAATTCCAGGAAGCGGAGGGAAGCCTGGTCACCGGCAGCCGTGATCAGCGCCGGGAGGTGGGTTGTCTGGGGCAGGGGGGCAATCTGGTTCATGCGAGATCGATGCCCAGCTTTTCCTTGATCACCTGCTTGCCGTAGGCTTTCCCGAGCTGCCAGACGAAGTCCACGCTGGCACCGCCGACTTTCTTGGCGCCATCCTTGGTCCGGCGCCAGACTTCGGGGTCCCGGACGGTGTCGAGGAATTCGTGGCCATGCCAGGAGAGGCGTCGGAACCCAATGCTGCCAGACATAGATACGAGTCCCGCGTCATCGATAAACCCGGCCTCCCTGATGAGAGCTAGGTGATAGTCAATCTGCGCAGCATCGTAGCCGGGGATTGCCACCTCGTCCTCATAGCCTTGCAGATGCAGGACGGCGCCGAGCGGTTTGGGGATTGCTTCCAGCTTGAGGAGCAATTCCCGGATCAGGTCCATGTCACGTGTCATGGGATCATCCTACCACCCTTCTTATATATGATAAAGGACATTATCATATATAGTGGGAGGATCGGATCGGCCCTCGGCGAACGGTCCGGGGGATGTCCGGCCGCCAGTCTCGATAAAATCTGTTATCAAGAGTAGAATGCCTTACCGCCGGATACGGCCGCGCCTACAATCTGAAAGCGACTGCCGATTACGAAACCGGCCCTGGTTCCGCGGTGTCGCCGGAGCGGGCGGCGGATGCACTTGCGATAGGCAAGCTGTTCGTGGCGCGCTGAGGCGAGCTAATCGGAGAAGATTGAATCAACATTTTGCCGCACCGTCCAGCGCTCGTCCGCTACAGTTAACGGAGGGAAAATTCCGCAATCAGGGGCGGGTTGCTCGCAAGCAATCGCTCCAAGTGACTACAAGGCCACATCTCTATCCTGAGAGCACGATCAGACAGGTTCTGCTTCTCGATCAACGATACCGCATCTGCCGTGAAGCGGCCACTCGTGGCAATTATGAGCACGTCGACCCGCGGCTCTCCCCAAAAATCCATTTGCTCGCGCACTGTTGCCACGTCCGCTGGCGAAATGCTGCTAGCCTGCCGATGCCGGCACTGAATGATGATACGGCTCCTGATCGTGCCTGACAGGGTGTCCGTCGTGACACGGTATACTGACAGATCACGTCCACGGTCGGGAGCGTTGGTATGCATCAGCCAGGCCGGATTTTCGTAGCCTGTAGCTCCACTGATCAGACAGAAGATTAGACGTTCAAAAGCTTCTGCGGTCAGGGCAGCCCATTTGAGTTCTACCGTCACTGGCCCTCGTGGCCTGGCCGCCACTAAGTCGGCCAGGTCCGTAGCTTCGACTGGCAGGGGATCATCCACGCCGTACATGCTCTTGCTGAGAGCAGCCTTGGCCATCGGCCAATCGGATTTTTGGATATCCTGAAAGTCGCAGACCATCGCAAAAGTCGCGTGCCGTCTCAAGACACTCCATCCAGCAGGGCGCTTCACGCTACTGCCTAACAAAACCTCGATTTGCGCGAGACGTGATCGCAGGGAATCCCAAACAGGCTCGGCCGCTTTCTCATTCGGCTTGCGCTCACGAAGTTCCTCCCGGAGCGTCAAGAGATCAGTGTCCACCCCCGATATCAACTCGGTGACGGCATCTCGGATAAGCGCTCGGCGTTTCCGATCAAACTTAAAGCGATATTCCTCAAGCTGTCGCGCGGGCGCATCGATGGCCTGCAATAGTCCTATCTCAGCTAACGGCTCACTGATCTCCGCTGCATCGAGGCGCCACTGCGCGATGGCATCCAGCTCCATCATATCCACCTGCGGCCTCCACCCATCGATGTTGGGCAAGTGGCGGACGATCTCTTCGATGGCTCTGCGTTTGTTGTCGTAGTCGGAATCTCCGCCAAACACGATGCCCTTCGGGATCAAGCCTCCAGCCTCACCAACCAGCCGCTCCGCTTTGGCTAAATTCGCCTCGGTTGCTTCGAATTGTCTGAGAGCAACGGTCAATGGGCTATCCATTCGAGGCTACCGTTCCGTCTTTTTGTTGATCAGGCGAACGGCCGCATGAATGGTCGCCAGGTAAAAATAGAAAATCCAGCTATACCAAATTGCCTTATCGTAGTTGCTTTGTTGGTCCGGGTTGTGATGACGAATCGCGAACCTGTTCGCGATCTCAAATAGGGCAGCGTCGTCCTTTTTGTTTAATATACCGGCAAGCTGAGGCCGCAGAAACTCCAGCACGTCCGCAAGATCCCGAATAGCATCGCGCCGATCGCCCTCAGTCGAGCGGTGCCGGCGGAATTTCACCTCTGCCGCCGCTACGCGGCCAGCGACGTTGTCAGTGTCCGGCGTCGGCAGTAGCGCGACATGTAGCGGGGCTAAGCCATGGTCAGGAAGGGCAAGCACCTCGCCCGCTGTGGAAAGCTCGTAACCGCCTTCATATACCTCAAGCAACTCGTTCATCTTCTCTCGAAACTCTGCGCTACCTGCTGCGCTGTCGGATTTTTTGCAATGCCAGCCACAATTATCCCAGTCGTGATAGAAACGCTCGACCGGTTTTGAGCAGTGATCAGAAAGAAACTCGATCACATCAAACAAATCTTCCTCGGTATACGAATTAATTCTCTGGCGGATGGGGGTGAGGTTTGGCTTCCGCAGCCCGAGAAGCAATGCTCCGTCAAGACTGCGCCCGAGGGTGCCAGCAACATAGCCGGCATCAACACACTGATAGCCGAGCGATTCCTGAAAATACCCCTCATCTTCGAAGTAGATAAGCACATCGCGAAAGAGCGCGCGCATGGTGTCAAGATCAAAGCCACCAGCGAGAGGATTCCGCCCCATACGGATCGAGTAGTAAGGCCTAGCCACACCAGTTTCCTTTGCGATGATATAGCCTTCATGCGTCTTAGTATGTTGCGAACAGGCTCGCGGCACGCTCCGGATTGTAACCGCGCCGGTCGTAGAGCTTGGTGGTGGACGGATCGCGATGTCCGGCCGCCTTCTGCACGTCCTCCAACTGCGCGCCGTTTTCCAGCGCCGTGGTGATGAAGGTGGCGCGCATGGAATGCGCCGAATAGCCGCGATCGAGGCCGATCGAGGCCGCATATTTTCGCACCACACGATCGATCGCACCGGAATCCATCCCGCCGGCAGGATCGAGCGGCCTCGCGTTGCCACGCACCGGCCGGAACAGTGGTGCTTCCGGCTGGTCGCCGTGACCGGCCAGCTCCAGATAGGCGCGGATGCGTTGCGCTGCCTGCGGGTTGATCGCCAGTGCCTCGCGCTGGCCGCCTTTGCGCACCACGCGCAACGCATCGAAGCCCCGGTTCTGGTGCAGGTCGCCCACCTTCAGCGCCGCGATCTCCGCGCGGCGAAAACCAACCTGAAGACCAACGGCGAGAATGGCGCGGTCGCGGCGACCGGCAACGGTGTCGGCGGGCGGCGCGTCGAGAATTTTTCGCGCCTGCGCTTTCGAGAAGGCCAACGTGCTGCCTTCGTCGCGATTGATCGCGGGCCGTTCAACATCCACCACCGGGTTGCGAGCCGCCGCCCCGTGCCGCACCAGGTGCTTGAACAGGCTGGACAGGGCCGCCAGGCGGCGGCGCACGGTCGAGGGCGCGGCCCCCTCCCCTTCCCGCTGCATCCGTTCCCACGCCATCACCGCGCGATGATCCACCTGGCGCAATGCTTCAGGGCTGGTGATGCCAAGCGCGCGCATGAAATGCCGCACATCCAGCCGGTAGGCGCGACGGGTGCGGGCGCTCTTTTGCGAGGCCAGCCAGATTTCTTCCTCCGGGATCGCCGCCAGCGCGTCGAGCGGGGCGAGCTGGCCGGGATGATCGGCCGAAAGGGTTACGGGAAGGGAGAAGGCGGGGGCGTCGGTCATCGATTTAATGTAGCACAAAACTAGCGCCCGATAAACTGGATTATCACGCGCTGATTGGTTCGGTTGCGAGACGGAATTTGGGGAAGCGCGAGTCCTTGCGGGCACAGGATCGACGCCCGTCCCGACACTTGCCCTTTGCGGGACGGAAAGAGGCCGCGCGGCGGCGGCCTCTCCGCGTGACGGATCACCGTCGCGTATAGGCGAAGCCAAGGTTAGCTATCGCGGCCTCGATCGTCGTCCAGTTGATGCCAAGTTCGGAATCATGGTTGTGTTCAAGGTCAAACAGAACCTCCTCCGCCTGTTCCTCGCTGAGGCCGATATAAGCGGCGTGGATGTCCTCGGTTGTCCAGATGATCGTGATGGCTTTGGGCATGGTGTTCCCCCTTCTTGCTGAGAGGCCGCCACAGCGGGGCCTCGATGCGATCCGTCGCGCCCGGAGACGGGACGACTGCAACAAGCCGCAGGCATCCTTTTTTGCTGCGCGAGGAGCCGCTTGCGGCGGGGGAAAAAAGGTGTTGCGGTCGGCATGGACGGGCGCAGGGTCGCGTTATCGAGGCACCATCAAACGAGGCGGCGTCCGCGAAGGGGAACACCCTGAGACCCGATCACACCTAAGGCGGGACGCGAAGCGACATCCGCACCGGATTTACGCGGCGAATAAGTCAAAATATTTCAAGATTCTGACCTTGCTGCGAAATTCTTCGGCCGATGAAGGCTTCGTTGTTCCGGTTGTTCTTGAGGTTCTGCCACTCGGCCTCGTTCGAGTGCGCCATGATGATGCCCGAGAACGGCACAGCGCCGATATTCTCGGTGCCGATGTAGTTGCCCCCCTGCGTCGCGATCAGCAGCAGATGCAGCATCTTGATCGCCGCTTTGAACATATCGACGAACTCAAGCAGGCTCTGGTTGGCCCGATTCAGACCGCCGGAATAGCTGTAGGCGTCTGGATCGTTCTGTGAGTGCACCCCGAACTTGCGGATATCGACCTTGCCGGCCAGCGAGGAGATGTCCTGGTTGTTCTCGTCCCCCGGCTCGATCTTGGCGATCGCCACCTGACGCAGGGTGGCAAGTTGTGGGAACACGTCACCGCCGCCATCGACACGCTGCCTGCCAGACAGAAGGCGGTCATCACGCTGCGCGATCTAGAGGGGGCAGAATGCCAACGAGCCGCTCGATCGTCTCCTCCATGCCGTAGAATTCGTCGGCGGACGGATAGACTCGGATGGTCCGGTTCATGAAAATGCAGCTGGGTCGCGCGTCCTTCAATGTGTCTACCATCTCCGGTTCACCAATCGCCGCGAGGAAACGCTCGGTTTCGGTGACATTAAACAGAATGGGCAGGTCCGATGGACCTGCCCGCCGGAGACTGCCCTGCACGGCCTTAAGACGTATCGGTTTTCTTTCCATTCTTGGAGCCGAAAGCTCTTTGGATATCCGGAACGGCTACGGCAACGCCGAGAACAAACCCTATTTGAGCCAGGTGTGAGCCGCCCAATGGTAGAAACCAGACAAGGGTCGGGGATAATCCGCCGACACACTCCAATAGCAGTGCTACCGCGAGACCAACTTTGACATTGTTGATTGTCATTTTTCGGTCGTCCCGGAATGAGTTGCCCTGGTTGCTTCAACGGGCTGCTCATCTGCCCACTGCCTGAAGGCCATAAACTGGAGGGGACCGACTTCCTTGGTCAGGCCCTTGATGGCGTAACTTGCCACCCAGGACAGCGATTTCCCGAATTTAAGCGCTACCCTGGTGAGGCGTTCATAGTCCTCATCGTCCAAGGTAACGGTGATGCGATGCTTGGTCGTGGCCATGTGGGTAACCTCCAGTGATGTGAGAGATTACCGGCTAATGGTTAACAAATGGTTAACGGTGATGCAGTTTCTCATCACCTGAAAGGTTTTTTAATCCCTGTTTGTTCCGGAACGAATGGCGGCTAAAAATTACCGCCATGATGCTAGCTGAAGCCTAAGTGTTAAAGAAGGCGAGAAGCTGAGGAAAGACGGCCAGTCTTATAATCGACCCTTTTCCGGACAAAACCTGATTGAGCCGATTTCAATAGCTTGCGTGTCCGGTTATCTTGTCCGAAAATAGGGCATGCTTTTAGGCTATGCCCGCGTCTCGACCGCCGACCAACACCTCTCCTTGCAACGGGACGCCCTGACGGCTGCCGGATGCGAAAAAATTTTCACCGACACCATGACCGGCACCAGCACCGAGCGACCGGGGCTGACCAAAGCGCTCGCCGCGCTCCGCTCTGGTGACACCCTCGTCGTCTGGAAGCTCGACCGCCTCGGCCGGTCGCTCTCCCACCTGGTCGCCCTGATCGCCGAACTCGGCGAGCGCGGGGTCAGCTTTCGCAGCTTGTCCGACCCAATCGACACGGCAAGCGCGGGTGGCCGCTTGGTCATGCACATTATGGGTGCGCTGGCGGAATTCGAGCGCAGCCTGATCGTCGAACGCACCCAAGCCGGATTGCAGGCGGCCAAGCGGCGGGGGAAGAAGCTCGGTCGCCCCGCCAAGCTCTCCGCCGCTCAGGTCATCCACGCCAAGGCACTGATGGCCGCCGGAGAGAATGGGCGTTCAGTAGCCCGCAGCTTTGGCGTGGCACGCTCAACCCTCTACGCCGCGCTGACCGCCGCCGAGTAGCGGCGAAAGGTCGTCCACGATCATGAACATATATCGAACGACGTAGCTGTGCACTTCAAAGATATCTATGTGCATAAATCTTGAATTCTGCACTACTGATCAATGCACGATACAATCGTGCGGCCACGCCTGAGTCAGATAGATTATCAAGAAACGTTAAACGGGACGACCCGAATCCGTGGAAATATCTGTATCCTCTAGGAGTTTTGTTTCCTCGCTCTCATCCTCCGCAGTGACGTGCTCGTCGAGCCGCTTCATTGCGTCCGTGAGCCTATTCGTCAGCTCTATTTTCCGCTTCTGACTTACCCTGTCTTTGAACTCCCGACGTAGCCAGTCATTCAAAATGGCCTTGCCATCGTAAGTGACGCCATAATCGCCGTCGCGCGAGACGATGAGGACATGGTGGATTTCCGTGCTGTTCTGCGCGCACCAGACAATCCATTCCCAGTTTATAGCATCACCTATCGAGGTGTCGCCCTGCTTCCGCGGTGGATAGCCAAGCACAAAGCGCTTGCGGGCCAGGTTTCGAATGGTGAATCGCGTCTTATTCGGACGCGTCAGGTTGAATTCGCTCTTGAAGTTAAAAATCCGCATGAGCGCCTGAAACACCGGGTCGTGGTGGGACGGGTCGCTCAAAATGGCCTCGATTTTCTTGCGAACGTTCGCGTGGCTTTCGGTCGCTTGATCGATATGCTTCGCCAGCATCTTCGCCTGCTGGTGATCTTGCACGATGTTCGGAACGGTAATCCTGCCCGGTTTAGAGATGGTTTTGATGCTGTCGACTATCACTTTCTGGCGGTTTTTTAAGAACTCCATGCGTATCTGGTCGCCCGTGATCACGAGCCCCTTGTGGCGCTCCAGTGCTTTGAGCTGGCGATCGGCGCTTGCGCCCGGCTGCCGGTAGAAATCCAACAGGACGTTCGTGTCCACGAAAACTAGCCAATTTTCTTTTGGAGCAGACTTCTTTGCCATGCAGGTGTTGATGCTTTCGATTCGGGGAATGAGCCACTGAAGGAACGTAGGGGAAGAGACGCCCGGCGGCGAGCGCACGAAAGTCTTGAATTCTCATCTGCCGGACTGATCTTCTGCCCTCCGTTAACCGACTGTTAACCTTACTATTTGTATACGCGCGCCATGGAATTCGACGCCAGCATCGATCTCGTCGCCAGCCAGGTCCCGGACTGGCTTCCCCCGGAAGACGCCGTCCGACGGGTCCGGGAGGCCGTCGAGGCTCTGCCGGGGGCGGGATGGGTCTCGGTCGAATGGTGTGGGAATGCACCCCACGTGCGGTGGATTAGGCTTTACCGGCCCGGGCATGGCGCCGTCATGGAGGGTCCCCCCTGGGATCACCTGCAAGCCCGAATCGAGGCCGTGGTAGGGCACGCGATCGCGGCTAACGGCGGATAGACTGAAGCAGGACGGCATTCCGGTGAAAATCCAGGAATTGCCTCTGGCCGCTGGTAAAGCCCCCCACGTTCACCGCTGCCCCGGTATCGATGCCCATCCGTTCAAGCGAGGGGCGGTGAGCGACGGGCGAGACGATAAGCCTGCCATTGTCCTCAAACCCGATGAACCCGCGGTCGAAGAGGTGATCAATGCTCGGCGTCAGGAGCAACCCGTTTTCACCATTGAGCCGCTCTTCGTTGGTCGCGTCACGCCACGGCTTGCAATGGCTTGCGACCAGGTGAACGGGATTTTCCACCCCCGTGATGCGGCACCTGGTTTCGATTCTACCCACCCGTTCCTTGAACAGCCCTTGCCCTTTCCGTGCGTGGATAATCGCCAGACGATCCGTTTCGGGGATTGAGGGGTCTTCACTCACTCTCCGCTCCAACCGGCCTTCCCAGAAATCCAAATCATCGGCGGCAACGGGCTTTACGTCCGCCGCAGCCCGCGCAAGCGGGGCGGTTTCCCGGCCGATGAGCCCGATCAGCACTTCCGCCAGGCCTGTGGGCACGTCGGTGAGGTAGACCGATTGCAGGCCGTTCCCGTTGGGCTGAAGCGGGGAATACCGGTCTGGGAGGAGCGGCCGGAGAATCTCGATGTGGTCTTTCGGGCGTATTTTATTCGTCAGTTCGGTGAAACGGACGGACACCCGCCACCCAATGTCTTCCCAGTTCTGTCCCGCCCGGCCGAATTCCAAAGGCTTGGGGCTTTCCCAGCAATAGGACTGCGCAATCCCGATGGCGAGGATGCGGGTGTCCATGAAGGAAAAGATCAGGTCTCCCGGAGAAACCTCCCGCATGGACTCGTAAAAGGGGTTTCGGGCGCCGTTCGCATTGCGCTTCGGAGACCAGAGATAGCCCCCCTGGACCTCATGCCGATATGTCTGGTTCTGGTTTACCCACCAATAGCGCATCCCATAGCCTATCCCCTGGGGCACCGACTGGTAAACATCGGCACCGCTTCGCAAAACCCTCTCAAACCTGCTACCAAACCGCCTACGGGGCCAAATGGTCCATTTTTAGGGGTATGTGCGATATCTCACTCGGATAATAAGCTCGGACCAATCCTGTCGGCTCTGGCGGATTTGTCCATCGGGGACCTGAACCGGCTGGCAGAGGCTGTGGAAACGGCGCGGCAGGAGAGGGCCGTGGCAAGCCGCCGGGCGCTTGTGGAGGAATTCCAGGCCAAAGCCCAGGCGCTCGGTCTCTCTCTCGATGACCTGGTGGCGGCATCCCGATCCAAAGCCCCGGCTGCGGGCAAGAAAGTGGCGGCCAAGTACCGCGGCCCTAACGGCGAGGAATGGGCCGGACGAGGCCGCGCGCCAACCTGGTTGACGGCGTTGGAGGCCACGGGCCGCACCCGGGAGGAATTCCTGATCACCTCGGCCTAACGTGCAAAACCCCGCCTTACGGCGGGGCGTTGCACGGCTTCGACGGTCAGTATTCCTCCGCCAACATAATGGTGAGGACCCGTAGGGTCTGGGCAGGATCGGCGGGGTCTTCGCTGCCGTGCTCCATATCGAGGGTGTAGTAGTCGATTTTCCAAAGGAACCGTGCACCCCCGTGCTCAAAGGCCCCGAAGTCATGTTCGCCTTCCGGGTCGTTGCCGGACGTGAACTCGTTGAACGCCTGCACCTTGGCGATGATGGCGGTCAGGTCGGCCGGGCCGATGGCCTGAACGCCCAGGGTCATCACAACCTGCCCGTTCCGGAACGTGGTTCGGAAGGCGTCGTTCAGCCGCCGGATGGTCTCGGCCTGGTTGGTGGTCATGGGGTATCCCTCAAGGGTAGGCCCCTCCGTCACGCCGGAAGGGCGGTGACGGGTGAGCCGAATTCCCCCCAAGGGCGGAAACGGGAAGCGTGGGTCCTGGTCTGCCTATAACAAAGGGCAGTCCTGTACAAGGGCCGAAGCGCCTGCCTCTGGAAGCCCCGCCTTTCGGCGGGGCCTTGCCCCCAGTCAGTACTCCTCCGCCAGCATGACGGTGAGCACCCGCCGGGTTTTGGTGCCGTCGGCCGGATCGGCGCTGTGGCGCTGCATGTCGGGGGCGTAGTAGTCGATTTTCCAGAAAACTAGCGTCCCGCCGTGGTCGAAGGCCCCGAAATCGTGCTCTCCGTGAGGGTCGTTGTCCGGGGTGAAGGCGTCGAACGCCCGCACCTTGGCGAGAACGGCGTCCCGCTCGGCCTGGTCGAGGGCCGTCACGCCCTGGGTGAGGAGCACTCGCCCGGTGAGGAACGTGGTCCGCAGGAGGTCGTTGAGGCGCCGGATGGTCTCGGTTTGGTGGGTGGTCATGGGGGTTTCTCCCGTTGATTGCTCTTGGCCCCGTGGGGCGCGGAAGAAAGAGCCGCCCGCCTTCCGGCCGTTGTCCTGGCCCACACGGGAAGCCCCTGGGCGAACGGAGCGGGCAGGCCATGGACAACGGACCGCGGGCGGCTACACGCGCCAATCCCCACGGCCGCAAGCAACGGGGGACCCCGTGCCACCTTCCGGCGACCGACGGTCGCCGCCTTAAGCCCCCTCGGGGATGGGAGGGGTTGGGGTGGGGGATCAGCTCCGGTATGAACCGGGTACCCCCCTGACAGAATAGACCGGGAGCCTCCCTGACAGGTCACTATGTCGCTCGAACCGCGGAGTTTCGAGCGATGCCCTTCAAGGAGAC
>WBZQ01000545.1_pt3 | contig 12530 bp, 10 predicted proteins | sample 5204251 | NCBI WGS metagenome assembly WBZQ01 (sample SAMN12412402, study PRJNA552823) | activated sludge metagenome | isolation source: activated sludge from nitrification reactor of wastewater treatment plant... | place: USA: Virginia | collected 2017-09 | reverse complement strand
ATAAAACGGTGCAGCGCACGCGTGATTTCGGGTTGGTGGCCGGCGCCGGCCTGACCTTCGACCGCCTTGGGCTGGAAGTTCGCTATGACCGGAGCAAAGGCTACACCCCGAGCGCGGTAATTTCCTCCTCTCTCCACACCTTTACTTTGTTTCTCACCTGCCGCCTGTTTTAGAAAAAGCGAGAGGCCACCTTTGGGGTGGCCTCTGCTTTTTATTTACACGCTATCAAAGCGTTTCCCTGCTTAGTACCCTTCGTTCTGCACCAGGTTCGGGTTGGAGTCCAGAGCCTGTTGCGGAATGGGGAACAGTACGCGGAAGGGTTCGGTGACCGTTTTGAACGACCAGGTGTCGTCGAAGGTACCGAAACGGACCTGGTCGACGCGGCGGATGGCTTCCCAGTACAGTTCGCGGCCGCGTTCGTCAAGCATGTCGGCTTCGCTGAGCGAGTTCAGTTGCGAAGCGCCGCGGGTCTGGCGCAGTTGGTTCACCAGTTCCAGGGCAGTTTTGCCACCCGGGTCGGTACCGCCGCGCAGCACGGCTTCGGCTTTCATCAGGACCACGTCGGCGTAGCGCAGCAGGATGTACTGGCCTGCGTCGGCCGGGTGGTACTTGATGACGCGGATACCCTTGTCGGTAGCGGCGCCGGACAGCGGCACATCCTGCGTGAACGACAGCGGCTTTTGCGTACGCGTGTCGATCAGGACGGAACCGTCGTCTTTGTACTGCTGGCCGATAAGGAAGCCGCGGCCGATGCCGGAGAAGTTGGAACCGTCGGGCGCCGGGTAGTTGCCTTTGCGCTGGTCGCCGTCTTCAAACTTGGCGTAGAAATCGGCCAGCGTGGTGAAGCCGTTCCAGCCGCTCGGGTTCTGGTTGTAGTGCAGCGTCATGAACCAGCGGTTTTGCGGCGTGCCTTCCACGCTGGTGAAGATGACCTCCGAAGTAGCCGAGGTGCTGAAGTTCTTGAAGTACTCCGATTCCAGCGAGTAGCCGGCCGCGGTTACGGCGTCGCAGTACTGGATCACTTTGTTCATGTCGGCAGCGTCGAACTGGTACGGGCCTTCCGGACGGGCGGCTTTGTACACGGCTTTGTTCAGGTACAGGCGGGCCAGCATGGCGTTGGCAGCGGCCTGGGTAGCCGTAGAGTTCTGCGCTTTCGGCCCGGTGGCGGGCAGGTTGGGCAGCGCTTCTTCCAGGTCTTTCACGATCAGGTCGAAGGCCTCCGAACGGGTCAACACGCGCGGGTTAACGTCCACACCTTCATCCACCTCGCGGTTGGGTACCTGGCCGAAGAGGTCCATGACGTGCCAGCGGTGAAAGGCACGCAGGAATTTGGCTTCGGCGGCCTGTTGTGCGCTGGGGTTGGAAGCGAGAATCTGGTTGGTTTTGAAAGCACGCTGGTTCAACTGGTTCCAGGCGCCCAGAACGGCCGAGTGAGTCGGGTCCCAGGTGTGCTGGTGCAGCGTTCTCCAGACGCCATTGTCACCCCAGTCCACACCGCGGGTCGGCGGGATCATCTCGTCGGAGGTGTGGTCGAAGAGGGCGTAGATGTTGTTCTGGTCGGTGAAGGCGCCCAGGTCTTTATAGGCCGAGGTCAGCAGTTCGCCGGGATCGCCGGGTACGAATCCGCCGCCGGCATCCACCAGGACGATAGAGTCGGATTCTTCCGGCTCCAGGTCGGTGCAGGCAGCAGCCAGGAACAGGCTGAGCACGCCGAGCAGGACAATTTTAGAATTTTTGTAGTAATTCATGTTCAGAATTTTTTTACGGTTAGAAAGTGATGCTGGCTCCGACGATGAAGGTTCTGGCCCGCGGATAGGCCGTGTAGTCGATGCCCAGAGAAGGAACGCCGTCGATGGCTTTGTTGATGTTCACTTCCGGATCCTGGCCGGAGTAGTTGGTAAATACCGCCAGGTTCTGGCCGGTCACGTAGAAGCGCAGGGAAGAGATAGCGCTGGTACGCGGCTGGAGGTTGTAACCCAGCGTTACGTTGGCAAGGCGAACGAAGCCGCCGTCTTCGAGGAAGCGCGTGGATACGTCCGGCGCGTTCAGGTTGGACTCGCCGTTGCCGGGTACGTCCGTCGATACGTTGCGGCCGTTGGCCAGCGAACCGGCCGTGAAGAAGGCGTTGGCCGTGTTGTTGTAGATCTTGTTGCCAAACTGACCGTACAGGTTGAAGCCGAAGTCGAAATTGCGGACGTTGATGCTGCTACCCAGACCGGCGTACACCGTGGGCAGCGGGCTGCCGATGAACTGCTGGAAGTCACCGTCGTTGTACACGGAGATACCGTTGTCGTCGTAGCCGGCAAAGTCGCGCACGAAGAAAGCGAACAGCGGCTGTCCTTCGGCGATACGCTGGGCGAATGCGCCGGACAGGCCCTGGCCGTTGATGGCGCCGGTGTTGATCAGACCGCTGAAGTTCTTCACTTCGTTCTTGTTGTAAGAAATATTGAAGTTCACGTCCCACGAGAAGCCGGCGTTTTTAACCGCTACCACGTTCAGGCCCAGTTCAACGCCCTGGTTTTGCACGTCGGCGTCAAGGTTTTTCCAAACGAACGGCGAAACGGCCGGCTGGGCGCTGGTCACCTGGATCAGCAGGTCGTCGGTATTCTTCTTGTAGAAGTCCAACGAACCGGCAATGCGACCCTGACCAAACGCAAAGTCGAGCCCAAAGTTCAATTGCTTGGACGTTTCCCATTTCAGACCCGGGTTGGCGAAGGTTACGTCGCCGAGGCCGCCGCCGGAGAGTGCATCGCCGCCGTTGTTGATGTCCCAGTCGCCGTAGCGCTGGCGGGGCTGGTACAGGTTGTGCGGGATTTCCTGGTTACCGGTGATACCCCAGCCGAGACGGACGCTGAGTTCGGAAAGCGCCTCAGGCATGAACGATTCCTGACCCAGGCGCCATTTGGCGGCGAAGGAGGGGAAGTAACCGTACTTGTTGTCGCCACCGAAACGGGTAGAACCGTCGGCGCGCAGCGTAGCGGTCAGGATGTATTTTTCGGCGATGTCGAAGTTGAAACGGCCGAAGTACGACTGCAGTTCGTCGAACTGGCGCAGCGAGTTGGTGCCCTCGGCGCTGCCCAGTTTGCCCTGGTTGGACGAAGCCAGGTTGTTGATCATCAGATCCAGATCGTTGGTGGCGAAGTTGGCAAACTCGACACCGCGCAGCGAAAAATCGAAGCTCTGGTACGAATAACCCACGATACCGGTGAAATTCGTCGTTCCGAAGGATTTCGTGTAGGTAAAGTAGTTTTCCCACAGGCGGTTATCGATTTCCAGGTCAGCCATGAACAGGCGGCCGATGCCGGAAATGGAAGTCACGTTCAGGTCTTTCGAATAAGCCGCTTTCCGGTTGGACAGCGAGCGGTCGTATCCCAGCACGGTTTTGAAAGAAAGGCCTTTGATGATTTCGAGTTCGGCGGTTACGCCACCCAGCGAACGCAGGGTTTTGGCGAAGTCTTTCGTGTACTCGAGCATGGCCACCGGGTTAGGCTCGGTGTTGCTGGGCTGGGTGAACTTTCCGTTGGCATCGCGTACCGGCTGGGTCGGGTTAGCTTTCAGCAGGGCGCCCATGAGGTCGCCTTCGAAACCCGAGTTGTTGGAGATCGGCGCGTTGTCGTCGGTGATGTCGGCCAGGATAACGTTGGCCGTCAGGGTAAGACGGTCGTTGATGAATTTCTTCGAACCGGCCAGACGGGCGTTGAATTTCTTCATGCCGCTTTCTTTTACAATACCATCCTGATCCTGGTAGCCGAAGGAGAAACGGTAGTCCGAACCCGTGCCGGCGCCACCGAAGGAAACGTTGTGCGTATTGGTCATGGCCGTGCGGAACACTTCGTCCTGCCAGTCGGTGTCGGCGTCGCCGTCGAGGGTTTCGGCGGCAGCTTGTCCGTTGAAGTCGGCGTAGGCAGCGATGAACTCGTCGCGACCCAGCAGGTCGTACTTGTTGGCGAGTTTGCTGATACCCAGCGAGTAGTTGTAGTTCAGTGCGCCTTTGCCCTGCTGACCTTTCTTGGTGGTGATCAACACCACGCCGTTGGCGCCGCGGGCACCGTAAATGGCGGTAGCCGAAGCGTCTTTCAGAATGTCGATGCTGGCAATGTCGTCCGGGTTCATGAAGTTGAGCGGGTTGCGCGGCGAGCTGGTACCGAAGCCGGCGTCGAAGCCACCCGACTGGGTGTCGCCGCCGCTGAGCGGAATACCGTCGACCACGAAGAGCGGGTTGTTACCGCTGCGCACCGACGTTGTACCGCGGATACGGACGTTGATGCCCGCACCCGGTTCGCCGCTGGCCGTAGTGACCTGCACGCCGGCTACCCGGCCCTGCATCAGCTGTTCCGGCGCCACGATCACGCCCTTGTTGAAATCCTTGGTGGTAATGGAAGCAACGGCGCCGGTAGCGTCGTCTTTCTTCACCTGGCCGTAACCGATCACCACGATCTCATCCAGTACGGTACCGGGTTTCATGGCCATGTCGACGGTATTGGTTGCGCCCAATTCCACGACTTCTTCCTTGTAACCGGTGTACGCAAAACGGATCTGCGTGCTGCCGTCGGGAACGACCACGGAGTAGTTACCGTCAATGTCGGTCACCGAGCCGCGGGTGGTACCGACTATGGAAACAGTGGCGCCGATCAGCGGCTCCCCGTTTTCCGCATCGGTGACCTTACCCGTCACGGTGCGTTGGGCCAACGCGGCACTGCCCAGCAGCAACAAAGCCACTGCGAGCAATCCGCCTTTGGTAAAGGTGTGCAAAAACTTCATACGAGTTGAGTTTAGTTTAGTGAAAAATATATTTCACACGTTGTGAAAAACCATTCGCGGTGTCCGGGAAACCAGAACAGGATTACACCTGCAACGGCTTCAAACAGAGCGCCCTGTGCAGGATTTTATTCGGTTAGGCGAAGGCTCGTTAAGGGAGGGTTCTGGCGTGTGGTGGGCCCTTTGAGCGGGGCTAAGGTAGTGATACGGCGGTTATTGGAGCAAAGCCTTTTTTTTTATTTTTTTCATTTCCAAAAAATCCAAATTAGATTATTCTTAGAAAGTCTGACAAGTTTACGGAAACACGGGAAGTCCGATTTCTCTTTTCAGAATAAAATTCTTTTTTGCCTAAATTTTACTTTCGCCGCTTAATATTGCCACCATGACAACTTCCGCTTCCGAACGCCGCCTGCCCGCCGAATGGGAACCGCAAAGCGCCGTGCAACTCACCTTTCCCCACGAACACGGCGATTGGGCCGGGGTGCTCGACGCGGTGCTGCCGTGCTTCATCCGGATAGCCGAAACCATCAGCCGGTTCCAGAAGGTCCTGATCGTGTGCGACAACGCCGCGGCAACCTTGCCCCGCCTGGCCGATGCCGTCGGCGACAACCTGATCCTCGCCGAATGCCCGTCCAACGATACCTGGGCCAGGGACCATGGCGGGATTACGGTGGTGGAGGGCAGTGGCAGTAGCAGTAGCAGTAGCAGTAGCAGTGGCAGTAGCAGTGGCAGGGGGCAGGGGGCGGTGGTGCTGGACTTCGTGTTCAACGGTTGGGGCCTCAAGTTCCCGGCCGACAAGGACAATCTCATCACCCGGCGCCTGTACGACCAGGGCCTGTTCCAGGCCGGCATTGCCCACGGCGGCATCGTGCTGGAAGGCGGCGGCATCGAAAGCGACGGGCAGGGCACCCTGCTCACCACTGCCGAATGTATGCTGTCGCCCAACCGCAACCCGCACCTCGACCAAAACGGCCTCGAAGCGCACCTGAAAGCCTGCTTCGGCCTCGACCGGGTACTGTGGCTGCATCACGGCTACCTGGCCGGCGACGATACGGACTCCCACATCGATACTCTGGCCCGCTTCTGCGATCCGGAAACCATTGCCTACGTCCGCTGTACCGATCCGCAGGACGAACACTTTGCCGCCCTGCAGGCCATGGAAACCGAATTGCAGGCCTTCCGGACCCGCAACGGGGATCCCTACCGCCTGGTGCCGCTTCCCTGGCCCGATGCCTGCTACGACGAACAGGGCCATCGCCTGCCGGCAACCTACGCCAACTTCCTGATCATCAACGGGGCCGTACTGGTGCCGACCTACCGGGTGCCGCAGGACGCTGAGGCCCTGCGCATCTTCCGGGAACTGTTTCCCGGCCGGGAGGTGATCGGCATCGACTGCCGCATGCTGATCTTGCAGCATGGGTCACTGCACTGCGTTACAATGCAGTACCCAGCCGCAGTTATAAAAACCTAAACCTGTATTTCAATGAGCGGGCTCTTTGGCGGGATAAAGATATTTTCGCCGGTAAAATCTGTTCACCACCAGGCGGAGCCGCCTATTTCCGCAATCAGTTGCGCAAACGTTTGCTGTTGATAACTTTTATTAAATGTTGATAACTTTGCGTTTTGTGAAATAGAATAAGAATTCGCCAGCGCGATCCGGGCTTCCTTTTCATACGGTCAGGCCGCGTAAAAACCGCTAAATTTTGCGTATCGCAACTGCCACCGATGAAGAGAACGACCATTAAAGACATAGCGCAGCGCCTGGGCGTCAACCCATCCACCGTATCGCGCGCCCTGAAAGACCATCCCGACATCGGGCTGGCCCTGCGTACGGAGATCAAACAACTGGCCGACGACCTGCACTACCGGCCCAACCGCATGGCGGTCTACCTGCGCCGCCGCGACAGCCGCCTGATCGGACTGATCGTTCCGGAAGTAACCATGTTCTTTTACCCCTCGGTCATCAAAGGCATTCAGGATACGCTGCACAACCGCGGCTACAACCTCCTGATGCTTACTTCCAACGAATCGACGGAACGCGAAATGGAAAACATCCGGATCTGTACCGAGAATGACGTGGCCGGCATCCTGCTGGCCCTGTCCCGGTACTCCCGAACCCCGGAACACCTCGCGGCCCTTCAGGATGCCGGAGCACCGGTGGTCATGTTCGACAAGATCATCGAAGACCTGCACTACGACGCCGTAGTGCTGGAGGACTTTCATTCGGCCGAGCTGGCCGTGCAACACCTGGCCGGGACCGGCTGCCGGCGCATCGCCGGTATTTTTGGCAACCCCAACATGCGCATTACCCAACTCCGCCTGGAAGGATTCCGCGCCGCCCTGCAGGAGGCCGGCCTGGACTGCCCGACCGGTTTTATCCGCCACGCCGACAATCCGCGGGAAGCCGAGCAACACGCGCGCGCCCTCATGGCCCTGCCCGAACCCCCGGACGGTATTTTTGCCATGACCGACGAGATCATCATCGGCGCTTTGCCGGCCATCAGCACCTCGGAGCAAAAAATTCCCGGCGAATGTTCCGTTATTTGCATCAGCGACGGTTTTTTGCCGTACTGCCTGCATCCGCAGGTGACTTTTTTGCACCACGACGGCTACCAGGTAGGCCAGGTCGCCGCCGAGCGCCTGTTCCAGTTGATCGAGTCGGACGAATACCTCGACGAACACTACCAGGGCCAAAAAACCATGCTGAAAGCCCGACTCATCGAATTGGCCACCACCCGCCGGAAAAACGCATAATGCAAGTATGTCAAAACTAAAAATAGGCCTGGTCCAGCAAGCCAACGGCCCCGACAAACAAGCCAACATCGAAAAATCGCTGCGGGGCATCGCCGCGTGCAAGGCCCGGGGCGCCGAACTGGTCGTCCTGCAGGAGTTGCACTGCGGCATCTACTTCTGCCAGGCCGAAGACACCGGCATGTTCGACCTGGCCGAGCCCATTCCGGGGCCCGATACCGAACGCTTTGCCGCCGCGGCCCGCGAACACGGGGTCGTACTGGTGAGTTCGCTGTTCGAAAAACGCGCGCCCGGCATTTACCACAATACCGCCGTCGTTTTTGAAAAAGACGGCACCGTCGCCGGCAAATACCGCAAAATGCACATCCCCGACGACCCGGCGTACTACGAAAAGTTCTACTTCACCCCCGGCGATCTGGGCTTCGAGCCCATCCTGACCTCGGTCGGCAAACTCGGCGTACTGGTCTGCTGGGACCAGTGGTACCCCGAAGGAGCCCGGCTCATGGCCCTGGCCGGCGCGGAAATGCTGATCTACCCCACCGCCATCGGTTGGGAAAGTACGGACGCACCCGAAGAAAAAGCCCGCCAGCACGACGCCTGGTTCACCGTGCAGCGCGGCCACGCCGTGGCCAACGGCCTGCCGGTCATTACCGTCAACCGCGTGGGCCATGAACCTGACTGGTCGGGCGTAACCGGCGGCATCCAGTTCTGGGGGCAGAGTTTCGTGGCCGGACCGCAGGGCGAGGTGCTCTGCCGCGCCAGCCCGGACCGGGAGGAGAACATTGTGGTGGAGATCGACAAACAGCGCACCGAGGACGTACGCCGCATCTGGCCCTTCTTCCGCGACCGGCGCATCGATTATTATGCGGACCTGGTCAAAAGGTACCGGGATTGAGGGCCTGGGCCGGTCGGGCTTTGAAGCGCAGCCACGGAAACGGCGGCAGCCACTTTATTTTTTGCAGGAACCGGATGTGCGCCCCCCTGTTCAAGTCCTCCCCTCCCAGTATCTCCACTGACTTTCCAAGATGGTGGTGATAATAGGCGGCCATTTGCGGCACGCCGAGCCCGGCGTAATAAGCGGCCGTGCGCCGGCGGGCGGCTGCTTGCTCCGTTTCGTTTTTGTAAAAAGGAGAATCGAGGATGTGTATTTCTCCGCCGGGTTTTAACAGGGTGCGCAGCGTAGCCACCAGCATTTCGAAGTCAGGGAAGTATTGCACGGCGGCGGCCAGCACGATCACGTCGAATTTCTCCTGAAACGCCATTCCGGAGGGAGAATCCGGAGCCGCATTCCGGGGTTCGAGGGAAAGCAGGTCGCCATACACAAAACGCAGGTTATCCCGCCCGAACAGACGCGCGCCCTGCTCCAGTTCCGCCCGGTTCAGGTCCATGGCCCAAACTTCCCGACCGGGGTGTTGTGCCAGTCGGTTGGCCATCCAGCCGTTGCCGCAGCCAAGGTCGAGCAGGCGTTGCGGCCCTGGAAAGGAGGACAAATATCCGGAAAAGCGGTGCCAGGTTCGCCTGCGCCGCAACCACTCCCGGGCGTGGGGTTGCGACTGCGGCATTTCCGGCAGCAGGCGCACCGCTTCATCGGAGAGAAGGCGGCCTTCGCGGCGGCGTACTTCCGTATACAACAGTTCCTTTTCCGTGTAAAGGGCAGGATCGGAAAGGTAATACAGGCGGCGGTGATCCATGTTCAGTTCGCCAGCCAATTATCCAGCTGCGCTTTGAAAAACACCACGATGGTCGCCATCACTACGGCCATGCACAGGATCATGGTCAGATAACCCAGGACAATTGCCAGGGCTCCTTTTACGCCGGTCCATATTTTATGGGAAGGCTCAAAAAACTGAACGTAGGCCCAGCCGAAATAAAGAACCCAGATGGCCAGGGAAGATAAGGTGACAGGCCAGGTGGTGGTGGTCACATTGCTTATCAGTTTCGACAGGGGCGCGGTCAGCACGCTGGCCAGGCTCAGTTCGCCCATGAGGTAGGCATTCAGCACGAAGTGTTCGGCGTAGTTGTAGTCTTTGCGCCGGAACAGCGCCCTCGACCACAGGGCGATCATCGGGATCATGAAAAAAAGCAAGATCGTCGGGTGATCGGTGATCAATTGATAGATTTTTTCCGACATTATCCTGGCCCGCTCGCTGCCGGTTTGCTGGTTGACCATTTTTTCGGCCATATCGCGGTCCAGGCCCACGTAGTGAAATACCAGGAAACTGATGGCCACCGACCAGAATACGAACTTCAGCGGCCGGACGTGCCGCACCCGCTTTCCGGCGATGTATTCGCGGATAGAGTGGCCGGGGCGCAGCAGCAGTTGCCGTATGGTGTACAAAAAGCCCTGGTCTACATGGATGAAATGCTGTTGCAGGTCTTTCAGTACCTGTCGCATGGTGATGCGTTTGGTCTTGGCCTTTTGCCCGCATTGGGGGCAAAATTTTCCGTCAAAAGTGAAATCGCAATTTTTACAGGTCTTCATGTCGTCATGCGCCGGTTTTTCCCGGGGCAACATACAAACTTTCGCCGTTTCACTATTTTCGCAGGCCGGTGATCTGTAAAAATCAAGCAGACCGGCACTTACCTTTGCGCGGTCTGAACAACCCTGGACCCGGGAACCCCGTTCCGGGCGCCGGGACAACCGCAACATTGAACCCCGAAACGCCGTTTCGGCTCAAACATCGCCCCCCTTCCGCATCACTTATTCGCCTGACCAATGTCCACCGCAAACACCGTCAACCTCGAAGCCGAAAAAAATGCCGACGCGCTGAAACTGGCTGTATCCCACCTCAACCGCCGCCTGTCCGACATTCACGAAGGCGGCGGCCGCAAACGCCTTGAAAAACTGCACAAAGAAGGCAAGATGTCGGCCCGCGAGCGCATAGCCTACCTGCTCGACGCCAACAGCCCGCGCATCGAGATCGGCGCTTTCGCCGGCTTTGACATGTACGCCGAACACGGCGGCTGCCCGGCGGGCGGCGTGGTGGTCGTTATCGGCTACGTACGCGGCCGGCAGTGTATCGTGGTGGCCAATGACGCTACGGTGAAGGCCGGCGCCTGGTTTCCCATCACCGGAAAAAAGAACCTGCGCGCCCAGGAGATCGCCCTGGAGAACCGGCTGCCCATCATTTACCTGGTCGACTCGGCCGGGGTGTACCTGCCCATGCAGGACGAAATTTTCCCCGACAAGGAACACTTCGGCCGCATCTTCCGCAACAACGCCAAACTGTCTTCGGCCGGCATCCCCCAGATCGCCGCCATCATGGGCGCCTGCGTAGCCGGCGGCGCCTATCTGCCCATCATGTCCGACGAAGCGCTGATCGTGGAAAAAACCGGGTCGGTATTTCTGGCCGGCCCCTACCTGGTAAAGGCCGCCATCGGGGAAGACGCCGACAAGGAGGTGCTCGGCGGCGCGGCCACCCACTCGGAAATTTCGGGGGTGACCGACTACAAAATGCCCGACGACCAAACCTGCCTGGACACCATCAAAGACCTGATGGACAAATTCGGGCGCTTCGAAACGGCCGGCTTCGACCGGGCCGAACCCCAGGCGCCGCTGGGCAAACCGGAAGATATTTTTGAAATATACCCGGAAAACGGCGCCAAACCCTACAACACGGTTGAACTGCTGCGTCGCATCGTGGACGAGGGCAAACTGACCCAGTATAAGGAACACTACGGCAAAACCATCGTCACCGCCTATGCCCGCATCGACGGCTGGGCGGTCGGCATCGTGGTCAACAACCGCCAGGTGGTGAAAAACGCCAAAGGAGAGATCCAGTTCGGCGGGGTCATTTACTCGGATTCAGCCGATAAAGCCACGCGATTTATCCTCAACTGCAACCAGAAAAAAATACCCCTGGTGTTCCTGCACGACGTGACGGGTTTCATGGTCGGCACCCGCTCCGAACACGGCGGCATCATCAAGGACGGCGCGAAAATGGTGAACGCCGTATCCAACTCCACGGTACCCAAGTTCAGCATTGTCATCGGCAACTCCTACGGGGCCGGCAACTACGCCATGTGCGGCAAAGCTTACGATCCGCGCCTCATCGCCGCCTGGCCCACCGCCAAAATCGCCGTGATGGGCGGCGAGCAGGCCGCCAAAGTGCTCACCCAGATCCAGGTGGCGTCGCTCAAGGACAAGGGAGAAGCGCCCGATCCCGACGCCGAGCGGGCCCTCTTTGAAAAGATCAAGGCCCGTTACGACAGCCAGACCACCCCCTACTATGCCGCGGCCCGGCTGTGGGTGGACGCCATCATTGACCCGCGCGACACCCGACGCTGGATCAGCATGGGCATCGAGGCGGCCAATAATGCGCCGGTGGAGAAGTTTAACGTGGGGGTGTTGCAGGTGTAATTTATGGACTTTCAGGCAAGTTGTAAAATCTTTAGGTTCCGTCAATCAACTTTAAATCTCCGAAAGCGGCCGGGAACTATGGCGAATCGCCAAAATCTCAACTTGTTCGTTTCCCGCAAAGGAGTAAATAATGCGGTATTGGCGCACAACGAGTTCACGGATGGTTTCAATATTGAGTTCGGGAACGACGCGTCCTAATTGCGGAAATTTTTCGAGCAAGAAAACCCGGTTGATGATTTCATCCGTAACCGATTCCGCTTGCTTATCCGAATAGGCAGACAAGAATTCATATACGGCATACAAATCATCTGTAGCCTGCCGTGTCCAGACTACTTTTGCGCCATGATTCAAAGCGTTTTTTCACTTCTTCGTGGCTGACAAGTGGCTCATGGACGGAAGAAGACAGGCCCTCCCGGATGCCTTCGAGCAGATGCAACCGCTCTAACAATTCATCATAGGACAGATACTCAATTGATTCGCCCGGTGGAATGTCGTTTTTTGTCGCTGATACCTCGCGTATTTCCTGCACAGTGGTCCGATATTTCAGGCGCAAGGCGTGTAGCAAGACATCGGTCTGGTCGGATGTGGAGAGGCCATTGATAGATGCTTTGACTTGTTCGACGGTGCTCATAGCGTGGCGAGTTTATTTTACAAAAGTAAG
>WBZQ01002250.1_pt1 | contig 12531 bp, 11 predicted proteins | sample 5204251 | NCBI WGS metagenome assembly WBZQ01 (sample SAMN12412402, study PRJNA552823) | activated sludge metagenome | isolation source: activated sludge from nitrification reactor of wastewater treatment plant... | place: USA: Virginia | collected 2017-09 | reverse complement strand
TGAAATGGTTCCATAATGGGCAAACAGTACCTCGTAGTGATTAATAATCTGTAATCTTAAAAAATCAGCGATTTCTGCAATGCCTCTATGGCCTGGTTGTGCAATTAATGAAGCTAGTTCATCTCCACATTGCTTGATTAATCCTTGCAATTCTTGGAAGTACTTGAGTAACGTTGCGTCGATGTGGACATTCAAGACCGGCGGAATAAATTCTTTTTGAAGAACAATTTGGTTATCTGGGCGCCGTTCAATGATTTGAGTAACTGAGAGCGCTGTATAGGCATCAGTAATATCGCGCCGAGGCAATAGCTTCAAATTTAATTGCCCTATTTGTATCTTGGCGCTGCTGTTAGTTTCAGCGTTTGAATCTTTGATGTCGGTCTCATCAACCGAAAAACGTGCAAGACTTTGTTCCTGATTGTTACCAGAATCGGTCTCTTCGGTACCATCGCGTCTAATCGGTAGTGCGAGAAAAATGGGCTCGTTTCTTAAATCAGCCTTGATATCCAAAGGAGCGGGAGGTTTATTGTGGTATGGAAAATCAAAAGGTGTTCCATCCGGAAAAATACCCTGTGCAGAAGTAAGCTGAATTTTTCCCAGCATCAGCGCTGATGGATTCAGTTCTATATGACTAAATCCCCAATAATAATTTATTAAAGGGGCGGTCCGATTTTCAATTAGTTTTTCTAGGTAACGATCATGCTGTTGAAAATGATGTGGCTGAAGAAACATACCTTCAGACCAAATAATTTTATTGTTCCAAGACATCTGTAGCTCCCTATTTATAGAATCAGACAAGCTATAATAGTTAAGTTAATACTCTGTTTGTTCAATTACTTCATATAAGCTACCTGCTGGTGGTTTGGGTGCCCAAAGTTTACAGAAAAAACCACACTCGGGTTTTGCGCCAATCAATACCTTATTATCTACGAGTAGGATATATATCTCTGGGAATCTTTCATCAACAGGAACTGCTGTACTTGCTTTCCACTGGGCTGTTTCAATTTCTCGGAAAGCAGCAACGACACCGATATAGCGTGTATCAAGATTTAAAGGACGGGTTAATCTTAACTTTTGATTTGGAACTAAATAAAACTCCTCACTATTAAGTAATTCATTGCTTAATACTTCTTTGTAATGATCTCGAACAGAGAAAAAGTCTGATTCGTTAAATGTTGCTAAAGACTTCAGCTCATAAACTCTAATGACAATCGGTCTGGATTCACTTTCCTTTTTTTCGTTAACTCTAGGATTAACATTTTTCTGAACATTGAGCGAGAGTTGTGCGATTGGTGGTTTGGGTACACTAGTACAACCTGATAAAAATGACAGAAACAAGGCAGCGAAGACCAGACATAACAATGATTTCATAATAATTTAAATATTTATTTTTATTAAGATAACTCGCATAAAGCTTATCCTATTGGGGTAAAAGGTTAAAGGGGTGACTCTAAAAATTTATATTCAGCTAATATTAAGGGTGAGGGTATATACTTTCAAAAGTCATTACCAATGATTAGATGTTTCTGGCATAAAATTATGACTAACTCGCTACTATCATTTTTTTGAAAAATTATAAGTGTTCGAACTACAGAGTTAGCGCTGAATAAGTCTAAGATGAAGAAAGAAAGTGGTATGTGATTTTTCACACAGTTTTTAGATTTGAATTAACGTATCTTTGCTTAAAAGTGAAATGGAAGAATAAAAATTAATCAGCTTAATTAAACACTATAAATTATATGCAATTAGATATCGAAGCATTATTAAAACCGATTCCAGGCGACAATCCTGCAGGTAGTGATATTCAATTTTCTCCTGAAATCGATCGACTCAAAGAAGCACGAAGATCTGAAGATCCTATGCTTTCTCAAGGTGAGTGGAAAGTGGAACTTAAAAAAGCAAACTGGCCTCAAGTTGAGAAGCTTGCATCTGACTTATTGGTAGAAAAGAGTAAAGATTTACAAACATCGATTTGGCTTGTGGAAGCGCTGGCGCACAACTATCAATTCAACGGAATTGGTCAAGGTTTTTTGTTTCTTCGGCACTTCCTTGAGTCGTTCTGGGAAAATTTATATCCAGTGATCGAGAATAACGATTTGAGCTATCGCATCGGTTCATTAGAGTGGATGGATAGAAACTTGCCCGCTGTTATTCAATCATTATCGCTATGTTATGGAGCTGAGGCGAAATACAATTGGTTTGACATTCAGCAAGCGCGTGAAGTTGATAATTTAGGTCGGAAAGACCCCCAGGAAATGCAAAGAGCGATAGCAGATGGAAAAATAGCTCTGGCTGATATTGATAAAGCGCTGAAGGAAACTTCGAATGAAATTATTTTAGGTCTCAATGAATCTCTCACGCAATGCCGCCAACATTTGAGCGAGTTGGATGAGTTAGTAAACAAATTGTATGTTGTTGAGTCTGAGGCATCCCATTCTAGAAAAATCAATGTTGCACCGAGTTTAAGGAATATAAGCAGCACGCTTGAAAATATCCAAGACTTTATCACTGGCGTTGTTAAGGAACGAAGATTAATGGAAAGTGATCAATCGCAAGACAACCAAACAGCCCCGCTAAATAATCTCCCTTCTGGAGGATCCACTTCGGCTAAGCGGCAAACCCATGCTTATAACGGGATCCATTCGCGTGAAGATGCTTTGCGTTTACTAGCAGAAGTTTCATACTATTACAAAACCACTGAGCCGCATAGCCCAATCTCCTATCTGCTGGATCGGGCTGTTCAGTGGGGTAACATGTCACTCGATCAATGGTTGCAGGCAATGATTCAAGAGGGATGGAGTGATTTGCCTACCTTGCTGAAGTTAATCGGGAAGAAAGAATCTTCCTGAATAACAGAGAAAGGAAATCGCTGAGTGACTGAGTTTTAAGAAGGCGGTATTAATTTTCTAAATCATCTCGATAAAAAGGAGAAAAAAATGGCTAAGGAAAGTACGCAAAGTAAGCTTGATCGGGTTCGTCCGCCTCGTGTGCAGATTAAATACGAAGTCCATACAGGCGATGCAATAGAGATGAAAGAACTACCCTTTGTCATGGGGGTTATGGCAGATCTTTCTGGTAATCCACAAGATCCTTTGCCACGACTTAAAGACCGAAAATTTGTCAATATTGATCGAGATAATTTTGATAACGTGCTGGCGGGTACTAAACCAAGGTTAACTTATCGAGTTGATAATAAGTTGGCCAATGATGGGACGCAAATTGGTATCGAACTCAATTTTAAATCGATGGCGGATTTTGAGCCTGAACAAGTCGTCAAGCAAATAGAGTCATTACGAAAATTGCTGGAAGCTCGAAATAAGCTAGCTGATTTGAGAAACAAAATGGCGGGTAATGAAAAATTAGAAGAGATGATGCAAGAAATTTTACAAAATACTGAGAAGTTGCAAGCACTGGGAACGGAAATTGGTCATGCCGCAACTGATTTTAATAAACCCAATGCGGAATAGGAGAAGAGGATGAGTGAAAAGATCGACCCATCTCAAGAATCGGCTACAGTGGCTCCTACCACAGTAACGGAATCGGAAAGTTTACTGGATAGTATTTTAAAAGAAACTAAAGTAGCACGATCTACAGAAGAACGTGAGCGTGCAAAGGATTTGATTTCAGAGCTAATCACTGAAGCATTGAATGGAACGGTAACCGTATCGAAAGACGTCATATCCGCCATTGATGCGCGTATTGCGGATATCGACAATGCTTTATCTAATCAATTAAATGCGGTAATGCATGCTCCAGCATTTCAACAATTGGAAGGAACCTGGCGAGGATTGAATTATCTGGTCATGAATTCAGAGACGGGTACTCAACTCAAAATTAGAGTCATGAATGCTTCCAAAAAAGAGTTGATCAAAGATTTTAAAGGTGCATCTGAATTTGATCAGTCAGCGATTTTTAAAAAAATCTATGGCGAAGAGTATGACATGTTTGGAGGTGCGCCTTATGCAGCGCTAGTGGGTGATTATGAATTTAGTCGGCATCCGGAAGATATGTATTTGTTGGAAGAAATGTCTCATGTTGCTGCAGCGGCACACGCACCTTTTTTAACAGCGGCATCGCCTGAATTATTCAATATGGATAGTTTTACTGAACTATCAGGTCCACGAGATTTGGCGAAGATCTTTGATACAGTTGAGTACGCCAAGTGGAAAAGCTTTCGTGAATCAGCAGATTCCGCTTATGTTGGACTGACAATGCCGCATGTGCTGGGGCGCCTTCCCTATGGGGCGAATAATGTTCCAGTTGAAGCCTTTAATTTTGAGGAAGACGTAAGTGGGAAAGAGCACAAACAATATTTATGGACTAATGCAGCGTATGTTCTCGCTTCACGATTGACCGATGCATTTGCAAAATATGGTTGGTGTGCCGCCATTCGCGGTGTGGAAAGCGGAGGACTGGTTGAAGGACTGCCGACACATACTTTTTCAACCGATGAGGGTGATATTGCGTTGAAGTGCCCAACCGAAATAGCGATTGGCGATCGCAGAGACAAAGAATTATCGGATCTGGGTTTCATTTCTTTGGTGCATTGCAAAGGAACCGATAAGGCTGCTTTCTTTGCGACACAATCAGCGCAAAAGCCCAAAAAATACAATACCGATGCTGCCAATGCCAACGCACGGTTATCTTCTCAATTACAGTACATGATGGCAGTGAGCCGATTTGCGCATTATTTTAAATCGATCATGCGCGACAAAATTGGCGGATTTACGAGTCGGGATGAGCTAGAAAAATTCATGAATCGCTGGATCATGAATTATGTCACTGAAGATGATTCAGCCTCGTTTGCAACAAAAGCGCAATATCCATTGCGGGATGCGCGTATCGATGTTGTCGAGGTGGCCGGAAAACCCGGTGTATATAAAGCGGTAGCGTTCCTGCGCCCCCATTTTCAGTTGGATGAATTAACGATTTCGCTGCGGTTGGTAGCTGAATTGCCGCCCTCGGCGCGATAGTGAAGCACAAGTGCAGTAAATATAGATTAGAAGTACTGATTAATTAACTACAAGGAGTATAGCTATGTCAACAACAGACTTTTTCTTAAAGATCGATGGAATAGAAGGTGAAAGCGCGGATGGTAAACACAAAAGTGAAATCGATTTGCTTTCTTGGTCATGGGGAGAAACGCAATCAGGTGCCCACGCAGCGGGTGGCGGGGGTGGTGCTGGTAAGGTAAGCATGCAAGACTTTCATTTTACGATGATTGTCAATAAAGCAACACCTAAATTAATTCAGGCCTGTGCGGGGGGCGATCATATCAAAAGCGCTATTCTTACATGTCGTAAAGCGGGGGGGCAGCAAGAGGAATATTTGAAATACACTTTTTCAGATCTGATTATCTCTTCGTATCAAACGGGTGGTTCGAGTGGATCGGGTGTAGTTCCAACTGAGCAAATTTCGTTTAATTATGCCAAGATGGAAGTGGAATATAAAGAGCAGAAAGCAGATGGTACGTTGGGTGGACCTGTAAAAGCAGGATGGGATTTGAAGAAAAACGAGAAAGTTTAGATTTTAAGAGAGCCGGGATGTTTTGTTATCGCGGCCCTTATTAATTTCTCACACATATCAGAGATGAAAAAAACTATTGTAGTAATTTTAATTCTTGTTTTGTCTTCAAGTTCTGTGTTTTCCCAGACCGCTAAAATACAGAGTGTTTACACGAATTTGTCTGGAGATAATTGCTATATGGTGAGTAATGATTTAGAGACTGGTAGCACGATTCAGCAGTGTCCTGGAATTAATGGTTACTCTTTGTTTGTTCTTGATGATGATAATCGAGTGTCCATTACATTGATATCGCCAGATCATAAAGAGTATCCATTAAATTTTTGGACAGTAATCACAAAATCATTTTCGGTCATTGGAGAAAATGCAGAGTGGCGGGTATTAAAAACATACGAAAATTCCAGCCCAATTGCTTTAATTATTCGAGTCGATGCAGATATCCAAGAAGATCTGGAAAGTCCCCGGAAAGAATCATATTTGGCTATAGCTAGAATTTCTGCGGATAAGGTCTGCGTAATTGCTAAGATACTATATTCGGAAAAAGCAAAGGAAATAGCGCGGTTAATAGCTGATAATTTGGTGTTTAATGATTGTTTGGGTGAATTTTAACCTTTGTTTTGTGTGGAAATATTGTCTCTTGGATTTTATTGACATTGATGAGTGTAATCATTTTTTAGTTGATCGCATAAATAAATGAAGGAATTATTCAAATTTATAGGAGAATTATATGACAGCAGCAGCGGCTTGCACACAAGCATTACGTGATGCAACGACTCGTTGGGGTAATCGCAGCAGAGCATCTGATGGGATTATGGGTGATGCACGGCATCGTGCTAGGAGAAGTGATCATAATGATGGGAACGCTTTTGACTTAACACACGATCCAGCTAACGGAGTTGATTGTGAAGTGCTCTCTAGATTAGTAATCGATGATCCCCGTGTCACTTACGTTATCTGGAATAGACAGATTTACAGCCGTAGTCGTGCGGCTGAAGGATGGCGAAAATATACTGGCGCTAATCCACACACTCATCATATGCATGTTTCTATAAGAGTAGATGCACGCGATGATACCTCGCCATGGGTATGGTCTCCAGGGCAACCTGATCCTTATAATGCGGGACAAGGCTATAGGAAAATTTGTTTGGGACTTTACTATTAAGAAAGGTAGAGCAGAAAATCATCGTTGAATTATCTTTTTATTCCTGTTGTATTCAAAATGTAAATTTACCAAGTTTTCACCATAAAGATTATTCATTGATAAAGCGAGACTTGTGCAAAACCTTATTCAGTAGGAATTAAGGTCATTAAAAGTAATGAATGGATACGACTGGTTTCTCAATAATTGATTGGATTGCCAATGGGCTGCTTAATAACTCGATGGATACAGCAATAATTACTACTACTTATGACTCAATTCTATACCCGGGTCAGCCATTAGCTCAGGCTCATCCTGATCGATTGGAAGTTTTATCAGTATTACACAACGTAGGGAAGTTAAATATAGCGACGAGCCGAATTCTGGAATTGGGTTGTGGCGACGGGACGAACTTAATTTCTATTGCGCAGAGCTTGCCTGACGCAATGTGTATTGGAATCGATTTGGCGGCGGCTGGGATTAAGAAAGGTCGAGCTTATATTCAACAGCTTGAGCTTAAAAATATCGATTTACAGCAGTATGACATACTGGAAATTGGTCGTGATTTTGGTCAATTTGATTTCATCATTGTGCACGGTCTTTATTCTTGGGTGCCTGAGAATGTCAGAGATAAAATTTTATCGATCTGCAAGGAAAACCTGGTTGAAAATGGCGTGGCATATGTTAGCTACAATACTTACCCTGGTGCTTATTTGCGCAATTTGATACGCGACATGATGCGCTACCATGTTGGAGAGATGGAGACCGCGCAACAGAAGATAGAGCAAGCGAGAGCCTTCGTTGAATTTATTGCGGATTCTGCACGAGATGATAGCGAGGTTTACCGGCCTTTATTAATGAAAGAACGTGAACGTATCCGGGGATTTCTCGATAGTTCGTTATTTCATGACGATTTGGCTGATTGTAATGCACCGGTTTATTTCTCTGAATTTATGGCGCATGCCGCGCGCTATGGGCTGCAATATTTATCGGAAGCTCAATTTTTTGAAACTCAGGCAGGTATTTTTCCTCCTGATGTTGTTGAAGTACTGAATCGAATTTCTGATAGTCGCATTGCGAAGGAACAATACTTAGATTTTCTTAAAGGTCGGCGCTTCCGTCAGACGTTGTTGTGTCACGCTGAAAATAAAGTGATTGCAAACCCGCAATCGGAGGCAGTTATACAGTTTTATATTGCAGCCCCTGTTTATCCTGAAGCGCAACCATTGGATATTAACGCACAGGAGCTAGTGGTATTTAAAGGCCCTAAAAACTCTGCCATTCAAACTGACAATCCTTTGATAAAAGCGGCGTTATCGCGATTGGGATCAATTTGGCCAAGGACACTTCATTTTAGCGAGTTATTCAATGAAGCATATAACGCATGTGCTATTAAACCAGATAAGCATGAAAGTGAAAAAGCCTTGGCTGATATGTTGCTACGTGCTTATGCGGGAGCCGTGGTTGAATTTCATACGATACCATCCAGTTTCGTCTTGAATCCAGGGGAATTTCCTGTTGCCAGCCCACTTGCCCGATTACAAAGTTTGAATGGTAATAAAGTAACAAACCTTAGACATTACACGATACGAATCGAAGATCCGGTAGGGCACCGTTTGTTGCAGCTTTTAGATGGAAGCCGTAACCGAGCAGATTTGGTTGATGCATTATCGCAATGGGCCGGTTCTGAAAATGTGGATTTTTTGAAGCATGCTACTGAAACCAGAAGCAGTAAAGCGATTCGTGAGAAAGTCGCAGATCAACTTGAAACGAGCCTGACTGAGTTGGGCCATTTAGCGTTACTAACAGCGTAAGCACTGATGATGCCAAACCTATCTGATAAGCCGAGTATTATTCCTTCCTTATTAGACCGGCTTTTAGATGATTGCCCTTATTTATCTTCCGACGGTATTCCTGGTACCCATCTTAACCCGTCAGTAAGGGCTGTGGCAGCTAAAGCGGTACCGCTGAGTGGGCTGACTGTGGTAGATGGCGTTGAATTAATGCCTGGGGATCGCGTGCTGATTACAAACCAGGCCCCTAATTTTTTGAATGGGGTTTATTTAGTGACCCATAATGACTGGGTGCGCGTTGCAGACTCGGCAGTATCTGAAATGAGACCTGGTGGGTATTGGACTGTTAGTGAAGGACAAGAGTATAGTCATACGCAATGGAGATTAGTGAATCAACAGGAAATTATCCTGGGTACAACACCGATATTGATCGAGCGTTTTATCCCTAAATCACAATTCCAATCGGTAAGAGATTTGAAAGCGTCTGTAGCTAGAGATTTGGAGGCACTATTTAATACACATCAGGAAGCTTTATCCGCAATTGCGGATGATTTTCCTGAAGTCAGCCATTCGCTTGTGACTTATGGTGTGCCGGATATAACATCATTTGATGTGCGTAATCCTCAGGATCGTGATCGAATAAGCAGTTTATTAAAAGAAATGATCAATGATTTTGAACCGCGCTTGAAAAATATTAACGTCGAGTTACAACAGTTAGGTGAACATGCCCAGAATTTGCATTTTCGTTTGGATGCTTTATTGGAAGTTCATCCAGTAGGGGAGCAAGTTAGTTTTGATGCGGTTCTGAAGCTAGATAATAAATCTTATCGGGTAAAGGATAACTAAAATGCTGCAAGAGTTGCTGCCTTACTATGAGCGTGAATTGACTTATTTAAGGCAATTAGCTAAAGAATTTGCCAGCGAGTACCCTAAAATAGCGGGTCGATTAAAGATTGATGGTGAAGTATGTGAGGATCCGCATGTTAATCGATTAATTGAAGCTTTCTCATTTTTGGCTGCGCGCGTTCACAAAAAGCTTGATGATGAGTTTCCTGAGATTACGGATGCTTTGCTTGGGATGCTTTATCCTCATTATCTACGCCCGATCCCATCGATGGCAATCGTACAGCTTAATGTGGATCCGGACCAAATTCAAATGACCGGACCTTACACGGTCCCACGCCATACAATGCTATTTTCGCGTGAAGTGAAGGGCATGCCCTGCAAGTTCCGAACTTGCTATCCGCTTGAACTCTGGCCTGTCAAAATCACGCATGCGCAGTTTTTTCCAACAGGAGCTTCGGCGTTTAATCGACTGGCTGAGGATACTGCTGCAACATTACAGATTAAACTGACTTGTATGGGTGAAATGAATTGGCAAAAACTAAAATTAGAATTGTTAAAACTAAGTTCCCAGGATGAATCCAGAACAGCACCTAAATTAAGATTATATTTGGCTGGTGAAACACCTACCCAACATGCGTTATATGAGCTCTTAAATAATAATATCCAACAGATTGGATTGTCTGCTGCTAAAGATCGGCACATTGAAATTTCTTCCGATAGTCTTCAGCCTGTTGGATTTGAAAGCGATGAAAGTTTGCTCGACTATGAACCACGTTCTTTTATTGGTTATCGGTTATTACATGAGTATTTTTCTTTCCCCAATAAGTTCATGTTTTTTGATTTATATAACTTGGACAAAATCGATTCTAGTTTCGATAAAGAGCTGAATATTACATTTTATTTTTCTGACTTTCAGCGATCTGAGTACATGAAACGGCTTGAGCAAGCTGTTCAGGCTGATACGTTTCGTTTGGGTTGCACACCGATAATTAATCTTTTTAAACAGCAGGCAGAGCCCATTAATCTAACTCATCAGAAGACTGAATATCTGGTTGTTCCTGACGTACGTCGACCATGGGGAACGGAGGTTTATTCTGTTGATCATGTTAGGAAAATAACGCGTCTTCGAGATCAGGAAGAAGTCATTGATTTTCATCCCTTCTATTCAGTAAAACATGCTTATGATGCGACGCCGCAACAGGGTACTTATTGGTGCGCAAACAGACACACAACCCTATATAAGGATGGTAGCGGAACGGATGTATTCTTATCCCTAGTCGATTTGAGTTTTGATCCTAAGGTTCCTCAAATTGAAACGCTATCAATCGGCATAACCTGCACTAATCGGGATTTACCCGCTAAGTTACCTTTTGGAGGTAATGAAAGTGATTTTCAGTTGGATGGTTATCCGGTCATTTCATCAGTTCGTTGCTTAACAAAACCGACTGAGACCTTACGACCTCCTTTACGCAACAGTGCACGCTGGCGCTTAATTTCTCACTTGGCGCTAAATCATTTATCACTGATAGAAGATGGAAGAGAAGCATTACTAGAAATTCTTAATCTCTACAATTTCACCGATTCTGAAGCTGTAAAAAAACAAATTAATGGGATTTTGGAGGTAAAAAGTCGGAGCTGTGTCAGGCGTATCCATCAAAATATGCGATTTGCTTTGGTGCAAGGTAATGAGATCATGCTTGATTTTGATGAGGAGCAATTCACTGGATCAGGGGTTTATTTATTTGCCAGTGTGTTAAGTCATTTTTTTGGTTTGTACTCAGGATTAAATAGCTTTACTCAATTGACTGTTACTAGTAAACAACGAGAGGGAGAACTCGCAAGATGGCAACCGAGATCCGGAGAAGCAGCCATAGTGTAGTTGAAAATCTACGCGATGAGCCTTGGCGCTTCGAGTTCTTCGAAGCTGTCAGGCTGTTACACCTAATTCAGCGACTGGATTCGAAATTCTTAGATACTGACGATTTAACTCCTCTTAACTTTTTGACTTATAGATCAAATTTATCACTCAATTTTCCTGCGAGCGAAATTCAGGACCTAGCGTTAATTGAACGAGAAGCCGAAGAAGATCCTAAGGGTGCTCCTATAGTATCTAGTACCATGACGGTAAATTTTATGGGTTTGATCGGCCCATCAGGTGCATTACCAAGGCACTATACCGAATTATTGCTGAATCGAAGGTTGCGTTATAAAGATGAGGTAGCACACAAGTTCTTTGATTTATTTAATCATCGTGCAATTAGTTTGTTCGTAAAAGCTTGGGAAAAGTATCGCTTTTATATCAGTTACGAACGCGATAATTCTCAGAACTTCATGCGTTATCTACTTGATCTAGTAGGCATGGGTACTAATGGCTTGCAGGGGCGACTAGAAGTAGCGGGAAAAGGTACTAAGGATGAAGTGCTAGCCTATTACAGTGGACTCAATGCGCAGCAGCCACATTCAGCAATAACGCTTGAAGCAATTTTGCGTGATTATTTTCAGGTAGATGTCCAAGTGATGCAGTTTCAAGGATGCTGGTTACGATTGGAGCCTGATCAATTTACTCGCATAGGAAAAAAAGGAACCTATCACAAACTGGGTGAGTCAGCAGTAATAGGCTCTGCTGTATGGGATCATCAATCAAAATTCAGAGTTCGTATTGGCCCGATAGGTAAGCAACTATTTGATGCTTTCTTGCCTATAGGCAATGCTTTTGAGGTATTAAAAAAATATATTGATTGGTTCAAACCCATGGGGCAAAGTTATGATGTGCAGTTAATATTAAAAAAAGAAGAAGTGCCAAGGTGCTGCTTAGGAGGGGATAAGTCGATTCGCTTGGGGTGGTCTACTTGGCTAAAGAGTAAGCCATTTGATCATAATGCAGCTGATACGATAGTAATGTCGTGAAAGAAAGGATAAGTATGATAACAAACCTTAAGTCACTGATTGATAGATTAAACTCAACGTGTTGCAGTGCAATGGAGGGGGCAGCAGGTTTGTGCCTTTTAAACACGCATTACGAAGTTGATATCGAGCATGTTTTGTTAAAGATTCTAGAGCAATCTAATACAGATTTGCACTGTATCCTGCAGCATTTCGAAATTAACCCAAGCAATGTTCAACAAGATCTAACAGATGCCATAGAGGGGTTAAAAAGAGGTAATACTCGAACACCCGTATTATCTCCGCATTTGCCCAAACTTTATGAACAAGCTTGGTTGGAAGCTTCCA
>WBZQ01002248.1_pt1 | contig 12545 bp, 6 predicted proteins | sample 5204251 | NCBI WGS metagenome assembly WBZQ01 (sample SAMN12412402, study PRJNA552823) | activated sludge metagenome | isolation source: activated sludge from nitrification reactor of wastewater treatment plant... | place: USA: Virginia | collected 2017-09 | reverse complement strand
CTGTCCGGGAGGAAATAAGGCGCGCCTTCCTGCCAGTCCTCGGTGAAGGTGATCTGGTGCTCGCCGGTACCGTCGGCGTTCATGATCCACAGGTCCATGTTCCCCTTGATCTGGCGCCCGAAGACGATCCACTTGCCATCCGGCGAAACGGTGACTTCCGCCTCGTAATAATCGTTGTTCGTCAGGCGCTTGACGTGGCCACCCTGCCTGTCGGAAATATACAACTCCGCGCCCTGCGGGTAGTGCTGCCAGTCGGACCAGTCGCCCTCGAGCTTCCCGCTCGTGCCCATCTTGTCCCTCACCGAGGTCCAGATAAGGTGCTTGCCGTCCGGGAAGAAGTACGAGCAGGCGTCATAACCCTTGTCGTTGATCAGGGTGATGTCGGTGCCTGCGTCGGTAAAGGTCGTGGTCAGGAAGCCCGCGTGGCCGCGTCTGCCCAGCATGGCCTTGGAATTCTGCACCTGGGCGATCAGGTGGAGGCTGTCGGGGCCGTAGTAGGCCTCCGCGGCCTCGCCCATATTGGGAATCTGCCAGGACGGAAGCTCGCCCGGCAGGGTCGACACTGCCGCCCCCTTCGGGACCCTCACGGCGGTGGTGGCTGCACAGGCCGTCAATGCACTGCCGGCGAGCAGCGTGACCACCACGAGGAATCTGTTGCGCATAGGTCTCATCCCATCTCCATTTGATATTGATCATGAGTGTGGTACCGCGTTAGCGTACATGGCAATGGGGGGCGCATGGTGCGTCCACGGGGAGAACGATGCGTACCAATTATCTGCTGGCCGGGATCACGGCAGTCTCGTTGCTGGGGGGCGCCACCAGCGCCGTTGCCCAGTCGCAGGCTGACAGTCTCGATGAAATCGTCGTCACGGCGCGCAAGACCGAAGAACGGCTGATCGACGTACCGCTCGCGATCACCGCACTTTCCGACAAGGCGATCGAAGAGCGCGGCATCAAGAACCTCGACGACGTCGCAGCCAATACGCCGGGCCTCACATTCTCGAATGTGATCGGCGAGATGCTGCCCGCCCCCGTCATCCGCGGCGTGGCCCCGATCGACATCCTGGGCGAGAACAACACCGCGATCTTCATCGACGGCGTCTTCGTGTCAGCCCGTGAAGGTCTCAACTTCAGTCAGCTCGACCTCGAGCGGATCGAAGTGGTGAAGGGTCCGCAGGCGGCGATGTACGGCCGCAACAGTTTCAGCGGTGCGATCAACTATGTCACCGCAAAGCCTTCCGACGTGTTCAAGGGCAAGACTGAAGTCACGTTCGGCAACGACGGCCGGCTGCTCGGTTCGGTGTCGGCGAGCGGCCCGCTGATCGAGGGCGTGCTGAAGGGCCGTGCCGCGGTGCTGTACGACAATTTCGACGGCTCCTATCGCAACCAGTGGGCCGGCAAGGGCCCCGCCCCGGACATCGGCGGCTATCAGTACAAGACTTTCCAGGGCAGCCTCGTCTGGACCCCGAACGACAACTTCGAAGGCGAGCTCGGGCTCTACGTCTCCGACGACCAGATCGACAATTCGGCGATGAGTGGTGTCGAGGCGAATTGCGAGAACCGCAACCAGATCCCGGTCACGCCGATGCTTTCGAGCCGCTTCCTGAACTACTGCGGTGAGTTCCAGCCGGTAGGCAAGAACGGCCTCACGGTCGTTGCTGGCGCCACCGGTGAAGACCGCGACGTCACCCGCGGCCACATGAAGCTCAAGTGGTCGTTCGGTAACGGCGGCACGCTCGATTCCCTCTCGGGTTATTCGACTACGAGCGAGTCATTCTTCGTGGATGGTGGCCGCAATGCAGGCGAAAACATCATCTTCACCTACCTCGCTGCGCCACTCGGCCTGTTTCCGCCTGGCCCGGGTGGCATGTTTCCGCAGTCCGCGGCGCGTCGCCAGTTCTCGACAGGCCTGGTGCAGATTGGACCCGGCGTGACTTACGAAGAAATCAGCCAGGAACTGCGCTATTCGAGCGATCCGTCGAAGCGCTTCACCTGGTCCGTCGGTGCTTACTATTACGACACGACGAGCGAGACGAGCATCGACGATGTGTTTGCGACACAGGAACTGCCGGCGGACTTCGGTTCGTTCTGTCTCGCCTGCACGAATGTCGGCCCGCCGTTCAACTGGATCGACTTTGCGCCAGGCGCAGGCGATGCAGCTTTCCTCGAATGGTTCACGAGCCCGACGGGTGGGGCCATCAGCGGCAACGTGATCGAGAACCGCACGGAAGCGCCGTCCGGCTTCGCGCAGGTCGAGTTCGACCTGACCGACAAGCTCTCCTGGGGTGCCGAGGGTCGCTACACGGACGAGAAGAAGACCTTCATCGACCACCAGACTGGCACACGGCGCGCAACGACGTCCGAGCTGATCAACTGGCGCACGAACCTGCGTTACCGGCCAACCGACGACATGACTTTCTATGCGGCAATAGCGAGCGCGGAGAAAGGCGGAGGCTCGGATGGCGCGCAGGTGCGCTTCGTCGACAATCCGGGAACAATCGTCACGATCCTGCAGCCATTCGATCCCGAGAAGCTCCTCAGCTATGAGCTCGGCATGAAGAGCGAGTACCTGAACCGCCGTCTCGGCGTCGAGCTCGACCTCTACTACATGGATTGGTCAGAAATCGTTATCCCTCAGGTCTTCGAGGACATCGGTGGTCGACAGATCACGCAGCCGGTTTCGCTCAGCGCCAACGGTGGCGATGCGACTATAAAGGGCGCCGAGCTCGCGATCACTGCGCGCCCGGTACCGGGGCTCGACCTCAACGCCGGCCTGTCGTTCATCGATGGCAAGTACGATAATGCGGAGGTCGCCACCTTCAACCAGTTCCCGAGCTTCTACCCGGACGGAAACATCTCCGGCAACACGATCCTGCGCCAGTCGAAGTGGCAGTGGAACGCCGGTGCGGGTTACAAGGCGGCGCTGCGCGGCGAAACGGACTGGTTCGTTCGCGCCGACGCGTCTTATCGCGACAAGCAGTTCGCGGACTCGTCGAACCAGGCGATCGTGCCGGATTCGCTGAATCTGAACGCGTCCCTCGGTGTGCGCACCGACACCTGGTCGCTCGAACTCTGGGGCCGCAACCTCACCGATGAGGATGCGCCGACCGGTGCGTACCGCGAAGTGCTGTTCTCCAATACCCTGTTGAACGGCACCTCGGCTGGCGGAACCTTCTTCCCGATCCGCTACAACGTCTCGCACCCGCGCCTGTTGACCTACGGCATCACGTGGCGGATGCGGTTCTGATGCGGCACCGAATCGCGCTTGGCACGATCATCGTCGCAGGCTGGCTCGCCGCCAGCCTGCCGGCGATGGCCGGCGAAAACGTCCTCGACCTTCCGATCGGCGACCCCGCACGGGCCGCCCGGGAGGTGTCGGTCACCCTCGACGGCGTGCTCGACACGCGCGCCGGTGAGCTGGTGACCCCGGCCGAGTTCGCCAAGCGCCTCGCGAATACCCGCGTGCTCTTTGTCGGCGAGGAGCACACCACGCCCGAGTTCCACGACGTCGAGCTCGCCGCGATCAAGGCACTGCACGAGGCGGGGCGCGAGGTCCTGATCGGCCTCGAGATGTATCCCTACGACCAGCAGGCGCCGCTCGATCAGTGGATCGACGACAAGCTGACCGAGAAAGGCTTCGTCGACCTCTCCGGCTGGTATGTCTACTGGTCCCACCACTGGGGCTACTACCGCGACATCTTCCACTACGCGCGCGAACAGAAACTGCGCATGTACGGCGTGAACCTGCCACGCGCAGCCGTCAATCTCATACGCGAGAAGGGCTTCGACGCACTCGACCCCGCGACGCGCGCACACCTGCCGCCGAAGATCGACCTCGCGAACGCCGAGCACAAGCGGCTCTTCCGCGCCTACTTCAGCGAGGACGACGCGCTGCATTCGCAGATGACGGACGCACAGCTCGACAGCCTGCATCGCGCCCAGGTCGCCTGGGACGCATCGATGGGCTGGAATGCCGCGCAGGCACTCGAAAAGCACGGCGGCAAGAACGCGATCATCGTGATCTTCATCGGTGCAGGCCATGTCGCCTACAACCTGGGTGGCGTGCGCCAGCTCGCCGCGAACTACGACGGCGAGATCCGTTCTCTCATTCCCGTGGCAGTACGCAAGTCGGGTGGCGCGCCGGTCGGGCCGGTGCGCGCCTCGTACGCGGATTTCATCTGGGGTGTGCCGGGGCGCGACGGCCCGGGCCTGCCGGTGCTCGGCGTCTCCCTCGCGGGGCGCATCGGCAAGGAACCCTCGAAGGTCATTCAGGTCGATAAGGACGGCAGCGCCGCCCAGGCGGGCGTGAAGGTCGGTGATGTGATCGTGCGCCTCGGCGGCACACCCATCGGCTCGACCACCGACCTGCAGCGCGCGACCGGCGAATATGCCTGGGGTGACGGCACGGCGCTCGAGATCCGCCGCGACGGCAAGCCCGAGACGCTCGATCTCGTTTTCCGACGTCCGACACCGAAGTAATGAACAAACTCTCCCTGATCCGGGCGAACGCGGTCGCGCTCGCCCTCGCAGCCATTTCTGTCTGGCCCGCTATGGGCGCACCTGCGACCAGCCTGCCGCAGTACGACCTCGACGTGCGCATCGAACCCGCCACGCACGGCCTTGCGGTCGAAGGCACCGTGACTTTTCCGGCGTCTTATGCGGGTCGGGAAGTCGAATTCCTGCTCGCGGCGCCGCTCGCGATTGCCTCGTCCTCACCTGCCGTCGAGCGCCTGCCGGTCGGTGACACCGGAGGCTTCACGGGCATCAACGGCTCGAGCGGCGATCTCCTGAAATCGGGCCGCGCGGCACGCTATCGCGTCACGCTGCCGAAGGACGCTCCCACGCTGCGCCTCACCTACGCGGGGGCCGTGGATTTCGGCTTCGACACGCCCGAGGAGGAGTACGCGCGCGGCTTCAGCGAGACCGCGGGCTACATCGGCGAGAAGGGTGTATATCTCGCGGGCAGCTCGCTCTGGTACCCGTATCTCGGCGAGACGCTGTTCGTTGCGAAGGTCGCGACGCACGCGCCCGAGGGCTGGCACCTGATCACGGTCGACCCGGCACCGGTGGATGAGCTGCCGCTCGCAGGCGGCCCCTTGACGAAGTACACGGAGACAGTCGGCGCGGTAGAGGCACAGGTGTTCCTGCGCGCGCCCGACGAACAACTTGCACGCAAGTATCTCGATGCCACGGCGCGCGATCTCGAGATGTACCGCCAGCTCATCGGGCCCTATCCGTACGCGAAGTTCGCGCTGGTCGAGAATTTCTGGGAGACGGGCTACGGCATGCCCTCCTTCACGCTGCTCGGACCGCAGATCATCCGCTTTCCCTTCATCCTCACCTCGTCCTACCCGCACGAGATCCTGCACAACTGGTGGGGCAACTCGGTCTTCGTCGACTACGCGACGGGCAACTGGTGCGAAGGTCTCACCGCCTACATGGCCGATCACCTCTTCAAGGAGCAGGTCGGTGAGGGCGCGGCGTACCGTCGCGACACGCTAAAGCGTTACCGCGACTACGTGAAGGAAGGCCACGATTTCCCGCTCAACGAGTTCCGCTCGCGACACAGCGCCGCGACCGAGGCCGTGGGCTACGGCAAGACGATGATGGGGTTTCACATGCTGCGCCGGAAGTTCGGCGACGACACGTTCCGCAAGGCCCTGCAGGACTTCTATCGCGCCGAGCGCGGCGAACGCGCGGGCTTCATGGACGTGAAGCAGGCCTTCGCGAAAGCGGGTGGCGCCAATCTCGATGTGTTCTTCGACCAGTGGGTCAACCGTGCCGGCGCTGCCGACCTGCGCATCGGGAAGGTGCGCGTGGACGGGCAGCGGGTGCGCGGCGTGATCCACCAGGTGCAGAAGTCCGGCCTGCTCGCGCTCGACGTGCCGGTGTCGGTGCGCACGACGGGCGGGTACGTGTCGCAGACCGTGACGTTGGCGGGTGCGACCACGCCTTTCGAGATCCCGGTCGGTTCCGAGCCGCTCATCGTCGAGCTCGATCCGGAGTTCGACGTCTTTCGCCTCCTCGACCCGCGCGAGACGGCGCCCTCGATCGGCCAGGTCTTCGGCGACCCGTCGGTGCTCGCGATCCTGCCCGCCGCGGCAGACCAGGCAACGCAGGAACTCTATCGCAGCGTACTGGCTCGCTGGGCGAGCCCCTCGCAGAAGCTCGAGGTCAAGCTCGACTCGGCAGTGAAGCGACTGCCGGCGGACCGCGCCATCTGGGTATTCGGTCGGGACAACCGCTATGCCGCGGCGCTGCTTGCCGAAGCTGGCGCCGAGCCGGCGCTTGCACGCAAGGACGCGAGCGTCGTGTTTGCCCGCCGCCATCCGGCGAATTTCGCGAAGGCGATCGGCTTCGTCGCGGTCGGGAACGCGGCTGCGGCGCCGGGGCTCGCGGGCAAGCTCCCGCATTACGGCAAGTACTCGTATCTCGTCTTCGAGGGCGATGAGCCGAAGAACACCGTCAAGGGTGAATGGAGTGCAGACGACTCGCCGCTGCGCGTCGATCTGCGACGCGAGCACACGCCGCTTGCACCGCTCGCCCGGCCGGCGCGCGCGCCGCTCGCGGAGCCGCCGCCGGTTTTCAATGAGCGCGCGATGCTCGATCACGTGCAGTACCTCGCGGCGCCCGAGCGCGAAGGTCGTGGTCTCGGCACGCGCGGCATCGAGGAGGCCGCCGCGTACATCGCCAGAGCCTTTGCCGCCGCGGGTCTTGCGCCTGCCGGCGACAACGGCGGCTGGCTGCAGGCCTTCCCGCAGGGTGCCAACGTGATCGGCGTGCTGCCCGGCGCGAACCCGGCCTTCGACGGGCAGGCCGTCGTCGTCTCGGCGCACTACGATCATCTCGGTCCGAACCATCCCGGCGCCGACGACAATGCGAGCGGTGTCGCGGTCCTGATCGAACTCGCGCGCGTGCTGGCATCGCAGGGTCGCCCGGCGGGCACGCTCGTCTTTGCGGCGTTCTCCGGGGAAGAATCCGGCCTCCTCGGTTCGCGCTGGTACGCCACTCACCCGACGCCGGTCGCACTCGCTGGTATCCGGGCCAACGTGAATCTCGACACGGTCGGACGCCTCGGCGCGGGCCCCGTGCGCATCATCGGCACCAACACCGCGACCGAGTGGCCCCACGTGTTCCGTGGCGTCGGTTTCACCACCGGCATCGCGATCCAGAACATCGAAGGGGCCACCGTCTCCTCCGACCAGCAGGCGTTCATCGAGCGTGGCATTCCGGGGGTGCAGATCTTCTCCGGTGCGAACCTCGACTATCACAAGTCGACCGACACCGCCGACAAGATCGACGGCGCCGGCCTCGTGAAGGTCGCAACCGTCGCGAAGGAGGCGATCGACTATCTCGCCGCGCGCGCCGAGCCGCTGCACGCAACGATCGAGGGCGCGGCGCCGCCGGCGCCGGGGGAGACGCCGAGGGCGCCGACCGAGCGCAAGGTCTCCTTCGGCGTGGTGCCCGACTTCGGCTACACGGGCCGCGGGGTGCGCGCGGACTCCATCGTGCCAGGCTCACCCGCCGCGAAGGCGGATCTGCAGGCGGGCGACATCCTCCTCTCGCTGCGTGGCATGCCCGTCGATACGCTGCAGGCTTTTTCGGATGTCCTCAAGTCCCTGAAGCCTGACGATCTCGTCAAGGTGGAGTATCGCCGCGGGGACGCCGTCGAAACGGTGGAGGTGGAGTTGGTCGCGCGCTGAGGCACGGTCAGCTATCGCGCAGGTACCACGCGTAATCGAGCGGCGTGACCTCGGCCATGAAGCGCTCGCACTCCTGGCGCTTCACCGCGAGGAACACCTTCAGGAAATCGGCGCCGAGCGCCGCGTGCAGGAATTCCGAAGCGCCGGCGCGCTCGATGGCCTCGTGCCAGGTCGCAGGAAATACGCGCGGGCGCGCGATCGCATAGCCGTTGCCTTCGACCGGCGGACCGGGATCGATGCACTCGTCGATTCCTTTTTCGACACCGGCGAGCACGGTTGCGACAGCGAGATACAGGTTGGCATCCGCGCCGGCAATGCGATGCTCCACGTGTCGTGAGGCCGGTGGGCCTGCCGGGACTCTCAGGGACACGGTGCGGTTGTTGATCCCCCAGGTGGGCGCGACCGGCGCGTAGGAGAGGCTGCGGTAGCGCCGATACGAATTCGCGTTCGGCGCGAACACGAGGAAGCTCTCGGCAACCGTCGCGGCGAGCCCCCCGATTGCCTGGCGCAGGAGCGGCGTGCCGGCAGGATCCTCCGCGGCGAAAACGTTGTGGCCCTCGCGATCCGCGAGGCTCACGTGAATATGCAGCCCGCTGCCGGCGCGCTCTTCAAAAGGCTTCGCCATGAAGGTCGCGATGCAGCCGTGCTGGCGCGCGACACCGCGCAGCAGCCGCTTGAAGAGGATCGCTTCATCGACCGCGCGCAGCGCATCCGCGCGGTGATGCAGCGTGATCTCGAACTGGCCCGGTGCGTACTCTGCCATGAGCGTTTCGGCCGGCAAGCCTTGCGCCAGCGCTGCTGCGTGCACATCCGCAAAGAGCGGCGCGAGATCATCAAGCCGCGTGAGGCTGTACGACTCGATCCGCGCGCGTTCGCCTTCGCGACGCTCACCGGCCGGCTCGAGCCGGCCGCGCGCCTCGCGCAGCAGATAGAACTCGAGCTCGCACGCGACCACCGGCACGAGGCCACGAGCCTCGAGGCGCGCGACCACGCGTGCGAGCGCATGCCGCGGATCGCCCGCGGCCGCTCGACCGTCGCCATCGAACATCGTGAGCATGAGCTGGCCGGTCGACGGAGCCAGCCAGGGAGAAGGCAGCAGGGTACCGGGAACCGGTCGGCAGAGGCCATCGGCATCGCCCGCCTCCCACACGAGCCCCGTCGCATCGACGTCCTCGCCCGTGATATCGAGACCGAGGATCGAGCCTGCGACGCGCCGGCCATCGCGGTAGATCGCCTCGAGCTCGCTTGCCCGCACGCTCTTGCCCCGCGGCACGCCGCTCGGGTCGGTGATGAAGATCTGCACCGCGTCGATGTCCGGATGCATCGCGAGGAAGCGCTGCAGCTCTTTCATGCAAGTTCTCCGAGGCAGGCATCCAGCGCTGCCACGAGGCGGTCCGCATCGGTGGCCGCGGTGACCGGCGAGTACAGCATCATGTTGTGGAAGGGTGTGAGCAGGCAGCCGCGGTTCAACAGATAGAGGTGCATCGCCTGCTCGAGGGTCGGTTGCATCCGCGCTGCCGCCTGCGTGCCGTTGCGTGGCGGCTCACCGAAGCCAATTTCGAGCCGCGCGCCGACGCGAGTGACATGCCAGTTGGGGCGGCGACGGGCGAAGAGCGCCCGCAGCTTCGCATCGAGATCGGCGGCGCCGGTGAGCATGGGCGTATAGGTCTCAGGCGTGTGCAGGGCTGCGAGCGCTGCCGCAAGCGCCGCGAGCGCGAGCGGATTCGCCGCCAGGGTCGTGCCCATCCCCGTGTGGCCGTGCTCCTCGTGCCGGTCCGCGAGCACCCCGCGCATGCGCGCCTCCACTTCGGCCGTGAAACCGTACACGGCGCAGGGCACGCCCCCGGCAATCGCCTTGCCGCACACGAGGAGATCGGGCTCGAGGCCGTGCGTGCGCGTGTACCCCCCAACTCCCGACGACAGCGTATGGGTCTCGTCGATGATCAGCAGGGTGCCGTGCCTGCGGCTCAGGTCGCGCAATGCACTGTGGAGGCCTGGCTGTGGCAGCACCATGCCGGTATTGGTCATGACGGGCTCGTACAACAGCGCGGCGACGTCGCCTCCGCGCAGGGCCGACTCGACACCCGCGAGATCATCGAATTCGACTGCCACCGCACTGGCGCGTACGTCGATGGCAGCGCCTATGCCGCCGGGTCGCAGCATGATTTCATCCACGGTACCGTGGTAGCAGCCGCGAAACACGAGCGTCTGTGCGCGGCGCGTGATCGCGCGCGCCCAGCGCAGCGCCGCGCGATTCGCGTCGGTCGCGGTCTGTGTCATTTGCCAGAACGGCAAGCCGAAGAGCCGCGCCAGTCCTTCGCCGACTGCGGCGGCGCGCTCGCCGGGCAGCATGGCTGTGAGGCCGCGCGCAGCCTGTGCCGCCACCGCCTGCACCACCGCTGGCGGTGAATGCCCGAACATCGCCCCGGTGTCCCCGAGGCAGAAGTCGGCGTAGCGACAGCCATCGACGTCGGTGAGTCGCGCACCGCTCGCCTCCCGCAAGATGAGCGGGAACGGCGTGCCCCAGTCGCGCATCCAGTGCATCGGCACGCCGTTCAGCCAGTGCGCCGCGAGCCGCCCGGCATGCGCCGCCGAAACGGGGTGTTCCGCAGTGAATCGAGCCGCTTCCTCCGCGGCGAGCGCCGCGACCCGGCGCGGCTCGAACATGGTCAGCGACGGCCTTTGCGTGCCGGCTTTGCCCTGGTCCGGGGCTTTGGCTTCGGTTTGGGCTCGGACCTTGGCTCGGGCTTCGACTCAGGCTTGGCCTCCGGTTTGGCCTCGGGCTTCGCCTCGGTTTTCTTCTCCTCCTTCGTCTCTTCCTTCTTCTCCTCGACGAGATTGCGCTTCGCTTCCTTGTCCGATTTGAAGTCGGTCTCGTACCAGCCGCTGCCTTTCAGGCGAAAGACCGGCGCCGACAGCAGCTTCTTCAGCGCAAGCCGGCCGCAGTCGGGGCACTTGCGCAGCGGCGCGTCCGTGATCTTCTGCATGGCCTCGAGATAGTGGCCACAGCTGCCACACTGATATTCATAGAACGGCATGAACCCTCCCGGCGCCGATTCTACGGGGAATCGGCGCGGCGGATCAGACGCTCTTCTCGAACGCCAGCTTGCCCTCGTGCAGGGCCGCACGGATGTGGTCCCCCGGCCCGAACTGACCCGAGAGCAGTGCCTGCGCGAGCGGATTCTCGATCTGCTGCTGGATCGCGCGCTTCAGTGGCCGCGCCCCATACACCGGATCGAAACCGGCCTCGCCGAGCTGATCGCGCGCCGCCGGATCGAGCGTCAGCCCGATGTCGCGCTCCGCCAGCCGCTGCTTCAGGTGCACCAGCTGGATATCGACGATCCTCCTGATCTCCGCCGTGCCGAGCGGACGGAACACGCAGATATCGTCGATGCGATTGATGAACTCGGGCCGGAACTGCTGCTGCACGATCTCCATCACCGCGCTCTTCATGCGCGTGTAGTTGCCCTCGCCCGCGAGCTCCTGGATCACGTTCGAGCCGAGGTTCGAGGTCATGATGACGACCGTGTTCCTGAAATCGACCGTGCGGCCCTGGCCGTCGGTCAGGCGCCCGTCGTCGAGCACCTGCAGCAGCACGTTGAACACGTCGGGATGCGCCTTCTCGACTTCGTCGAGCAGGATCACGGCGTACGGCCGGCGGCGCACGGCCTCGGTGAGATAGCCACCCTCTTCGTAGCCGACATAGCCGGGAGGAGCGCCGATGAGCCGGGCCACGGAGTGCTTCTCCATGAACTCCGACATGTCGATGCGCACCATGGATTCTTCCGTGTCGAACAGGAACTCGGCGAGCGCCTTGCACAGTTCCGTCTTGCCGACACCGGTCGGGCCGAGGAACAGGAACGAACCGTTCGGCCGCCGCGGATCGGCGAGCCCGGCGCGTGAACGCCGGATCGCGTTCGACACGATGCGCACGGCCTCGTCCTGGCCGACGACGCGGCGCGACAGCGCCTCCTCCATGCGCAGGAGTTTTTCCTTCTCGCCCTCGAGCATCTTCGAGACCGGAATGCCGGTCCACTTGGAGACGACTTCCGCGATTTCCTCGTCGGTTACCTTGTTGCGGACGAGCTGGGTCTCCTTCTGCTCGGCGGCCTGCGCCTGCGCGAGCTTCTTCTCGAGTTCCGGCACGCGGCCGTACTGCAGCTTTGCAACCTCGCCGAGGTCGCCCTTCCTGCGCGCGGTCTCCATCTCGAGCTTGACCTTCTCGAGCTCTTCCTTGATCGAGGCGGCGCCCTGCAGGGTCGCCTTCTCGCTCTTCCAGATCTCCTCGAGATCGGCGTACTCCTTCTCGAGCTGGGCGAGCGACTCCTCGAGCGCGGCGAGGCGCTTTTTCGACGCCTCGTCCTTCTCGTTCTTCAGCGCCTCCTGCTCGATCTTGAACTGGATGATGCGCCGCTCGAGCTTGTCGAGCGCTTCAGGCTTCGAATCGATCTCCATGCGGATGCGCGCGGCGGCTTCGTCGATCAGGTCGATCGCCTTGTCGGGGAGCTGGCGGTCCGCGATGTAGCGGTGCGACAGGGTCGCCGCGGCGACGATCGCGGGATCCGTGATATCGACGCCGTGGTGCACTTCGTAGCGCTCCTGCAGGCCGCGCAGGATCGCGATCGTGTCCTCGACCGAGGGCTCCTCCACGAGCACCTTCTGGAAGCGCCGCTCGAGCGCGGCATCCTTCTCGATGTATTTGCGGTATTCGTCGAGCGTGGTCGCGCCGACGCAGTGCAGCTCGCCGCGCGCGAGCGCGGGCTTGAGCATGTTGCCGGCATCCATGGCGCCCTCGGCCTTGCCGGCGCCGACCATGGTGTGCAGCTCGTCGATGAAGAGGAT
>WBZQ01002247.1_pt1 | contig 12548 bp, 4 predicted proteins | sample 5204251 | NCBI WGS metagenome assembly WBZQ01 (sample SAMN12412402, study PRJNA552823) | activated sludge metagenome | isolation source: activated sludge from nitrification reactor of wastewater treatment plant... | place: USA: Virginia | collected 2017-09 | reverse complement strand
GCCGGTTAAGGATGTCGTGCACACGGGATTGCAGCGACTCAACCGTGCTGGCGGTTGAGAAACGGAAGTTGAACAGCAGATCTAATGTTCCCGGAATTACATTCGTTGCGCCTGTTCCAGCATGGATGTTAGAAACATGCCACGTCGTCGGCGGAAAATAGTCATTGCCATGATCCCATTCGGTTTGCGCCAGCTCCGCAATGGCTGGGGCGGCCAGATGAATAGGATTCTTTGCCAGATGGGGATAGGCGATATGACCCTGTACCCCCCGGATGGTCAGATTGCCGGAAAGGGAGCCGCGCCTGCCGTTTTTGATCGTGTCGCCGAATGTTTCCGAGCAGGTCGGTTCACCGACGATGCAATAATCAATCAACTCATTTCGTGCCTTGAGCCTTTCCACGACCCTGACCGTGCCGTCGACAGCAATGCCTTCTTCATCCGATGTTATCAGCAGAGCAATCGATCCCTGGTGCTGTGCGTGCTGCGCCAGAAAGGCGTCAATGGCTGTAATGAATGCAGCCAGCGAAGCCTTCATATCCGCCGCGCCGCGACCATATAGACGGCCATCGCGGATCGTCGCAATGAACGGATCGCTCTCCCAGTGTTCTATCGGGCCGGTAGGCACGACATCGGTGTGTCCGGCAAAGCAGAGCACCGGTGCGGTTGTACCGCGGCGCGCCCAGAAATTATCGACCTCGCCAAAGCGCATTTTCTCGACATGAAAGCCCTGTTTTTCCAGATGACTGATGAGAATGTCCTGGCAGCCGTCATCGTGGGGTGTGAGTGAACGGCGCGAAAGCAGAGTTTGAGCAAGCATTAAGGTATCATCGGTCATGTTTTTATTCCTGGATTGAATGAGTTAAAGAACGTGGGTAGAACAGTGTATGTATTACACAACATTGTTTCCATGAAACTTTGGCGTTAATGTAGGGAATAATGCGGTTATCATGTACATTTGAAGCTGCACAATGATTCAGCAGAGGTTGAATTCTACACGTCTGACTAGGGTCTTGCACAATCTGCAATGATGTGCGCCGGGTGGTTTGGCTTAACGCGTTATGAGGAAAATTACCATGCTCGAGTTTCTTTTCTATGTCATTTTGGTGTTAATTGCCGTTGTCGCGTTAGTTTTGGCAGTGCCTGTGATTCGCCGCTTCCTGGTGACGAATCGGATATTGAAAATTTTCCGCACGATGCTTCCGCAGATATCCCAAACCGAACAGGAAGCGCTGGATGCAGGAACTGTTTGGTGGGAGGGTGATTTATTCAGTGGTAAGCCGGACTGGAAGAAATTGCTGGCCTATCCCAAACCGCAATTGACCGCCGAGGAACAAGCGTTTCTCGATGGCCCAGTTGAGCAATTGTGCGCGATGCTGGATGAATGGAAAATTACTCACGAACTGAAGGACTTGCCGGCGGAAGTCTGGCAATTCATCAAGGATAATGGCTTTTTTGGCTTGATCATTCCAAAGCAATATGGCGGCTATGGCTTTTCTGCATTGGCGCATTCGGCCGTGGTGATGAAAATCGGCTCGCGCAGCGGCACTGCGGCGGTGACGGTCATGGTGCCCAATTCACTCGGCCCGGCTGAATTGCTGTTGCACTATGGCACTGACCAGCAGAAGGAATATTATCTGCCGCGTTTGGCCAAGGGATTGGAAGTGCCCTGCTTTGCGTTGACATCGCCGGAAGCAGGTTCGGATGCAGGCGCGATGCCTGATTTTGCCATCGTGTGCCGCGGCGAACATGACGGTCAATCCGATGTGCTCGGTATGCGCGTCACGTGGGATAAGCGCTACATCACGCTTGGCCCGGTTGCAACCCTTTTGGGATTGGCATTCAAGCTATATGATCCGGATCATCTGCTGGGTAAGGAAAAAGAATTGGGCATCACATTGGCACTGATCCCTACCCATACGCCGGGAGTTAACATCGGACGGCGCCATTATCCGCTTAACGGCGCGTTCCAGAATGGCCCCAATTCCGGCAACGAAGTATTTATTCCGATGGAATGGATCATCGGCGGCCGCGAAGGGGTGGGACAAGGGTGGCGCATGCTGATGAATTGCCTGGCAGCGGGCCGGTCTATTTCATTGCCGGCCACCAGTGTGGGAGCGGCAAAGTTGTCTGCCCGAACCAGCGGTGCTTACAGCCGTGTCCGGACACAATTCAAAACACCGATTGGTCATTTCGAAGGGATCGAGGAAGCTCTGGCGCGCATCGGCGGCAACACCTACATGATGGATGCGGCGCGTGTCATGACCGCCGGTGCGGTGGATCTGGGCGAAAAGCCATCGGTGATTTCCGCGATCGTCAAATACCATTTGACTGAACGGGGCCGCCAAGCAATCAATGACGCTATGGACATCCATGGTGGCAAGGGGATCTGTATCGGCCCGAGAAACTATCTGGGGCGCACTTATCAACAGATTCCGGTGAGCATCACGGTGGAAGGCGCAAATATCCTGACGCGCAATATGATCATCTTCGGGCAGGGGGCGATCCGCTGTCATCCCTATCTGCTGAGGGAAGTGAATGCCGCGCATGATGTTAACCTGGAGCGCGCATCGATCGCCTTTGATGAAGCGATCGTCGGACATGTCAAGTTTACCTTGCGCAATACGTTCAATAGCCTTCTGTATGCATTGTTCGGTAATTATATTCAAGACAATGCTCCGGAAAACTGCGCACCTGAGACCGTGGATTATTACCGGCAATTGGCGCGTTTCTCCGCCAGTTTTGCCTTTATTGCGGACATCGGATTGATGCGGCTCGGTGGTTCGCTCAAACGCAAGGAACGTTTGTCGGCGCGGTTGGGTGACATTCTGAGCATGCTTTATCTGTGCTCAGCCACATTGAAGCGCTTTGAAGATGATGGTCGCCCCAGTTCAGATCTGCCGTTGCTGCACTGGGCCATGCAAGATGCGCTGTACAGGTTGCAACAGGCATTTGACGAATTTCTGAGTAATTTCCCGGCTCATGCTGCGGTTGTCGGGTTGCTCAAAGTATGGGTGTTTCCGTTGGGAAAACGTTGCAAACCGCCTACCGATCGCGTTGCGCATGAAGTAGCCCGGTTGATGATGACACCCGGCGTCGTACGGGATCGATTGACCACGGGAATTTACGTTCCCACTGCGGAGGATGAACCGCTTGCGGAGCTGGAACTGGCATTGCAATGTGCCATTGAATGCGAGCCGACTGAAGCCCGATTGCGGGAAGCGACCAAATCGCGGCTGATAACCGGCAGAAGCAATGAGAAAATTTCACAAGCTTTGCAGCATAAGCTCATTACTCAGGCAGAGGCAGAATTGTTGGGACGGCTGAAAGAATTGCGGGGTAAAGTGATCAAGGTGGATGATTTCCCCAAGGATTTCGGCATCGAATCGGGCACTGGCGATCATTCCAAGACATCCAGCAGCCCTACCATTCGCCATGCCAGAGTTGATGACAGAAAGGCCGAAGCGGATGCCGACGGGAATGGCGCTCCAGGCAGCCACAACATCGGAAGCAGTTTCGGAACCGACGATTCCAGCGATGCTGAACTGGAGAAACGTGCCGAGTCCATTCATGGTGAAAAGTTATCATAACCAAAGGCACACAGTGTTTTCGAGTAAAAAAAGGATAGAGAAATAAGCATGCACGTCGAACAGAACGCAACATTGCCGAACATCATTACCGTCGAACAAGCGCAAACGCTCGATGGGCTTTTCAGGGAACGTGTTCGTCGATCGCCGCAGAAAGCCGCCTATCATTATTTCAACTCGACCTGTGAAGAATGGAGCAGTTATACGTGGGAACAAATGTATCAGTCCATTGCCCGCTGGCAAGCGGCGCTCGCCAAAGAAGCGCTGGTTCCCGGCGATCGCGTGGCAGTGATGATGAGAAACTGCCCGGAATGGGTCATGTTCGAGCAGGCGGCGCTCGGACTGGGGTTGGTGGTGATTCCACTCTACACCGAGGATCGCGTCGAGAATGCGGCGTATGTGATCAATGATGCCAATGTCAAATTGCTTTTGCTGGAAACACTGCATCAGTGGCACCAATTTGATGCAATCCGGGAGCAAATTCACGGATTGCAGCGGATTATCATGCTCCGGTCGTTCGAGAACAGCGATATGAATCTGCGTGATGATGTGGTGGTGTCGGCCTGGGAATGGTTGCCTGCGCATGGCGGAGAAGTCAGCCATATCCCGCGGGATCCGCACAGCTTGGCTACCATCATTTACACCTCCGGCACATCGGGTCGTCCTAAGGGCGTGATGCTCAGCCATCACAATATCCTCAGCAATGCATTCAGTTCTTTGCAAGTGATACCGGTATTGCCGGACGATTTGTTACTATCGTTCTTGCCGCTGTCGCACACGTTTGAACGCACGTGCGGCTATTATGTTCCGATGATGGCGGGCGCCGAGATTGCGTACGCGCGGTCGATCCAGCAATTGCAGGAAGATTTGGCTACGGTCCGCCCGACCATGCTTATTTCGGTTCCGAGAATCTACGAACGGGTATACGCCGGCATACGCACAAAACTTGCCGAAGGATCGGGTTTCGCGCGATGGTTGTTTGATTTTGCGGTGGATGTCGGTTATAGCCGGTTTGAATGCGAACAACGGCGTGGTTACCGAAAATTATCCTTTATTCTCTGGCCGATACTGGAAAAACTGGTGGCGCGCAAGGTTATGAATAGACTGGGCGGCCGATTGCGGTTTGTGATGAGCGGTGGCGCTCCGCTCTCAGCAGATGTTTCGCGAATTTTCATTGGCCTGGGATTGCACATCCTGCAAGGATACGGCATGACCGAAAGCAGCCCGGTCGCGTGTGCCAACCGGTTGAATGACAATTTGCCGTCAAGCGTGGGTTTGCCAATTCCCGGCGTCGAAGTCAAATTGGGCGAGAACAACGCGCTGTTGATCCGCGGCCCGAACGTGATGCTCGGTTATTGGAACAATCCCGACGCCACCCAAGCTGTGATTTCAGCAGACGGCTGGCTCAATTCCGGAGATATCGCCGCCATTGATGAACAAGGGCATGTCTCCATTACCGGCCGGGTCAAGGAAATCATCGTTCTGTCGACCGGCGAGAAAGTGCCGCCTGCCGATATGGAAACCGCCATTTTGCGCGATCCGTTATTCGAACAGGTGATGCTGATCGGGGAATCACGCTCCTATTTAAGTGTGCTGGTTGTATTGAACCCAGCCCGTCGTCAGGAATTCCAGACCCGTTACGGATTGGGAAGCGACTGGACGAATGAACAGCAACGTCAGCAGATCGAGGAAATTCTGCTTGAAAAAATCACCCGTCAGATCAGTCAATTTCCAGGGTATGCCAAGATACGCCGCGTCGCCGTCATCGACGAACCGTGGACGGTTGAGAACGGATTGTTGACTCCCACCCTGAAACTGAAACGCAACAAGGTATTTGAAAAACATCAGGCGGACATCGATCGGCTTTACACTGGGCATTAAAAAAGCCCTTTTCTCTTATTTTTTTCTCGGCAAGCTCTAAAAATACCATTGAATGCAGTAGTTTTTCAGAGTTTCGCACAAGCGGGTCTGAAATGGCATTTCTTGATTTCCCCGCTTGCCGAATTCATGGCCATCAACAGAACTATCTGATTGTCATCAGAGTTTTTCTGACATAACATGGGCTCTGTCATTTTCCAAAATGGCAGAATATTCAATACTCCTTTTCGGTCATTTTATTGATTAATCCTCGTTTGGAGTTCGATCATGGCAATACCAATAATCAATTTATCCAGTCTCGATGGTATCAATGGTTTTCGTTTGGATGGGGGACCAGCTACTCTTTCAGGTGTTTCAGTTAGCAATGCAGGAGATTTCAACGGCGACGGTTTTGATGATCTCGTTATTGGCGCTCCTTGGGCTGGTTTAAATATATATGATCGATCTGGCTCTTGCTATGTGGTATTTGGCAAAGACTCAGGTTTTGGGGCTACTTTGGATTTAACTACTCTTAACGGTACGAATGGTTTTCGACTGGATGAATCAAATGAAGCAAATTATTTAGGTCTTTCGGTGAGTAATGCTGGAGATGTCAACGGTGATGGATTTGATGATTTGATTGTTGGTGTTCCTTTCGGTAACCGGGATGGCGAATCTGTCGGTTCCAGTTATGTGCTATTTGGTAAGAGTTCAGGTTTTGGTGCCACTTTGGATCTAGCCAGCTTGAATGGCACTGATGGTTTCCGCTTGTATGGTTCTTGGGTTTTGTCATTAAGTACTGCTGGGGATGTCAATGGTGATGGTTTTGATGATCTTATTTTAGGAGCACCTTTCGTTTCTTCAAACGGTGTCCATGACGCAGGAGCTGGCTATGTGGTATTTGGCAGGGCTTCGGGATTCGATAAATCGCTGGATGTGTCTAAATTAAATGGCGGCAATGGTTTCCGACTGAATGGTTTGGCGGAAGATGATGCAACGGGTTATTCTGTGAGTGGCGCTGGAGATATCAATGGCGACGGTTTTGATGATGTGATTGTCGGTGCCTCCCGAGCTGATCCAAATGGGGATTTCTCCGGATCGAGCTATGTTGTATTTGGTAAGAGCTCGGGTTTTGGTGCAACTTTGGATCTAGCTAGTCTAAATGGCACCAATGGTTTCCGCTTAGATGGCGTATCGGCGCAGGATGACTCAGGCTGGTCAGTTAGTAACGCTGGAGATGTCAATGGAGATGGGTTTGATGATGTGATTGTCGGTGCTCGTGGAGCTAGCGTCAGTTATGTGGTCTTTGGCAAGGACTCAGGTTTTGATGCAACCTTGAATTTATCAACCTTGGATGGCAACACTGGCTTTAGTCTGGATGGGACAGAAGTTGTATTTTCGGGCTGGTCAGTCAGCAACGCTGGGGATGTCAATAGCGATGGGTTTGATGATCTCATTATCGGTGCTCCCTTTGGTGCCCCAAACGGAATTTATAGTGCTGGCATCAGTTATGTAGTTTTTGGAAAGGCTTCTGGTTTTGGTGAATCGCTGGATTTATCCAGATTAGATGAAAATAGCGGTTTTCGTTTGGATGGAGTGGAAGATTCTGATTATTCAGGTGACTCAGTAAGCACTGCCGGTGATGTCAATAACGATGGTTTTGATGATGTGATTGTCGGTGCGTATGCAGCCGACCCGAACGGAGGATTTTCCGGATCTAGTTATGTTGTGTTTGGTCGTAGCGATTTTGGTAATGGTGGACTCCCGGAAATTTTGGGTACGCCTGAAGATGATCAACTGAAAGGTACGTCAGTGGCAGAGCATTTCAATGCAGGCGATGGTAATGACAGAATGATTGGTCGTGGTGGTGCTGATATTTTTGATGGCGGTGCCGGTAATGACAAAATTAACGTGGTTGATCTCAATTTTGCTTTGGTTAACGGCGGTAGCGGCAACGACATTCTGCATACCGACGGCAAAGATCTGAACCTGGACTTGACCGATTTCTTCGGCAAAATTCAAGGCATCGAAACGATCTGTTTGTATGGACGAGGTGACAATACCTTGACATTGACTGGCGCGGAGTTGCAGGCATTGTCGGATACCACTGACACACTTAAAGTCCACGGCAATTCCGGCGATCAAGTGATTATGGAAGGCAATTGGATCGATGGCGGTAGCCACGGCTATTATCACACCTATACTCAGGACGATGCGGTACTGCTGGTGGGCATGAATATGACGGTGGCATTTGTCTGACCCATGCGATTAACTATAGATAGTTAACTCGAATAATCGGCATTAAAGGAGACTAAATCATGGCAATATCCACAATTGAATTATCCAGCCTCGATGGTATCAATGGTTTTCGATTGGATGGTGTTAAAGAACAAGATCAAGTAGGTCAGAAAGTTAGCAATGCCGGAGATGTGAATGGCGATGGTTTCGATGATGTGATTATTGGTGCTAGTGAAGCTGACCCGAACGGTGAGTCGTCGGGTTCCAGTTATGTGGTGTTTGGAAAACAATCAGGATTTAATGCAAGCATGAAGCTGTCGAGTCTTGATGGTAGCAATGGTTTTCGTTTGGATGGAGAAACAGAGAAAGATTTCTCGGGTTGGTCAGTGAGTACTGCCGGGGATGTGAATGGCGACGGTTTTGATGATGTGATTATCGGTGCTGGTGAAGCTGACCCGAATGGTGAGTCGTCGGGTTCTAGTTATGTGGTGTTTGGAAAACAATCAGGCTTTAATGCAAGCATGAAGCTGTCGAGTCTTGATGGTAGCAATGGTTTTCGTTTGGATGGAGGAACAGAGAAGGATTTCTCGGGTTGGTCGGTGAGTACTGCTGGGGATGTGAATGGCGACGGATTCGATGATATGTTTGTGGGTACTAATGCAGAAAATCCTAATGGTGGCAACTTAGGTTTTAGTTACGTGGTGTTTGGTAAAGCCTCTGGATTTGACGCCAGTATGGATCTTTCGGTTCTTGACGGTACCAATGGTTTTCGTTTGAATGGGGAGGCAGCATATGATAAGTCAGGCGCATCAGGCAGCAATGCCGGAGATGTGAATGGAGATGGCTTTGATGACTTGATTATTAGTGCTTCCTGGGCGAACCCGAATGGCTCTTTCTCGGGTTCGAGCTATGTGGTATTTGGAAAAGGATCTAGATTTAGCGCCAGCATGGAGCTGTCTAATCTTGACGGAAGCAATGGCTTTCGTATGGATGGAGTAGCAGAATTTGGTCATTCAGGTTCGTCAATTAGTGATGCCGGAGATGTGAATGGCGATGGTTTTGATGACTTGATTATCGGTGCTCCTTGGGCTGATTCAAATGGCCCTTCATCGGGTTCGAGTTATGTGATATTTGGTAAAGCCTCAGGTTTCAATGCCGCAATGGATTTTTCAAGCCTTGATGGCCATAATGGTTTTCGTTTGGATGGAATTAGGTACCATACTGCGGGTTTTTCAGTCAGTACTGCCGGAGACGTGAATGGCGATGGTTTTGATGATGTGATAATCGGGGCTGATGACGCTGATCCGAACGGCTATTCATCAGGCTCTAGTTACGTGTTATTTGGTAAAGCCTCTGGTTTCAATCCCATCATCGATTTATCCAGCCTGGATCGAGACGATGGTTTTCGATTGGATGGCGTGACAGCGTGGGATAATTCTGGTTGGTCGGTGAGTACTGCCGGGGATGTGAATGGCGATGGATTGGATGACTTGATTGTTGGTGCTCCTTGGGCTGATCCAAATGGAGAAGACTCAGGGTCCAGCTATATTATTCTCGGCCGTAGAGATTTTCGTTTTGGAATCTTCCCAGAAATCGTAGGTTCACCTGAAGATGATCAACTCAAAGGCACTTCCGCGGCAGAGCACTTCATAGCGGGCGATGGCAATGATCACATCTTTGGATTTGGGGGAGCGGATGTGTTTCATGGCGACTCAGGCAATGATGATATCGACGTTTCGGATCTCAGCTTTGGTTTAGTTGACGGTGGCATAGGTGTCGATGTACTTAACCTGGACGGCAAGGGTTTGACTTTAGACCTGACCGATTTCAAGGAGAGAATTCAAGGGATTGAAACCATCAACCTGCATGGCTCTGGCAATAGCACATTGACGTTGACTGGAACGGAATTGAAGGATCTATCGGATACTTCTGATTCGCTGAAAGTTCATGGTAAAGCCGGGGACCGCGTATTTTTGGAAGGTAATTGGGTGGATGGCGGCCCTCAGGGTTTTTATCACGTTTATATGCAAGATGATGATGTCGTCATATCGGTTGAAAACGAAGTTTCAGTCGCATCGATGACTGTCATTAATTTATCCAGTCTTGATGGTAATAATGGTTTTCGTTTGGATGGAGAAACGGAAAATGATTTCTTGGGCTCGTCGGTCAGTACCGCCGGGGATGTGAATGGCGATGGATTTGAAGATGTGATTGTAAGTCGTTCAGTGGGTTCCAGTTACGTGGTTTTTGGTAAATCTTCTGGCTTTGATACCGCGATCGATGTATCTACCCTCAATGGAAGTAATGGTTTCAGTTTGGATGGGGGGAAGCTCGATCTCTCGGGTAACGTGGTTAGGACTGCCGGGGATGTGAATGGTGATGGATTTGATGATGTGATTGTTGGTGCCTGGCAGGCTTCTGCGGTGTCATACACACCTGGTGCCAGTTTTGTAGTATTTGGAAAAGCGTCGGGGTTTAACGCTAGCATCAACCTGTCGAGTCTCGATGGCAAAAATGGTTTTCGGTTGGATGGGGTAGCGTCATATGACGGCTTATATGGCTACTTGGGCTTCACGGTGAGTACTGCTGGGGATGTGAACGGGGATGGGTTTGATGACTTAATTGCCGGAGCTCCCGGAATGGATCCAAATGGCAATTCATCAGGTTCCAGTTACGTGGTGTTTGGTAAATCATCCGGATTTGACGCCAGCATAGAAGTATCGAGCCTCGACGGCACGAATGGTTTTCGTTTGGATGGGATAACAGCACAAGATAATTCGGGAATGTCGGTCAGCGGTGCCGGAGATGTGAATGGGGATGGATTTGATGATGTGATTGTCGGTGCTCATGGAGCTGATCCACATGGCTCTTACTCGGGTTCCAGTTACGTGGTTTTTGGGAAAGAGACTGGATTTAACGCCAGCATGAACCTGTCGAGTCTCGATGGCAAAAATGGTTTGCGCGTGGATGGAGAAGCAATGGATGATTCACTGGGTAGGTCGGTGAGTACGGCCGGTGATGTGAATGGTGACGGATTCGATGACGTGATTATTGGCGCAGCTGGGGCTGATAAACAGGGAGATTTTTCGGGTTCAAGTTATGTAGTGTTTGGTAAAGCTTCAGGATTTAATGACAAAATGAATTTGTCCAGTCTTGATGGAACGAATGGTTTTCGTTTAGATGGAGAAACGGAAGATGATTTCTTGGGCTCGTCAGTCAGTACTGCTGGAGATGTGAATGGCGATGGCTTTGATGACATCATTGTGGGTGCCTGGGGAGCTGATTCGAATGGTGGAAAATCAGGTTCCAGCTATGTGGTGTTTGGTAAAGCCTCCGGCTTTAATGCGCTGATTGATTTATCCAGCCTGAAACGAGCCGATGGCTTTCGAATTGATGGGGTGGCTGTAGGTGATTATTCAGGTATATCAGTGAGTACCGCTGGGGATGTGAATGGGGACGGATTTGATGACTTGATTATTGGAGCTGATGGATCTGATCCTAACGGTTACGAATCAGGCTCCAGCTATATTCTCTTTGGCCGCAGCGATTTTGGTGGCGGAGGGCTTTCTGAAATCCTTGGCACATCCGGCGATGATCAACTCAAAGGCACGTCAGCGGCAGAGCTTTTCAAAGCAGGTGATGGCAATGATCGCCTGATCGGCCGTGGTGGTGCGGATGAGTTTCGCGGCGAAGCCGGCGATGATTACATTCAGGTAACGGATCTCGGCTTCGGTCTGGTTGATGGTGGGGCGGGCAACGATGTCCTGCACACCGATGGCAAGAATCTGAATCTGGATTTGAGCCATTTTCTCGACAAGATCCAAGGTATCGAAACGATCTGCCTGTACGGTCGGGGTGACAATACATTGATCTTGACCGGCGCGGAACTGAAGGCGTTGTCGGACACTACCGATACGCTCAAAGTCCACGGCAATGCCGGCGATCAGGTGATTCTCGAAGGCAACTGGATCGATGAAGGCAGTCACGGTTTTTATCACACCTATACTCAGGACGTGGCAGTATTGTTGGTGGGCGCGAACATGACGGCGGTGTTTGCGTAGGGAATTTTTAAAGGAATACTGCGAATTTGCGTACGTTTTCGCTGTGCCAATAGTGAAATTGGGTTCAAGAGATTCGTTTCTTAAAAAAATTGGTGTTTGTTGAACCCGTTTTATGTTGATGGTGCTGCGCCTCCATGATCAGTTTCAATCATTTTGCCTGACTTTCATCCTACTGCGGGGCATCAGTTCGATAGCTGTTTTTGCTCAACCCGAGGAGTTTTAGTTGCGGTGTCTGATACCTTCGTGCTGTTAAATATTTCCGATGGGCATGATTGCACCGTCGTCAATAATCTGAAACAACGGGATAAACAGATAATTTATTGATATTGTTAAATAATATTAATTATTTGTTGATATCAGCCTATTGAAAATAGATCTGCGCTCACTGATTGTCAGGTGATTTTCTGCAGCGTAGACTCAATCTTGAATAAAAGAGAATCGGGTAGAAAAGGTTTTTCTCGATTCTTCAACATGCCTGTTTAAAAAAGGAGTTTTAATATAATGGCAATTTCAACAATTAATGTGGCCACTTTGGATGGCGGCAATGGGTTTCGTATCGATGGAGAAGGTACAGATTTTTTCTCGGGCGTATCGGTCAGCAGTGCCGGGGATATTAATGGTGACGGCTTGGATGATGTGATGGTGGGTGCTTTGCGTAGTTATTATTTTAGTTATCACGACGGGCTCAGTTATGTAGTGTTTGGACAGAATGCCGGTTTTGATGCAGTGATTGACCTCGCCGGCTTGGACGGGAGGAATGGTTTCCGCATGAATGAGGCCAGAGCTCCCTATCTGGTCAGTGATGCCG
>WBZQ01002246.1_pt1 | contig 12550 bp, 13 predicted proteins | sample 5204251 | NCBI WGS metagenome assembly WBZQ01 (sample SAMN12412402, study PRJNA552823) | activated sludge metagenome | isolation source: activated sludge from nitrification reactor of wastewater treatment plant... | place: USA: Virginia | collected 2017-09 | reverse complement strand
CGAGAAGACGCACGTGGTCGGCAACTCCTTCGGTGGTTCGATGGCCCTAGCGCTCGCGATTGCCCACCCGTCGCGGGTCGACAAACTGGTGTGCATGGGGGCCGTCGGCGTGCCCTTTGAGATCACCGCCGGACTCGATGCGGTGTGGGGCTATGAGCCTTCTGAGGAACTCATGGGCCGCCTGATGCGCGAGACCTTCGCCTACGACCCCGCCCTGGTCACCGACGAACTCGTGCACCTGAGGTACCTAGCCAGCATCCGCCCCGGCGTCCAAGAAAAGTTCGCTTCCATGTTTCCCGCACCACGCCAGCGCTGGGTCGATGCCATGGCCCACCCCGAAGCCGACCTCCGCGCGATTCCCCACCCCACCTTGATGATCCACGGCCGCGACGACCTAGTGATCCCCCTCTCGACCTCTCTCACCCTCAACCAATGGATCCCAGACAGCCAAGTACACATCTTTGGGCAGTGTGGCCACTGGACCCAGATCGAGCACGCCGATGAGTTCGGGCGGCTTGTGGTGGGGTTTTTAGGAGGCTGACGCCCCCCCTGCAGGAATCCCAGGTCGCCAACCCTCCCCAAAACGCACAAAGACCAGGCCCGAAGACCTGGTCTCACACGTGCGCGAGGGGGGAGTTGAACCCCCACGCCCTTTCGGGCACACGGACCTGAACCGTGCGCGTCTGCCTATTCCGCCACTCGCGCGTGAAGCAGCCGCAAGGCTAACCCAACATGACACCCCGACCCAAACCGGCCAGACTTGCGCAACTTCTGCACATCTGGGCTGGTGGGCGCCGATACCATCGGGGGGCCTATCAATTTAGCAAGGAGTGGGCATGAGCAAGCTCAATGATTTCGAGCGTCGCCTTGAGGGGCTGATCTCGGGCTTGTTCGCGCGCACATTTAAGAGTTCGGTGCAGCCGGTGGAGATCGCGTCGCAGCTCAATCGCGAACTCGACACCAATGCTCAGATTCTGAGCCGCGACCGGCGCATTGTGCCCAACAGTTTCAGTGTGGAGTTGAGTCCGAGCGACTACGCGAGTTTGGACGCATTGGGCAGCGGCCTCAAGCGCGAGTTGACCGAGATGATGCGTGAGCACGCTGCGGGTCAAAGCTATGTGTTCAGCGGCCCGATCAGCATCGACTTGGTCGAGGCAGACGACGTACGCACCGGTGTCTTTCGGGTGCACAGCGACACCAAGAGCGACGTAAAGAATGCTGCGGGTGACCCCACCGACACCTCAGTACGGCGCGCCCACGCGAGCTTAGAAATCAACGGCCAGCGCCACCCCCTCTTTCCACCGGGCATCGTGCTTGGTCGAGGCAACGATGCGACGCTGCGCATCGACGACCCCGGTGTGAGCCGCCGGCACGCAGAAATCAAGGTGGTTGACACTGGTTTTGGTGCGCGGGTCTCGGTGCACGATCTCGGCTCAACCAACGGCATTTCGGTTAATGGCAAGAAGACTGATCAGGCGACCCTGACTGATGGTGCGGTCATCCGCATGGGCAACACCGAACTCGTGCTGCACATGACCGATGGGAGCACCGGTGTCTGAGCTGACCTTGATGCTGATCCGGTTCGGCTATCTGGCTGTGCTGTGGATCTTCGTCTTGTCTGCTGTGAGCGTGATTCGCTCTGACATGTTCGGTGCCCGCGCGGCCAGGGAGAAGGCGCAGAAGGCGCCTAAGCGACCCAAGGACAAGGCACCCAAGGTTCGCCGCGGCGACCCAACCAAGGTCGTGCTGCTCGAGGGCGCCAACCGCGGCGAAGAGGTGTCGCTAGATCAGGCTCCGATCTTGATCGGGCGCGGCACAGACGCCGCGATCCGACTCGATGACGACTACGCCTCCACACGTCACGCGCGGATCGCACGCACCGACACCCAGTGGTACGTCGAGGACCTCGGCTCCACCAACGGCACCTACGTCGGCTCGACCCGGATCACCCAGCCCACCAGCATCAGTTTGGGCACGCAGATCCGCATCGGCAAAACCATTATGGAGCTACGAAAGTGACCCGGCTTGGGCTGCGCTATTCGGCTCTGTCTGACTTGGGGCCGGTGCGCAAGGACAACCAGGATTCTGGCTACGCCGGGCCAAACTTGCTCGTCGTGGCCGATGGTGTCGGCGGCTCGGCGCGAGGCGATGTGGCCAGTTCGACGGCGATCGACTCGATTCGCAGCCTCGACAAGCCGCCAGGCAACGATCCGTTGTCTGAACTTCACGAGGCCGCCACTGCGATCCACGAGCGCATCCACGGCTTGGTGCAGGCGCACCCCGCCCTTGAGGGCACCAGCACTACCTTGACGGCGCTGCTTTTTGACGGCTCACGCATGGCGATTGCTCATGCAGGTGACAGCCGGGCATATCTCCTACGGCAAGGCGAGATCAGCCAACTCACCCACGATCACACCTTTGTGCAAGGTCTCGTCGATGAGGGTCGCATCACTGCTGCCGAGGCCCGGGTGCACCCGCACCGCAACTTGATCCTGAAGGCTGTCGACGGTAGCCGTGATCCCGACCCAGACTTGTTCTTCATCGACGCCCATGTCGGTGATCGCTATCTCTTGTGTTCTGACGGTGCGTGCGGGGTGCTCGAGGATGAGGTGCTCACTCGCATCTTGAGTTCGGGCACTGTCGACTCGGCGGCTGTCGAACTCATTTCTGCCTCGTTGATGGCCCACACCACAGACAACGTCACCGTGGTCCTCGCTGATGTGGTCGACCTCGACGAAGGCGACCCGGCGGAGACCATGGCCATGTCGCTTGGTCCGCTGCTTGTTGGGGCTGCAGCCGATGCGCCCCGCCTCGACCCGATCTCAGACACAGCCGTGGGCGCAGTGCCAGTCGTCACCGACGGCGATGACGAACCAGCCGATCCAGACGTTGATCCCGAAGAGGTGCGCTACGCACCCCAGGCTCCCCAGCGCTATCGATGGTTGCGCTGGGTCATTTCACTTGCTCTGGCTGGTGTCTTGTTGTGGATCGGTGGCGCTGCTGCCTACACCTGGACTCAAAAGCAGTACTTCGTCAGCGACTCGGGCGACTTCGTCGCGATCTATCGCGGAGTGCAGGCCCGCGTGCCGCTCATCACCCTTCAATCTGTAGCGGAGACCAGCCCGGTGCGAGTGGCCGACTTGCCGTTGTATCGCCAAGAGCAGGTCAAAAACGGCATGGATGCCAGCAGCCTCAGTGACGCCCGCAAGACGGTGGCCCGACTGCAGTTGGCGGTCGAGTGTGAGGCCGCCATGCCAACCCCCGATCAGACACCTGCTTCCCCTAGCCCGAGCGCAACACCCACAGACCCCTGTGCGGAGGCTCAGTGAGCAACACCAGTGCTTTCATGGGGTTTGTCCACCGCAGGCGTGGCGGTGCCGAACTCTTCCTCCTCGTCCTCTCACTGATCGTCGGAGTGGGCGCCTACGTCGCGGTCGGTCTTGGTCGCGACGGCACGATTCCGCCCAACACGCTCCAGTACGCCGGGTGGCTGGCGTTGCTCATGATTGCCGCGCACGTGACGATCCGCTTGAGAGCGCCGTACGCCGATCCGGTGCTGCTTCCCGTGGTCAGTGCCCTCAACGGCCTTGGCTTGGCGATGATCCACCGGATCGACTTGGCCCTCGACAAAGACTTCGCGCGATCCCAGCTGATCTGGACGAGCCTGGGTGTGGTGCTCTTCATCGGCGTGCTCATCGTCGTGCGCGATCACCGTCGCCTCCAGACCTACACCTACACCGCTGGGCTCGCGGCCGTCGTCTTGTTGGCGCTGCCACTGATCCCGGGCATCGGGGCCGACATCAATGGCGCCCGCATCTGGATCAGACTGTTCGGCTTAAGTTTCCAGCCAGGCGAGGTCGCCAAGCTGCTGCTCGTGATCGCCTTCGCCGGCTACCTGGTCGTGCACCGCGACGCCCTCGCGCTAGCAGGTCGACGCATCTTGTTCATTGACCTGCCGCGCGGGCGTGACCTCGGCCCGTTGCTGGTGATGTGGCTGATCAGCCTGGGACTGCTGATCTTCCAGCGCGATCTGGGCACCTCACTGCTCTTCTTTGGCATCTTCCTAGTGATGTTGTACGTCGCCACTGAACGCCCAGGCTGGCTCTTCGTCGGCACCGCCATGTTTGCTGCCGGGGCAACGCTGGGCTATCTCGCGATGGGTCACGTGCAGACCCGCGTGGCCGACTGGATGAACCCCTTCCCCACCAACGGTGAAGGCCCGACCCAGTTAGTCACCGGCCTTTACGGCATGGGCTGGGGTGGTCTGACTGGTCGAGGGCTCGGGCAAGGTTCGCCGTACCTCACACCACTGTCGTGGTCAGACTTCATCTTCTCCGCCATCGGTGAGGAGTTGGGGCTCACCGGCGGCATGGCTGTGTTGCTGCTTTTTGGACTGATCGTGGAGCGCTCGCTGCGCACGGCGTTGGTGTGCCGCGATGGCTTCGGCAAACTGGTCGCAACGGGCTTCGCGATGGTGTTCGCGCTGCAAACCTTCGTGGTTATCGGTGGAGTCACCCGGCTGATTCCGCTCACCGGCCTCACCACGCCCTTCCTGTCACACGGTGGATCCTCGCTGGTCGCCAACTGGGTGATCATCGCGCTCCTCTTGCGCATCTCAGACCAGGCCCGCAAACCACCGCCTGAGGTCATCGCCAGCGCTGATGACATCGACAAGACCCAGGTGGTCGAACTGCGATGAACAGACCGATCCGCTTTCTCAGCGTCTTTTGCATGCTGCTGTTTTTGGCACTGCTGCTCAACTTGACCTACCTGCAGTATTGGCAGTCGGAGTCACTCTCAAACCTGGCAGTGCACCCCGACAATCGGCGCATCCGCGATTACCAGTTCTCCCAACAGCGCGGCGCGATCTTGGTGCGCGGCAAAGCCATCGCTCAAAGCGTGCCCTCCGATGACGCTTACCACTATCAGCGTGTCTATCCCCAGGGGCCGATGTACGCCGCGATCACTGGCTACTACTCCAAGGACTACGGCATCGGCGGCATCGAGGCGTCCCAAAACGGGGTGCTGGCCGGCACCGACAGCCGACTGTTTGTGAACCGCGTCATCGACCTATTTGGCAGTGAGGCACCCAAGGGCGGCAACGTCACGTTGACGATCAACCCCCGCGCACAACGGGCGGCGTACGACGGCGTGAAGGCGCTGGGCGGAGACAAGAAGGCCGCCGTTGTTGCGATTGACCCCAACAGTGGTCGCATCTTGGCGATGGCCTCCTCACCGACCTATGACCCCAACGAGTTGGCCACGCACAACTTCGCCAAGGCCAAGGCCTACAAACTCCGCCTGGGCGCCGATTCCGACAGTCCTCTCAATAACCGCGCGATCGAAGAAGTGCTGCCTCCTGGGTCGACGTTCAAACTCGTGACTAGCGCTGCCGCCATGCAGGAGAAGGGCTACCGCTCCACATCGCTGGTGCCAGGCGGTTCCAGTTTGGACCTTCCCCTCACGAGCAAGCCGTTGCGCAACCACGACGGGGTTTCATGCGGCGGGGAAAAGATCACCCTGACGGAGGCACTGCGAGTCAGCTGCAACGTCGCCTACGGATGGCTGGGCATGAAGATCGGCCAGAAGCCGATGGTCACCACTGGCCAAGGCTTTGGGTTCGGCGAGCGCTACTTCACCGACCTCGACGACTCCACGACGCGTCAAGCAATCAGCCATGTGGTCAGCGATGGGGTCACCCTCGACAAGCCTCAACAGGCCTTCACTGGCATCGGACAGTTCGACGTACGAGCCAGTGCTCTGCAGATGGCGATGGTGGCTAGCGGCATCGCCGCTCATGGCAACGTCTATAAGCCCTACCTAGTCGACCAGGTGCAAGCCCCCGACCTCACAGTCTTGTGGCAAGCCCCCACCACCAAACTGCACAGCAACGTGCTTAGCCCATCGGTGGCCGATGATTTGACCCAGATGATGGTCAACGTGGTTGATCGCGGCACCGGGTCGGCGGCACGCATCGCCGGCGTCCAGGTGGCCGGGAAGACTGGCACAGCTCAAAGTGCTCCCAATCGCCCGCCATATGCCTGGTTCGTGTCCTTCGCCCCCGCTGACAACCCCCAGGTCGCCGTAGCTGTGCTCGTGCAAGACGCTGGCGTGGACCGCAACTCGATCACCGGCAACGGTCTTGCCGCCCCCATCGCTCGCGCCGTGATGCAGGCGGTCATTCAATGAAATTTCAGGAGCAACTGTGAACGCGACACCCCACCTGATCGCTGGCCGCTACGAAGTTGGCGAACTGCTCGGTCGAGGAGGCATGGCCGAGGTCCGCAAGGGCACCGACGTACGCCTTGGGCGCACCGTTGCGATCAAGCAACTCCGCACCGAGCTCGCTGGCGACCCAACGTTCCAGGCGCGATTCCGGCGTGAGGCCAAGTCGAGCGCCTCGCTCAACCACCCCTCCATTGTTGCGGTCTATGACACCGGTGAGGAGTACGTCGAGGAGCACGGCCAGGGGGTGGCCCAGCCCTACATCGTGATGGAGTACGTCGCTGGCCGCACCCTGCGCGACATCTTGCGTGAGGGCCGCAAGATCCTTCCTGAGCGGGCGCTAGAAATCACCGCTGGCGTGTTGGCGGCCCTGGATTACAGCCACCGCATGGGCATCATTCACCGCGACATCAAGCCTGCAAACGTGATGCTCACGCCCACGGGTGAGGTCAAGGTGATGGACTTTGGCATTGCGCGCGCGCTGGCCGACGCCCAGTCGACGATGACTCAGACCGCTGCCGTGGTCGGCACCGCGCAGTACCTCTCACCTGAGCAGGCCCGCGGGGAATCTGTCGACTTCCGCAGCGATGTGTATTCGGCCGGGTGCTTGCTCTTTGAGTTGCTCACCGGCCGGCCACCGTTCACCGGTGACACACCGGTCGCGATCGCCTATCAGCATGTGCGCGAGCAACCACTGCCGCCTTCGACGTACGACGACGAACTGAGCCCTGAGATCGACGCCATCGCCATGAAGGCGTTGACCAAGAGTCTGGCTGATCGCTACCAAAGCGCTGCAGCGATGAAGTCCGACATTGATCGTTGCCTGGCCGGTCAGCCGGTCACTGCTCCCGCAGTCGCGCCCACGAACTGGCCAACTGAGGTGGTCGCCGCCACTGACACCAACCCAGCAACCACCGCGATGCTGCCCGCTGCGACCAACCGACCGCCGGCCCCCGTTGAACTCGAACCCAAGCGTCGCAAGCGCACCGGGCTTTGGGTGAGTTTGTCGATTGGTCTGATCGCGCTACTGACCGCGGCAGCAGTCTTCTTGCCCAGGCTGTGGAACCAGGCACCTCCCGAGGTACTGGTGCCAGACGTCACAAACTCCAACCAGGTGTTAGCGACCGCGACCTTGCAGGACGCGAAACTCAAAGTCGGTGAGATCACGGAAGCCACCAGTGACACGGTCAAAGAGGGCGATGTGATCTCCACTGACCCCGAGGCGGGTGCCTCGGTGCCGGAGAACTCCACTGTCGATTTAGTGATTAGCACCGGCAAGCCGGCCGTAACGTTGCCAGACGACATGATTGGCAGACCAGCATCAGAGGTTGAGGCAGAACTCGTCGCCTTGGATCTGCGGGTCAGGGTGATCACTCAAGAGTCAGACTTGCCGCTGGATCAGGTGATCTCAACGAGTCCAGCTGAGGGCGAGCAGGTTGCTGCCAACGGCCGCGTGAAGCTCTATGTCTCCGATGGACCCGAGAGCGTGCCCGACTTGGTGGGCAAGACTCAAGCCGAGGCGGAGCAACTGATCCTCGCGGCAGGCTTCAAGCCACATGTGGTTGAGAACCCCAACAGCATCGAGCCCGCGGGCACCGTTATCCACCAGTCGCCGTCGGTGGGTCAGACGTTGCCGGCAGGCTCAGAGGTGACCATCGAGGTCTCCACGGCCGACCCATTCACCGAAACGCCCGGGCCTTAGGTCAGTTGGTTTTGATCGTCGCAACGGTGGCGTGACGCAGTTTGGTGATGCCCTCGTAGGCCTTGATGGTGAGATCGGTTGAGGTCGTTGCGTCGTACCCAAGGCTGTAGAGCGCAGCCGTTTGTCGGTAGGCATCGAGATAGACACTGCCGTCAATCGCGGCCTGAAGTTTGACGGGGTCGCCGATCGCGGCAATGCGGTACGGCGGCGAATAGGGCACACCGTGCAAGATCACGGTGGCACCCACACACTTGATGCCGGTCGTGGAGATGATGCGTTGGTCTTGCACACTGACTGCGGTTGCCCCACCAATCCACAACGCATTGATGACTGCCTGGATGTCTTGCTGGTGCACAACAAGCTTCTCGATTTCGGGGGTGCCGTTCTTGAGCGCGAGTTGCACAACCGATTGGGGCGCATCCGAGAGTGTGATCGTCATTCCGGGGCCAGTGGCCTCATTCAAACCGGCCGCGGGACTCACCTTGTCGATTTCGTTTTGCCAGCGTCGTACCTCAGCGCCACCGCGTGAGCGGCTCAGCGTGCGCACTTCGTCAGCCAAAGCTGCGGCCTTTGCCACCTCTGCATCGGTGTCGGCACGTTGGCGCTGCACCAAGGTGCGCAGGTCGGTGACGCTCGCAGCCCGGATTTCGTTGCCACCAGAAGTCGCCCAACTGGTGAGAAAAAGTAGTCCGCCTCCGACCGCCGAAACGAAGGTGGCGCCACGCCAGGCTCGTCTTCGGGCCGCGACGCGACGCGAAGCCGCGTGTGATCCGTGAGGCATAAGGGTCCTTGTTCGATTCGGCGTACGTAACGACGGTGACTACGCTAACCCCAGTTCATCATGGCCTTCGTAGGAGAGACACGTGTCTAAGCCGCATGCCCGCAATTTCGATAGCTCACTCGTTGGGGTTACCAACTCCCGCAAGCGCATCGTAATCGCCGCAGTTCTGCTCGTTGCTGGCATCGCCTGGCTGATCGTGTTCACGAAGGTCGCCGCTCCGCACGCCTTCTGGGAGCAGGGCTTGGGCGCCGAGCCGACAAACCCGATCCCCTGGATGGCCAAGATGAAGATGTGGAACTACCTCATCGCCTTCGCAATGATCTTGGCCTCGCTGTGGGTCGCAGCCGACAAGTCCACCCCGATGGGTCGTGGCCGCGGCGTGGTGATCGGCATGGTTGGTTGCTTGTTGATCGGCCTGATCTGGATCGTTCTGTTCTACCTGATGGGCAACACCGGCAAGATCCCGGTGATGAACCGGCTTGGTCAGTGGAACCTGGCGTTGGGCATGGCCGTGATTGCCACGTCATTCGCCTTCGCGACCAAGTGGGAGTAATCCACAGCAGTTATCCACAGTGTGGATAACTACAACCATGTAATTCGCTTGGCGAACTGAGCCTCACAAAGCGGTGATGCCAGCACCGGACGCCAGGCTGAATGCCCGCGCCGCGATGGCGACCACGCACAGTGCCAACAGCAACCCGAGCCCGATCCATTGCCACCGCGAGCGGTTGACCCGAGGGGCAAAGGCAAGCACGGCGGTGGCGACCAGACCGCCGACGAAACCACCTAGGTGACCTTGCCAGCTGATGTAGTTCAGCCCGGTCAGGGTGATCACCACGTTGATGCCGATCAAAGTCCACAGTTGTCGAGTGTCGCCCTTGTGCCGCAAGGCGATCACTAACAACGCGCCCATCAGGCCATAGATGGCGCCCGAGGCACCGACCGTTTGTCCGTAAGGCTCGCTGAGCCACATCACTGCCGTGCTTCCAGCAATCGCGGAGAGCAGGTAGATCGCCAAGAACCGAACGCGTCCCACGATGTTTTCGACCGCAGGGCCGAGCATGTAGAGCGCGATCATGTTCATCGCCAGGTGCCAGACCTGTTGGTGAGTGAACGCCGAGGTGAGCACCTGCCACCAGGCTCCCCCGCTGACTCCGGTGACGCGCTCAGAGGCGGTCCACTGGGTGTCCATCGGCAGCAACGCCAGCGCTCGCTCGACCGCGCCGTTGAGTCCGGTCGCCATGATGGCCAGCCACACGATCACGTTGATCACGATCAGCACGATCGATGTCGTCATGGGGTTGCTGGCGTGCTTGCCGCCGTACCTCGCGAGGCCCGCGCGGGTCTCCTTGCGCCCAGACTTCACGCACTCAGGGCACTGAAAGCCGACGGCGGCCGACGTCATGCACGCAGGACAGATCGGCCGCTCGCAGCGTTGACACTGGATGCCGGTTTGAGTCAGCGGGTGCCGGTAGCAGTAGGCCGCTGTGGGTGACTCGCTCAGGAGCGAGTCACCTCAACCGACTCGATGACCACAGGCGACAACGGACGGTCCATGGCACCCGTGGGTGATTTGGCGATGGCGTCGACAACGTCGCGGCTGGCCTGGTCGGCAACCTCACCAAAGATGGTGTGCTTGCCGGTCAACCATGCGGTGGGGGTGACAGTGATGAAGAACTGTGAGCCGTTGGTGCCCGGACCAGCGTTTGCCATCGCAAGCAGGTAGGGCTTGGTGAAACCAAGCTCGGGGTGGAACTCATCGGCGAACTTGTAGCCCGGACCACCGGTGCCGGTGCCGAGAGGGCAGCCGCCCTGGATCATGAAGTTGTCGATCACCCGGTGGAAGCCAAGGCCATCGAAGTACGGCTGACCTGAGCGGCCGGCGTCGTCACGGTATTCCTTGGTGCCCTGGGCCAGACCGACAAAGTTGTCGACCGTCTTCGGCGCGTGGTTGGGGAACAAGTTGATGACGATGTCGCCGTGGTTGGTGTGCAAGGTGGCCTGGAGGTCAGACATGGGTTCCTCTTCGTTTGCGGGTGAAAACTCAAAGTTCGTTCGCCGAAATCTTGCCACGAAGACCAAGGAGAAGACGAAAGTTGTCTCCGCCTCAAGCGCGGGGCATCATCAACAACGTCTTAGGAGGACACTCATGAAGAAGTTGTTGGTGTTGCTCGTGCTGGCTGCTGCCGGTTTTGTGCTCTTCAAAAAGCTCCAAGATGACCCCGACAGCGGTTGGCAGTCTGACTACATGCCAGCGCCTCCGGTGCCCACTGATTAGGGCTAAGCCAACTCGGGGTGTTCGCCGTTGAGGCGGCGTACGACGTGACGCTCCACCCAAAAGATCATCAGCGGCACCAGTCCCGCGATGAGCACGACCGCTGTGTAGACCAGGCTCCAGCCGGCGCGACGCGACAGCAAGAAGGCCACCATCACATAGATGATGAACACCCAGCCGTGCACCATCCACAAGATGCTCCACTGTTCGCCGAAGGTTTGCAGGGCCGTGCCTTGGGTCGCCAAATAGCGCGCCGGCAGAATCACTAGGGAGCAAAAGGCCAAGAGCACTCCCACGAGGAGGGCCAAGAATCGGTACCAGAATGCGAGTCGTTCCACCGCACTAACCTACCTGGCCAGCGCGAACCTCATCGCGGCACCAACGACCCCACACATAGACCGCGAAGGCCGCAAACACCCACCACTGCAAGCCATAGAGCAGATTGCGCAGACCGGTGGTGCTCGAGACCGGCGGCACGTCGTGCTCGGTGACCTCCTGCAGCCCATCGGTGGGTGCGCTGGCTACGACGTAGGCGCCGTACAAATCAGCGGGCACGTGCTGCACGGCGGTGGCGATCCGCAACTCCGGAATCACCTTGTCGGTTGGATCAGGGTCAGACTTATGGCTGCCCTCCCCGGCCTGTAGCCAGCCCTGGAGTTCCACCGATCCGTTGAGGTCTGGGGCCGACGCAGAAGGTGCCCAACCGCGCACCACGAGCATCGCCGAACCGGTGGAGGCGACCTTCACCGGACTGACCACCCAGTACCCAATATCGGTTTTGTGTTCGCGATCGTCGACGTAGATCGTGATCGGCAACCACGATCCTTCGACAATGACCGGTCGGCCAAGGTTGGCGCCATCGAGCACAGCGTCGGCTCCCAGCGCCTTCTCAAGCGGCACAGGTGCCTCGCTAGACAGGTCTGATGCGACTTGAGCCCGCTCGGCGCGCCACGCGTCCAACTGCCAATCCGAAAGCCAGGCGCAACTTGCAATGGCAGCGATGAGCACGAGGTGAGCACCCAACGCACGAAGGCTGAACAGCCGAATCATGATGTCGGATCGTCACCCTTGGGTGATCTCGTGCACCCCACCGGGGCCGATAGTGATGATGGTGCCGCCGGTAGGACTTCCAGGAGGCGTGGCCGCCGAGGGCGGCGGGACGACTTCACCTGGGACCACAACTGGGGTGTCACGCAGCACGTCTTCGATGTCGGCCAAGAACTCATCGACCTCGTCGGCGCCCACTGGGCCGCCTGCGAGTTGGCCATCGGCACCCAGCAACACTGCGGCCGACGTGGCCGGAATCTCCAGTGCGAGCCAGGCCAGACCGTAGTGGTCGTAGTAGGCCTCAGTTTCGGGGTATTCCGGATTGTTTTGCGGCACCGCAGCGAAGCTGAACACCATGTTCAAGTCGACCTGTGGCAGTCGGTCACGCCACTGGTGCACGCGGTCCCATGAGGCGTACGTCGACGCGCAGTAGCAGTTGACGAAGAACAGCAACTGCGGGCGCTGCCACGCCAATTCACGCAACGTCTTCGGGGTGCGTTCGCTATCAAGCAGGATCGCC
>WBZQ01001455.1_pt1 | contig 12555 bp, 13 predicted proteins | sample 5204251 | NCBI WGS metagenome assembly WBZQ01 (sample SAMN12412402, study PRJNA552823) | activated sludge metagenome | isolation source: activated sludge from nitrification reactor of wastewater treatment plant... | place: USA: Virginia | collected 2017-09 | reverse complement strand
GGCGGGCGATGCTGATCCCGGTGGTCGCGGCGTTCGTGGTGGTGCCGTGGCAACTCGGGCGGCTGCGGCAGGTGCGGGCCCGCTACCTGGAGGCGATGGCCGACCGGGCGCTCGCCGACGAACGCCGCCGCATCGCCGGCGAACTGCACGACGTGGTGTCCCATTCACTGGCCGTCATGGTCAGCCAGGCCGAGGGCGCACGGATGCTGGCCGACCGCAAACCCGGTGTCGTGGTGCCGGCACTGGACCGGATCGCGACTACCGGACAGGAGGCGATGCACGGGATGCGCGCACTGCTCGACACCCTCGACCCGGACGCCCGCGACCGCGCACCCCAGCCGACGCCCGCCGACCTCGACGCGCTCCTGGACCGGGCCCGCCGCGCCGGGCTCGATATCCACTGGGACGGGATCGACTCCACCGCAACCGACGCCGACATACCGGCGGCACCGGGGCTGGTGGCCTACCGCGTCGTCCAGGAATCGGTCACCAACGTGCTCAAACATGCCGGCCCGCAGACCTCGGTGACCGTCGTTGTCCGCCGCGAGCCCGCCGAGCTGGTGGTGGAGGTCGCCGACGACGGCGGCCCGATCCTGGACGTCACACCCGGCCGCGGCCTGCTCGGTATGCGCGAACGTGTCGAGGCCGTCGGAGGCCGGCTGACCTACGGCCGGCACACCTTCCGCCGGCCACACCAGGGTGGTGACGTGTCCGGTTTCGCGGTCCGGGCGCACATCCCCACGGGCGGGGTGGCGTCATGACCGCCATCCGGGTACTCGTCGTCGACGACCAGGACCTGATCCGCGACGGCATCGCGATGATCCTCGAATCCCAGGACGACCTGCGGGTGGTGGGGCAGGCGGGTGACGGCAGGCAGGCGGTCGACGCGGTCCGCAGTACCGGCGTCGACGTGGTCCTCATGGATGTGCGGATGCCGGTGCTGGACGGGATCTCGGCCACCGAGCAGATCACCGCGCTACCGGACCCGCCTCGTGTGCTGGTGCTCACCACCTTCGACCTCGACGAACACGTGTACGCCGCGCTGCGGGCTGGCGCGAGCGGATTCCTGGTGAAAAGCGCACGCGCGGAACAGGTTGTCGATGCGGTGCGGACCGTGTTCGGCGGTGAGGCGGTGATCGCACCGTCGGCGACGCGCCGCCTGATCGATCACATCCTGCCCACGTTGCCGGGGCATGCCGAACCACCCCCCGGCCTGGACCGTCTCACCGGCCGCGAGCGTGAGGTGCTCGAACAGGTGGCGCGCGGATTGTCCAACGCCGAGATCGGTGCCGAGTTGTTCCTGTCGGAGGCGACGGTGAAAACCCACGTCGGCAGGATCCTGACCAAACTCGGTGTCCGCGACCGGGTGCAACTGGTGATCCTGGCCTACGAACACGGCCTCATCCGGCCCACCGGGTAAGGACGAGGCGATCGCTCAGGTGAGTTTGCGGTGATCCCAGGATCGGATGCGGTGCGGCTCGACGACCACGACAACCCGTTTGGTCATCATGAATTCGACGGCCGGCTTCATTTCCTCGGTGTAGGGAGCCTGGTATCGCTCGAACACGCTGATGGCCGCGGGCCAGTACTCGGGCCCGTCCGGGTACACGATGCGCGCGGTTCCGTCGATCGCGACGCCGCGCAGCTGGTCGTAGCTCTCGCCGGCCTCGACGCTGATGCTCAGCTTGGGGTCGCGAAGCAGGTTCACCGCCTTCTGCGACTTTATCTTGGTCTCGAAGCAGAGTTGCCCGTCGACGAAGCCGTACCACATCGCCACCTGATGCGGGAAGCCGTTGGGGCCGTTGGTTGCCAGCGTCGCCGTGCGCCCGTCCTGCAGGAACTGCTTGATTTCGTCGTCGGTCATGACGACCTGGGCGCGCTGATTGGCCATCGGTGGCCCCTTTCCTCGGGTGCTGTCCACGGGTGCGTCCCACTGTACGGGGCGGGTATCAGTGCCCGGACACCCGTCCACAAAATGCTCTCTATGTACTGAACACATTGCTGCGCAACGAATTCCGAAGAACAGGCGAGAGTTGCTTCGGGAGCTCACCGGCCTCACCCTAGAATCGCAGCTGGGCTGACCGGCTCGCATCAACCCCATCCGTATCGATAAGAGGCAGGATCGTCATGACCGAGCGTCGTGTCCAGAGCGGACTCCCCACCGGTGCCGTCAGGAGCGCACTGTGAAGATTGTCGTATTCGGCGGTAGCGGCCTGATCGGCGACGGATTCGTCCGCGAATCTCTGGCGGCCGGCGACGTCACCGAGGTGGTGGCCGTCGGTCGCTCCCCGCTGGCCATCACCCATCCGAAGCTGCGCAGCGTTGCTCTCACCGACTTCACCGACGTCTCCGGACTCGCCGACGAGTTGGCGGGAGCCGATGCGTGCTTCTGGTCGCTGGGGGTATCCGCCGGTACCGTCAGCGCGCAGGACTACGAACGGATCACCTACGACTACGCGAAGGTCGCGGCCACAGCACTGGCGTCGATCAACCCCGACCTGACGTTCGTCTACGTCTCCGGCGGCGGCACCGACAGCAGTGAACAGGGCCGAAGCCGGTGGGCTCGGGTCAAGGGCCGCACCGAGAACATGGTCATCGACATGTTCGCGAACGGTTACGCGCTGCGCCCCGGCTTCGTCGAACCCGCGCACGGCAAACGGTCCAACACGTTCGCCTACCGCGTGTCATCAATCCTGCTCACGCCGGTCTTTCCGTTGCTTCGTGCCGTCGGTCTGGGTCCGAAGCTGATGAACAGCTCGGCCTTGATGGGGCAGGCCGCACTCAACCTCACCCGCAACGGGTACCGGCGGCACGTGCTGGAGAACCGCGACATTCTGGCCGCCGCAGGCGGCGCTACCGATGCGAACTGATACCCGCCGTCAGATCAGGTAGTGCAGGTTGGCGACCACACGCCCACCGAGGTCCGCGTTGCCGTCGATGGTGACTGACGCCGGGTCGGCGGTGGCGCGTGCCCCGATCAGCCGCGCGTAGTCGGCGATATCGACGTGCAGCACCGCGTCGGGGACACCGTCGATCGCCGGCACCACCGCGGCGCGTTCACCCACCGACACGTGTACCTGAGCGGGCGCGATGCCGGTGAAGTCGACGGTTACGGCGGCATCGCGCGGTGCCTGGGCGCGTTTGCCGATGAGAAATGGCAACGACGCCGCCATCTCCTCGCGGGTCACCGCGGCCGGTTCCGGATCTGCCGGAGCACCCAGCTGTAGCGAATCACGGATATCGACCTCATGAATCCAGCAGTCGAAGGTACGGATCCGCATGAACCGGCCATGCGAATCCTTCCCAGCGGGAGTGAATCCTTCTGCGTTCCAGTCGGATTCGCTGATCGTGCGCAGTACTTCGCCACGCAGCGCCGTCACCTCGCGAAGATCGGCCATCAATTCGGCCCGGCTGAGTACCCGATAGTGGTCGAGCCAGTTCTCGTTCAGCTCGCCGATCGGGTTGCGTACATGCGCCAGCTCGCCGACCCCCCGGACCGGTTCGACCGTCCGTCCGGCCAACGACCATTCCGTCCCGGCGATATGCGCGAACACATCGGCCACCGTCCACCCCTCCAGGATCGACGGCGCACTCCACTGCTCGTCATCGAGACCATCGGCCAGGTCGATGAGCGTCGCCCACTGCGCACCCAGCGCGTCGACGGTCTGCTGGTAGGGGACTTGCGTAACCACGTACATCTCCTAAGGGCTGAATCGGAGCGGCCCGCGCCCAAAGGTCGCCGCAGCCTCCACAGCGAGAGTATCGCCACTTTTCACTGACAGCACCGCCTTACGGCCCACAAACTCGGCGACCCAGCCAGACTGGAGGAGATTGGGGAACGGAGGTGGGAAATGGCAAAGTGGCTGATCGACCTCGACGACGAGTTGCTGGCCGCGGCACAGCGGGAACTCCATACGTCGAGTGCATCTGAGACGGTCAACGCCGCGCTGAAGAACGTGGCCGCGATAGCTGCGCGCGCCAGACAAATTGACTGGTTGAGCCAGGGAGGGTTGGCAGAACACGCTGCGCCGCAGTAGGACGTCGGCGCCAGGAGAAACTGGCGGGTACCGCCGGGTGCGTCATACATTCGGCTTAGATGCGGACGTGACGGACGCCGACGGCCAGACGGTGCAACTGGTAGCGGAAGGCATTGAGCCTGGGCGTCACCAGGTCGAGGTGGGCGTGTGAGGCGATGAACTCGACGACCTCAACAACAGTTCTGTTGTCGGTGGGCACGTGCGTGGCGAAACGCTTCTCGCGCAGGGCAGTGACACATCGGTCGGCCTGCTGCATTGCCCATGCCTCGTCGGCACCGAGGACCCGCACAGCTCTGACACGACGCCGAAGCCGAGCGTGAATGGTGTCGACCGACGCCGTGAGCGCGTAGTGCCGCACATCTACGCCCCGGCCCATCAGTCCGCCGACGATCTCGTCGAAGTAGTCGGCATCGACCAGCGTCATCGGAACGATGACCGGGACATCGGCATGCTTGTCGATCTGTGCCAGGGTCTCCACCACACCGGAACGCCACTGCGGACGGTCCTGAAAATCCCCTCGCTGATCGGCGGGCAACATCCGGTGGATGCCGTACCCGAGTTGTTCGGGATCGGCGACATGTGCCGCGGTCAATCGGCGCTGTAGTTCGAATGCGGTCTGGGTCTTGCCTGCGCCGAACGCGCCATTGATCCACAGGAGCATCCCGCCGAACCTACCACCGGATCACAGGCGGCAGGCGAGCCGAGGTCACCAGCCCGCAGCGTCTACCGGAAGTGTTGTGTTCGTGGTGAGTTCACCTCGGCGTTGCCGTCGCGTTCAGCATCGTCTCTAGGTTCCCAGATGGTTCGTCCGAGTCCCGGAGGACGTGCCGCCATCGCAGCCCAGTGATAGGAACCGTAGTGCGTATTCCGTTGCAGTTGTTCACTGCTGACACCCGGATCGGCCAGTCGTCCCGTGCCCGCGTCACCTGCCGCTACAAGTGCGGGGAGGCGTGCTGGCACGAACCCGGAAACACCAGTGACAACGCCTACTTCAGGGATATCGCACGCACCGCGATCTCGCGTCGCAGCGCGCTGACCGCCGCCGGCGCGACGGTGCTCGGCGTCACCCTCGCCGCGTGCGGCGACGACAGCTCGTCGTCGACACCGGCACCGAGTTCGGGCAGCACCGGCACCCCGGCCACCACCGAATCACCCAATGGCATGAAGTTCGCCGCGGTGGCACCGAACACCGAGGACAAGGTCGTCATCCCCGACGGCTACCAGCAGGCGATCGTCATCCGCTGGGGCGACCCGGTGATCCCCGGCGCACCCGAGTTCGACTTCAACAAGCAGACCCCGGAGGCGCAGGCCAAACAGTTCGGCTTCAACAACGATTTCGCCGGACTGATCCCCGTCGACGGCGTCGCCAACCACTACTACCTGGTCTGCAACCAGGAGTACACGACCGAACTGTTCATGTTCCACGGCTACAAGGAGAACGCGCCCACCGAGGCGCAGGCGCGGATCGCGATGGCTGCACACGGCATCGTGGTCGTGGAGGTCGCCGCAGAGCGCGGCACCGGCGCACTCACACCCGTCATCGGCCCCCGCAACCGCAAACTGGACGCCGGCGCACCGTTCACGCTGACCGGCCCCGCCGCGGGCAGCGACTTCGTCAAGACCTCCGCCGACCCGGACGGCACCACGATCCTCGGCACCATCGCCAACTGCTCGGGCGGCATCACTCCCTGGGGCACAATGCTTTCCGGCGAGGAGAACTACAACAACTACTTCTCCAACGCAAGCAAGGTCACCGACCCGAAGGCCGCCGAACACCTCAAGCGGTACTCCTTCGAGGACGACGCCGACAATCACCATTGGGGACATTTCGAGAAGCGTTTCGACCTGGCTCAAGAACCCAACGAGGCCAACCGGTTCGGTTATGTCGTTGAGGTCGACCCACACTACCCGTCGTCCACACCGGTCAAGCACAGCGCGCTCGGTCGCACCAAACACGAGTCGGCGAACATCTACGTCATCGACTCGGGCCCGGACAAGGGTACCGTCGTCGCGTACACCGGCGACGACGAAAAGTTCGAGTACATCTACAAATTCGTGTCCAGCCGCAAGATCAAGTCGGGCCTGTCGGCGCGGGCGCGGGCGGAGAACCTGCGCATCCTCGACGAGGGCACCCTGTACGTGGCGACCTTCACCGGCGAGCCCGCCGACGGCACCGGCACCCTTCCCAAGAGCGGAAAGTTCGCCGGAAAGGGTTCGTGGGCGCCGTTGCTCACCGTGGGCGCCGACGGCAAGGCACAGTCGCATGTCGACGGATTCACCCCCGCCGAGGTGGCGGTGTTCACCCGCAGCGCCGCCGACAAGGCCGGCGCCACCAAGATGGACCGGCCCGAGGACATCGAACCCAACCCGCGCACCGGCAAGATCTACTGCGCACTGACCAACAACGACAAACGCGGCACCGAAGGCAAAGCGCCCGCCGACGCCGCGAACCCGCGCAACGAGAACAAAAACGGTCAGATCATCGAGATCACCGACAACCACACCGGCACCGACTTCACGTGGGAGCTGCTGCTGGTGTGCGGCGATCCTGCCGCCGCCGACACCTACTACGGCGGCTTCGACAAAACGCAGGTCAGCCCGATCTCGTGCCCGGACAATGTGGCGTTCGACCCGCACGGGAATCTGTGGATCTCCACCGACGGCAACGCCCTGGACTCCAACGACGGCCTGTTCGCCGTCGCCCTCGACGGTGACCGGCGCGGTGAGACCAAACAGTTCCTCACCGTCCCCAAGGGCGCGGAAACCTGCGGCCCGATCATCGGCAACGACCGGGTGGTCGTGTGCGTGCAACATCCCGGCGAGGAGGACGACCACTCCGCCGACAACCCGGCATCGCACTGGCCCGACGGCGGCACGTCCCAGCCGCGGCCCGCGGTCGTCGCGGTCTGGCGTGAGGGTGGCACGATCGGCACCTGACCACGTCACCGTGCCGGTGCATGCCCGCACACGGTCGCGGGTGTGCAGCGGTGGCGCAAGGTTGCCCTCGGTGGTCGACTGTGAAGTACCGTCGGATGGAGTTCATCGATCTACGGTGCAACAGGCAAGGAGAGTGCACCATGGCCACCACACTGACCGAACTGCCGATTGTCGACATGTCGCTGGTCGACGGTGACGACACCGATCGCGCCATGTTCCGGCAGTCCCTTCTCGCCGCCACACACGAGGTCGGGTTCTTCTACCTCGTCGGCCACGGCATCGACCGCGACACCCGAGACCGCCTGTTCGACACCGTCCGTGCGTTCTTCGCGCTGCCGGAGGCCGCCAAGTTCGACGTCGAGATGCTCAAGAGCCCGCACTTTCGCGGGTACACGCGATTCGGCGGTGAGTACACGCAGGGCGCGATCGACTGGCGCGAACAGATCGACCTGGCCGCCGAATACCCCTCGCTCGGTTCCGATCCCGGCTATCTGCGGCTCGACGGCCCCAACTTGTGGCCCGAGCTGGCCGGTTTCCGGGAGGTGATCACCGACTGGCAGAAGCGTTGTGGCGAGCTCGGATTGCGGCTCATGCGCGAGTGGGCCTCAAGCCTGGGCACCGACCGCGCCTTCTTCGACGACGCGTTCGCGCAGCGCCCGTCGACTCTGATGAAACTGGTGCGGTATCCGGGCCGCGAGGATGCCGCGCAGCGGCAGGGCGTCGGTGCGCACAAGGACCCCGGCGTGCTCACTCTGCTGCTCATCGAACCGGGCAAGGGTGGGCTGCAGGTCGAGCACGACGGCGGCTGGATCGATGCCCCGCCCGTCGAGGACGCGTTCGTCGTCAACATCGGCGAACTGATGGAGTACGCGACCGACGGTTACCTCAAGGCCACCATGCACCGGGTGCAGTCACCACCTGCGGGGACCGAACGCCTGTCGGTGCCGTTCTTCTTCAACCCTGCCCTCTCGTCGGCGATGCCCCGGATCGCGTTGCCGGCCGACCTCGCCGCCGATGCGCCCGGCGTCACCGACGACCCGCACAATCCGATCTCGGGCACCTTCGGTGAGAATATGATCAAAGCCCGCCTGCGCGCCCACCCGGACGTCGCCGCCCGGCATCACCCGGATCTGGTCGGCGCCACCACCCCCACGGAGTAGCCGGCGACAACCAACGCCTCACTTCTTGGCACGCCAGCCGCGTTCGAAGGGCAGCCGCCACGCGTGTGGCGCGATGAGCTGGTGGATCTGGTTGGGACCCCACGAACCGGGGGCGTACGGCTTGACCAGCGGCGGATCGGTGAGCAGCGGGATGGAGCGGTCCCACAATGATTCGATGCCGTCGGCGGTGGTGAACAGGGTGTGGTCGCCGGCCATCGCGTCGAGAATGAGCCGCTCGTACGCTTCGAGGACCTCGTCGGCCCGGTTGGTCTCCTCGGTTGAGAACTGCATTGACAACTTGTCCAGCCGCATCCCCGGCCCGGGGCGCTTGCCGTAGAACGACAACGACACCCGCGACTCGTCGGCCAGATCGAACGTCAGGTGATCGGGTCCCTGGCTGCCCACGCCCGACCCGGCCGGGAACATCGACTTCGGCGCCTCCTTGAAGGCAATGGAGATGATGCGCTGACCCTCGGCCATCCGTTTGCCGGTGCGCAGATAGAACGGGACACCCGCCCAGCGCCAGTTGTCGATGTGGGCGCGCAGCGCGATGAATGTCTCGGTGTCGGACTCGGGATGGACACCGGGTTCGTCGCGGTATCCGAGGTATTGGCCGCGGACCACATCGCTCGGCTTGATCGGCGTCAGCGACCGGAAGACCTTGTTCTTCTCCTCGGAGATCGCCATCGGTTCCAGCGCCGTCGGTGGTTCCATCGCCACGAAAGCCATCACCTGGAACAGGTGGGTGACCACCATGTCCTTGTAGGCGCCGGTCGGCTCGTAGAACGCGGCGCGCGCGTCGAGGCCGAGGGCTTCGGGGATGTCGATCTGGATGTGTCCGATGAAGTTCCGGTTCCAGATCGGCTCGAACAACCCATTCGCAAACCGCAATGCCAGAATGTTCTGCGCCGCTTCCTTTCCCAGGAAATGATCGATGCGGAAGATCTGCTCCTCGGCGAACGTCTCATGCAGAAAATCGTTGAGCTTGATCGCCGACTGCAGGTCCTCGCCGAACGGCTTCTCCATGATCACCCGGGACCGCTCGATCAGTCCGGCCTCACTCAGGGTGCTGATCACCGCCGGCGCCGCCTTGGGCGGCACGCTCAGATAGTGCAGACGCCGCACCCCGTCACCGAGTTCGGCCTCGCATTCGACCACCTTGGCTGCCAGTGCGGCCGGACCCGCCGACGACGGCACGTAGTGCAGCCGCGGCGCGAACGTCGCCCACTGCTCCGGGGTGAGTTTGCGCGCCCCGACGGCCTCGATCGAACGCCGCGCGAATTCACGGAACTCGTCGTTCGACATGTCGTCGAGTCCGGTGCCCACCACTTGCATGTCGGCGTTCAGATCGGAGGCCACCAGATAGCCGAGACCGCACAACAGTTTTCGCCGTGACAGATCACCTGTCGCCCCGAAGAGAACCACCACGTGCGGATGGCCCGAGTATTCGAATTGCCGTGCGCGAGCCCCCGGACTTGGATAGGCGATGGTCTGGGCGTGGTCGACGGAGTGGTCGTCAGCGCTCGCGGTCATGGGCACATGCTTGCACGAAACGCCGCGTTTCGTCGGGAAGTGGCCGCGAGGTCGACGGATCAGCCGCCCCGCTGACCGGATTCCGGCCGGCGCCGGGTGCGGGGTCAGCGTGGTGCGACCAGCAGTGGTTGCGCGACCACGGCGACGGTGCCGTGCTCGTCGCCCATCTCGCCCTGGGCCAGGCCGATACCGTCGGGTCCGACGGTGCTCCGCGCGTCGAGGAACAGCCAATCGCCGGCGGGCGGTCGTTCGATGGTGACGGTCACCGTCGGCGGAATGAAGAGCCAGGACTTCATCGGCAGTGGCCCGGACAGACCGTTGGTGGAGTCCGCGACGGTGAGCAGCCGCTGCACCGGCGACGTGGGTTCACCGGCGACGAGCGGCACCCGTAACCGCGCCCACACCGACGCCGGGCCCGGTTCGTAGCCGCCGGTGACGAACCGCCATTCGATCGCGCGGCCGTATCCCCAATCGGGACTCACGCCGTCGAAGAACTCCGTCACCGCGGTCGCCGGAAGATCGGGCACGGCGGACGGCCGCCAATACTCGCCTGTCGAATCCGTGGTGGCATGGATCAACCACGCACTGGCCTTCACCGCGAGTCGGTCACCGGCCCACAGCGACGCCTCGATCATCTCGATGCGACGGCCCGGCCGGACGACGCGGGTCTCGATGCGCATGGTGCCCTGCGGAATCGAGCCCAGCATGTCGGCGGTGAACCGGGCAATCGCCAGCGTCTCGTCGGACCGGGCGGCCTCGATCGCCCGCGCCAGCAGCGCGGCCGGGGGACCGCCGTGCTGCATCGAAGGGTCCCAGGGGCTGGAGGTCGCCTGCGTCGACTCGAAAGTGTCGGGGTCATCGGTCGGCAGGTAGAAGGCATCGAACGGCAGGGGCATCCTCGTTCTCCTGTTCCGGTGGCACAGAGTGATCCAGGCCCGTTCTCGTGTGCGGGGCCTGCGTCCGATGGTCCACGGTGGCGAGGTATCGGTGGTGACCGATCTGGAAACGGGTACCCGATCGTGATCGGGTGACCGGAAAAGCATGGCACGGTAACGACCGGCACGTCGTGTTCACCTCGGAGTTGCCGCCGAGTTCCCCGATCGGACGCCATACTGAGCCTGTGTGTCTTACCCGCAACCAACCGTGAGGAGCGGTCATGACTGAGAGTGCTGACTGGAATACACAGATCATCAACGAGTTTCACGCCAACGAGGGCCGGGTCGGCGGTGCCTTCGAAGGGGCGCCGATGATTCTTGTGCATCACGTCGGCCGCAAATCGGGTAAGCAGACCGTCACCCCGATGATGTACCTGGCCGACGAGAATGACCCCGACACCGTGCATGTGTTCGCATCCAAGGCGGGCGCGCCGACGAACCCCGCCTGGTACTACAACCTCACCGCCGCGGGGAGTGCTCGCGTCGAGATCGGCACCGAGGAGTTCGACGTCACCGTCACCGAGATCACCGGAGACGACCGTGACCGCATCTACGCCGAGCAGGCCCGCCGGTACCCCGGATTCGCCGGGTACGCGGAAAAGACCGCAGGTATCCGCGTCATCCCGGTCCTCGCACTCCACCGCATCCGGTGACCTGGACGATCGAAGCATCAATGATCAGCGTCAGGCCACTCACCACACGATTCGTCGGCGATGGCCGCCGGCGACGTCGATTCCGGTGATGGCTGCGCCGACGTCCCGTGCTCGATACCGAGCTTGTCCCGGAAAAAGGCAAGGACCTGATCGAGGGTGTCGCGGGTGGGTTGGCCGGGTTCATCGATCAGGTGGTCGGTGAGCACCGAGTGCGGCGGTCCCTGTCCGTCGGGGTTGGCCGACGAGTCGGGGAGTTCGACACCGATGAACGCGTCGCCGAGTTGTTCGCGCAGGAAGCGGAATCGGTCGGGCGGTGACAACTTGTCGCCGTCGAAACGCGCTCCGAGGACCTGCAGGCCGCCGGCGCACCGCGCTTTGACCACATCGAGGTCGGCGGAACCGATGTCGATGTTGTGACGCCGACCCGGGGTGATGGCCAGCGGCAGCGACGGCTGGGATAGGACCGGCGCGAGCATCCGGTCATCGACCGCCATCGCGAGCGCGAATCCTCCGGTGACGCACATCCCGACCGCTCCGACACCGGGGCCGCCGCATTCGTCGTGGGCTTTGGCGGCCAGGCCACGCAGCCAGCGCACCACCGCCGACGACTTGCCGGTCGCGAAGATGGTGAACTCCCTTGATACGCACACCTTTCCGAGGGATTTGAGAAGCACAGACGGTCCGTGGGTGGTGCTGTCGGCGCCGTCGACACCAAACAGCGATGGCAGGTAGACGGTGCACCCGGCGGCGGCGACGCGCCGCGCGAACTCGATCACCTTGGGTGTGATACCCGGGATCTCCGCGATCACCACCACCGCCGGCCCCGATCCCAGCCGGTGGTAGCGGTGGATCATGTCGTCGTGGCAGAACGTGTCGGTAGCGAAGTCCGCGAGCAGTTCGGTCATCAGCTCAGTGTGCCGGACCAAAGGGTGGGTCGTCGCGTGTCGGTATCGGAGGTTCGGATCACGGTCGGTGGAGGTGGTCTCGCGCCACAACGGTTCGTAGCGCGAGTCATCCTGCACCGTGGGTGAGGTCTGGCCCCGTCGATACTGTGCTGTGCATCACAGAACAGGCGTACGATGGGCAGACTGCTCGGAGAGGAGACGGCGATGCCTGCACAAACCCGTTCCATCCTGGTCCGGACCGCCGCGATCGCGGCCGGTGCCGGAGTCGCTGCGCTGCTCACGGTGGCGGCCCCGGCGTCGGCGGATGTTCCGCCCGGCACCTACACGTCCACCACCTTGTCGGGCGGAACCGTGCTGCTGCAACGCAATGGGTACGTGCAGGGGCACGACCTGGT
>WBZQ01002243.1_pt1 | contig 12563 bp, 6 predicted proteins | sample 5204251 | NCBI WGS metagenome assembly WBZQ01 (sample SAMN12412402, study PRJNA552823) | activated sludge metagenome | isolation source: activated sludge from nitrification reactor of wastewater treatment plant... | place: USA: Virginia | collected 2017-09 | reverse complement strand
GGCAATACTGTCGAGCAGGCTGTCCAAAGCGTTCAGTTCGCCTTGTTCGTAGTAAATTCTGGCCAGTAAGGTTTTGGCGGCAAGGTTGTGGATGATGTCGTCGTGCTCTATGTTCAGCAGGCAGCGCATGGCCTCGTCCGGCCGGCCCGTTTCGTAATAAAGCCGGGCAAGATTAAACTGACTGACGGGCTCGCGCAATTCCGGCGCCAGGTATTTTTTGTATTTTTCCAAAAATCCGGCTACCCAGTCGAACTCCCCGAGGCCCATACCCGCCTGGGCGATGTTGGTGTAGGTAAATCGCGACAGTTGTCCGTTTTGTAAAAATGCCCCGGCAATCAATCCCGACTGGTACAATTCGAAGGCTTCCCGCAGGTAGCCGCGTTCGAGCCGGTTGAGTCGGCGGATGCAAAAATTGATGGCGAGCAAGTACAGATTGCGCAGTTCTTCACCCCGGAAAAGCGGGCTGTGCTCCGTTAGCAGGGCTTTCAGGCGCCGGAAATGTCCGTCTTCTTCCGGTTCGAGTTGGGCCAGATAACCGTAATAGTATAAGGAAACCGCCGGAATGCCGAGGTAGCGGTGGTTGGCGAGGAACGCGACCAGGGAAGCGAGCAGGCCGCTGTCGTAGGGTCGGGGAGAAACGGCCTGCTGGCTGAGCAGCAAACAGCCGGCCTGTAGTTTTTCGACGATGAAACGCACTTCCTGGGCATCGAGCAAAGGCTGCAAGTCGTGGCTTTGCACGGTATTTTCCAGTTCGGCCAGCCGGATGTTCTCGATTTCGAGGCGGGCCTGCTTTTCAAAAAAATCGTGGCCGCGCATGGGCGCCGCAACCTGTAATTCCGTAGCCAGCCGCCGGGCGCGACGGGCAAGTTTGCCCAGGCTGCGTTGGCGGAATACGGCGGCCAGCATTTGTTGCCGCCCGACAACATCGGCCGACCACGCCGACCAGAGCAGAAAATCTTCCAGGGATTTCATCAGGTACGATTTCAGGTGGTGCAGATGGTCGTTGTTCTGCGCCTGTGCGGGAATGACAGCCCGGCTGACGACCCCGGTCCCGAGCGGCTCGGCAGCAGACAGGCTTTTGCGCAGGTACCGGAAAAGTTGCAGCACATCGGCCCGGGTGTTGTGCGCAGGCGAACGCAGCCATTTTTCAAAATCGCGCCATTCGGACCCGGAAAAGGTTTGAAGGATCTGAACAAGGTTGCTTTTTTCCACTCACAAAGGTGTTTTTTTTCGGGAAATTATAAAATTAGTTATTCTAATTTCTTTGTAATCAATAATTTAATAATTTTTTTATTAAATTTCAAGTCGGGAAGTGTCAATTTTTGTGTTTGAATACGATCTGCCCGGGCCGCACTTTTGAGGCAATTAATCTTGGTCACACATGCCTGAAAAGTCTTTACAACCACAGATCCAGAAATGCGCGGCGCTTGTTTTCCTGCTGGCGCTGACTTGTTGCACTGCCCCCGCGGCCTTCTCCCAGGGCTGGCTGCGGCATTATCCTTCGGGCCAGGCCGAAGAACCGCGGCAACTGGTCGTCGAGCCCAACGGGGATTTCGTATTCGGGGGCATCGGTTATTCCAGCAACCCCGCCTCGAGCCATTTTTATCTGCAACGCAACGATGCAAACGGCAACCCGATCTGGTACAAAACCATCCAGGTGAATGGCCTCGCGGCGGTCAATCCTAACGGAGCCCTGAATTTTTTGGAAAGATGCCCCGGCGGCGGATACATCGGAGGCGGCTCCATGAAACTGGTTCACGGGTATCAGTCCGAAATCCTGTTTCGGGTCTCCGAATCCGGCGATTCGCTGTGGACGTACCAGCCCGACCCCGACCGGCGGGGCTTTCTCCAGGCGCTTGCCGTTGCTCCCGACGGCAATTTGCTGGTGGGCGGCGCGCGCGATACCGCTTTCCAGTCGCAGAGTACGCTCAAGCCTCATCTCTATAAAATCAATCCCGCCGACGGCTCGGTAATCTGGGAGAAATCCTACCCTGACTACCCGGGAACGGAGGTATTGACCTCCATTCTGTACGCCCCCGACGGCAGTATCCTGGAGGCGGGCATTAATCTTATTCGGCATCTGGATGCCGAAGGCAACCTGTTGCAGACGTTTGATATAGGCCCTACGACTTGGGTCTACCCGATCCTGCGCCGGGCGGAAAGCGACGGGTTTTCGTTTATCTGCGTTCGCGACGAAAACGTAGTGTTTCGCCGGTACGACTACGACGGCAATTTGCTGGTGTCCAATACAACGGACAGCATTGTAATCCCTTTGAACACCGGAACGGAAACGGGCCAGGGTTTTGCTTTTTCGTTCACGCCGCTACAGGATCAGGGCCCGAACTACCTGACGCCCGTGTTGTATAAAATGGACCTGGCGGGCAATATCGGCGCCCCGATCTTCCCGCTGGAGGATTTTTCGCTGGCTTCCGTTTACCTGTCTCAAAACGTGAAAGCGACGCCCGACAGCGGCTTTTTATTCATCGGCGCCAACCTCGGTCAACCGACCTGGTTTGCCCTGAAAACCGACGGAGCAGGCCAAATTGACGGAGGCTTTTTAACCGGAAACGTCTTTCGCGACAACGATGCCGATTGCCAGAAATCGCCCGGGGAACCTACCCTGCAACCGGTCGCACTGTTGGCCACCGACCTGGATTTTGGTTCGGAATGGTACGAGACGACCGATTCCGCCGGAAATTTTACCTTCCAGGTACCTATCGGCGACTACGAAATCGAAGCCCTGCCCCCCGGCGGTGCGGCGGGCGCCTGGCAGCCCTGCCCGCCGGTGACCGGCCTGCTGTCGGTACCCAGTGACACCGCAGAACTGCCGCCGGTCGGGCTTCAGCCCCAGATCGACTGTCCGTTCCTGCAACTCGATCTGGGCGCCTGGGTGTTCCGCCCCTGTTCGACGACAGTCATGACCGTCTCGGTACTGAACGCCGGGCCGGTGGGAACCGACAGTTCGATCGTGGTGCTGGAAGCCGATCCGGCCCTAACTTATACGGACAGCAGCATCCCGCTGTTGTCGCAAAACGGCAATCAGTTATGGTTCGACGCCGGGCCGGTCGAAGCCCTGCAAAGCGTGGCGTTTACGGTCAGTTTCGCCGTGGACTGTGCCGCGCAGTTGGGACAGGTCGTCTGTGTGGACGGCCACATCTCCCCGGATTCACTCTGCGCACCGCCATCGCCGCTCTGGGACGGTGCCGAATTGAAAGTCCGGGCCCTGTGTGACGACGATACCATCCGGTTCCGGGTGTCCAACGTCGGTGCAGGCGATATGAACCAGGCCACCGACCTGGTCATCATCGAAGACTACATCATCCTTTTCAGCATCCCGCTGCAACTTCCGGCCGGAGCGGATTCCCTGATCTCCCTGCCCAACCCTGACGGGCAGACCTATTACGGCCGGATCAGCCAGACACCCGGCTTTCCCGGGGAGGCCTTCGCTTCGGACGGCAAGGATTTCTGTACCGCCTCGGGTGCGGCCGGAATGCTCCTGCAGTATCCGCTTTTTACCGGGGGCCCTTTCGATGCCCGCTTCTGCGACGAGGTACGGACCGCCTTCGATCCCAACGACAAACGCGGCTTCCCGCTGGGCTACGGTTCCGCGCACTACATCGACCGCGGCATCCCGATCCGGTACCTGGTCCGTTTTCAAAACACGGGCAACGACACGGCTTTCCTGGTCCTCGTGCGCGACTCCCTGCCTCCCGAACTGGACCTTTCTACCCTGCGCATCGGCAGCGCCAGCCATCCGGTTACCTGGAAATTGTCCGGCGCCGGTATTCTGGAGTTCCGTTTTGCCAACATCCTGCTGCCCGGCAGCACCACAAACGAGCCGGCCTCGCACGGGTTCGTCCAGTTCAGTGTGACACCCAAAGCCGATCTGCCGCCGGGCACGACCGTCCGGAACCGGGCGGCGATCTATTTCGACGTCAACGCGCCGGTATTTACGGATTATGCCCGGCATACGGTGGACAGCAATTTCATTCCCGTACGAGCCCTCGGCCTTCCGGCTCCGGCGCTGCATTTTTCGGTTTCGCCCAATCCAGCCGGGAGGCTGGCCACCTTCAACTGGGAAGCGGTGCCCGGGATCGAATTCCCGCTGTTGCTGACCATATCCGACCTGTGGGGCAACGCCCTGCGACAGGAGTCGGTGTTTGAAAAAGAATATTTGCTTCGGCGGGGCAACCTGCCGGCAGGTTTGTGCTTCCTGAGCATAACGGATCGGAAAGGGACTATTCTGGGTGCGGGAAAGGTGATCTGGCTGGACGATTGAGCCGGGAAGCGGAAAGATCGGACGGCACAACTTTTTACCCCCACGGTTACGCCTTTCTCTTTCTACCTTTACGCCACTAAAATTCGTAATCCGTTGAATCTCCCGCTCCCACCCGCGCGATTGTTTTTGTACCTGCTGCCGCTGAGTGTGGTCGGGTTATGGTTCGGCTTGCGCAACCGCATCGACCCTGTCTGGTTGCAGGCCGGCGATTTGCTGCGCCAGCAGCACGTTTTTATCAGTGAAGTGCCCGATTCGCTGCAAATGTTGTACTGCGAGTTCCAGGGCCTGACCTATCGTCCCGGCGACTCCACGGCGCTGCAGTTGGTTTCCAGGCCCTACCTGTCGAACATCGAGTGGACGAGTTTCCGGGATTTCAGCCGGCTGGCCTACAAGCGGCGTTTCATGGTGGTGTCCGGCGTCACCGGTGTAGGGTCCACCAAGCAGACCAAACACATGGCCCGGCTGATCGCCGGCCGGCCGGAAAACCTGATGGAGATCGACTGCTCGCCGGAGTTCGACGTGGAGTACCACAAAAAATACATCGGTCACGAAGAAGGGGACCGGTTTGTGCCGGGCAAGTTGCTGGAATTCTGGGACCGCTGCCGGCAGAACCCCGCGCAGCAATTCGTAGCCGTAGCCGACAATTTCGACAAGATCAATCCGGAAACATTTTTCGGTCCGGAACTCTGGGAATCGCTCAGCAGTCCCCGCGATACGGCGGTGCTGGGCGGAAAAAAGATCACCGTACCACGCAATTTTTTCTTTTTCTCGGTCACCCACCTCGGCCCGGGCTCGCTCATCGAAATGAACGAGGAGCATTTCAAACGCCTCGGCCGGCAGCACGTCCTGGAGCCGAATCCCCGCGAACTGATTGCCTGGCTGCGCCAGCAGGCCGAAAAACTGGCCGCCAAGACAACCCTCGACGAGAGCGACGAGCGCCGCCTGTCAGCCCTGCGCGATACGGCGCAGGTGCACAATTTGATATTCTACTTCCTGAAAACCAACCAGTTGATCCGAAATCGCTACGCCGACGGCTACCAACTCGGCCAGGGGAGCAACATCCGGACCTATTACCGCGCCGAAGACCTCCCCGATCTGAAGCAGGTTTATCTCAACCACATCAACGCCCTGCACCCCTCCCGCCCCATGACCGCGGAAGACTTCAACTCCCTGGATGCGACGGTGAAGTCGGGCGGCCTGGAACCCGCCTCCAATTTTCTGGCCCGGCAGATCCAGTACCTTGAAGACACCGGCTACCTGGTGGAGATCACTATGGTGGCCGCTACCGCCCTGCTGACCATGCTGGCCGGCTGGTGGGTTTTTCACCGCCGCGAACAACTGATCCGCCGCTATGGCGAGCGTGCCCAGCAGGTGTACCACGGCTTCGAAACCCAGGCCATCAGCGCCGATACGGCCGGCCGCCGCCTGGAGGAGATCAAAAATGAAGTGGACGGCCTGGTGATGCGCCGGCGGCTCAACTACACCGAAGGACTATACTTCCTGGCTTTCATCGAAGACAAGGTGAAGCGCATCGAGTTCGCCCGCAACGTGAGTGAAAACTTTCTCGAACTCTTCAACGCCTTCATGGAAGACGATGTACTCACCGAAGGTGAATACCTGAAACTGAAGCAGTTCCTGCAATCGATCCGGCACAAAATCCCGGAAGACATTTACGCCCAGTTCCGCGACAAAGTGGAACAGGCTTATGCCACGACGCACAATTAGCGTTTGTCCGCTTTTTTTACGAATGGCGAATCTTTTACCCAAAAGCGCCACAACCACTCCGCGCACTCCCGGGCGTAGTCCACGCCGATACGTTTTCCGGCTACGATGTTGGCATCCGGGATCACCTCGCCCCGGTCTTCGATCCAGATGGGCGTGCCGGGTTCGAGAAAGCGCTGTCCCGTCCAGCGGGTATCCATCCCCAGTGCCTGCGCCAGGGCCCCCGGGCCGGTGGTGAGGGGAACGGAAGAAGACGTTCCAACCATATTTCGCCTTTTCCGCATGAGGTCGACGCCCTCTACCGGCTCTACCGCCCGCACCAGCACGGCGTGCGCCACACCGGCCGGCGCCGTGACCACGTTGAACAGGTGGTGAATGCCGTAACACAGATAAATGTATGCCCGTCCGCCTTCCCGGAACATCACTTCCGTACGGGGCGTGCAACGGTTGCCGAAGGCGTGGCAGGCGCGGTCGTCGGGCGCGCGGTAGGCTTCCGTCTCGGTGATCCGGCCGGCCGTTCGCTGGCCGTCGAATTCGGTGACCAGGACTTTCCCGAGCAGATCCCGGGCGATCTGCACCACATCGGTCCGGGTGTAAAATTCCAGCGGCAGGTGTGCGCCCGGTGCTACTTTTGGGGGGTCAAACAGGTTATTTATCATGAAAATCAGCGTATCCGAAGCACTCTCCGCGCTTCATGTCACCGAAGGTAATACGTTTCTGGAACTTTTCCGGCAGGGGAATGCCTCGGTCGAGATCTACCAGCCCTTGGGTCACGACCCGCAGCAGCCGCACGCGCAGGACGAAATTTACGTCGTGATCAGCGGGCAGGGTGTGTTCCAGGATGGGACGGAACAATATCCTTTCGGCCCCGGCGACCTGATCTTCGTGCCGGCCGGCCGGGAACACCGTTTCCTGGATTTTACCGGCGACTTTAAGACCTGGGTTATCTTTTTCGGCGATTAGCCCCGGCCTACTCCCCTTTCCCCGGCAGCCGGTTTCCCTTTTTTTTAAAAATTTCTCTGCACCTGTACACGGTCCGGACAGAAGTCTCATTAAGGGTCGGAATTCATCCTTTTTTAAAACCTTCAAATGTTTACTCCATGAGAAAACTGAATGTCCTCTCCACCCTTTTTCTGCTGACCCTTGTTCAGTCGCTTTTTGCCCAGTCTGCCGGCACCAATCCGCAAATTTTACTGTACCGCTACAACAGCACCCCGGGCCTTTCTCCCCAGCCGGTTGTTCAGAACGACCTTCTCGGTTCCCTCAAATGGACCGGCCTGTCCGGCATCGGAGCCATTCGGATCGGCGCATCCATCCAGTCGTTCGTAACCGACCCCGTTTCGCCGGGCCTCATGCAGGCCAACATGATCTTCCGCACCAGCGACGCCGCCGGCCTGACCGACCGCATGATCATTACGGAGGATGGGCTGGTCGGCATCGGCACCATGACCCCGCAGTTCAACCTGCACACGGTGGGCAACACCCACACCACGGGGCGTTTCCACGGCCGCATCCACTTCGACTTTGTCTCCCTGGCCAACAACGCGCCCAACACCTATACCGACGAAGCCTATTTTGAGCGCCGTTCCCGCTCGGTATTGAGCGTCCCGGCCGTAGTGGGCATGAACGATTTCGGCGGCATCCTGAGCCTGGCCCCCGGGGGCGGCGCACACGACCACCAGTTGTTTTTCGGGCAGGATGGCATCTGGAACCGCCGCGAGGCCGAAAATGCCGGCGCATGGGCCGGCGCATGGGAAAAACTGTTGTCCAGCGCCGACATTCAGGGGCGGAAAAATCTCGTTTCCCGCTTCCTGCCGCCGGATAATCTTTCCAGCAAACTGGGTGAAAGCCAATTGTACGACGACGGCAGCAACGTAGTCGTCGGAGGCATCCCGGCCGCACCTGCCCTGGCCACGCCGGTATTCGATGCCGCCAATTTATTCACCGTCAACGGCGCGACCCGCATCAACGGCAAAACTTTCGTAAACGGCCGGCTCGGCGTGGGCAACAACACCCCTACGGTGGCACTCGACGTGACCGGCGACGCCAATGTGACCGGCAATTCGGCCACCAATTCGCTGATCGTCGCTACCAATACGGCCACCGGAACCCTGAACGTCACTACCAATAATCCGGGTGTACCGGTACTCAACGTCGCAGGCATCGCCAATTTCAACCAGCCGGTGAAGATCGGAGCCACCAACCTGGCCACCGGTTACCTGCTGAGCGTTGGCGGCGGCATCATGGCCGAAGAAGTACAGGTGCGCCTGCAACCCTGGCCCGACTACGTCTTCGAAGCCGGTTATGACCTTATGCCGCTGGCTGAGGTGGAGCAATACATCCGGGAAAACAAGCACCTGCCGGGCGTAAAACCCGCCGCCGAAATCCACAGCGAAGGCCTGAAGATCGGTGAAACCCAGAAAGCCCAGATGGAAAAGATCGAGGAATTGTACCTGCACGTGATCGCCCTGGAAAAACGGATCCAGGCCCTGGAAAGCGAAAATACGGCCCTGAAATCCGGCAAGCACTGACCTTCCCACCTGTTAAAAAACCGAATGTATGAAAAACATACTTGCCTGGCTGGCGGGCTTGCTGCTGTTGCTCATTTTCAGCCCCGCCGCCTCCGCTCAAATGACCGAATCCCAGCGCGGCAACCTGCTGCGGATTTCAGAACAATACCAGGGCCAGGAAGCCAGCCGACGCCTCGAAGTCGAGGACTTCGCCCGCCGTCAGAATATTCCCCTGGAAGTACGCGACAGCAACCGGCAGATCGTGGCAATTCTCGACCGCATTGAAAACGGCCAGCCCATCTACATCGGCGACGACAATGTGGTTTCTCAGGGCAGCCTCTCCGCCGACGACCTGAAAGCCGGCGGCGGACTGCGCCTCAACCTGACCGGAGCCGGCCAAACGCTGGGTATCTGGGAAGCGGGCGGCACCGTGCGCACCACCCACCAGGAATTCGGCGGACGGGTGGTCAACCTCGACGGTACGGCCAACACCGACCACGCCACCCACGTTGCCGGCACCATGATCGCCGCCGGCGTGGATCCCGCCGCCCGGGGTTTCGCCGAGGCCGCCAACCTGCGCTGCTACGACGCCGGCGGAGACCTGGGAGAAATGGCCGCCGAAGCAGCAGCAGCCACACCGATCCGGGTGTCGAACCACTCCTATGGCGACTTCGCCGGCTGGGATTTCGACAACACCGTCATGCCTAACGTCTGGCGCTGGTTCGGCAACTCCGGCGACGTTACCGACTGGAAATTCGGCGCCTATGACGCCGACGCCCAGGGCTGGGACAACGTGGCCTTCAACGCCCCTTTTTACCTGGTCGTGAAATCGGCGGGTAATGACCGCAACGATGCCGGTCCGGCCGCCGGAACCACCTACAACCTGGGTTTCAGCGCCTCCACCAGCATGGCCTTTCGCAATCCCGACGGCGGCGCCACCGGCTTCGACTGTATCCCGACTGCCGGCAACGCCAAGAACATTCTCACCGTGGGAGCCGTGAATCCCGTACCCGGCGGCAACGGTTATACCGGACCCAATTCCGTGACCATGTCTACCTTTTCGGGCTGGGGGCCCACCGACGACGGGCGCATCAAGCCCGACGTGGTGGCCGACGGCGTTGGTTTGTATTCCTGCGTCGGAACCGGCGACAGTGATTACGATACCTTTAGCGGAACCTCGATGGCCGCCCCCTCCACTGCCGGCACCGTAGGCCTGTTGCTGGAACACTGGCAAAACGAACTGGGTGGAGTGCCGCGCGCGGCTACCATGAAAGCCCTGCTCATCAACGAAGCCGATGAGATCGGTCCTGCCGACGGCCCGGACTACAGTTTCGGCTGGGGCCAGGTAAACGCAGCGGATGCGGCCCAACTGATCACTTTCGACAGTTACGAAGGCTGCGAGCACATCGTACAAGGCTCGGTAGCCGCAGGTGCCACTTTTAGTTATACTGTACATAGCAGCGGCAGCCAGCCTCTGAAGATCTCCCTGGTCTGGAGTGATCCGCCTTCGGGCACCACCAACGGTGGCACGGTAAACCCGGCCGGAGTGAATTACCTGGTAAATGACCTCGATCTGCGGCTCGACGGCTCGTCCTCCACATTTTCTCCCTGGATACTGGATCCGGCCAACCCGGCCAACGCCGCCACTACCGGCAACAATAACCGCGACAACGTGGAGCAAATACTGTTACTCAACCCCACCGAGGAAACGTACACCGTACGGGTGGTGGCGCCGGCCGCGCTGACGGACGGCCCCCAGCAGTTTTCCCTGGTCCTGAGCGGTAATGATGCCAGTGTGGATAACGCTACCTTTAGTTCCCTGACCATCAGCGACGAGCGGGTGTACGCCGCCCGGCAGAGTCTGACTTTCGGCCCGGACTTTATCGTCACCAACAGCGGCGACGTGAAAGGCTACGCCGGCCAGTCGATCCATTTGGTACCGGGAGGCCTGGTCACCGGTTTTCACGCCCAGCCCGGCAGCCGCTTCCTGGCCCGGATACTCCCCGGCGGCGGATGCGGCATCTTTTCCGGCGACCTGAAAGCAGACAATTATACCGGAAGCAAAGCGGTGGCGGAAGCCCGGGAAACCGATGTTTTCAACGAAAAAACGGAAGTATATCCGGCGGACAATGACTTTCAGATCTCGCCCAACCCGGCAACCGATGTGTTCACCGTTCGTTTCCACGCCACGAAGGATGCACCGGTCAACCTGTGGCTCCTGAACGCGCAGGGACAGGCCGTACAGACCCTGTTGTCTAATTCTACTTACGAAGACGGCGTTTCGGCCACCACCTTTCCGACCGGGAACCTGATGCCGGGACAGTATTTCTGTGTGCTGCAGAGCGGCAGTCAGCGCTCGGCCAAGCCGTTGATCATTGTAAAAAACTGATTTAGTAATGCTCAAAAAATAACCTCACGACAACGTTTACTAAACCTCGCAGGTTTAGTAAACGTTTGCCCGGCTAAATCAATAACAGTAGCATTTCTTTGAATGGAACCAGCCATTTCTCATCTGAAAAACCCATGAAACACTTGCCATGAAAAAGAGAACTACCGACCTCGTCGGCCTTTTACTGCTGGGTTTGCTTGCCCTCGCCGCCATCTCGATCGGCGCCCTCGGGGAGGCTGAAAAGGAGCGGGAAGAAGCGGAAGAAGAATTCGGGATGCGCGGCCGGGTAGCCGGTCGCTATGCCCAGGAATTCCTGATGACCCGTGACCCGGCCACCAACACCATTCCCCGGGAAAGGCTGCTCAAAGCCTACGCCAAAGCGCAGGACAAACGCGCCGAGATGGCCCAGAAAGACAACGCTATTCCGGTCTATTGGCAGGAGCGCGGCCCCAACAACGTGGGAGGGCGTACCCGCGCCCTGCTCTTCGACGCCAATGACCCGGCCGGCAATACCGTTTGGGCGGGCGGTGTGGCCGGCGGACTGTGGCGTACCACCGATATCGATGCCGCCCCGCCGACCTGGACCAATGTAGACGACTTTTTCGACAACCTGGCCATCACCACCATCGCGCAGGATCCTTCCAACCCCAGCCTGATGTATTTCGGCACCGGGGAACGCGGTTTCGGCAACGCCGACGGCGTACGCGGCATGGGCATCTGGCGTTCGGCGGACGGCGGCGTCACCTGGGATCTTATGCCCACTACCGGCGGCAATGCGTTTCAGATCATCAACAAGATCGTGGTGGACAATGTGGGGCAGATCTATGTGGCGACCACCAGCGGCCTGTTCCGCTCCAGTGACGGCGGTGCTACCTGGCCGGAAATACTCGGTACCGGTGTGGGCGCCGTGAACGATAATGTACAGGATTTTGAGATCGGCGCAGGCGGCGACCTGTTTGCCGGCATTGGCGGCGACGGTGTGTATCGCTTCCGGAACAATACCTGGACGAAACTTACGACCGGCCTGCCGTCGTCCGCCAATTTTGGCCGGGTAGAGATCGCTTGCGCTCCGGGCAATGCCAACGTCGTATACGCGGCTTTCGAAGACGTCACCCAGACCGACAACACCAATCCCTGCCTGTCGATCCGGCACTCCACCAACGGAGGCGACAACTGGACCGCCCGCACCGTGCCGGCCATGGGCGTTTTCTGCTGGTATGCGTTCATACTTGCGGTCGATCCGAACAACTCCAACCGGGTCTGGGTGGGCGACCAAAGCCTGTTCGTCTCCGGAGACGCGGGCGTCAACTGGACCGGCATCGGCGGCGTCCATGCCGACCACCATGCCGTAGTATACCGGCCCGGCAACTCCGACGAGATGGTTTTCGGCAATGACGGCGGCGTGTACCGCTGTACCAACGGCTCCAATGCCAATCCGACCCTGACGCCGAAGAACGACACCTACAACGTCACCCAGTTTTACGCAAACGCGCTGGATCCGACCGGTGGAGTCAACTATTTTCTCGGCGGCACACAGGACAACGGAACCCAGCGGTTCGTCCTGCCGGGACTGGGCAGCACCGACGAACCCACCGGCAATGACGGGGCGTTTTGTTTCATCGATCAGGATAACCCGGACCTTCAGATCACCGGATCCCAGAAC
>WBZQ01002242.1_pt1 | contig 12568 bp, 14 predicted proteins | sample 5204251 | NCBI WGS metagenome assembly WBZQ01 (sample SAMN12412402, study PRJNA552823) | activated sludge metagenome | isolation source: activated sludge from nitrification reactor of wastewater treatment plant... | place: USA: Virginia | collected 2017-09 | reverse complement strand
ACAGGCCCCTATGGAGGCGTACCAGAAAGTGGTGGTGACAAGGGCGCCAAGACCAACAACCTGACCGCGATCGCCAGCCTGCTACAGGGACACCGGCAATCCACCTCGACGTTAGGAGTGATGAGGGGCTTTGAGGGAGACGATGCGTCGCCGGACCCCATTGAGGTGGACAACTCGGGCGAGCACTGCCTGATTAGCGATCCGGTGGTGTTGTTACGCGACAAGATCGCCAAGTCGGAAGAAGTCACCCTGGTTGACGAGCAAGGCTCCACCCTCGCCATCTTCACCTGGCCCGCCCGTCAGGCCGAGTTGCCGGTCCCGGCCCGCTATTTCGAGGATGGCAAGCGCTATCGGTTGCAAAGGGGCGATAAGCCCATCAGCCTGCTGGTACACAAGGCAGCACAGACGCCAACCAATCCAGCGTCACTAGCCGCCTGGATGATCAAACAGGGCTGCGAGGCACAAGCCATGAGGGTGCTTGGTAAATTATAGCCCTCCCTCTTTCCCTTCCCTCCAGCCAGGCCGTGCCTCGAACGGGCCAGGCGTGTATGGCCGATGCTGCGATTCACGTCTTCACCATGGTCGTGAGGACACCGTCTTGAATCATCACTGGATCACCCCGGGAGAGCCCATGTCGCTTAGATGGCTTGTTCTGACCCTGCTCCTGATGACAAGCATGGGCCTACAGGCCCAACCCCTGATCGGCCATGACATCGAGGCACGCCTGACCCCAGCCCAGGGAACCCTGGCGGTTAGGGATACCCTGAGCCTCCCGGCAGGCCAGGACGAGTGGACCTTCGTCCTGCACCAGGGCCTGAATCCCCAGGTGCTGGCCGGGGATGCGCACCTCGAAACCCTCGGTTCCCGGGACGACAGCGAGGTCTTTCGCCTACGCCCGCAAGGGTCCGGGCCCATCACCCTCGGCTACTCCGGCCCCCTACAGGGCGAATTGCAAACGGCCGCGGAAGGCATGGGCCGCTCCCGGCAGTGGACCCGTGGCATCATCAGCCCGGACGGGGTGGTCCTGGACGGCAATAGCGGCTGGTATCCTCACTTCACGGACAGCCTGCAGCACTTTTCACTCCAAGTGATGCTGCCTGCCGACTGGACCGCCATCGCCCAGGGCGCGGGACCCAACCGCTTGGCGACCACCGAGGGCACCCGCGTGAGCTGGCACGAGGACCAGCCCCAAGATGACATCTATCTCATCGCCGCCCCCTTCGTCACCTATACCCAGCCGACGGCCCGGGGCGAGGCCCAGGTCTATCTGCGCAACCCGGAGCCTGAACTAGCCCAGCGCTATCTTGACGCCACGGCGGATTACCTGGCCTTCTACAGCGACCTCATCGGCCCCTATCCCTACGCCAAGTTTGCCCTGGTAGAGAATTTCTGGGAGACGGGCTACGGCATGCCCTCCTTCACCCTGCTGGGTTCCCAGGTCCTGCGTCTGCCCTTCATCCTCAAAAGTTCCTATCCCCACGAGATTCTCCACAACTGGTGGGGCAACAGCGTTTTCATCGATTATGAGACGGGCAACTGGAGCGAGGGCCTGACGGCCTACCTGGCGGACCATCTGTTCAAGGAGCGGGAGGGCCAGGGTGCTGCCTACCGCCGCGACAGTCTCCAGGCCTATGCAGACTATGTAGGCGCGGGCGAGGACTTCCCCCTCACCACCTTCCAGGGCCGCCACGGCTCAGCCTCCCAGGCCATCGGCTATGGCAAGAGCCTGATGCTGTTCCACATGCTGCGCCGCGACTTGGGCGACGCCGCCTTTCGTGCGGGCCTGCAAGCCTTTTACCGCGAAAACCGCTTCCGTACGGCCGGGTTCGACCAACTCAGGATCGCCTTCGAGCAGGCCAGTGGCCGGGATCTGAAGGGCTATTTCGAAACCTGGACCCAGCGCGTCGGGGCTCCGGACCTGGCCCTGACCGAGGTGACCCTGGAGCCCGTCGCCAGCGGCTTCCAACTCCGGGGGCGCCTGGAACAGACCCAGCCCGAAGCCCCCTTCCCCCTGACCGTGCCCCTGCTGGTTCACCTGAAGGATGGCAGCCAGATTCAGGAACGCATCTCCCTGGACGGGCGTGCCACCGAATTCCTGATTGAGCTACCCACGCCGCCCCTCCGCCTGGCCCTGGACCCCGATTTCGACCTCTTCCGCCGACTGGCACCCGGGGAAAACCCGCCCAGCCTGAGCCGGCTACTGGGCGCCGCGCGGGGCCTCATCGTCCTGCCCACGGCGGAAACCGAGGCGCTGGCCACCGGCTATCGCCAGCTCGCCGAGAGTTGGACGAAGGATGCCCCAGGCTGGGAAGTGGTGAAGGATGAAGCCCTCGATCGGCTGCCCGAAGACAGGCCCGTCTGGCTGCTGGGCTGGCGGAATCGCTTTGTGACCGCCCTGACGGCCCAGCCCTTTGGCCTGGATCCCGAGTCGCACCGTCTGGAGTTGTCGGGAGAGAACCTGGCGGGGGATGACCTCAGCCTGGCCCTGGTCCGGGAGGTGGCGGGCCGGCCCCTAGGCCTGATTGCCACCCTCAACCCCGCGGCCCTCCCAGGCCTGGCGCGCAAGCTGCCCCATTACGGCAAGTACGGCTACCTCGCCTTCACCGGAAGCGAGCCCAGCAACCGCCTCAAGGGCCAGTGGCCGGCAGGAGAGTCCCGCCTTCAGGTCTGGTTCACGGCGGAGCGGCCAGCCCTGGCGCCGGTCGTGGCTCCCGCCCTCGCTGCGAGGACAACCGAGGCGCAACCCGCGGACAGGGTCTCCGGCACCCCGTCAGCACCGGTCTTCGTCACGAGCCCGGTAGCCGCTCCCTTATCCCCAACCGCGGCCGGCGAGTAACCGCAGCCGGGGCCTAATGCCCCACCTGCTTGTGAGCGATGGGCTTGTCGGAAAAAAGGTAATCGCGCAATTCGTGATCAAAGGCCGGGTCCTGGCGCCGGATCCACTCCAGCACCATGGCAGCGTGTTCCTTTTCCTCGTCGCGGTTGTGGGCCAGGATGGCCTGGAGCTCGCTGTCTGTGCAGGCATCCACGCGCTGGTTGTACCAATCAACGGCCTCCAGTTCCTCCATCAGAGAGATGATGGCCCGATGCATGTCGCGGGTAGCCTCAGAAAGTTCCGTGACGGGTTCGTGATAGCCTTCGTTCGCCATGGGGTATGACTCCAGGTCAGGGGTTGATCGGATGGCACCGCGCCGAGGCCCAGTGACTGCCTAGAAATATGGATGGGGACGGGCCGGCGCGCAAGCGCTTTCGGCGACCTGGGTCTCCTGGGAACCAGGCGAGTCGCACGGCCGCGTCGCCGAACAGCGTAATGGTTGCGTAGGCTGGGCAGGAAAAGGTTACAATCAATGTAACTTCCTCTCTGATATTTGCGCTATGGGCAGACGCCTCGCGTCGGCCTCATTTCGAGTTCTTGTCGTCCGTATCATGTCCACGACGGCATCACCGCCCACCAGAAGACTGCGGGGCTGCCGGCGGGCTGCCGGCGGGCTGCCGTTCATCCGGATCACCCGGCCCACTGTCAAGCTCTGGACAAGGATCGAGAACACCACGACAAGGTAGGTGAGTGTCAGCACCAGGCTACGCGAGTCGCTGGGTGGGATCGACAGCGCCATGGCTACCGAGATGCCTCCGCGCAATCCGCCCCAGGTGAGCAATGGAATCGCTCCTTGCGACTGCGCGGTTACCCAACTGAGCGGCCCGATGATTCCCGCGACACTTAGCCAGCGTGCCGACAACACAATGGGTATCGCGAGGATACCGGCTCCAGCCACCCGCGTTCAATGGGGAGCACGAGCAGCTCAAGGCCGATCAAGAGCAAGAGAACGACGTTAAGAATTTCGTCGACCAGCTCCTAGAAGGTGTCGACGTGTTCCCTCGTCTTCTCCGTCATGGCGAATGTTCGACCCTGGTTGCCGACAGCCCCGCGACCACGACGGCCATGGGGGCGGACAGGTGTAAGGCGTCCGCCATGGCATAGAGCCCCATGGCCAGGGCAATCGTGAGCAGGACTTCCACCTGATAGTTGTAGACCCGCTTGAGCATCCGGTAGGTCACAATTCCCGCCGCCAGCCCCAACACCAGGCCCCCCACTTCCTTCAGCAGCAGCAAGCCCACCGCACTGAGGTCAATCGAGAGCGGCGCCGTTGCGCCGCTGCCAGCAGTTCCATCCAACCCTGAGACCTGCAGAAGATCCAGGAAAACGACAACGCCCAATCCATCATTGAATAAGGGCTCGCCAGCGATCTGTACCTCGAGTTGCCGGGGTGCGCCAACGGACTTCATGAACCCCAGCACCGCGATGGGGTCGGTCGGTGAGATCAAGGCACCGAACAAGAGCGCATGGAGGAATGGAATGCCCAGGTCCAGCCAACGGAGCAGCAGCCAGGTCATCCCGCCGACAATACCGGTGTATAGGAGCGTCCCGACGATAGCGAGCAACTAAACGGTTAACCATTTCCGGCCAAGCTCGTCGAGATCCGCGTGTATCGAGCCCGCGAACAGCAGGAAGGCGAGCACGCCATGCAGCGCGACCTGGTTCAATTCGATCTGCGAGAACAATGTCGTCGCCTGCTCTCTGACCCCGCCGGCGTAGGGACCAACCAAAATCAGCGTGAGGGACGCGACCAGGGCCACCAGCATGACCCCGACAGGCGTTGGCAGCCTGATATAGCGGTAATTAATGTAGCTCGAGACCGCCGCGAGCGAGATAAGGACGCTCACCAGGGATCTAGATGCCTCCGGGCCTGTCCAGCCGCGGCGTTTGCAACCCTTCACGATTTGCCTGCAATCAGGTCCAGGACTATCCGCCAGCTCCGGCATGTCCTGGCCGTGCTTGTCGATGGGGCGCTCGTACATAAGGAGTCCCCCTTTGGTCTGGCGCATTGCTTCGAGGCTCTTTCCTCTCTCCATGAGAACCAGCCAGACAAACGGGGTCAACTGGCCGAGCCTTTCTACATCAGATCTTTCGCTTTGATCTTCATCTCGGTCCTCCCGGTCGTTGTCAATGCCCAGCCAATGCCTCGAAGCCGGAGATCACATCGAACAGCTCCTCGTCGATGCCGCTCTGGCGCAAACGGTGGAAGGTCCCGTTCAGTTCCTCCAGTAGCTCGTCGATGTTATTGTCGGCGCGCCGCATCGCCGCCAGACGGCTGGCGTTTTCGCTCGCGAGGGACTCGGCGCAGGCCCGGAATAGCGACACGAAGAGATACTCGCGGATGAGCGCCCGCAAGGTGGTATCGTCCGCGCCCACGACCTCAGGCAGGTTCCGCGTCGGCCAAGGTGCTTCGCTGAGCTCGCGGCGCCAGGTTTGGTCCAGGGGTAACAGCCGCTGCTGGACCGGCTGATAGATCGCGCCGGAGGTGGGGCGATTATGGATGAGGTGGAGCTCGGTGATGGCCCCCCGGCCGGGTCGCGTCTCGTTCTCCAGGAGGATCTGTCCGACCAGCGGCGTGATGGCCTGAACGGAGTTGGGCACGGTAAAGAGCCCCGCCAACGGCAGACCCGCGTCCGCCAGGCGGGCATGGACGCGCTCGCCGACCGCCCAGATCTGAGGTGTGCCGGGCAGGGCGGCGAGGGTTGTTAGGGCAAAATCGGCCACCCGATCGTTGAAGCGGCCCACCAGCCCCTGGTCCGAGCCGAAGACCACTGCACGCAGGACCACCGCCTGGGGCCGAATCTTGATCCCGGTCGGCGCCGCCGCCACGCTTTTTCGGAAACAGATGCTCAAACCCAGCTCCACGCTGCGGGCATAGCCGGCCAGGGCGCGCACCGACTGCTCGTATTGGCCGATGTTCGAGGCGGCCAGGGCCTTCATGGTGCGGACCACGGAGCGGAGATCGCCGGCGCTGGCGATCTTGCGCCGCAGGCTGGCGGTAGTGTCGCTCAATTCTCCCCGGTCCCGGGCTCGGACCCGGCCTCGGGCTTGAGCTGGAAGGGTTCGAGCGCGTCACGGGCGATGCGGACGATAAGGGCCCGATCCGCGTCGCTCAGCCCTTCGGCGCTATCGCAACGCCCAACCACCTCCGCCGGGATCGCCGTCGCCGCCGCGCGTACGGCCTGCTCGGCCTCCGTCATCCGTGCCATCGGCACCGGGTCGAAGAGCCGTTCGGTCAAAGACAGCAGGGTGGCGATCTGGGCGGGGACGGAGACCGGGGTGAATTCCGGCTGCTTGAGGCAGGCGCGGATGCGCCGCCCGTGCTCGATGGTCTTACGGGTCTCTTCATCCAGACGGGCGCCAAAGCGGGAGAAGGTCTCCAGCTCCTCGAACTGGGCGTAGGCTAGCTTGAGGTCCCCCGCCACCGCGCGATAGGCGGTGCGCTGGGCCTTGCCGCCGACGCGGGAGACCGATTGGCCGACATCCACCGCGGGCAACACCCCCAGCTCGAACAGCGACGGCGACAGGTAGATCTGCCCGTCGGTAATGGAGATGAGGTTGGTCGGAATGTAGGCGGACAGGTTCTGCGCCTCGGTTTCGATGATGGGCAGGGCGGTCAGGGAGCCGCCGCCGAGTTCCGGGCGCAGATGGGTGGCGCGCTCCAGCAGGCGCGAATGGATGTAGAAGATGTCCCCGGGAAAGGCCTCGCGGCCAGGCGGGCGGCGCAGCAGCAGGGACAGCTCGCGATAAGCACGCGCATGATGCGTGAGGTCGTCATAGACGATCAGCACGTCGCGGCCCTGTTCCATAAAGTGTTCGGCAATGCTGGTCGCGGCATAGGGCGCCATGAAGGCCAGGCCGGGCGGGTCGTTTCCCTCGGTGACCACCACCAGGGTGTACTCCATCGCCCCCTTTTCCCGCAGGCGGGCGATGACCTTGGCCATGCCGGAGGCGCGCTGGCCGATGGCGCAATAGACGCACAGCACGTTTTTATCGCGCTGGTTGACGATGGTGTCGAGTGCCACCGCAGTCTTGCCGGTCTGGCGGTCGCCGAGGATCAACTCGCGCTGGCCGCGCCCGACCGGGATGAGGGCATCGATAACCTTGATGCCCGTCTGCAAGGGCACGGTGACCGGCGCACGGTCCATGATAGCCGCGGCCGGGCGCTCGATGGGCAGGCGCGCGCTGGAGGCCACCGGGCCTTGGCCATCCAAAGGCCTCCCCATCGGGTCGATGATGCGTCCGATCAAGCCCTCCCCCACCGGCACGTCCACCACATGGCCCCTGCGCACGACTTCGTCGCCGGCCTGCAAACGCCAGTAATCGCCGAGCAGGACAACGCCAATTTCGTCAGCATCGACGTTGAAGGCAATACCGTAGAGGTCACCGGGAAATCGCAACACCTCCTCGAAGCCCACACCGGGCAGGCCTGCAACCTTGGCGATGCCGGTGGAGACGCTGACGAGGGTGCCAACTTCACGCGGCTGCAGTTGCGCTGAGTAGGCCTCGCGCGCCTGGCTCAGGTCGGCGAAGGCCCGGTCGAAGACGTCCTGGAGGTTATCGGGTGCTCTAGTGGGCACAGGGGTGGGCGCGGTGGTCATGGCTGTTTGGCGCCTGCTTTCACCAGTTCATCGACACTGAGTTCCAGCGACGTCAGGTAAGCGTCGATGCTCCACGCCACCTTGTGGCCGTTGGTGGTGAGTTCGATGCCGCCGATCGGCTCCGGCGCCGTTTCGAAGCGGAGGGCGATGTCCGCCGAGAAGGTCCGGTTGAGCGCGTCTTGTATTGCCGCCCTCTGCGGTGCAGGCAGATCGAAGGCACTGCGTACCAACGCGGGCTCGGATGCCGTCCTGAGCGACTCGCCAAGACTGTTTCTGGCCGGTTCGTCCAGTTCCTGCAGGCGGTGGATGAACGCCTCCGCCATGCCTTCTTCCAGACTGGCCGAGGCGAGATCGCTCAGCGCCTTGCGGGCGATGGCAAATACCTCCTGCCGGGTGCGCTGGCCGATGGCCTGCTTGAGGCTCTGGGCCTCGTTGCGCAGGGTCTCCTGGCGCTTGGCGCTCAAGGTCTCAACCGCCTGGCGCGCTTCGTCCAGGAGCCGTTGTCGTTCGGTCGCCGCCGCCTCGGTGGCCTGGATCATGAGCGCAGCGTGCTGTCGCTCGAAGGCCTCGTTCTTGTGCTGGAACTCGTCGCGCTCCTGTTTCGCTTCCGCCTTCTTCGCGTCGGCGTCCGCGAGTTCGTCCGCGATGCGTTTTTCCCGCGCGTCGATGGCATCGAGGATGGGCCGGTAGAGAAAGTGCTTCAGCAGCCACACCAGGATGAGGAAGTTGAGCAACTGCGCCCCGACGGTGAACCAGTCGATGAGCATGGCTATTTCCCAGCGACCTGGGCGATGGCCTGATTCCAGAAGGGATTGGCGAAAAGGAGAATCATCGAGACCACGAAGCAGTAGATGGCCGTGGACTCGATCATCGCCAAGCCGACGAACAGGGTGCGGGTGATGGTGGCGGAAGCGTCCGGCTGCTGTGCCAGCGAGGTCAGCGCGATGGCGACCGCGCGGCCTTCGCCCAGCGACGGGCCGAGAACGCCGATGGCAATGGTTAGGCCGGCGGTGATGATCGATGCCACCGCGATGAGGGTCATGCTGTCCATGGTGTTTCCTTTGTGGATGGGTTCATGGTTAGGGCTCCGCTTCGGGCTCTGGTTACGGCTCAGACTCGGGTTCAGGCTCAGGTTCTGTTTTGTATTCAGTGATTTGCGTGGCGGCCGCGATGTACACCGTGGCCAGAATGAAGAAGATGTAGGCCTGCACCATGCCGGTGAGCAGGCCAAATACCGTCATGACGATGGGGAATAGAAACGGTGTGATGGTGAGCAGGATGCCGATGATCATGGCCCCGCTCATCATGTTGCCAAACAGGCGCACCGCCAGGGCCAGCGTACGCGAGATCTCGCTGATGAGGTTGAACGGCAGCATGATCACGGTCGGCTCCATATAGGACTTGAGGTAAGCGCCCAGGCCCCGTCCCTCAATGCCAAACAGCGGCACGGCCACCAAGACACAGAACGCCAGGGCGGCCGTGGTCGAGAGTGAACCGGTCGGCGGCTCGAAGCCGGGGAACAGGGTGAAGAGTGCGGACAGGGCGACGAACAGGAACAGGGTGCCGAGAAAGCCGAGATACTTGCGCGGATGACGCAGGCCCACCTCCTCGATCTGCTTCTCGATGGTGGTAACGATGATTTCCAGCAGGTTCTGCCAGCGCGAGCGTTGCAGATCCCGGGACAGCCGACGGGTGACGAGTATTGACCCGACCGCCAGCACCGCCATCAGCCCCCAGGTGTAAAGGATGGTGGCGTTGAGTTTGACCAGGCCGAACTGCCAGAAGACGATCGCGTCGGGACTAAGGTGCATGGCGGGCCTCCATTGCCGAAGGTGTTGGCTGTCGGGTTGGCTGCTGGGACAGCCACAGCACGAGCGGGCGGGCCAGCACAAAGCCGAGCAGACACAGCAACAGGGGTTGCCAGCTCAGTTGCCCGGTTTGTTGCCCGGCCGATTGACCGATCTCACGAGCTAGCCAGTAAAAGCCCGCCATGGCCATGCCCATGCGCAGCAGCAGGCTGGCGATGAACCAAAGGGCCGGTCGCCGCGAGGCCAGACCTCGGCGCACCGTCCACCAGAGACCGCCGAAGAAGATCGCGCCGAGCAGCAGACCCGCCAATGCCGCCAGCATCCAGCTCAGGGTTTCAGGCATCGCCCTCCTCCTTATCCTCAGGTTGTTCGCGCATGGCCCGCTCTTCCTTGGCTATCCAATGCCAGGCGTTGAAGCAGCCGATGGCCAGCCCGGCCACCAGCAAGGCCAGCGTCCAGGAACGTCCACCCGGATAGTGCCGGTCCAGCCAGATCCCGAGCGCCGCACCCAGCAGTGTCGGAACCGCCACCGACCAGCCCACCAGGCCCATCATGCCCAGGCCGAACCAGACTCCCGCCGAGGGGTTGCGCTGGGCCTTGAGCTTGCGCGTCGCCTTGATGCCAACGGTCTGTGAGAGCGACGGTGGCTTGACGGCCGGTTTGTTAGGGGTATCAGTCATTGTGGAATGTCACCATCTGGCGGATCAGGCCGCTTTCCATCTTGGCCAGCACCGAGCGCACCTTTTGCTCGTGCTCGTCCAGCGTCAGGAACTCCTGTTCCACGGCCGCGTGTAACTGGCCGAGGTCGGTTCCGGCCAAGGCACGGCGCAAGTATGGACGGTCGCAGGCAAACCCTACCGGCTGGCTTTCATTTCTGCCGACAACGCCGCCACGATCAGCGCCCTGCAACGCGGGCTTCCGCATTATGGGGGCCAGAGCTGGCTGATCTTCGACCAGGCACGCGCCATCAAAAAAGGCGTCTGGCCCGCTTCAGTGCCGGAACTAGCGGTATCACCCACGCAAATCAGCAAGGAGAAAAATTGAACCTCAACACCCGCGTTGCCACCTCAACCGCCGTCCTGATCGGCCTGCTTTGGACAAACTCTCTGATGGCTACTGAAGAACCAAAATTTGACTTGCTACTCAAGGAAGATCGCTTCGAAATCCGGCACTATGCGCCGCAGATCGTCGCCGAAACCTTCGTCGATGGCGACATGGATAGCGCCTCAAGCCGCGGCTTTCGACTGATTGCCGATTACATTTTCGGCAATAACCAAAACGCCGGCATCGCCATGACCGTCCCGGTGGTCATCGAACCGGCAGCCGGCTCGGAGAAGATCGCCATGACAGCACCCGTCAGCATCGAGCCGCAAACGGAACAAGAAGGCGCGATGGCCGGCGCCAGGCATTGGCGGATTCACTTCGTCATGCCGAGCCAGTACAGCATGGCGACGCTGCCCAAGCCGGTGAATCCCCTGGTCAGCCTCCGCGAAATTCCCGCCAAAAGCTTTGCCGCCATAACCTACACCGGGTTCAATACCGAGTCCTCCGTGCAGGCGAAAACGGATGAACTCGTCGGATGGATGAAGTCGAAGAACCTGGAAGCCATTGGCAAGCCACAACTGGCCCGCTATAACCCGCCCTGGACGCTGCCCTTCCTGCGCCGGAACGAGATACTCCTGGAAATCAGGGGTCAGTAATCAACTCGCGGCAAACCGGGGATTCTCCGAGTCAGGCCCTGCAGGGCCCTGTTCGACCATGCTTCACATGACTCAGATGCCGCAATAGGGAACCCAATGTCCGAAAAGCGCAAGCGCATCGCCATCGTCGGTGGCAATTTCGCCGGCCTGACGGCAGCAGTCAATTTGTCGCGCCGCCATGCCGTGACCGTCATCGACCCGAGCAAACATTTCGAGTGGTTGCCGAACATTCACGAGATATTGTCGAGCGTGAAGACGCAGCAGGGGCTACGTCTGGACCGGACAACTATTGTCAAGCAGGCCGGACACCGCTTCCTGCTGGATCGCGTGACGGTACTGCAGCCGACGCAGTGCCGGTTGGCTACGGCCGCCGGCCGCGAACTTGTCTTTGATGCCTGTATCGTGGCGGTGGGCGCGCTATGGAACACTCATCACATCCCGGGCGCCGACCGCCACGCCATGCCGTTTCGCAGCGTCGCCGACGCTCTGGCGATCGAGCACAGAATGCAGACGCTTCTTCAGCAGGGCAAGCCGCTGCGCATCGTAATCGCCGGCGGCGGCATCTCGGGCATCGAGGCACTCGGCGAGATACTGCGTCGCCACCGCGACAATCCCAGCCTGTCGGTCGAACTGGTCGAAGCCGGCGACCAACTGCTGCCAGGCCTGCCGGCGTCACTGGATGCGGACCTGCGCCGCCTGTGCGAACCGTATGCTGTGAAGTTCCATACCGCCACGAAGATCGCCAGCGTGTCGCCCAAGGGCGTGCGCCTTGCCGACGGCACTCGGCTGCGCTCAGAGCTCACGCTGTGGACGGCCGGGCTGGCACCGCCAGTGCTATTGCGCGAGTCGGGTCTGGCGCCGCCACCGCAGGTCTGGGCGGACGTGCACCAGACCCTGCAGAGTCGCCATTTCGACAACACCTTCGTCATCGGCGACGCGGCACAGCCGCCGCAAGCCGTCGGCAAGCAGGCCTCCAATGCCATCGACATGGGTACGCTCGCTGCTGCCAATGTTGCGCGCTTGCTCGACGGGCACACACTCAAGCCATTTACGCCGGCGCTAAAGCCCCTGCTGATCGCATTCGGCGACCTGCAGACCTATCTGGTCGCAGGCCGCAGCGTGCTCGCCAGCAAAGTGTTGGCAGGCGCGAAGGAAGCCGTCTATCAGGTGTTCATGTCGCAGATGGGGCCGAACGGCGTGTTCAAGTCGTTGCCGGCGGCGACCGGCCGCCTGTGGCAGAGCTGGCACAAGCTGGCCTTGCCGCAACTGTTGTCTTTGGCCGATTTCAGGAATCTGCCCGACCGCAAGGCAATCAGGCTACTTTAGGGAGCACATGCGCGGGGCCCTACCTGATGTTCTGTTGCTGTACGCCTCTCTGCTTGCAGCAGGGCAGGCTTCTGCCAACAGCATGAATTCGTCGCGGTCAGCAGCTTATTCTAATTCGCAATAGACATGGAATTAATAATCCAGTCCCATGCGGTGATGCTTTTGACGCGGGCCGGAGCGTTTTCGAGATTGAGCAGAGCGGCGACGAGATGGTCTTCGAGGGCGTCGATGCGGTCGAAGACCCGGTTGTGGAAGGAC
>WBZQ01002240.1_pt1 | contig 12569 bp, 10 predicted proteins | sample 5204251 | NCBI WGS metagenome assembly WBZQ01 (sample SAMN12412402, study PRJNA552823) | activated sludge metagenome | isolation source: activated sludge from nitrification reactor of wastewater treatment plant... | place: USA: Virginia | collected 2017-09 | reverse complement strand
GGGTGGCATAGAATGATTGACCGTCTCGGTCAAAACGTTACACCAACGCTTTGTTTCCAAATGTCACTTGGAAAAACAAGACAATTTCAACAGTTAATTACTACATAGCCAAAATTAAGGCTGTGCACCTTTGACAATCTGGAACAGGATTTCATCGTGTTTAACCATGCCAAGGTCGCTACGTGCGCGTTCCTCAATTGCCTCAAGTCCCTGTTTCAAATCATTAACTTCTGCTTCAAGCATGCTATTGCGATCTTGTAATTTTAAATTGTTTTCACGCGCAGCAATTACATCTTGTTCGACTTGCCCGACTTTTATCCAGCTCGCTTTGCCGAGCCACAAAGGATATTGTAGCAACGCTATCAACACGAGTAGAACAAAAGCCAGGAGCTTCATTATTTAAGTTGATAAAATGCCTTTCGACCCGCATAACGAGCGGATTCCCCCAAATCTTCTTCAATGCGCAGTAATTGATTGTATTTGGCGAGACGATCGGAACGAGAGAGTGAACCGGTTTTGATTTGTAGGGCATTCGTGGCAACCGCAATATCAGCGATCGTTGTATCTTCTGTTTCACCAGAGCGATGCGAAATGACGGCAGTGTACCCTGCACATTTTGCCATCTCAATAGCCGCGAGAGTTTCGGTTAAGGTACCAATTTGATTGACTTTGATCAATATGGAATTGGCAATTTTACGTTGAATCCCTTGTTGCAGGATTTTTGCATTGGTAACAAATATGTCATCACCGACGAGTTGAATCGATTTTCCTAATTTATTCGTGAGTAATTCCCAGCCATCCCAATCATGTTCGCTCATGCCATCTTCAATACTGATAATTGGATATTTATCTACCCATGAAGATAAATAATCAACAAATTGCGTTGGCGTTAAGTGTAATCCATCCGATGTCAGGTGATACTTGCCATCCTGGAAGAATTCAGAGCTAGCGCAGTCAATGCCGATAGCGACATCTTTACCTGCCTGGTAACCTGCGTGATCAATGGCTTGCACCATCAGCTGCAAAGCCGCTTCATTATTAGCCAGATTGGGTGCAAAACCACCTTCGTCACCGACTGTGGTTGGCATTTGTTTTTCGTTGATCAGTTTTTTTAGTGCAGCAAAAATCTCTGCGCCACAGCGAACAGTATCATGAAAATTGGCAATTCCGAACGGTATTATCATGAATTCTTGCATGTCAATATTGTTATTGGCATGTGCGCCGCCATTAATCAAATTCATCAGAGGAACCGGCATCGACATTAATCCTGCACCACCCAGATAGCGGTAGAGTGGCAGCCCTGATTCTTCCGCAGCAGCTTTGGCAACTGCCAGCGATACCGCCAGAATTGCATTGGCGCCGATGCGGGATTTGTTTTCTGTACCATCCAAATCCATGAGTGCTTGATCTATAAAGCTCTGATCAACAGCATCAAGGCCCATGAGGGTTTCAGAAATTTCAGTATTAACATTTTCCACCGCTTTAAGCACGCCTTTACCTGAGTAGCGTTGTGCGTCGCCATCTCTCAATTCTACGGCTTCCCGGGTTCCAACGGAGGCACCAGAAGGCACGGATGCCCGGCCTAATACACCAGATTCCAGCAGTACATCTGCTTCAATGGTTGGATTGCCGCGAGAATCAAGAATTTCACGGGCAATGACATCTACTATTGCACTCATGCTACATTTTTCCTGTATTAAGTATTGTAAGTGTTATTTCTGCTGTAACTGTAAGTAAGTTCGATTTTGAAATGAATTACTTTGATTAAAAGCGAAAAAATTATTTATAAATTATTGCGTACTGCACGTAATTTTTCATCATTGGTAATTGAGCGGCTGTTTGAAAAGCTAATGGCTGCTTGGACATAAGATTTGAATAACGGATGACCCTGCCGTGGTGTAGAAGTAAACTCAGGATGGAATTGACAGCCCAGAAACCATGGGTGTTCATCTTCAGAGAGTTCTATCATTTCACACAGCTTTTCTTCTTTAGATAAACCGCTGATATACAGTCCAGCTTTTTCAAGATTAGGAATGTAAATGCTGTTAACTTCGTAACGATGACGATGACGTTCGATAATTTTATCGGCGCCATAAGCTTTCCATGCGAGAGAGCCTATTTTCAGAAGGCATTCTTGCCCTCCCAATCGCATACTACCGCCAAAATCAGAATGTTCGTCTCTTGTTTCTATATGCCCATCACGTGTACGCCACTCAGTGATCAAGCCTATGACCGGATAGGGTGTGTCAGGATTAAATTCAGTACTATGAGCACCTTTCATCTGGGTTTTATTGCGAGCGTACTCGATAACAGCGAGCTGCATACCGAGGCAAATACCCAAATAAGGAATATGGTGAGTACGTGCAAATTTGATTGCCATAATCTTGCCTTCTACGCCACGTTTGCCAAAACCGCCTGGAACCAAGATGGCGTGCATGTTAATTAGGCAATCCGTACCTTCTTTTTCGATATTCTCTGAATCCACATAAGTAATATTGATTTGACTGTCGGTATGGATGCCCGCGTGAATTAGTGCTTCCGATAATGATTTATAAGATTCAGTTAGATCGACATATTTGCCAACAATAGCAATATCTACAGAATATCTTGGGTGCTCGAGAGCATAAACCAATTTTTTCCACACACTTAGATCCGCAGGCTTGGCAAGGATATTCAGCTTGTGACAGATAATTTCATCAAGCATCTGTTCGTGTAACAAAGCTGGAATTTTATAGATACAATCCACATCAATTGCAGAAATCACAGCTTCTTCTTGTACATTGGTGAAGAGCGCTATTTTTCTGCGTTCATCCTGAGGCAACATGCGATCTGATCGGCATAACAGAACATCCGGCTGTATGCCGATTTCTCGCAATTCTTTGACAGAATGCTGCGTCGGTTTGGTTTTTAATTCACCTGCCGAGCCAATATAAGGTAATAAGGTGAGATGGATAAAACAAGTATCCTGACGCGGATGCTGCACGGCCATCTGGCGGATCGCTTCCAAAAAAGGCAAGGACTCAATATCACCTACAGTACCGCCTATCTCAATGATTGCCACTTGTGCATCACCGACACCGGCCTGTATATAACGTTTTATTTCATCGGTGATATGAGGGATGACCTGGACGGTGCCGCCTAAATAATCGCCGCGCCTTTCTTTGCGGATTACACTTTCGTAGATCTGACCGGTTGTAAAGTTATTATGCCGGGTCATGCGTGTACTGATGAAACGCTCGTAGTGACCCAAATCAAGATCTGTTTCGGCACCATCTTCGGTCACAAATACCTCACCATGTTGAAATGGACTCATGGTGCCAGGATCCACATTAATGTATGGATCCAGTTTGAGCATAGTCACTTTAATACCACGTGTTTCAAGCAGTGCTGCCAAAGATGCGGCTGCTATGCCTTTTCCTAAGGAAGAAACAACACCGCCAGTAACAAAAACATATTTGGTCATGAGTAACTATAGCAACCAGAATAAACCAAAGAAATAAACAGACAGCTTTTGCACAGCATTTGAGTGGACAGTATTACCCAATGTTTATTAGCGAATTTCAGCAAGTAAAATATTCATCATGTGTTCGGCTTGATGGCGATAACTACTGCCAAAAAGGTTCAAATGATTCAGAATATGATAAAGATTATAGACTATTTTGCGGATATTATACCCCGAATCCAGCGGATAATCGCGTCGATATGCAGAATAAAAATCTGCTGAAAAGCCACCGAAAAGCTCAGTCATTGCAATATCAACTTCACGGTCACCATAATATACAGCAGGATCAAATAAAACCGGGTTATTCATAGTGTCAAAAGCATAATTGCCACTCCACAAATCGCCATGCACTAGCGAAGGTACTGGTGATGATGTTATTACTTTATCCAGATCGCTGAGCAGTTGTTCTCCTAGTGTTTGCAGTTTGCCATTAAAGCCGTTAATTTTAGCGAGCTCTAGCTGATAAGCTAAGCGCTGAGTGCGCCAAAATTCAATCCAATTTGAAGAAGGAGTATTGATTTGCGTAGTTTTTCCAATCGTATTATTGCGAGTCCAGCCAAAATGCTTGGCGGTAGTACGATGCATGGCGGCCAGTTTTAATCCCAAATCTATTGCGTTGCCACGGCTAGCTTTATCGATGTCGATATATTGGAGAACGAGCCAAGCATACTCTTTATTGAGCCCATAACAAACCGGCATAGGAATATGCAAAGTATGCGATTGGTAAATTTCCATTAAACCGGCCGCTTCGGCTTCAAACATTCGGAGTTCGTCTGGCGTATTTAATTTAACAAAATAACGTTGTTCATTGTCGCTGATGCAGTACGCCTGATTGATACAACCACCGCCGATAGGATGACTTTCTTTAACTGAGAATTGGCTATTGGTAGTTGCTGAGATTTGTGCACCGATGTCGTGCCAGGCTTCTATGTTAGTCATACAAACGAAAATTTTTGCTGTATTTGCTGGCTAACATAGCCATTGTTTGGCCTCATTAATAGCCGTTTGCACTTGATGGGATGCAGTTCCACCAGTATGTTTGCGGCTTTCCATCGAGCCTTCCAGCGTTAAATTGGCAAAAATATCGGGCTCAATATGTGATGAAAATTGCTGCAACTCACTTAATTCAAGGTCATTGAGATCGCAGCCTTGCTGTTCGGCAAATTGTACTGTTTTGGCTACTACTTCATGGGCATCGCGGAAAGGAATACCTTTTTTGACCAGATAATCGGCCAAATCAGTGGCGGTCGCATAACCCTGTAGTGCTGCTTGGCGCATGGCCTCTTGATTAACCTGAATGCCTGCGAGCATGTCAGTATAAATTCGAAGCGTGTCCGTTAGCGTATCTACAGTATCAAACAATGGTTCTTTGTCTTCTTGATTATCTTTGTTATACGCCAGCGGCTGCGCTTTCATCAATGTCAGCAATGCAACCAAATGACCATTAATGCGGCCGGTTTTGCCGCGCACCAGTTCAGGAACATCCGGGTTCTTTTTTTGTGGCATGATGGACGAACCTGTGCAGAATCGATCGGCCAATTGGATAAAGCCGAATAAAGGATTCATCCATAAAATGAATTCTTCCGACATGCGCGATAGATGAGTCATAATTACAGCCGCACAAGCACAGAATTCAATGGCAAAATCCCTGTCAGATACCGCATCCAGCGAGTTCTTACAAACTCCTTCAAAGCCAAGTATTTGTGCAACCAGTTCCCGATTAATCGGATAACTGGTGCCAGCCAATGCGGCAGCGCCCAGAGGGAGTTGGTTTACACGTTTGCGGCAGTCAATCAGTCTTTCGATATCGCGTTTTAACATTTCAAAATAAGCCATCAAGTGATGAGCGAAAGATATCGGCTGCGCTACCTGCAAATGTGTGAATCCAGGCATAACGGTGTGAATATGCTGTTGCGCCAGGTTGACAAGGGCCTGTAGCATGGCTTTAATTAAGTTGATGATGTTATCAATTGAAGCACGTAAAAATAAGCGAATATCTGTAGCTACCTGATCATTGCGCGAGCGCCCGGTATGTAATCGCTTGCCAGCATCGCCGATGAGTACGGTTAAACGTTTTTCGATATTCAAATGAACATCCTCAAGCTGCTGCGACCAGATAAACTGGTGATTAAGAATTTCATTGCGAATTTGATGCAACCCTTGTTCAATCGCAGTTAAATCCTCATTACTGATAATTCCCTGCGCTGCAAGCATTTGTGCGTGCGCTAATGACCCTTGAATATCGTACTCGGCAAGGCGTTGATCAAAGTTAATCGATGCTGTATAGCGTTCTACCAGCTCTGAAACAGGCTCATTGAATCGTCCCGACCAATTTTTTTTGTCACTTTTTTGTTGTTGATCTTGTTCGAATGCTGAATCGTTACTCATCTTGTTGTTCTTATTTCTCGTTTTTACTTGGTAATGAAGTGATTATAAACATAATGCTCGGTCAAATATAGAATGCCGCCATTTTTTAGTAATTGCTGTAACCCTTTTTGTTAAATATGCGCGTTTTATTAAATACCTTCAATAATGCTAATCATTCCAAGCAGATTTCGACTGCAAAGCAACAATGAGGTGATTTAATTGCTAGGTTTTACTTTTACTTCGCTTATGTTTAGTGGATAATTCGGCTTTCCTCTGTTACATCATCTACACAAGGAGTTATTTTATGGCGGATCGAAACAAGCAAAATCAAAATGAGCAATCGAAAGCTGACACTTTTTTTTCAATGTTTGATGGCAAATTTGAATGGTTTGATAAAATTCCAGCGCAATTACCTACCAAATATATTGCGGTGCTTGTTGGGCTTATCGTATTACTCTTTGCATGGAAAACCATTGCAGTTAGTAAAGTGGAATCTAACATGGCCAAGAAACTTGAGCATGAACGCGTTTTGATCACGCAACAAGCCAGAGAATACGCCGATCAGCAATACATCAAAGAAGAGGAACGTTTTGGGCAGGTTTTATCGTGGGCAGTACGTAGCGAGCTGATTCGTAACAATCTTGATCAAATTGACCAGTATCTAAGCGAAATCGTCAAAATGAGAGATACCGAAAGAGTAGTACTGATTAATGAAGAAGGTCAATTATTGGTTTCAACGGATAAACGACTTGAAGAAGCAAAAGCTGCCGAACTTTATCCTAAGGAAATCCTTGGCTTACAAAAAATATCAGTTAAATCTGATGTGGATGGTAAAAAAATACTTGTCATTCCAGTCATGGGATTGAATAAAAAAATTGCTACCGTTGTTGTCAGCTACAATTTAGCAAAGTTATAAGCACAGCATTCTGACAAGTTTTTACTACTTTATCTAAAGGCCTTTGGTTTCTCAAAGGCCTTTTTCTTTTATTAATCGATACGTTTAATATGAGCGCCAAGTGCGGATAATTTTTTTTCTAAGTGTTCATAGCCGCGATCAAGATGATAAATGCGGTCGATGATTGTTTCGCCTTGGGCAATGAGGCCAGCAATTACAAGACTAGCTGAAGCACGTAAATCAGTTGCCATGACATGGGCGCCATCCAATTGCGCACCATATATAATTGCGGCGTTACCCTCCACTTCAATATTGGCATTCATGCGTTTTAACTCCTGCACATGCATGAGTCGATTTTCAAAGATTGTTTCGGTAATAATGGCTGTACCGTTGGCGATACAATTCAATGCCATAAATTGGGCCTGCATGTCAGTCGGGAAAGCCGGATAAGGAGCAGTGCGTAGATTGACAGATTTGGGTTTGGTGTGCATTTTCAAATAAATCCAATTCTTATCGGCGTGAATTTCAGCACCAGCCTCAGATAGCTTATCAAGCACAGCATCAAGTAAATGGGCGCCTGTCTCTTTCAGATAGATTTTTCCACCAGTAGCCGTAGCTGCGACTAAAAATGTACCTGTCTCAATCCGGTCCGGCATGACGGTATGTTTTGCGCCATGTAGTGTCGGTACGCCTTCAATTACAATGATATCGGTACCGGCGCCGTGAATTTTTGCACCCATTGCATTCAAGCAATTGGCAAGATCAACAATTTCAGGTTCTCGAGCAGCGTTTTCAAGGATTGTTGTCCCCTGCGCCAGCGTTGCCGCCATCATTAGATTTTCCGTTCCGGTTACCGTGACAATGTCAAATACAATACGCGCACCATGCAGTTTCTTTGCCTCGGCATGAATATAGCCATGTTTGATATTGATGACTGCACCCATTGCTTGTAGACCTTTGATATGCTGATCGACTGGCCGTAATCCGATCGCACACCCGCCGGGTAATGAAATGTTGGCTTCTCCCGCACGAGCAAGGAGAGGACCCAATACCAGAATCGCTGCACGCATGGTTTTAACCATTTCATAAGACGCAACAAGATGGGTCAGAGCGGTAGCTGATAAGATAACCTGAGATGCACTATCTGTTGTAATATCTGTGCCCATTTGTTTGAGCAAAGACAGCATAGTAGTAATGTCCTGAAGTGCCGGAACATTGTTAATTTCTAAAGATTCTTTAGTCAGAAGCGCGGCACATAAAACAGGCAATGCCGCATTTTTTGCCCCAGAAATGACTGTTTCGCCGATGAGCGGTGTACCGCCTTGAATGATCAGTTTTTGCATTACGTATGAAATTTAATAAAAATTTGCAAAATTCTTGTTGAGTTGAATTGCGCCAAAGTTCACTGCATCATTACACAGTAGCAGATTGCAGATATTGTTTACGGGTGCCTACTATATCGAACAAAAAATATTGAGTAAATTCATTAGGAGAAAAAATGACAAAGCAAATAATCCATACGGTCGATGCGCCGCAGGCAATCGGTACCTATTCGCAGGCGATTCGCGTGAACGGGGGCAGTACCGTGTATTTATCGGGACAAATCGGATTGGATCCCATAAACATGCAAATGGCCGATGATATTGAGGCACAAATTCAACAAGTATTTTCCAATTTGAAAGCCGTGGCAAAAGCAAGCGGCGGGAGCTTAAATGATATTGTCAAATTGAATATATTTCTAACCGATCTCAATAATTTTGCTCTGGTCAATGAGATTATGGCGAGTCATTTTAGCGAACCCTATCCGGCTCGTGCTGCAATTGGTGTCAACGCGCTGCCGCGTGGCGCATTGGTGGAAATGGATGCAATCATGGTAGTGTAATCATTGCAATTCGGTTAATTGGTTAATGCGGGATAATTTCAACGTAGCATGATCATCGGTACCGCGGTGCGAGAGAAATTATCCCGCTTAGGCATTCGTACCGAGCTGGATTTGCTATTGCATTTTCCGATTCGCTATGAAGATGAAACCCATTTGTTTCTGATTGCCGATGCCCCTCGAGGACAAACGGTGCAGGTAGAAGGCGTGATCGTTAACACTGAAGTGATTGCTCGGCCTCGACGACAATTGGTTTGTCAGGTTGAAGACAGTAGCGGCATTTTGGCAATGCGCTTTCTGAATTTTTATTCCAGTCAGATTAAAACCTATGCAGTGGGTAAGCGAGTACGGCTTTTGGGAGAAATTCGCAATGGTTTTTTTGGCGCAGAAATGGTGCACCCCAAGTGCCGCATCGTGCACGAAGGAGAATCATTGGCCGAAACAATGACCCCAATTTACCCTACCACTGCAGGTCTGACACAGAAAATTTTAGCCAAATTGATCAAGCAAGTTCTGCAGAGTCCACAGACTTTACAAGCACTAGCTGAGACTTTGCCGGGCATGATCCTTAATCAATATCGTTTGATAAGTTTTCAAGACAGCGTGACATGCTTGCATAATCCGCCGCCCGAAGCATCGCTTGATGCATTGCAGTTACGAACGCATCCGGCTTGGCAACGTATCAAGTTCGACGAGTTGTTGGCACAGCAACTATCAATGCGCTTGCATTACCGGCAGCGTCGCAGTCATGCTGCGCCAGTACTTGCACCGGTTAACAAATTAACGCAACAATTTTTAGCGCAACTGCCATTCAAACTGACAGCCGCACAAATCAAAGCATTCACTGAAATCAGCCGTGATTTGGGCGCTGCGCATCCCATGCAACGTTTATTGCAAGGCGATGTCGGCAGCGGCAAGACCATCGTCGCCGCTTTGGCGGCATTGCAAGCAATCGAGAATGGCTTCCAAGCAGCTATCATGGCACCGACTGAAATCCTTGCAGAGCAACATTATCAAAAGCTCGTTGCATGGTTTGAACCACTAGGAATAAGCATTGCCTGGCTATCCGGCAGCCAAAAAAAGAAACAAAAACAAGCGGTATTAGATGACATTGCGCTAGGTAGTGTACAGTTGGCTGTCGGGACACATGCGTTATTTCAAAATCAAGTATTGTTTCATCAATTAGGGTTGGCGATTATCGATGAGCAACACCGGTTTGGCGTGCATCAGCGTTTAGCCTTACGACTGAAAGGATTGTGCTCCGATAGAGTTCCGCATCAGCTCATGATGAGTGCAACTCCGATACCACGCACACTTTCTATGAGTTATTTTGCCGATCTCGATGTATCGATTATCGATGAGCTGCCACCCGGACGGTCTCCGATACTAACCAAATTAGTCGCTGACGATCGTCGTGATGAAATCATCACACGCATACGCCATGCTTGCGAGCAAGGAAAACAAGTATATTGGGTGTGTCCGTTGATCGAAGAATCGGAAACGCTGCAATTACAAACTGCGGTGGAAACGCATGGCAATTTATGCAAAGTTTTTCCGCATTTAAATATTGGCCTTGTGCATGGCCGCTTAACAACGCAGGAGAAAGCCGCAGTCATGCATGCGTTCAAGCAAGGCGAAACGCAATTGCTAGTCGCTACTACCGTGATTGAGGTAGGAGTTGATGTTCCCAACGCATCCTTGATGATAATAGAAAATGCCGAACGCATGGGATTATCGCAATTGCATCAATTGCGTGGGCGAATCGGACGGGGTTCGGAAGCCAGCGTTTGTATTTTAATGTTTCAACAACCTGTGTCGGAAATTGCCCGCAAGCGGCTCAAAATCATTTTTGAGCATACCGATGGTTTCGAAATTGCTCGCCAGGACTTATTATTAAGAGGACCTGGTGAATTTCTTGGAGCGCGGCAAAGTGGCGTACCCATGTTGCGTTTTGCCGATGTAGAGCAAGATAAAGCGCTTCTTTCAGCAACACATGCAGCAGCGGATAAAATGCTTAACGACTATCCGGAGTTAGTGCAACAACATATTGAACGCTGGCTAGGCGACAAAATTGAATGTTTGCGGGTATGAACATACGTGACTAAAGGCAATGCCGACCTATCTGGGCTCCAGTTCAGCATTGTGACAAATGGCTAATCAATCTGGTTTGCTTATGCCGTTGCCATGCCATTTCCTTTTTTATTACCTCATTGATAATTTGTAGCACATCACTAATATTTACAGGTACGGATTTTTCTTGCTCCAAGTGATGCGTATTCCCGCTTAAAATAGCGTAAGGCAGTTGCCCGCGCTGATAGTAACACCATATTTCGGTAGCATAATCGGTTTTTGCCAGCTCTGGACAAAATCGGCTGAAGTAAGCCGTTAAATTATCTACATCACGTTTGATGATGGTACGAGCCGAGTGATTATTAGCCGCACTAACCGCCTGGGGTAAGTCGATAATTACTGGGCCACTGCTGCCTACGAGCACGTTATATTGTGATAAATCACCGTGTACAATTCCGGCACAGAGCATTTTTACAATCTGTTTGATGAGTATTCGATGATATTCACGTGCTTGTTTTGGTGTCAGTATTAAATCACTCAAACGTGAAGCTACATTTCCTTCTGAATCTGTAATAAGTTCCATGAGCAATACACCGGCAAAAAAATTATAGAACTTAGGAACTCGTATACCGGAAGTTTCAAGGCGACATAACATATCGACTTCAGTCGATTGCCATGCTTCCTCGTGTAATTGTTGCTCAGAATGACTCAACTTTTCCATGATTCGGGTGCGTCTGCTATTTTTAACCCTGCGATCATCAATATAAGAAAATCGCGATAGAAAATTGCGTTTGTTAGTTTCCTTATATACCTTAGCACAGCGAATATCGTTACCGCAGCGTACCATGTAAATCATGCCTTCTTTGCCGGTCATTAATTGACACAATACATCATCAATCATACCTTCTTCGATGAGGGGTTCTAGTCGTTTTGGTATTTTCATAAGCTTAATGCAAGCGCATGATGTTTTTTCAAGCGCTTCACAATCTCCTCTGTTTACGTCAGAAAAATATAGTGAGTGTTATCATCGTGGTGTTTGCTATCTATTTAGTATTAGTCAACCACGCTGAGTAAATTGTAAGGAGGATAATTTCTTTTGAAAATGTGACAAATTGTCGCGCGGCAAATTGCCGCATGGCACCGCAAAGGAATATAAATTGGAATGTGTTGCAGTGTTTCTCGATTGAATGACTCGGTTATTTTTACCTCCCTAGAGTAATAAATCGTTATAGAATTAAAAAAACCTGCATCATTTATTAAAAATTGTCACCTGCCTATTTACCCTATGAACCATAAATCTTAATAAATTTTGGGATATGGCGGAACACGATAATCATTAGCTGAGGGAGTTTTATGGAAAAGGAAGAAGACCTTTTTACGCATCAGGATACTTTGGCTAATTTACATGAGAACTTGCCATTGACTGAAAAGCTGCGCTTCCTGCACCAAGTGATTCGTCAGGATTTTTCCTTTATAGACCGCCTGGCGATTGCACTTTTTGACGAGCAAACTGAGATGCTAAAAACTTACACGCATAGCACGGAAGGCAGTGACAATCCGGTAACCACTTACGAAGCACCGCTGAGCGCGGCGCCTTCATTACGCACCATCATCGAGCATCGCCGTCCACGCTTGGTACAGGATCTTAATATTTTCTCGCATGGCACGCATGAACATACCAAGCGCATCGCGGCTCGAGGCTATAGATCCAGCTATACGATGCCACTTTATCAAAGTGGCGCTTTCATTGGCTTTCTGTTTTTTAATTCGTTACAAGAACACCCTTTTACACTCGCCACTTTGCGCCAGATCGACATTTATGGCCATCTCATCGCACTTATGGTGATTAATGAGTT
>WBZQ01002239.1_pt1 | contig 12569 bp, 7 predicted proteins | sample 5204251 | NCBI WGS metagenome assembly WBZQ01 (sample SAMN12412402, study PRJNA552823) | activated sludge metagenome | isolation source: activated sludge from nitrification reactor of wastewater treatment plant... | place: USA: Virginia | collected 2017-09 | reverse complement strand
TCCAGTTGTTGATCAACAGGAACGCCGCCCAGTAACTCGGGTGCGTGTGACCGCGCTGAGAGAGAATTTTTTGCTGCGCCCGCTGCAAGGCCACGGCCTTCGAAATCGCGGGATCCTGAAGCTGCCGGTAAAATTCCGAGACGAGTTCCGTCGTTGTTTCGTCGTCCGACGTCCACAAACTTGCCAACGCCGTCCTCGCCCCGGTCTTGACGGCGATCCCCGTCAGCCCGAGTGCCGCACGATCGTCTTCCGCGGCGGTTTCGCACGAGCTCAACGTCAACAGATCCAACGGCTGTCGCCGGTATTGCTGAAGCCCGACCAACTGAGACAAGCGGTCCATCGTGATCTTGCCGTCATGAGCCAACACAAACGAATCCTTCGCCTCGGTGCCGACAACCGTGTGGGACGCCACATGAACAATCCCCAGTCCCTGATCCTTGATCTCCTCTTCCAAGGTCGGCGCAGAGAACTGTTTGTTCATCAGCAGTTTCCCGCCATACATCGTTCTAATCGCCTGCACTTCAGTCTCCGCATAACGCGGCGCAGCCTGGCCCTCGACTGATTCGGTCAGACCGACCGACAGCAGACTGCCTTTGCGCCGTTGAGCAGCATTCATATCCGTCAGCGCCAGACTCGGCGTGACCGCCACGGCGAGTGAATCGACGAGAAAATGTCGGCCATCATGCAACGCGCCCATCGGAATAGTCCTGAGCGGACCCTCGGCCACCACCACGAGCGTATGCGCCGCGGTCCCTTGCAAGTCTTGCTGAATAGGCGCCACCAGCCACCCGTGCAGCGTCTGCGCCGAAGACAGGTAATTCTGCGATTGGGAATCCTGGATCAACCGCCTAAACGAACGAATTTCCTTCGTCAGTTTGTCTCCCGTGACAGGGACCCTGACCTGCTTGAGGCCATTGGTGGTTTCCAGAAGCAGTTCAAGGCGGTCAGAGAACGCAATCGGATAGACCACTGCCGTGCCGGGGGCCAACGCGCCCGCGCCGCGATGGCTTGCCACCGTCGCAACACACTCGTCCTGGAAATAATCCTGCAGCTCGGCTGCCCGTGAGACTTCAATCGTCTCTTTGACCTTCACGAGCAACTGTTCATTCTGCTCGGGCGTCTTGGCCGCGGCCGCTTTCCGCAACAAGACATCCTCATACTCCGTAAACAACGGCGCCACAGACTCGTAGTACGAATGGTGCCGCCCCTGGTATCCAGTGGAATATTCGTAATGAATCGGCTTGAGCAGCGTCACGGCTCGCTGATAGGCGGCCAGGGACTCGTCTTCCTTGCCTTCCGCGCGTAGCAACCTCGCCGTCTGCCATTGCCAGCGATACAGAGATTCCGGCGCATTGACCTGTTGCGCCGCAAAGGTCGCCTTCCGCGTATACTCCAACGCCTCGGGATTGCGATGCTCCTGCTCCCGCACTCCACCCAGATACCCCCAGGCATACGATTGCCCGCGCGCATCGCCGATGCGTCCGGCGACTTCAGCCGCCGCGGTAAAAGCGTCCGACGATTGCCGCAACAGACCGGAAGCAGCACCAGGAGAAGCCACGGCCTCCGTCGCTCGTCCCTTCCCTCCATCCGACTTCCGTGCCGCGCCGGATTTCCCTGTCGACGCGGCCAACAACTCCTGATATCCAAGACCGATGTTCAACAGGCCGGCGGTTTTTGCCTGACTGTCCCCCAACCCACGCACGTCTGACCAGGCTTGGTCGAGATGCCGATGGGCTTCACCCACTTGCTGGTTTTGCAGCAAAGCCATCGCACCATTGATCTGTGCCGTGGCCGCCAATGCCTGCTGCTTCGATTCAGTGGCAAGGCTCCGGCTCTCCGCATAGACGTCGATCGCTTCGGCAAATTGCCGGCGTGCCGTTAGGGCATTACCCAGGTCATTCAAAATCCCGGCGACCAGCACGGGCTTTTTTTCTTCGCGCGCCAGCGTCAAAGCTTTGGTCAAATGTTCGGTAGCGGGTTCGTCCTTTCCAAGCATATGAAAGGTGTTCCCGAGCTGAGCAAGAATCGTCGCCGTGAGGCCGCGCTCGCCGGCTTGTTCCGAAAGTTTCAGTGCGGCTTGCAACGTCCCTTGCGCGCGGCGGATCTGCCCTTCCTGCTGAAGCGCATGCGCCATGTTGATCAACGCCTGACTTTGTTCCTTGACCTGCCCGGTTTCTTCAAACCCGCGCGCCGCGTTCATCCAGTGTGCGGCCGCCTGGGCGAACGCGCCTTGCTGAAACTGTGTCGTTCCCTGTCGCATTTCTTGCGCCGGCGTGATCGACGAGGCGCCTGAGCCGCCCAACAATTCCAGGGCCATTCCGCTTGCAGGCCAGGTGAGGCCGCTCAACGCAAACACCCCAATGCTCAAGAGGGTCAACGGCGACGACAGGGTGCGGGGGCCTGCTGCGCCGGCGGTCCCATGGCTCCGCTTCATGCCGCGGCGAGTGACAATATTACGCTTCATAGGCATGACGTCCTCCTTGGGGAACTAGCACCCCTGCCATGATTCCATAAGTTGTGCGGTCGTCTGACCCTGAATGTGTGCTGCCGAGGCGGGCGGCGCGACAGGATCGACATCGCCGCCAATCTCTTCCAGCACCACGGGCGCGGCCAGTGATCGGCCTGGCTGCGAAGGCGTGACGTCGCGCGAAGCTTGCACCAAGCTGCTGAATGCCCCGTCTTTTCGTGCCGCGCACCGGCTGGTCAATAACGGAGCCGGCGGGGCCGGAGCTTCCTGCGGAAGCACCATGGCGGCGCGATTCAAAAACGCGACCGGTTCGACAGGATTCGCCGGATTCACGTTGGCCGCATTCGCGGTCGCAAGAGGAGGAAGCCCGCCAAGATTGACCCCCACGACCTGAATTTGCGTCACACGTTGCGTAAACGAATTCGTCGTCGAGTTGACCTGCGCGCCCGTCGGCACGGTGACGTTCGGACTCACATCGATCGAGGCGGGAATGACTCCACCACCACCTGCGACGATCAGCGTTCCGGGTAACGCTTGAACCTGACCATTGCCCGCCGCGCCGGAAAAGGGATTTCCGACAAAGGCCTGCGTACTCATCTCTCCGCCAGAGCTCGTGCTGCCGAGCATGACCCGTTGCGCGGTGATTTTCGACCCGTTGATCTGAATGCCTCCCCCCATCAATCCGAGTACAGCTCCGGTCTGCAACACCGTCGAGGAGGATGAGAGGACGATCGTGCCATACGGCCCCTGGCCTAAAAATCCGAACGCAGCCGGTGAGCTGGCGGATAAGGTCGAGTCCAAACCCAGCAGGGTGGTGCTTGCGGTGAAAATTCCGCCATCACTCAAACGCAGTTGCTGAGCGGTGCTGAAGTACGCAGACCCGGACACATTCAGGTGGGCCGATGGGCCGAAGATAATGCCGGAAGGATTTAAGAAGAACAGGTTCGCATTCAGGGCCTGTACGGTGCCGTTGATGTTGGAGGGCGAGCCTCCGATGACCCGGCTGATGACGTTGGACACGCCACCGGGGTTCACGAATGACGCCACATCTCCCGCGCCGACGGAGAACTGGTTGAAGCTATGAAAGAGGTTGGGACCGCCTCCCGGTCTCGTTCCGCCGGTAATGTTGGTCGTATTCCCCGACGTGCTCAGAGTGGTGCCAAGGCCGCCCGGTCCGGAGGGAGTGGCGGAGATGTTCGTGGCCTGTCCGTAGGCGATCGATCCGGTCGAGCCCAGGAGCATCAGGAAGGCGAGATATCCACGAACCAACAGCGGCAATCCTGCGGGGCGACATAGCATGGTCAATCTCCTCATGTGATAAGAGAGGCCCCCTCTCTTACCTTAAACGGTGCACAACTTCAACACACACACTGTCGGACTCACAAGTCGAAAGTCGCAGACATGGCCGATAGGCCCTAGCCATTAGGCTCTACCACGATGCAGCACTTCCTCGCGCCACGGTTCGCGCGCGATCCGTCAACAACGTCGCCGATGGGATCAGGCCATCCACGCGCGCCGGCAGCGTGAGTATCCCGGCGAAACGAACGCCTCCGCCGACGCCGGTCACTTGTCCGCTAGAACGCTTCAACCACCAATTGCAGATGGATCCCGTGGTCCTGCAGGTTGTCGCGATTGGTATCGTATCGCTTCAGCTGTTTTCCGTAATAGAGTTCGAAATGGCTCCCGCGCCAGAAATTCCAGATCACACCGGCACCAAGGCTTGCCAATGTTTTGGGAGGAGTCCCGGGCGTTTGGACAGTGGTTTGCCAACCATGGCCAAAATCGAAAAACGGCGCCAGAAAAACGGAGTCCACACCCGCCTTCGTCGTATACACCGGCACCCGGGCCTCGATCGATAACATGGCGGCGTTGTCGCGGATCAGCGTGAATTCCCGATAGCCGCGCACGCTGTAGCGTCCGCCGACGGCGATCTGTTCAAGCGGGAACAAATGATCGTTGGATAATTGCACGACGCCACGGCTGACCAGTTGAGTTCGCCAGAGAGGAAGCTGGCGGATCCACTGGGCTTCGCCCAACCAGGAGAAGAACCGCGCATCCGGCAGGTTGGGATCGCCGTTGGCGGTCGCTCCCATCGCTCCGACACCGACGGACAACCGAGACAGGAGGGAAATCACTTGGACGGCAGAACGTTGGGCATATTCCTGACCGAAACGCAGCGCCGTCACACGGAATCTCCCGTTCGGGGCGCCCGTGATCAATTCCTGAGGAACGCCTCCCACCGTGCTCTCATTCGTGGCATGTTCGCCTGTCAGGGAAAAGGCCAGTTCTTGATCAGCCTTCCGGATCACGGGGTGCCTGACCGCGAGGCCGAATATTTGAGCCTTGTTCTTGATATTCAATGTATCGAACGGCGACTCCTCGACGCCGAAATCAAACCGGCGATATTGCAGCGCGACGGTCGTGTCGCGAGGACCTACCGGAATTTCATATTTAAAATTGAGCATCGGGTTGACGCCGGCCGAGCGACCATATTGCAAACTCAGCGTATCGCCGAAGCCCAGCAGATTGCGGTGCGCCAGCGTGATGAACCCTTGCTCCGCCCCGACGACGGGAGACTGATAGTTGTTGAATTCCAACCAGGCCTTGAGCGGGTTGGCTTCCTTGACCTTCACATTAAGCGTATTTTCTCCAATGGTGGCGCCCGGCAACAATTCGGCATTGATCCGTTCGATCCGGGGGTTGGCTTGCATCACGCGCAACCGTTCCTGGAGCGCTTCGACCTGTAGCGGAGGGCCGGCTGCCAGATTGACCCGGCTCTGAAAATACGAAGGCCGGAACCACTTGGTATCCTCGACATTGACCTGCGTAATCTTTCCTTCGATGATCTGCATGGTCAGGGTGCCATCGGCGACATCCTGCTCCGGGACCACCGCACCGGACGTCAAATAGCCATGGTTGACGTAGTAATACGTCAGCGCGAGGCGCAATGATTCCAGATCTTCCGCCGTCAACTCGCGATTGGTATAGGGCGCGGTGATTTCCGAGAGTTGCTGGGACGTAAAGGCGGTATTGCCGACCAGCCGGATCTCCTTGACCGTGATCTTGGGTCCCTTCGCGGCCTGATCGAGCGCGCCCGGGGGCGTCGGGGTCGGAAGCTCAAGTGAGGGAGGCTGTGCGGGTGGAGGCACAACAGGCAACTGCGGCGGCTTCGGGGGCAACGGGCCGCCGGACTGCGGCGGCAACGGGCCGGTCTGCGAATAGGCCGGCACGACCAGCACGCCAAGCAACACCAGCGTCGCGACACCCACAACCGCCCCATGCCAGCGACGCAGCATGGTCTCGCATTTCCCGCGCCGGGATGAACGGCACCATGCGGCCGAGCACACCTCGACCTGCCTGTTGATTCCTGTTTCCTGCCCCACTGATGTCTTCACACAAGCCATCAAGGCCTCCCCTCTTTCTTGATGACGGGGCACGGAAATTCGTCAGTCAGTGCCCGTAAAATCATCTGCTGGTCATATGTTTTCTGAATGACTCTGCTGCGGACCGACGCATCACGCACTCTCGAGAAACAACTCACAGTCGCGCGACAGTCGTCTATCGGCCGTGGCGATACGTAGGTGTTTGGAGAATCCGTCTTGCGAAGGAACTGCTTATAACATGTCTCGACGCAAATTACTCCAGGGACCCCAAAGTTTTTTGGTCGGGAGGAATGGATGGATCAGGTTGACACAAAGCCGGCGGAGACTCACGGTTCTGCGGGACCGGACACGAGGGCGGCAGATCCACGCAGCTGGAATCTTGAGGGAGACCGTGTCTACTGGGCTGGATGGTCTACGTATTTCACGATGAGTGTCCGCCGCGTCATGACAATGGCGCAGTCTCGAACCCCACGCCGGGCCACAGAATCCCCGCAGGAGCGTCTTCTTCAAATCGGGCGGTGAAATGCCGCAAGCGAGGCGCTTCGTACGTCATGACCAATCCGCCGATGGCATCCCGGCGATGGAACAGATCGATCAGCGCCTCTGCCACAAAGGCCAGGTGCTGGTTCGTATACACCCGGCGGGGAATCGCCAGTCGCACGAGCTCGAGTTCCGGATACATCTGTTCGTCGGTCGCCGGATTCCGCGTTCCGAACATCACGGTTCCGATTTCGACGGTGCGAATGCCATAGTCCCGGTACAGCGCGACGGCAAGGGCTTGCGCCGGGAATTGCGACTGGTGCAGGTGCGGGAGGAACTCTTTCGCATTCACATACACGGCGTGCCCGCCGGTCGGCTTCACGATCGGCACGCCGCCCTCTTCCAGCAATGCCCCCAGCGCCCGCACCTGCCCGATGCGATAACGCAGATACTCCTCATCGAGTACTTCTTCGAGTCCCCGGGCCATCGCTTCCAAATCACGTCCGGCCAGTCCGCCATAGGTGGGAAATCCCTCGACGAGGATCAGTGTGTCGGTGACATTCTGCGCCCATCGATCATCGTTGAGGGCCAGAAATCCACCGATATTGACCAGGCCGTCTTTCTTGGCCGACATGAGACAGCCGTCGCCCAGGCTGAACAATTCCCTGGCGATGTCACGCACCGGCCTGTCCGCATACCCCGGCTCGCGTTCACGGATCAAAAAACAATTTTCCGCAAACCGGCAGGCATCGAACAACAACGGAATGCCGTAGCGATTCAGCACCTGTCTCGTGGCGCGGATATTGGCCATCGAGACGGGCTGGCCGCCTGCGCTGTTATTGGTGATGGTGACCAGGGCAAACGGAATTCGCGACGGCCCGATCAGCTCGATGGTCCCCGCAAGTCGAGCCACGTCCATATTGCCCTTAAAAGGCAGTTCGCAATGCGGATCGTAGGCCTCCGTGATCACCAGATCCTTCGCCTCCGCCCCCTGGTGCTCGACGTTGGCCCTGGTCGTATCAAAATGCATGTTGTTGGGCACGCACATGCCGGGTTTGACGATCGTGGAACACAACACATGTTCCGCCGCCCGTCCCTGATGCGTGGGAATGACGTAGCGGTACCCGAAGAGCCCGCGCACGACCGCTTCGAAGTGATAGAAACTTTTGCTGCCCGCATAGGACTCGTCACCGACCATCATCCCTGCCCATTGGGAATCACTCATGGCCGACGTCCCGCTATCCGTCAGCAGGTCGATGGCGACACTGTCGGCCGGGACATGAAAGAGGTTATACCCGGCCTCGCGGAGCAACCGGTCACGCTCTTCGCGGGTGGTGCGTTTGAGAGGTTCGACGACTTTGATCCTAAACGGCTCGGATGGGAAGTTCACGGATCGACCTCCTGAAGTAGGCCAACTGCTCGTGAAACGGAGCGGCTCCCTGGTAATCGAAGACGTAGCGCGTCATGTCGAAGAGCGGCGCCGGATCGAGTTCTCGAATCATGTCCGGCTTCCATGAAATCTGCAGCCGATTGATCATCGTGATGGGCGTCGGCGTGCCGACCATGCCGAGCGGCACGCTGCCGTACGTTTGCGAAAAAATCAGAATTTCCCGATCGAACATCGCGGTATTCATGTCTTCAGCCGCGCCGTATTTTCTGAAATCTTCTTCCAGTCGCTGGAAGGCCGGCGAATGAACCAGCGCCTCACGAAAGGCATAAAACACCTTCACGCCGGCGCGCCGCTGGTCGTCCATCACCTGAATGGCATCGGCCACTGTGGCGTCCTGTTGCATCTGCTCCTGCGTCAGAATCAACAGCCGCCGAATCCGGACGTGCCGCCGCGCCGCCGCCTGATTTGCCAGCAGATAATTGGGATACAGCGCTTCACCCTTTTTCCAGATATTCCAACGTTCCATCATGGCATCGACGGACTGTTCCGCCGTCTCCATGAGCCGCACGGCTTCGGCGTTCGCCGCTGCCCCTTCATACGTCAACGTTTGGGCCTCCAACTGCTTTAACTCCCGCCCGATGGCTTCCACCTTCTTCGGCAGATAGCGGGGCCGCTTCGGCACGTGCAGCATCACGTCCACCGCCGTGAGGGCCAGAGTCCAGTATTCCTTAGCCTGTTTGGGAGCCTTGTCTTTTTGCGCGATCAGCAATAGTTCGACCGGATTTTTGTCGAGCAGCTTAGCCATCTTGATGCACAGTTCCGGCTTGGGAATCTTCAGGCCGCGCCGCATCAAATTGGCTTCCGGCTGCGCGATGCCCAGTTTTTCGGCCAGCGCGTAATCGCTGCTCAAATCATACCGGTCCTTGACCGCATCAAAGTACCTGGCAATTTCCATCGTGTCGCTCCCGGCCACTCGTAATCATTCCCGAACCGGCGATCGTTCATTCATCACAACCGGCCGGTATGTCTGGTTCATCCTCTCGCAGACGCCCCGACCATCCGTTCCTCGTTGGGCGCCAACTCCTTTTCGATCGCGCGACAAGGAATGATGCCCGCTTCCAGCCACTCGACTTGCCCCGACAGAATGGCTTTCGCCAGGGGATACAGAGTGGAATCATCGTCCCACGACGAAGTCCGCCATGAGAGTAACGGCTCAGGATCAAATGCGGCGCTGGTTCTCGAACAGAAATAGCTGACGAGGCGCTCCATATGCGCCTTGCCCTGCTGCTCTGGCCGTGACTTGTACCACAGCACTGTTTCGACGGCAAAAAGATGCATGGCGGCGGTCACCAGACGCGTCATCAACCGCTGCTTCCGTGCCAGCCCTTGCCGGTCTCTTGCTGCAACCCATAACGTCGTGCGTGCCAGTTCGCGACTCTTTCGCGCCACGAAATGCTCCCACATGGGATCGAATGAACCGGCTTTAGAATCCTGTTTCTCAAAGACCGACATCCCGCCCAGGGATCTCATCGCCGTGTTGACAAAGAACGGTGTCGCCCGCACCATGTCAGCGATGTGAACGTCGAGGAACGCCTGACCATGGGTAAAATACCGGGACAGCCCCTCTCTCCCGATCCAGAGCGTCAGGATGCCGTTGCTGCCCTCCCAAATCACGTTGATGAGCGCGTCCCGGATCATCCGTTCGATCGGCGCCGGCAGGTCGCCATGCAGACGCAAAGAGTCCGGTGTCTCAAATGCGCGCCCGCCATAGATGCGGAACAGATCGAGCAACGATTCCAGGAGCCATTCCGTCGCCAGGATTTTGGCAGCCGCGGACTCTAACCGCACATCCTGCTTGGTATCGGCCCAGATGCCGGTGATCTTCACGATCGCTTCCAACGCCAGCACGCGCGAGGCCATCAACACGATCTTCGCGCCGATATCGGTGTGTTCGCCGATCGGGCGATCGTATTGCACACGCTGCTTCGCGCGCAGCCGAGCCAGCCAGAGACATTGCTTGAGATTCCCGAGGCAGGCGGCGGGAAGCGTGAGTCTCCCCACGGTGAGACTTTCCAGGGCGCGTCGCAGCCCCTCCCCCTCTGCTCCAAGCCGGTCCGCGACCGGCACCCACACGTCACGCACATGCACCTGGCCGTTATAGATGCCGCGCACGCCCATAAAGCTGAGACGCGTGCAGGTGCAGCCTGGCGCCCGGGTCTCGACGACAAAGGCACCGAATCGCCGCTCGTCCTTGGGGCGATGGATGTCATGGGGGGCATCGACAATCTGTGCGATCACGACGAGCCACGACGCCAGGAATGCCTGGTGCCCGCGCGGGGCATTGGTCGTATACAACTTTTCACCGGTCAGTCGATATCCAACCAATACGCCATGTTCATGGACCGGGATCGCATAGGTCTTGAGATCCCAGATATCGCAACCCGCCTCTTTTTCCGTCAGCGCGAATCCGGAGACTTCTCCCCTCGCCAATCGGGGCAGCCATCGTTGTTGCTGTTCGGAGTTTCCGACCAGTTTCACCGGTTCGGCCACCCCGATCGAGTTGTGTGCCGACAGGAGGACGGTGGTGGCCGCATCATGACTGCCCATCAACGTCGCCGCCTCGTGATATTCCGATTGCGTGAAGCCGAGCCCGCCGTAGCGGCGTGGAATTTTGATGCCGAACGCCCCGATCGCTTTCAATGCGGCCAACACATCCTCGCCGATGGCGCCCTCTTTATCGATCGTTTCGGGGTCCACTTTTTCACTGAGCAAGTGGCGGAGGGTGTCGAGAAACTCTCTCGCGGCGTCGCTCCTGGCAGCAAGTGACGCCTGCGTATACAGATGCCGCCGGACATTTCCCTCGAACAGGCCGGAAATAAATCCGGAATAGATCCGCTTATCACGCGCCGCTTCGGCTGCCGCGAGCGATCCCGTGAACATGCGGTCTCTGTTCGCCATAAAAGCCTCCTGCTGCCCTGGGTCAGTGGGCCTTCCGCCAAGCAGCCCCGATGCCTCCGATACGCGCAACTGCCGCGGCGTTCGGCACCACACGCGGGGCCGACGTGCATGCAACATGGTTGAGCCGGTCGAGGCGTTGCACGGCGCGGGCCTCGAAGCGCGCGCGCGAAACGGCCATGCCGTGCGACGCAAACTGCGCGGAGACGCTCTCGAATTGATCTCTGACCAACGTCATGACTGACACATATCCGGCCCGCAGCAGGTGGATCCGATCGCCGTAACTCAAAAAACTGCGCTCGAACAACAGCGCATCCTCCTCCACCGGAGAAATGACCAGGACCTCTTTGGTGGGATAGTCGTGCTGGAACCGTTCCAAGGCCTGTGAGAAGCGCGCGTCAAAATTGATCCGCGAGGCCTGTTCACCGATGGACAAAAACCCCCGATCCCGCAGACGGCCGACCTTGCCGCCATGGTCGGGGCCATCTACCGGCAGCCGGCGTTGAGGCGGGCGCGCCATGGGATTGATCATGATCATGAAGTCCACATGCTTTTGCACGGCAACTTCAAAGAACGCCATGCGACCGATTCCTGCATCGATATAATCGCGCCCCTGGATACGGACCGGGCAGAAATAAATAGGAACCGCCGAAGAGGCCGTCACCGCGCGGGCTATCGGCACCTCCCGCCAGCCTTCATCCCCGAACATGACACTCTCGCCTGTTTCGAGATCGATGGCCGGGATATACAGTTCCTTCGACAGGCCGGCGAAGGAATTGCTCAAGCCCTTGGCCTTGTAGAGGCCTGCGAGATAAAGGGCGAACGGTTCGAGCGTATAGATCCCGCTCGGCAGCGCATCCTGGGCCTTGTCGAGCAGATCGATGAGCGTCATCTCGCCATAGTGCCGCACATAATATTTGAGGAGCGGGACCAGTTGGCGGGTCACGCGCCAGAACGTCTTGAGGCCCTCGCCGATGGCCGGAGAAAACACATTCCGATGATCGAAATAATACGGCCTCGTACCGGAGAGATTCGTATCCAGGATGTCCAGCGGTCGCACGCCATTGGCGATCAAGGACACGCCCGCCGCCCCCGCGCTGACGCCGACGTAGAGATCGAGGTCGTTCATGGTCATGCCGTCCTCGAACAGGTCATCCAATGCGGTCAAGGCGCCGATCTCAAAGAGGTAGCCCGTGAAACCGCCACCGCCTAAGGCCAAGGCCCGTTTGCCGAATGCCGATGCCATGACAGCCTTTCATCGGCAGAGTTGCCTGCACAGCCCTTAACGGTCCATGAAATGCGGTTGACGTTTCTCCAAAAACGCCGCCAGGCCTTCCCGTTTATCCTCTGTCTCGCACAGTCCGCCGAACAGGCGCGCTTCCACCACCAACCCTTCCGCCAGGCTGCTGTCCGCACCGCCGCGAATCGCACGCAAGGAGGCGCGCAAGGCCGGCAAACTTTTGGCGGCCATCTTTCGGGCCAGGCCTTGAGCCTGGTGCAAGAGATCTTCAGGCGGGAAGACCTGAGAGACTAATCCGAGCGACCTCGCTTCTTGCGCCGAGATGGGATCACCGGTGAGGATCAGTTCCAGCGCCTTGGATTGGCCGACGATTCTAGGAAGCCGCTGTGTTCCGCCGAATCCCGGCATGATCCCCAAATTGATTTCCGGCTGACCCAAGCGGCTGTCCTCCGCCACGAGCCTGATGTGACAACACATCGCCAGTTCCAGGCCTCCCCCCAGACAGACGCCGTTGATCGCCGCAATGACGGGCTTCTCCAGGGATTCGATCCGGTTCAGGATGGCCTGACCTTGCCGTGCGATGGACTCGCCCTCCTGCGAGGAGGCAATCGAGGCCAGCAGGCGAATGTCGGCACCTGCAACAAAAAACCGACC
>WBZQ01000439.1_pt2 | contig 12570 bp, 9 predicted proteins | sample 5204251 | NCBI WGS metagenome assembly WBZQ01 (sample SAMN12412402, study PRJNA552823) | activated sludge metagenome | isolation source: activated sludge from nitrification reactor of wastewater treatment plant... | place: USA: Virginia | collected 2017-09 | reverse complement strand
GTGACCCGGGCAGTCCACGTGCGCGTAGTGACGCTTTTCCGTTTCGTATTCTACGTGCGCGGTATTGATGGTGATACCACGCTCTTTTTCTTCCGGAGCAGCATCAATGGCATCGTAGTCCGTTTTCTTTGCCAGACCTTTTTGTGAAAGAACGTAAGTAATGGCAGCCGTCAGCGTCGTCTTGCCGTGGTCAACGTGACCAATCGTGCCAATATTTACGTGCGGCTTGGTGCGAACAAATGTCTCTTTTGCCATTGGTTTAGAACTGTTTGTGTCAAAATTTGTGAAAAATACTTTTCAATGCGATAATTATGTAATTGCCTCATTATCCATTATCCCATTGAATTCGAGCTGTTGATGAGATTTGAACTCACGACCTCTTCCTTACCAAGGAAGTGCTCTACCCCTGAGCTACAACAGCGAAAGATGTCAACCGACAATTGTTAACCGTTGACTGCAAATGTCGTCCGGGTCGGGGACGGTGTTACAAAACCAACAATAAACAATCAGGAATCGACAAGCAAGAGGGAGCGGCGGACGAGATTCGAACTCGCGACATTCAGCTTGGAAGGCTGACACTCTACCAACTGAGTTACCACCGCGAAGTGGCCACCGGTTGACTGGTTATTGGTGACTGGCTAACATGCGTTGATTTTAACCAATGACCAATAACCAAAACCGGTCACCAAAATGGTGGGGGTGGTGGGATTCGAACCTACTCAGCGGTCAAGCACCAGATTTACAGTCTGGCCCGGCTCTCCAACTCCGGGGCACCCCCTTGGTGTATTTGGTGATCGATTACTGGTGATTGGCCTGACCAATCACGAATAATCACCACCAGTGTGAGCCACTGGAGGGACTCGAACCCCCGACCAGCTGATTACAAATCAGCTGCTCTACCAGCTGAGCTACAGTGGCCTGATTCGCGGCCTCCAAGGCTTAATTTCGCTATTTCAAACAACAATTATTCAGGAAAAAAAGACCCCTCCCGAAAAGCGTGTGCAAAGGTATAGCTTCGATTTTAAACTGAAAAACAATTTTTTAAAAAAACCGGATTTTTTAAGGAAAACTTTGCGCCGGCGGCAAAAAGCGCCTCCGCGACCTGAAAAAACCCGCCAAGTTATCTTTTTTGACCGAAAAAATGAACCCGCACGACAAAACTCTCGAATACTGCCAGGCCCACACCTCGGGGGTCGGACCGGTACTGGACGAACTGGAACGGGAAACCCACCTGTGTACGATCAGTCCGCAGATGCTGGCCGGCCCTTACCTGGGTACCTTGTTGCGGCTCGTCAGCCGGATGATCCGGCCACGCCGGGCCCTGGAGATCGGCACCTTTACCGGATACACCTCACTTTGTATTGCCGAGGGCCTGGCCGACGATGGCGTGCTGCACACCGTCGAGGTGAACGACGAACTGGGCTGGCTGATCCGGAAGTACGTGCAAAAAGCCGGTTTTGAAGAAAAAATTGTACTGCACATCGGCGACGCGGCCGACATCGTGCCGCAGCTGCCGGAATCCTTCGACCTGGTATTTATCGACGCCGGCAAACTGGACTACCCGGCTCACTACGAACTGGCCCTGGCCAAAACCCGCCCGGGCGGCTTCCTGCTGGCCGACAACGTACTGTGGGACGGCAAGGTGGCCGGCGGCGACGAGCGCGACGAAACGGCCCGCACCCTGCGCGCCTTTAATAATATGGTGCAAAACGACGCGCGGGTGGAAAACATCCTGCTGCCCCTGCGCGACGGCCTGATGTTGATGCGAAAGATATAACAGGTGTTGCAAAGGCGTCGATTCTTCATAGTTTTGCCTTTGCCGGTATTCACCATTCCCCTTTACGAACAATCGCCGCCGGTCACCGTCACTTGAACCGGAACATGTTAAAACCATCCATGACTTTCAGCGACGAGCATTTGATCGCGGAACTCAACGCCGGGGGCCGCCGACAGGAACAAGCCGTTAAAAACCTGTACGAACAGTGTTTTCACCTTATCCGTTTTGGAAAAACCAAGTACCGGCAGCTCGACGACGATGACCTGGTCAGCGCTTATAACTCGGCCGTAATTGCCGTACGTACGCAGGTCCTCAACGGCGCTTTCCGGGGCGAGAGCAGCATCTCCACCTACCTGAACCGGATTTTTTTGAACCGATGTATTGATTTACTCCGCAGCCGCTCGTCTAACCCGGTTGAATACGTTGAACGGCTGCCCGACGGGATCGACGAAAGCCAGGACCTGCTGGACCGCTGGATCAGCGACGAACGCATTCAACTGGTCAGGATCAAACTCCTGGAACTCGGCGGTGTCTGCCAGCAGATACTGATGTACTCGGAATACCTGGAGTACAGTTCCGAAGAGATCGCTCAGGCCATCGGTTTTAAAAATGCCAACAGTGTAAACAGTAAAAAATATACCTGTCTTCAAAAACTCCGCGAGCTGCTGGGGGCGAAATAATCACTATGGAAGAACATATATCCGATCAGATAAAACGCTATGCCCGGGGGCAGATGAGCGCAAGCGAACACACCGCTTTCGAAAAGCGGCTGGAAACGGATGCCGCTTTTGCCGCAGAATTTTCAGCCTGGGCGGCCATTTACAAGGGAATTCAGGCCGAAGGTGATGCACAACTGGAACGGCAACTGCACGAACTGGGCAAAAAACTGCTGCAGAACGAAGCGGCCGAACCGGCAGCAAACACCGCGCGGGCGGTCAGATTTTCATTGCCCCGCTGGGCCTACGCCGTGGCAGCCGCCTTGTTGCTCCTGCTGCTCGCCTGGCCCGTCTACCGGTCGCTGCTGCCCTCCCGGCCCGCTTATGCCGGCAACCGGGCCCTGTTCGAAAAACACTTCCACCCGCTGCCGCCCCCGGAAGTCCGGGATGCCGGGGACCTCGCCTGGAAGGAAGCCTACCGGCAGAAAATTTACCCCGAAGCCATTGCCGAACTGGAAAAACTGCTGGCCGACCCGGCCTATGCGGCCCCCTCCGAAGCCCGGCTTTATCTGGGCCTTTCCTATCTGGAGGGCGGCCAGGGCCGGAAAGCAATTGAAACCCTGGAACAAGTCAGCCGCGACAGTTATGACCACGACGATGCGCAGTGGTATTCGGCCCTGGCCTACATCATCATCGACGACGTAGTACACGCCAAACAAGTACTGGAGGAGATAGCCGGAAGCCCGGTGAACCCGCACCGGCTGGAAGCACAGGAAATGCTGAAGGAAATGCAGTAGGCGGCTGCCTGTTTCCGCAGCACATGTGTTAAAATTTAATGATCCGGATCAAGGGGATTTTCTACTTTTGACCTTAGAACCGCCTGCTCCCGGCAGGCTTTCCTAATCCTTCGGATGCCGTCATCAAAATCCGCCCGACGCATCGCATGAAGACATTTTACTTCTGGCCCCTATCTTTGTTGTTCGTGACGGGCGCCCTGCTGTGCAGCCAGGTTTCCAGGTCTCCGGCATTGGTTCCTTCCGACGGACGGGAGGCGCCGGTTGCATCCGTCCTCAACAAAAAAGCCAAACATTTTCTGGCGGCAGAGCAATACGACAGTGCGGCCATTTATGCGCGCGCGGGCGTCAGGGCGGCTGAAAATTCGAAGGACTGGAACACCTGGGGAGCCGTGCAATTGAACCTTCTGACCGCGAACTACTACCTGGAACGCAATGCGGAGTCCATCGGAGCCCTTCCGGATATCGAACGCTCGGCCCAGTCCAACATATCCGCCGACAGTTCCTTCTGGGGGGTATATTTTAATCTGGCAGGTGCCATTTTCAACGAAGTGGGGAACTACGAGGAGGCGCTGCGGTACGGATTAAAAGAGATCGCTTTCTACGAAAAAAAAGAGGATTCACTGGCCCAGGCCCTCGCCTGTAACAACGTGGGCACTTACTACCGCAGCAGAGGCGACTACGACCGCGCTCTCGAATACACCCAATCCGCCTTACAAATCTACAAGTTCGCTTCCGATGCGGATCCGGCCGACCTGTCCTGGACGTACAGCAACCTCAGCGCCATCTGGTACCGCAAAAAAGATTATCCGCAGGCCGCGGCTACGGCCCGCGAAGCGCTGGCCATTCTGGAAAAGCATTTCCCGGGTGACAAGCCGCACGACCTGATCGTCATTTACAACGACCTGGCCAATGCCTGCGTAGAAATGCAGGAGCACGACCAAGCCCTGGCGTATATTCAAAAGGCGCTTTCGATCCACCGGCAAAGCAAGGTGGACGAAGACATCGAGGTTACCTGGCACAACCTCGGCTACATTTACCGGATGATGGGAAAATACCCCGAAGCCGTCCGTTATTTAAAAAAAGCCATCGGGCAATACGGTCCCTCCCACCCCAACCTCGGCAAAGCCTACCGGCACCTGGGCTTTATCGCCCTCCGGCAAGGCGATCTGCGCGGCGCACTGAGCTGGCAGCAACAGGCACTGCGTACGTTGACGGACTCCTTTCCCTATCAGGACATATTGGCCAACCCCGCGGTGCAACGTGTAAATGCGTACCAGGATTTTCTTTTCACGCTGCGCGACAAGGGTGAAACGCTTCAGCGCCTGGCGGAAAAAGAATCGAACCCGCGGTTTCTGGAGGCCTCTTTGGCAACGTACGAGATTGCCGCCGGCTTGCTGGACAGCATGCGGTCGGAATACCAGGAAGGGTCGCGGCAATTCTGGAACCAGGAAGCACGCCCCATCGTGGAAAACGGCATCGGGGTCGCCATGCGCCTCTACTTCGATTCCAAAGAGGTCCGCTATCTCGAAAAAGCCTTCGGGTTTGCCGAAAGAAACAAAGCGCTGTTGCTGGCCGAAGCACTGCGCGACGCTGCCGCCCACCGGCAGGCCGGCATACCCGATTCCATTTTACATCAGGAAAAGTCGCTGAAGATCGACATCGCCTTTTACAAGCGTCAGATCTTCCGGGAACAGCAGAAAACCTCGCCGGATACTTCCCGGATACTGCTCTGGCAAAAAAACATCCTGGCCCGGCGCCGGGCCAACGAAGCGCTGTTGAAGCGGCTGGAAAATTTCTACCCCGAGTACTATCAGATCAAATACAGCGCCGCGCCCCTAACCATATCCGATCTGCGGCAAAGGTTGCCGGCCGATGCCGGCCTGCTGCAGTACTTCCGGGGCGAAAAGAAAATATACGTTTTTTACTTCGACCGGACGAGCGCCCGCGGGCAGGAACTGCCGGCCGACTCCAGACTGACCGCGCCGCTCGGGCGCTTTCTGGACGTGCTGCACGACCGCGACCAGGCATCCGAACAGGGGCGCAACCCCGCTGCCGTGGCCCGCTTCGCTGCCGACGCCGACACGCTTTACCGGGCTTTGTTGGCCCCGGTCGTTGAAAAGATGCCGGAAAAACTGCTGGTTGTTCCCGACGGTGACCTGGCTTACCTGCCGTTCGAATTGCTGACCACCGCCCGGTCGACGGAGACCACGTATGCCGGCCTGCCTTTTTTGCTGCGCCAGACTACGCTGCGCTACGAGTATTCGGCCAGCCTGGCCTTGCAGCAGCACCCGCAGCCGCGGGCCCGGCAGTTTTTTGCCGGGTACGCCCCCGCTTATGACCAGAATGCGCCGGTGAGCTCCCGGGGCGGCGCAACCAACTGCAGCGACGCCGATGCCGTGAAATTCGGCGCTTTGCGCAACAACCAGACCGAAGTGAAACAAATTGCCCAATTGCTGGGCGGCCAGGCTTTCACCGGTGCCGAAGCTACCGAAACGGCGTTCAAACAACACGCCCAGGAGGCCCGCATCCTGCACCTGGCCACGCACGGCTTTCTCAATGACTGCGACCCTCTGTACTCCGGCCTGGTGTTCCAACGGCCCGATAACAACAACTCCGCCAGCGACGACACCGACGGTTTTTTGCACACCTACGAAATTTATAACCTGCGCCTCAACGCCGATCTGGCCGTCTTGAGCGCCTGCAATACCGGGCGCGGCCAACTGGCCAAAGGCGAGGGCGTGATCAGCCTGGCAAGGGCCTTCCGGTATGCCGGGTGCCCGAATGTGATCATGAGCCTGTGGCAGGCCGACGACCAGGCCACCGCGCAGATCATGCAGGATTTTTACCGGTATCTGCAGCAGGGCATGGGCAAGGACGCGGCGATCCGGCAGGCCCGGCTGGATTACCTGGACACGCAGCCGCGAAACCATCCATTTTACTGGGGCGCCTTTGTTCTGGTGGGCGACGGCGAACCGGTGGAACAGGGTTCGTCACACCGGATCTGGTACGCCATACTGCTTTTAGCCGGCGGATTGCTCTTCCGGTACTGGAGAAAACGCGCCGTAAAACGGGTGTAAAACCCCTGCCGGCATTTAAAAGCCTTTCCTTTCATTGAGAAACAACCCGGCTTTTCGACTAAACCGAACACCATACACCTTAAGAGTTAACCAAACCAGTTCAATTGCCATGCTAACAACCAACAAGATTAAAGTAAACAAGGTCCGGGTAGGCGATCCGCACCTCTACGTCGAACTCCAGACCGAAGATACGGGTACATTCCCGCAATACGTCCAGGTCCAGGCTACAGTTACTCCTCCGAACACCTCTACCCAAACTTCCGCCAACGGGACCAACTCTGCTGCCAATGGTTCTACGGACGTAACGGTTACGTGTTCTTTCACGGACGGCACTTTCGCGCCCAACCAACCTTTCCAGTACAACATCACTTCCGTGCAATTTTCAAATGATGGAAAAATCTGGACCACGTACGGCGGCACCCAGGACGGATCGTGGTCAGGATCTGTGACATCATCCAGTGTTCCTGGCGCGGTAAAAAGAGATGCTACGCCGCCTGCAGGTCAGGTTAGCGGTTCGCCTTCCATCTGGGACAGGATCCTGCTGTTTTTCCGGAGCCTTTTCTCCTGATGGTACATACTACCGTTCCGGATCTCTTTGCAGATAAAAATTTCCCTCTTACGCTAAAAAGTTAAAAATGGCCGACAAAATAAAAGTAAAAAAAGCCAGAGCAGCCGACCCCGGACTGGGGTTTATACTCGACCTCACCGGTTATGTTCCACTACAAAATCTGACGGTAAATGTTTCCATTAACTATAACGGCCAATCGTATTCGAGTGCCGTTGCCATCAACAATCCGATCAACGATAACACTCCGGTATTCGTCGTGCCTTTTGGAGACACTTTGTATAACGCCGGACAGCAACTCAATGTCAGGATAAGCGTTTCAGGCACGATGGCTAACGGTCAGTCTTTGAACCTCGATCCTTACACCGCGACTATTCCGGGGCAAGCCGGAACCTTCAATCTCGATGTGATCCGCTCCTATTTGCCCCCTACGGCCGAAACCACCGTTACCGAAACGGCGCAGCCCAGCATCCTGAACGCAGGGGAGACCCTTATATCACCCAATGGCCGCTACGTCTGCCACATGGAACCCGATGGTACTCTGAACCTCTACGATTCCAATCGCCCGGAAACTCCGGCCGCTTCCATTAACGGGCCAAGCGATGCCCAGGGTTTTACCTCGTACTTCGGCCTCATGCAGTCTGACGGAAACTTCTGCCTGTACCGCGGCTTGTTTGGCGCGAATGGTCCGACTTATTGGTCCATTCAAAATTACTCAACTTATCAGGGCTGCTCTCTGGTGTTGACCAATAACGGTGTTTTGGGCCTTTCCACCGACCCTTCCGGCAATACCACACCGGTGTTTACAGTCTTGCAGGTATCAACGCCCTGATTAACTTTGCCTGAAAAACCATTCTTTACCCCAATCAGCATACTAACGAGCAAACGTAATGAAACAACTCGTCCTGTCCCTCCTGTCGTTCCTGCCCCTAAGCCTTGTTGCGCAGGCGCCGTCGACCATTTTTGACAAGCTCACCGCCTCCGAAGGCGTCGAATTGACGCTGGAAGCCGACCTCACCACCTTTGTCGGGCAAAAAAAAACCAACAACTACCTGCCGGGAACGCTGCGGACCGAAGACGGCCAGGCCTATGCGGTGGAAGTGCGGCCGCGTGGCCGCTACCGCCGCAAACAATCGCAGGTGCCGCCGATGAAGCTCCGTTTTGGCGAAAATGATCTGCGCGCCGAGAACCTGGATACGCTCAACGAGATCAAGATCGCCCTGCCCTATGTCTTTACCGATCTGGGCAACGAACTGATCGTAAAGGAATACCTGGCCTACCGGATATTCGAAAAACTCTCCCCGGGTTTTTTCCGTGCCGGCCTGGTAAAACTAAGCCTGAAAGACACCAACGAAAAAGGCTTCGGCACCAAAAAGGTCCTGGCGATTTTTGTGGAAGATGAGGAAGAAGTTGCCGGGCGCCTCAACAGCGAACCGGAGGAAGAATTCGGTATTCCGCTGACCCAATACGAACAGGAGCAAGTCGCCCTGGTGGTTCTGTTCCAGTACTTTATCGGCAATACCGACTGGGATTTCTCCATGCACCGCAACGTACAGTTGTTCCGGAAAAAAGACAGCGGCAAGGTCTTCGTCGTGCCCTATGACTTCGACTTTTCCGGCCTGGTCAGCGCGCCTTACGCCAGTCCCGCTTCGGACAGCGGAGTAAAAACGGTGCGCGACCGCTCCCTGATGGCGGCCGGAGTGGAGGCGAGTGCGATGAAGGCCGCGGTGAAAATTCTGAAGGAAAAGGAAAAAGAATTGTACCAGATCTGCCGGTCGAAACACCTGAACAGCGATACCGAAAACAGGCTCATGCATTTTATGGAAATTTACTTTGGCGAGATGAACGGCAAGGAGGAGCCGCCGAAAACCCTGCTTTTCAAGGAAAATTAGAACCCGGGAAATTCAGGACCGGAAATTGGCGGTAGTCGCCGGGCGATTCGTTTACTTTGTTGCCGGATGAAACTGCGCGTTCTACTGCCCGTCCTGCTTTTTTCTTGTCCGGCTTTTCTCTGCAGCCAGCCGGAACTGGTATGGGTACCGGGAGGCGCCTTCCTGATGGGCGATACGACAAAATATCCCGACGAGAATCCCGTACACCGGGTCAGGCTGAACGGTTTTTACCTGGCCAAAACGGAAACGACATTCGGGCACTTCGAGCAGTTCGTCGCCGCGACCGGCTACCTCACCGATGCCGAGCGCGGCGACGGCAGTTATGTAGGCGACAGCCTCGGCTGGCACAAACAGGAAGGCCTGAACTGGCGCCACGACGAACACGGCCGGCCGCGCGCCCAAAGCCCCGGAAACTACCGGGACTACCCCGTACTCCACATCAGCTGGAACGATGCCGCCCAATACTGCAACTGGCTCAGTGAACAGCAAAAACTGCCTAAAGTCTACGATTTCCGCCAGGACACCCTGCTCATCCACCTGAATGCCGGCGGCTACCGGCTGCCTACCGAAGCCGAATGGGAATACGCCGCCGCCGAAAACCAGCCCGCCAAACGCTACAAATACGCCGGACAGGACAACCTGAGCGCGTTGGGGTGGTACTCCGGCAACGCCGGCGGACGCACCCACCCCGCCGGGCAGAAGCGCGCTACCGCCAACGGCCTGTACGACCTGTGCGGCAACGTCTGGGAGTGGTGCCACGACCGGTACGACACCGGCTACTATGCCCGCAGCCGCGACGCCGACAACCCTGCCGGCCCGCCCGACGGCGGCGAGCGCACCCTGCGCGGCGGCTCCTGGAACAACAGCGGCAAACACTGCCGCATCGCCAACCGCAACAGCCGCTATCCCGATTTCCGCGACGGCAGCGTCGGATTCCGGATCATGCGCCCCCTGAAACGATGAAACCATGCAGCAATGAAACAATGCAGCAATGAAACAATGAAACCATGCAGCAATGAAACAATGCAGCAATGAAACAATGCAACCATGCAGCAATGAAACAATGAAACAATAAAACAATGAAACAATACAACTGGGGCATCATCGGACCCGGTCGCATCGCCCGCAAATTTGCCGACGACCTGAAACTGCTGCCCAATGCCCGCCTGCACGCCGTAGCCTCCACTTCCGCCGAACGCGCCGCCGCTTTCGCTGCTGATTACAACGCACCCCATTCTTTCGGACGGTATGAAGACATCGTACACTGCCCCGGGCTGGACGTGGTGTATATAGCCACGCCGCACGTGTTGCACACCGAAAATGCCCTGCTTTGCCTGGAACACGGCATCCCGGTGTTGTGTGAAAAGCCCTTTGCCATGAACGGCGCGGAAGCCCGCCGGATGGTGGCAGCGGCACACCGGAACCGGGTATTTTTGATGGAAGCCCTGTGGACGCGGTTCATTCCGGCGGTCAACCACGCCCTGGAACTGGCCGGCACCGGGGAGATCGGTACCGTCCACACCGTAAAATCGGATTTTGGCTTCCGCTTGCCCTTCGATCCGGGTCACCGCATTTTCAATAAAGCCCTGGGCGGCGGTTCTCTGCTCGACATTGGCATCTACCCCGCTCTACTGTCGCTGCTGTTGTTCGGAAAACCGGAACCGGAGGAGGTCCAGGCCGTGGCCACCTTTACCGTTACGGAGGTCGACGAAAGCTGCGCATTTACTTTTCGCTACCCCGGCAACCGCCTCGCCCTGGGGCACAGCACGGTAGCGGCCACCACGCCGGTGGAGGCCTGGCTGTTCGGGACGGAAGGTACCATTCACCTGCATCCGCGCTGGCACCATACCGACCGGCTCACCATATCGCGCTATGAAGGCAAAGGAGAGGTAAAACGCGACCTGCACATCCCTTACGAAGGCTGGGGCTACTCGTTTGAAGCGGCCCATGTGATGGAATGCCTGGAAAAGGAGCGGCTCGAAAGCGACCTGCTGCCCCTCGATTTCACGCTGGACCTGGTAGAGACGCTGGATACCATCCGGGAAAAAATAGTTTTGGAATATTGATGTTCTATCCGGCGTGGTATGCCGCGCGCCCGGAATTGTTACCAATTAGCAGGGGTTTCGATTTTTAGCGGCCCCTGTCATCGATATAGCTAATTTTACGAACCTTTGAGCCTTGCGTTTTTATCCATTTAACCGGTTTCATACCACAAACACACTGCTTTTCGATGAGAAAAATCCTCCTCCTCGCCGCCCTCCTGGTGGCGGTTACGGCTGTAACGGCCCAAAGCGCCAAGAAAAACCCGCCCAAACCGGCCGAAACCCCCTCCGCCCATACCCGCAAACTAACTTTCCCGCATCCCGCGGTGCCGCCGGCTGAAAACCCCTTCGGTTTACCTTCCGTAAAACGGCAGCCGCTGCCGGCACTGGTCCCGCAAACCAGCCCGGCAGCCGCCAACCTGAGCGTCATGCGCGACAAAAACGGCCTGCCCATCCTGTTCGAGGGAAAAACCGCGGCTTCGACGCCGGGCGCCGGGATAGAAGCGGGGGCCCTGGCCTATCTGGCCAGCCTGCAACTGCCCGGCATAACCGATCCGGGCGCCGAATTCAGGGTAACCAAAGTGGAAACCGACGAAGCGGACAACCGGCACCTGCGCCTCGAACAGGTCTGGCAGGGAGTACCCGTTTTTGGCGGTGAGGTGATGGTTCATACCCACCAGGGCGTGTTCGACATGCTCAATGGTCGCTACTACCCCACCCCCCAACTGGCATCCGCGGTTCCGGCGCTCGACGCCGAGCGGGCCGTCGGCCAGGTGAAAAAAGCGATCGGGATGGAAAACATCAAAACCGACTGGACCGCAGCGCAACTCAAACTGATCGGGCACCAGCCCTTCGAAGCGGAACTGGTCGTTTATCACCATCAGCGCCAACTGAACAACGAACGCCTGACCTGGCTGGTGGAAGCGCATCCCAACCTGCTGCGCCGCCTGATCTACTTCGTCGATGCCAACACCGGCGAAGTGGTCCACCACTTCGACTATACCTGCCAGATCGACGGCGGGCGGCACGAACATGGCGGGCCGGCCCCGGATTTCGACCGGCCGCCGGTCGTGGCCAACGGTACCGACCTGCTGGGCCAGAACCGCAGTTTCGGCGCCTGGCAGCAGGGCAGCACGTACTATCTGGAAGACGCCAGCAAACAGATGTTCAACAGCACTTCGTCGAATATGCCCGGCGACCCCATCGGGGTCATTGTCACCCTGAACGCCGGCAATACCTCGCCGGAAAACAACAACTTCGACTATTCGCTGGTCACCTCCGGCGCGGCAACATTCAACAACGCGAACGCCGTGAGTTCGCACTGGAACGCCATCAAAAGTTACGAGTACTTCGAAACCACCCACAGCCGCAAGTCCATCGATGGCGTGGGCGGCAACATCATTTCGTTTTTCAACGTCAGCGAAAGCAACGGCTCTTCCATGGAGAACGCCTACTGGAACGGCGCGGCCATGTGGTACGGAAGCGGCGGTTCCACCTTCAAAGCATTGGCCCGGGGGCTCGACGTAGGCGGCCACGAAATGACCCATGGCGTGGTGGAAAAAACCGCCAACCTGGTCTATCAGGACGAAAGCGGCGCGCTCAACGAATCCTTCGCCGACGTGTTCGGCGCCATGATCGACCGCGATGACTGGCTGATCGGCGAAGACGTCATGCAGGCCGGTACCAACGCGGCCCTGCGCAGCCTGCAGGATCCGCACAATGGCGTTTCTTCGAACAGCCCCTGGTGGCAACCCAAACACGTGA
>WBZQ01002237.1_pt1 | contig 12574 bp, 12 predicted proteins | sample 5204251 | NCBI WGS metagenome assembly WBZQ01 (sample SAMN12412402, study PRJNA552823) | activated sludge metagenome | isolation source: activated sludge from nitrification reactor of wastewater treatment plant... | place: USA: Virginia | collected 2017-09 | reverse complement strand
TCGTCCGCGCACGCATTGAGAAGGAGCTCACGGTCATTCGTGAGAAGCGCTTTGCCGATTATTTCCTAGTCGTCGATGAGATCGTTCGCCAAGCGCCTCGCACATGCGGACGTGGCTCGGCAGCCGCCTCCATCGTCTCCTACTGCCTTGGCATCACCCACGTCGATCCGATTCGGCATCACCTGCTGTTCGAGCGATTCCTAAACCGCGGGTCGCACGTTCAATTCGTGTCGGGGGCACCAATTTTTCAACAAGTTAGCGAAACCTGCTCTGGCCGAATCGCCGCTTGTGCTAAATTTGTGCTAAACGCCCTTCCCGCATCGAAAATCGCCACCCCATCCCGCAAACTTTCCGGATAATGATGCGCATACCGCTGCGTCATCATCGGCGATTTGTGCCCCAGAATTCGTTGAACCTTGTACAAGTCCACACCCGCCTGCACCATGCGTGTCGCACAGGTATGGCGCAGATCATGGAACCGGAAATCCGACACCTGTCCGTGCTTGAGCGCTAAACGGAAACTCCGTCGTAGGTTGGGAGCATCCAAGGGTGTCCCTGCCGCGCTCGTAAAAACTAACTCCGAATCCACGCGACGGCCGCGAGCTTGAAGGGCTTGCGCGAGCGTATGACTGAGCGGAATCGTCCGCCGCTCCCCGTTCTTCGACTTAAACACCGTGGCGGTTCGTCGGGTGAGGTCCACACCAGCCCATGTGAGATTGAGAATTTCCCCACATCGCATCCCGGTATGGATCGCGAACAGGATCACGTCCTGTAACCACGGAGCTGCCGCCGCAAGGAGTCGCCCTTCCTCCTCACACGTCAGCCATCGATCACGCGTATTGTTCTCTCGTTCCATGGACACCCGGCACACCGGATTGTCCTTGGTCCATTCCCATTCGCGACAAGCCAAATTGAAGGCCTTCTTCATGAGAGCCAACTCGCGGTTGATCGTGGCGGGTGTCACCCCATCCGCATATCGCTTGTTCTTAAATGCCACGATGGTTTTTGGTGTCACCTGTTCCAATTTGGGATTCCCAAAATGCGCAGTAAGATTCGTGACCATATTCACATGTCGACGATAGTGTGACCGTCGGCTAGCATGCTCACGCAAATAACGATCCATCAACTCTCGGAATGTCCTGGCTTCCTCCTTCGGCTTGTCAAAGTACTTTCCTTCCACGATCTGCACTCTGACTTTGCCGAGGATGGCTTCAGCCAACTTTTTGTCCGAGGTTTCTGTTGATCGTCGCACTTGCCGCCCTTGAAAGGTAAATGACATCCACCAAGTATTGTTCCGTTTAACGAGCCCCATGCTGCTCCTCCTTCGTGCGTGGGCTCGGTGTGATGGTTTCCCCGTGGCGAGAAGTATAGGCGGCATGTTTGGCTGCCGCAATCAGGTGGTCTACGTCCTCAGCGTTCCGCCGGGGAGACCCAGGAGGCTTTTCGGGGGAGGCACGGGAGAAGCCGTCTAGCCAGGCCTGAACCGCCTCACGTTCAAAGCGGACGAGGCCATGAATCCGACGGCAAGGAATCTTATTTTTGGAAACCCAGAGATAGAGTGTGGATTGTTTGATATTGAGCCAAGCCGAGAGCTCTTTGACGGTAAGCATGATGCAGATCACCGGGGGAGTCTGACGACACCCCCAGTCCCCCTAACATGGGCTGCCCGCGTGGCCGCCGGCAGACCGGTGAAACCGATTGGGTGGTTGCTTGAGCAAATTGCGGTGTCGGTCGTTCCACCGAGCAATGCCCCTGCCAATTTCGTTCAGTAGCCATTCTTCCCCTCCAGGGGTGGCACAAATGACCGCCAGCATCGGCGTCAGGGTGTCACTCACCCATCGTTTCACGTTTTGCAGGGTCTGCACCTGCTGCTCCTGGGCCAATCGCCCCTTCTGAAATCCCTCCGTCAGGAGGGCGTACCACTCCAAGACTGGAGCCCGGTAGCGTGCTTCCTCTTCGGTCTCTTTGGTGATGTCTCGGAAATCCACATACGATCGCAGTAAGCCGACCACCAACTCCTTCCAATCGGCTTCATCCAATGAGGCTAAGGCTCTTGCGCATTGCTCCGCGCGATCCTTTTTGAGCTCTAATTCCCACCGAGTCCCATACTCCTGCCAGTTCTCCTGCCCCTTGCTCTGGAGTTCCAGCCGTTTGTCGTAAATGCGCAATAAGGTCTGACTCTGGGGACTGCCAAAGTACATCGTCTCGCCGGTCGTCGCTCCGGTCCCATGCGTCAGGTTGGAGACGATATGCCGGACTTGAGCCGCCCTCGTGACGCACTGGCCTGCAGCAACCGCTTCTCGAATCGTCGAGACTGGCACTGAACCCGCTCGGTCATCGAGCGCACAGTCAATTCGGGTGACGTGTCCTTGTTGGGCATGCACCCACTTGAGCAGGGTTCCGATTTGATCCAGTGTCAGAGCGGACGCGAGGCCGCCCGAGAGATCCACATGGATTTCATTCGGGCGACGAGGCGCATTGGTGCCCAGTTTGCCAACGCCGCGCAGGCCGTCTGCCCTCATCCAGGACAGGGGATAGCCTCGGAAGCCGCCCTTGGCCTTACTCCAGTCTCCACCAAGCACCTTCATAGTCTCTTGGGGATTGCTGGCCAAGACCGTAAACGCCAGCCAATCAATGGTGAGGGTGAAGCTCGAATCCATGGACTCTATCGAACTCCTGTACGGAGCGCTGTGGGTAGCGCCCCCGTGTTACCAAGACGGGGGCCATTCCGCTCCGCCCCGCAGCCTATCGGCATGCGGCGCGGACCGGCTTCGCCTGTTACTGGTGAGACGGCTAGCACTGTTTTTAGCGTCCTTCCTGGGTGGGTCGAACAAGCTTCTGTCGGACCACGCCAAAGGCTTTTTCTCCGACCTCTCGCGCCACAATCTTAATGGCCTCAGTCTTCCCATCCATCACCATGCTCATCAGGACGGCGCCGCGCACATACTTGGACAGCGTCGTCCCTTCCTCTTGGGCACACTTCTCGATCAGCTTGCGTTCCTGTTCTGTGACTTTGAATTGAAGCGTTTCCGTTTTGGTGTCGCCTGATTTCATGGCCTCTCCATAGTGTGTAATGCACAATATAATATATTATTGAGCCAGTCAACCGTCGCCCCGTCGCGCAGTCACGGGCTGAAGAGGTCGTTAAATGGTTCAGTCTGACGTATCGGTTGGAGTGGCCGAACTCATCGATTGAATCCTGGCAAAGGCTTCAAGAACTCACTGCTCAATCTCTCAACGTTGCATTGACGGGCAAATGGTTGAGGTTAGAACGGATGTGCTACCCGCTACACACCGGGCTCACACGTGAAACCTTTATAGGAATCATGATGCCGGACGGAGGATTGCCTATCTCGAAACGATTATGATTTGCTCCTCTTTTTCTTGCCCTTGCCCTTCCTTAAAGTAGCGACTTCTTTTTCAAGTTCACCAATGCGACGATCAGAAGCCTCCAACCTTTTCGAATAACTTTGCTTTGTATACTGCAATTGCTCTGCCAGGTCTTCCTCTACTTCCTTGCCCAATTTCTCCAGCTCATCCTGAAAATCTTTGATCCCCATTTCCTCTTTGGGTGTCTTCTTTCTCATTTTCTGCTTGAGGCGTTCGAGCAACCCAAAAAATTTCCCATCGGATATGGCTACTTGTACAGACGCCGCTTCCTCTTTTGAGACGACTCTAGCCCCAAATACAGATTTTCTAACCAGGCTAACTGAATCCGGAAGACTATATGATGTGGAATTACCACGGATAATCGCATTGAGAATATCTTTTCGATTCCTTGGTTGAGAAAGGAGGCGAGAATCGAGAAAGCTCGCCCACGCAGAAACGGGGAATGTTGGAGGTTTGCCCCAACTAGTGGGATCACGAAGAAACACTCTTTCCAATATGGTTTCGAAAGAAAGAAACCAAACGTTGTCGGAGCCGCCTTGAGATATGCGTTCTTTCCGCCGATGATACAAATACAAGAACTGCTTTGCCTCATTTTGATTTAGGATGTCCGGACGCGTTCCATGAATTTCTCCGGAAGGTTCTCCTCCTCCCCTCCTTCCCCACTCCTCGGCGATGGCAGTTACCATTCCGCTATATGTGCTGCGATCAATATGAACCTCTGAGCTTGGTATGACTTGGATGCCGAATTCTGTCAAAACGGCCAAAATCTTTTTCGTGTTATACGCGATCAGATATTCCCTGAGGGTGGAATTGCTACGTTGTGGTGAGCGTAAAAACCCCTGAATGAAGCAATTCCCTCGATCTCCATTCAGTGCTAGATAAACCGACAAATCCTTTCGGCCTTGACCGAAGGATCGAACTATCGTGTCCGTGACAGCCCTATGAGCAAAAACTTCGTTAAGAATATCCTCGATGACGGCCAGTGAACATCCAGCCTGCTTCGAATCTCTTAATAGACTCGCCATCCAAACATGGTCTTTGTGTTCTTTTATGATAAGAGGGAGAAGAACATTTGAATCGAGATAAAGATCATAACTGGATACATATTCTTTGAGAAAACTGGTCGCTGTCGGATCAAGCTTGACGGAATTCAACAAGAAAGCAGAACTCAATAGACGGTAAATGTAGCCAATTTCTGAATCATCCGGTTGTTCAAAAACGACTCCAAGTAGCTCTTCTGCAATTCTTCGTTCCTCTGCATCATCGAAATACACTGAAACCAATTCCCGTATATGAGAAAGACCTAGTTCTCGACCGATTCCACCATCTATCCATTCGGCCATACGTTTCCCAAAGCCGAGACAAAGATGCTGAAAAACCAAATCTAAATTGCTGAGGAAAGGGTCAGAAATTTGGCCAGCTTTTGCTAAACGACGACGGATCGAAGCATTGAAAGATGCCTTATCATCCTCCCATTCTGCGCGCGATCGTTTCTGGATTTGGTCAACTCGTGTAGATATAACCCTATACTGCTGCACTCCCTCCTCGAACGAAATCAGCTTAAGATCCCGCAATTGGTGCAATGCCCTGGCAGCAAATGTTTCGGCCCAAATAGGGCCGATATTCAAAACCTTTTGCACAAATTGACAGACCCATTGTAGGTCAATAGTCGCTTTCTCGGAGAGGCTCGGCACAAGGATACTAACAATGGTCTTCGATGGGAGATCATCGGATTCAAGCCCGTGAAGATACTCACTCAGTGCCGTCAATGCACTCTTAGTCTCATCACTAACCTTACTAACCTCTAGGACGGATTTTGTAATTGTAGGGGATGGTTTCCTTCTTTCAGCGTCGAGTATCTGAATCCATTGAGGGAGGTGAGACCAGTTATCGAAAGGCTGAATTGCTGCAACATTTGCGGGAAGAGGCGGAAGACGATCGCCTTTAAGGCCTATAAACCATGATTGCTTCGAGAACTGGCAATGTTCAGTCAAAAATTCGAGAATTTCGAGTATGTAAGGGTCTCCAAAGCTATACCCAAGAAACATGACTGAGCATTGTTGAAGTATGGCGTGCATTGCCAGGCGGATAGAGTCTAATCTGCTACTCTTCAGTACTACATAATCTGACTTAGACAAGACCAAGAACGGTCCACCCTGAACCACCCTCATATCGTCGGGTGGTAGAGCATTGTCTATATCTCCGTGAAGCTTCAGCAAGAATTGAGAGTCTTGGCTATTCACTGCTGAATGAACGAGCTTAAGTTCGGGCAAAGAATTACTTAATTTCCATGATTGATCGGATACTACTCTATTCAGCAGTCGGTCGTAATTCGTAGTAACAAATCCTTTCAGAGGCAAACTCGCAAGAGCCAAGTGAACTTGGCTTTCATTTCTCGGCTTCAGAATTTCCCTTAGCACCGTGGCCAACTCACTTCTTCTGGTGACCGTAGCTATGTTGTCTAGACCAATTTGAAACGTCTCCCGATTAGAAACCAATTGCCCGATTGTGTCCTTTAATATTTCTGGAATTTGGCCTTTAGCTTTCAATCGCTCATATAGCTCAGTTGCTAGACCTAGCCAGTCTGGGAGGCCTGCGTCTCTAGAGATACCAGCCCCTGCAAAGACCACACACGATTTGTCTTTGATGGCTTGAACTATTTCCAGAATTTCAGACATCTATAACCTCTTATCGGAAGGCTCATTCACTGGATGGCACTGGAGGCTGTTCCTCTCCCTGATGACGTTCCAGCGGAGTTTAGTGAATTGTGGACAATCCTGCAATGTTGGGTGTGACGTTTTGCCGCAACCATGCTGCGAAAGCGGAAGAGGGCGGCGACCGCTACAAATTATATTGCAAACCAAGGAAGTGGAGAGAGCCATTCGGAGATATGGCGTGACTGTTCGCTCCGGTGATAGCATCGAATCACAAGGAGGATATCCGATAACAGCCTGGACTTCCGAAACAAGTTTGACAGACTTCTAGCTCGCGAAGCCTGATGTGTCTCAATCAAGGGGGCACCCCAAGAACGTGTGCTGAATTTGTGCTTAAAATTTTCAGAAACCGACTTATTGGTTCGAATTAGTAGAAACCATGGAATGCCATTAACCGCTCAATTCAAAAGAAAAAACGGGGAAACCTTCGCAAAATCAAGCCGGTCTAAAAACTACTTAGTATCGACTCTCAATGCTCAGTACTATGTAAACGCCTTTATAAACCTGCTGTGCTGATACTCTTTGGAGGATGAAAACAGCCCACCGCAATCTCCCCGTCTCATACAGCCCAGACACTCATCAAGATACTCTGTCTTCCAATCACTGATAGATTTCCTGTAGTTCCTGATTACGTCATTATTAATAGTGCAAAATTGATGGTTATAAACAGAAACGTCCATCCCATAACTGTTCAGAAGTGCCACCGCTTCACTCAGAGTGTCCTTATATTCGTATGGATCAATCCAAAGAATGTCTAGGTTTGGCCTCGTAAAGCCCGTAATCTCTAATCCCATCAGGGCTACATGATCCACGAATAACAAATTGCGAGCGATGAACTCACAAGTCTTCACAAGCCGCTCGATAGTTTGCTTATGAATGACGACCCGAATCTCTACTTTCTGCCTTGCTTCTTTCAGGTTGATTATCCCCTTAATTGTCTCGTCGAAGGCCCCTTTACTTTGGACTACATATTCATGCCGCACAGGATCATCTGAGTAGATCGGTATGCCGACCACCATATTAGGGTGATTAACAGAAGCATATTTCTTGGCAAACTCGCTATGCCTGAAAGCTCGGCCATTCGACAGAATATCGATTCCCGTGTAAGGAAGAGAACGGCGCGTATGATGAAGCAATTCAATGAACTTATCTCCATAGAGAGTCGGCTCTCCTCCTGAAAATCCTATGCGCTCAGTGTCCATAGGGATCAAGCTAATTAAATCAAACGCTTCCTTCAGCAGCCAAGAGTCGTCGACATTCTTAGGGGGCTGAGAACACATCAAACAGTAGTGGTCGCATTGCTCTGTCAGCAGAATTGTGTTGTTGTGAGAGTTTTTCCTAAAAAGACAGCTGAACCGTCCGGTAGCAGGATCTAACCTAATTATGTCCCCATCATCGAGATAGTCGTGATCGCTTGAAATCGTAAAAACGTCACTACCAACGTCTGATTCGTGGTGCTGCGATTGCTTGGTCAATATCGCTTTATAGCCTGTTCCATCCTCTGATGACTGCCTTAACAGTACCCTTCGATTCCTGAGAACTTTCGGCACATCGGTGGACTTCGCCACCGTTGCCAAATAGGAATCGCTCCTGACGGAGTTAAGGATTGGCAACCTTCCATAAAGTTTCAACATTAACTCGTCGCCCACTTTGTGAAGACTTGTCTGGCAAACCTATCAGTTTCCATTTCTTGAACTAGGAAGCAGAATATCTCCATATTGCGTGAACAGAACTCAGATTCAGGTTTTCGCCCGACATAGTCACGAGCAACCTTATAGTGAAAGACAGGATCTGCTCCGCAGTATGGTTCGAACGCACAGTCGTTACACATCGGTGCGCTATACGCGAATGAGGAAACAAGTGGTTCTATTAAATTGGGCGAAGAAAATATTTCCTCATAGGTATTCTCTAATACTTTGCCTAGGCTGAACTTGGTATCACCCATCTCTGCAAGCATTCGGCTTTCATCGGAAGCATAGACTATCCCATCATAGTTGTAAGCCACTGCCCCGATTCCGATGCCTGAAGGACTGGTTAAATCCACATAGCCTGGATCTTCGCTGGTTAGCATTTTCTTCAGAATAGTGGCGGCGAAGTATTCCTTGAATTCGACACCTCGTCGATTCAACTGGATGATGTACCGAAGCCCTTGTTTATAGAATTCTAGCCACCTCTCTACATTATAGGCCCGATAAGCTTTGGTCTTGATCGCGAATCCATATGGAGAAAGTGGACGAAGAAAAATCCCCTTGAAGTCCTGAGCAAGATACTCATCAATGATAGCCTCAACGCAGTCCAAGCTAGCTTCAGTTGTCGTCATGAGCGCTGAGACCTGATCCCTGCCCAGCATTTCACGGACAAGCGTGATGCCCTCAATCGTTTTCTCGTAACTATTACCTCCAGGTCTCGGGCGGTTTGCATTGTGAAGTAATTGCGGTCCGTCCAGAGAAGTCGATATATGAATTGAGTGTTCTCTACAAAATAGGAGAATGTCACGGCTTATTAAGGCAAGATTAGTAGTAATGACAAAGTCTAAGTTCTTGCCGCTGTGTTGATTTCGTCTTTTGGCTTCAAGGACGATATATCTGATGAGATCGAAATTTAGAAGAGGCTCTCCACCTTGGAACTCGATCTTTATGTTTTTCGACGGAGAACGAAAGGTTAAATCGAGAGCACCATTAGCAATTTCAGGGGACATATCGTAGCGGAGCTTGTCCTCTGATTGCCTCGAGACTTGGCAATATGGGCAACTATGCTCACACCTGAGCGTAACAACAAATAGGTGTAGCCCGGTGAAATCACCAAGGCGCGAATACCTTGTTCTGAGCTTTATCGCGAGGAGCTCAGGCGATATAGAAGAGGTGTTATCTATAAGGAAATGGCGAGCACGTAACTCAATATAGTTGGGATCGTCAGTGGGAAGTTTGTGGTGTAGAAAGTCTAAAAGGGTAGACCTTTTGAGCTTGAGATATTCTCCAGCTAGGTTGGTTACAACATAATGATCCTGATCTAATCGGGTAAAACGTAATGGAAGAAGAGAATATGCAGACAGCTGAGGTTTATAGAACTCAATCTCTTTGAACTTGCTCATTGCCAACAATTCCAGCCTTGGAAAACGCGAGCGCGAAAATTAAGTTCCGTATTTGCTCTGTCTCGGCTTTTACTTGCTCACGGAGATCTTGGTCTAACGCTTCTTTCTTGAAGTCTTCCGTTAGTCTCAAGGCAAACTCTTCAGTTGCTGGGGCAGTAAACGTCAATGCGCATAGGATCTCGTTGTCCTTAAGACTGAAATCTACCGCGAATGAGTTGATGTATTTGTAGGAGGCTTTTTTTACAGCAGATAGGCTGATGATGCGGTCGTCGAAGCGCACCAATATTTGGCGTGGGACATTCTCTGCAAGTGGCATTTGATTAAATTGCGCGCCTGACAATGTGCCCTGCAATAAAGCGGTCTACCGCCCGGACCGATGAGAGCGATGTGAGACGTGCGAGCCATGCGATCTATGTGATCCATGGCCGACAAAGACAACTCCAGATGACGACTTGTGCAGAATCAGATCATGGGCTTGTTCTTCGGCCTGATACATCAAGCGTTTAAGAACGGGCCCTATTGATGTATCGCTAACCTTAACGCTGCTTCCGTTTACTGGCGTGTTTTGTTGTGCCTGTGCTGAAGCTTCGACAGCGTCTGAGACCTGTAGCAACAAAGCTGCTACCGCTGCACCAACAGGGACTAGAATTTTTTCGTAGCGCATGGCCTCAATCTGTCTTGGCGAGGTTAGCTTTAAAAGCCAGATCGGTGGGACGCGTGGGATGCATGGGAACTATGCGAGCTGTGCGACCGATGTTGAGCGTAAATCGCCCCAGAGGATGACTTATGCAAAGTCAAGGTATGTCCTTGTTCTCCCATTTGGTACTGCAGCTCTTTCAGTGGAGAAACTTTCACATCTTTTCCGGCTTTGCTCCCGTCTTGGAGCACAGACAAATCGTTCTGTACATCTGAAGGAACCTTGGCAGCCTCAGAATCAGTCGAGATTAAAGCGGCGAGAGCCGTTCCGATGGGGAGGATCAGCTTTTTGTAGTTCATGAATGCTCCCAATTATGAGGTTTAGCTGAGAGGAATTCTAAGACGAAACGTATCGTCAAATATGGAAAACGTTGAAGTGTCGGTCGGAGGGACTGTTTCAGGAAGAGTGCACATAATCCTACTTCCCTCTTAGCTCAAAACGCAGGTTGTGACTATATTCCAAGGGCATCCTAAAGTCAAAATCTAGGGGAAAGTATCAGTAGAATGGCTCAATCTATTCCGCTTATTAAGACCTTCCCGACTAGATGCTTGCTTTATCCGTAGACTGAAAAGAATGGATGCTAATGTGTCCTAATGGGCAATAAGATGCTGCTAATGCACTTTTGGCATTTGACTACCTAAAACCTCTGATAAGACCCCAGCGATGATATGCCCCACGAGTTTTCCGCCTTCATTGTTCATGTGAATAGAATCGGACAAAAATAACCATTCTCGGTTGGCTGGCAACAGTCTATCGAGATCTATTATTTTGACTTGGTGCGTCAAAGCCACTGCTCTCAACTCATCGTTAAATCGAGCCTGCCCTTTGCTTGGTCTGCCTAGAGGCTGCGTCATAACTATCGGAACTTTGCTCAGTGCCTTGCTCAATCCTATGAACGCTTCTAAATAAGTCCTATACATTATTGCGTGTTCCTCCAACTTGGGGTCGTCTAGATCCAAGCTGTCCTCCGAGACCTCCTGGCTAATCTCTTCCCCGGAAAACGGATGGAATCTTGCGAAATGCATCCTGGCGACAAACAGTAAATTGCTGTGGTACGACGCGAAATCTTTCAAAGCGTTGCCTAGAGCATGGCTGGCCTCTTTGAGTTTGTCCCAGCTAGTATCTCCTGACATTCCCAACTTGGACTGATAACGGCCCTGTAATGCTAAGAGAAGACGATCATTGATATTATGCATGAGCACAACGTGTGTGGCACTTGTATATCTGGCATTGTTGAGAAGCAGGTTAATACTATCGACTGTTGTGTGACTTCTAACACCGCCGTTCCAGACTTCGACTTGTATTGAGTACTTGTCATTTAATACGGCCTCGACAACGGCAGGAAATCTGAAAGGTTCATCAATCTCATTAGATTCAGTCGTTGATCCACCAAGGAAGAGGACTTTGTTTACTGCCTCTCCTTTAGATCTCCTTCCGCTTATTACGTTTCCATTTACGTCCGTTCTAAAAATTCTTGCTGCTTCAGGTGGAGGATTCGCTCCAGTACTCTCTTGATAGATTGAGTAGGCGTGGTTTGTATTGGGAACTAAGTTCAGGGTACGAATCGGCAGCCTTGCAACCTCGCTCCTAAATTGCAGAGCAGAGACTCGAAGCATTGATATGGTATTGAAATAACCAAAGATAAAATCCATACCAGCTATTGCTGTAACAGTCCCAAGGACGAGAATAAGCCAGTGCGCCATTGTTCGGCATTTGGTTCTAGCGTAACGTGGGACTTCGTTAATAGGTTCAGTCATGGCTGGTCAGCCTTCGGGTTTGCATTAATTGCTGAGACACATTCTTGATGAACATCGGTTCCAAAAAATCCGCCAAGGCATATGCACTAAAACCGTCGTCATCTCTCACGAAGCATTTTGAGGAAATTAGCTCATACAAGGGACCTATTCTAGATGTCCCGTCTGGCTCAGGACGAAACTCATTATTCTTTCAGGCTCGTGGCTGCCATGTAGTGTGCGTAGACAATAATCTTACAGCCTTGCAATCTTCCTTAGAATTAAGTCAAAAGAATGCCGCCTTATCAGAATTTCAAGGCAATAAGAACGAGGCTAAGGGAAGAATCTCGCCTGTTTGGATTGACCTACGCAAAGGGCAATGGCCGTTTCGATCCAACGCTTTCGCAGCAATAATCAATGTTCATTTTGTAATGCCTGAGCTTTTTAAATACTTCCAGTACTCTTTGATGCCTGGCGGTTATCTTTTTTGTGAGACATTTGGCGGGCAAGGTGAGAATTATCTTCAATTGCCGAAGCCTGGTGAGTGGAAAGTTATCCTGGAAAGCTGGCTAGAGATCAAAAGGTATGAAGAGAAGATTGTCGGTCCAATTTCCGATCCTGCGGTCACGGTTAAAGTTTTTGGCAGGAAATCAGGATAGGCTATGGGCACTCAAGCTAAAGTAACTCAACTTTAAAGGCTGTGCTAAATTTGTGCTAAAAATTTTCAAAACCGACATATACACCTAGAATCAATCGAATCAATGAAACGTACGCAAGCACCTGTTTTCGCAGTAAAAATGGGGAAACCATTTGATACACCGAGCGTTTCAAAAATTGTCCTGGCCTGATTCCTAAACCCCGGCCGACATGACCCGCCGGACATCGACATCGACTTTCCCTGGGACGAACGCCCAAAAATTCTCGAATGGGTGTTTGCCCGCTATGGCGC
>WBZQ01002235.1_pt1 | contig 12583 bp, 12 predicted proteins | sample 5204251 | NCBI WGS metagenome assembly WBZQ01 (sample SAMN12412402, study PRJNA552823) | activated sludge metagenome | isolation source: activated sludge from nitrification reactor of wastewater treatment plant... | place: USA: Virginia | collected 2017-09 | reverse complement strand
GCCTTCATCGGCCCCTCGGGTTGCGGCAAATCCACCTTGCTGCGCACCTTCAACCGCATGTTTGAGCTTTATCCCGAGCAGCGTGCCGAAGGTGAAATCAGCATGGACGGCAGCAACATTCTGACCACGCGCGAGGACATCTCACTGCTGCGCGCACGCATCGGCATGGTGTTTCAAAAGCCCACGCCCTTTCCCATGTCCATCTACGACAACATTGCCTTTGGCGTGCGTCTCTTTGAAAAACTGAGCAAGCCCGCCATGGACGAGCGGGTGGAGTGGGCGCTGCGCAAAGCCGCGCTGTGGAATGAAGTCAAAGACAAGTTGCAACAAAGCGGCTCGGGGCTCTCGGGCGGACAGCAGCAGCGCCTGTGCATTGCGCGCGGCATTGCCATCAAGCCCGAAGTCATCTTGTTTGACGAACCTTGCTCGGCGCTCGATCCCATCTCCACCGCCAAGATTGAAGAGCTGATTGAAGAGCTCAAGCAGGACTACACCGTGGCCATCGTCACCCACAACATGCAGCAGGCGGCGCGCGTGTCGGACTACACCGCCTACATGTATCTGGGCGATCTGGTCGAATTTGGCGAGACCGAGAAAATTTTCATCAAACCCAAAAAGCGCGAGACCGAGGACTACATCACCGGCCGCTTTGGCTAACCCAGAAGGACGTTGAAAATGAGTGGCGATCATTCTTCCAAGCAGTACGACCAGGAACTCGAATCCATGCGTTCGCGCATCCTGCACATGGGCGGGTTGGTCGAGTCGCAACTGAAAACCGCCATCGACGCTTTCGAGCGTGCCGATGTGCCGCTGGCTGAAACCGTCATTGCCGCCGACAAGCGCGTCAATGAATTGGAGTTGGACCTTGATCACGCCGTGAACAACGTCATTGCGCGGCGCCAACCCACCGCCGGTGACTTGCGCATGATCATGGGCGTGGCCAAAGCCATCACCGACCTTGAACGCATTGGTGACGAAGCTACAAAAATCGCCCGCGCTGCGCGGTGGCTGCACGAAAAAGATGGCCCCACGCGCTTGAGCCGCATCCCAGACATTCGCGCCTCGGGCGACATCGTGGCCTCCATGCTGCATCGCTCGCTCGACGCCTTTGCGCGGGTCGATGCCCCTGCGGCCGCCGCCATCATTGCCGACGATCAAGGTGTGGACGAACGCTTTCGCGCCATCTTGCGTCAGCTCATCACCTTCATGATGGAAAACCCGCGCACCATCTCCGCCGCGCTCGACACCGTGTGGGTGGCCAAAGCCATCGAACGCATTGGTGATCACGCCAAGAACATTGCCGAGCACGTGATCTACGTGGCTCGCGGCGCCAATGTGCGGCACAGCTCGCCCGAAGAAGTGGCACGCGCCGTGGCGGGCGGATAGTTTCTGCCATGACCGCTTCGATCCTCATCGTTGAAGACGAGCCGGCCATACAGGAACTGGTCTCCTACACCTGCACCAGCAACGGCTACCAGGTGCGCGCGGCCTCATCAGTGAGCGCGGCTTGGGAGGCCATCCGGGCGCAATTGCCCGATTTGATTTTGTTGGACTGGATGCTGCCCGACCGCAGCGGCATTGAGTTGCTGCGCGAACTGCGCGCACAAGAGCGCACACGTCAGGTGCCCATCATCATGCTTACCGCCAAGGGCAGCGAAGCGGATCGGGTCAGCGGCCTGGATGCCGGCGCCGATGACTACATCGTCAAACCCTTCTCGCCGCGAGAGCTGGCTTCGCGCCTGCGCGCCGTGTTCCGTCGACGCTCACCGCAGCACGGTGGCGAACCGCTCGAATACGGCCCCCTCAGCATCGACCCTGCGCGCCATGAAGTGCGCGTCAACAATCAAGCCATCACGCTGGGGTTGGCGGAATTCAAGTTGCTGAAGTTTTTGGTGAGCCACCCTGAGCGTGTGTACTCGCGCGCACAACTGCTCGATAAAGTGTGGGGCGATCACGTCTACATCGAAGAGCGCACCGTGGATGTGCACGTGCTGCGTCTACGCAAAGCGCTCATGGCGCAAGACGCCCAGCACCTCGTGCAAACCGTGCGCGGGCTGGGTTATCGCCTGTCTACACAGGCCACCCCATGAACACCCCCGAACCCGAGCGCCCTGGACTGACGCTGGCCACCGCGCGCATGGTGCTGCCCGCGCTGCTGCGCATGGCAGTGTTGGCGGCGGTGGCCTTGATGTTGGGCACGTTCTTTGGCGCGCCGGCAGGTCTGTGGTTTGCCGTGTTGTCTTTCGGCTTCTTGTTGTTCTTGCATCTCTTTTACCTGGCCCTGCTGGGCCGTTGGGTGGAACGGCCGCGGCTTGAGAGCATTCCCGATGGTTACGGCGCTTGGGCCGAAGTGTTTGCGCGCCTGTACCGTGATCGCCGCGCCAGTGAACGCAATGAACGTCAATTGCAAGAAAACGAAGAGCGCTTTCGCCGCACCATCAGCGCGTTGCCCGAAGGCATTGTGTTGGTCGATGCAGCGCTGCACATAGAGTGGTGCAACCCCGTGGCCGAAAACCATCTGGGCATCAGCCTGCGTGGCGATCAGGGCCTGCGCTTGACCAACCTGGTGCGCGACCCGGCATTTGTGGCCTACCTGACCTCCGGCCGCTTCGATGCGCCGCTCACCTTCAGCCCCTTGGCTGCACCGGGGTTGTTGTTGGCCGTCATGGTGGTGGCGGTGGAGGCCACGCGCTCCATCGTGGTCACGCGCGATGTCACACAAAGCGAGCGCCTGGATGCCATGCGACGCGACTTTGTCGCCAACGTCTCGCATGAACTGCGCACGCCGCTCACGGTGGTCAATGGTTTTCTGGAAACGCTCTTGGATGCCGGTGCCGTGGCCGATGCCACGCACCTGCGCCATCTGCATCTGATGCACGAACAAGCCCTGCGCATGCAGCGCCTGGTCGAAGACCTACTCACCCTCTCGCGCCTCGAATCAAGCGAAAACCCCGTGGCAGAAGAACCCTTCGATGCGCAGCCACTGATGCAAGACCTGGCCGCCGAGGCGCGTGCCTTGTCCAAGGGGCGCCACACGCTAGAGTTCAGCGCGCCCCCCCTGACTTTGATCGGCAGCCGCGATGAGCTGCGCAGCGCGCTGGGCAATCTGGTGTCCAACGCCATCCGCTACACGCCCGAGAGCGGTCGCATCGTGGTGCGTTGGGTGGTGGACGAACAAGGCGTGCGCTTTGAAGTGCAAGACAGCGGCATCGGCATCGCCCCTGAGCACATTCCCCGCCTAACCGAGCGCTTCTATCGCATCGACAAAAGTCGCTCACGCGAAACCGGCGGCACCGGCCTGGGCCTGGCTATCGTCAAACACGTCTTATTGCGTCATGGTGGGCACCTGGAGGTGCGCTCAGAGATAGGCCAAGGCAGCACGTTTGTGGCATGGCTGCCGGCGACGCGGGTGTGGGAATGATCCTAAATCCGGCAGTTGAACGTGCGGCAGAGTGGGTGCGCCTAGCCAGACAGCCCGGCGTGCCTGCTATGCCGGGCGTAGTGCTCTCACCTTTTGGGTGAATGCGCTTTGGGCTGCAATGCGTTGATTCCACGCGCAGATTCCAAATGCACAAGCGGTCAATTGCCAGATTTAGGATGATTGCCGCGCGCAATGCAAAACCGGGGTTACGCAGGCGGATCTCATGGGCTCGGCGCCGGGGCGGCGTCAATCAACGCTTGAGCGCTCCTGAGCCCCTGATGAAATATCCGAGATAGGCGTAATTTTTTGGGTGCCATGGCCATCAATTCCCACAGCTGCGATGCGTGCAGGTATCATGCGCCACCTCGGTTCGGGGCGTAGCGCAGTCTGGTAGCGCACCTGCCTTGGGCGCAGGGGGTCGGAGGTTCGAATCCTCTCGCCCCGACCAAAATAGTTTGAAGAGTCTTAAAAAGTCTTATAGAAATTCGCACGCACTGTCGTGCATGCCCGACAGGGCCAGCATCCATGGACCGCTCGGGTTTGAATGCATCTGCCCGTAGCTCAGATGGATAGAGCACCGGCCTTCTAAGCCGGTGGTCACTGGTTCGAATCCAGTCGGGCAGGCCAGATTCTTAGTGGTGGCTGTAGCTCAGTTGGTAGAGTCCCGGATTGTGATTCCGGTTGTCGCGGGTTCGAGTCCCGTCAGCCACCCCATTTCTCCCTCTGATTTTTCCCCTCCGACGCGCCATGAGTAAAGCCTTCGTGCGCGAATCTGATGGCACCGATGATGACGAAGACCCCGAAGGTAGTTCACCGCTGCCTGCGGGTACGCGCAACTACATCACGCCTGCCGGTTACCGGCGCCTAAAAGATGAGTTGGTGCAGCTGCTTAATGTTGAGCGGCCACAAGTGGTGCAAACCGTCTCTTGGGCTGCGTCCAACGGTGATCGCTCAGAAAACGGCGACTACATCTACGGCAAGAAACGCTTGCGTGAAATTGATCGACGTTTGCGATTCTTGACCAAACGACTCGATTTAGCTGAGGTGGTAGACGCCGCTGCACGTTCCGAGGCCGTCGACCAAGTGTTTTTTGGAGCCACCGTGCGCTACGCCGATAGTCAGGGTGCTGAACATGAAATCCAAATCGTGGGTGTCGATGAAGTGGACCCTGCACGCGGCAAAGTGAGTTGGATTGCGCCAATCGCACGGGCTCTGTTCAAGGCCAAGGAAGGCGATCAGGTCGTACTCAAGACGCCTACCGGGCTCGAAACGCTGGATGTTTTACAAATCAGCTATCGATAACCCAGCACTGCGACAAATAACCAGATAGGGAGTTGGGGTGGTCGCTGCGCCTAACTCGGCTGCAGCCCAACTCGGCGTTAGACGGCAAAAGAGGCCGTTGAGTTTTTCCCGCCCAGATTGATGATTTGTCCATAGCTTTCTAGGCCATGGTCTAGGGCCACACGCGGCGTTTGGCTGTAGTGATAGGCCCCTGCATCCTCGCGCTGAGTGAGTTTGAGGGCCGCGCTGTAAGAGGACAGGGCATCGGTGCGCAAATCGCTGTCCCCGGCCGTGGTAACAGGCAACTTGGGATCATGATCTGCCACCCCCACCCGCGCGTTGATCCATCCATTGACGGGCGCTTCAAAACTGGCGCCATAACCATAAAACTGCGCTTCTCGGAGCGGTTCGTTGCTGTAGTAAGAATCTGGCCGTTGACTCACAGAGCCGAGCGCATACGGATTACCTGGCTCTTGGTCTGGGTTGACCGCGAAAGCATTCGCTGAAAAATTTGACGGCGCAAGAGGCGCCCTGGAAATCCCTTCCCCTCCCATGGGTGCGCCCGGCGCATTTTTTGAACCACGGCCCACTGGCAAAGGCGAAGCCATCAGATCTGCAAATAGCTGTGGGTCATCACCTTCATGTTTTTGACGGGGAGCAGTGGAAATTCGCATGAACCTTCCTCGTATGGTGCACTTTTCAGTGGATGTAGGTACTACTAACTAAACGCCGGTGCCGCTTTCTTTAATGAGGGCGGCACATTTATGGTTGCATAGGTGAGTCCGTTGTAAAAAAATTTGCCATTATTTTGCGCAAATCGTGCGGTATTTAGGTTCCGCGCGTAGATGTTAAATGATTCGTGTGTTTTAGTTAATTGATTGAGTTCGGCCTGCGCAATCTGCCGGTTGGCAGCTATTTTTTCCCTTTTCTTGCGCTTTTCTGCTGTTTTGCGCTCCCTTTTTTTGTTATCGGCAACCCGGGTCTCCGCACGATATTCTTCTTCTTTGCGGATGTTTTCTCTTCGTGTATTGCTAGCCTGGGCATTTAATGGTGATGTAGGCGAAGTAATTGCAGCTAGGGTCCCTGCCTGATTTATGCCCATCTGATTTATGATTAACGTAGTTGTGATGGCAGATTCAACAAAAAGTCTTGTGGTATTGGGGGCGATTGAATTTTGCGCGTGGTGTAAATCGCCCGTTACTAAATCGGGTCGAACCAGAGGTGCCGTACTGGCGTGATGAATTGGTAAGTGAGTGCCAGCAGTGGGGCGGGTTGGAATGTTGAAATCTGGGAGATTGAGAAGGCCGCCCGTTGAGATGAAGCTATCGACGCTGCGAATGCCGATAGTTGATCCCGTCAGGTTCTGGCGAGGCAAAACAGAAAAGGTAGGTACTTCTCCAAAAAGATGCTGATTTAGGTCAAGGCGTGGGAACACCACGCTATTGCTGTTGGCAATGGAGCTGTGAACTGAAATATTGTGGATGCGTGGAGCTGTTGGATCGATGAGTTGTCTTGGCTCCAGTACGGTAGTGGTGAGGTGTGTATATGGATCTGGGTTTGGCTTTGGCTTAGGGGCCGTGAGTGACGGCGACAGTGAATTTAATATAGGCGTTGTGATAGTTACAGGAGGAAGATTCAACCGGGCAACGTCAGGCGTGCCAGGAGACCGGGGGGTGGCGTTCGTTGCTGTAGAGAGAGTGCCAAAGTGAGGGGCTAGTGGTGCTTTTGGTTTGGGGGTAGTAAGAGATGCAAAGTTTGAAGGTAGGCCAGTCAGCCGCGAAGAAAGCGTGGCGAAATTTATTGTTGCAAGAGGTTTATTGAGCGTTCCAACTGTGAGGCTCTTATTGATGTTGGAATTGACCCCTGGAATATTTACGTGGGGGTTTGGGGTCAACGTTCTTGTTGATTGATTAGAAACATCAACGTGATTGATAAATTTTAAAACCATGTCTTTCCCCGCGCGTTCTGTGTCTTTGTTTAGCTGTAGCCAGTTTGTAATTCACTTACTCCATAAGGTCAGCCGCGTTTTTCTCTGCAAGCGGACCCCAACGCCGCAGATAGTGCCCCAGTGCCGTGGGCGAGGACAAGAGCCATAGAAATTTTTTTCATGGTGCCATAGCCCTTCCGGGACTCGCCCCTTTGAGGGAGTCGCATTTGGCGCAAGGCACTTCGGTATTCTTCGCGCCCCCGAAAGTCCGAGGTGTCTATGCAATACGTCTACACAATGCGCCGCGTTGGTAAGGTGGTGCCGCCTAAGCGCGAGATTCTCAAAAATATTTCGCTGTCATTTTTCCCTGGCGCGAAGATTGGTGTGCTGGGGCTCAATGGTTCGGGCAAGTCCAGTTTGCTGCGCATCATGGCGGGGGAGGACAAGAATTTCGACGGCGAGGCGGTACCGATGCCGAACCTGAAAATTGGTTTTTTGCCACAAGAGCCGCAGCTAGACCCTGAGAAAACTGTGCGCCAAGAAGTTGAGGCGGGTTTAGGGGAGGTCAATGAGGCCAAGGCTAAGTTGGAGGCGATTTATGCGGCCTACGCCGAACCGGACGCTGATTTCGACAAGCTGGCGGCCGAGCAAGCCAAATACGAAGCCATCATTGCGGCTTCGGGGTCGGACAGTGACCATCAGCTGGAAATTGCTGCGGATGCCCTGCGCCTGCCGCCGTGGGACGCAAAGATTGCGGTGCTTTCTGGTGGGGAGAAGCGTCGTGTGGCGCTGTGCAAGCTGTTGCTGTCGCGTCCCGACATGCTGTTGCTCGATGAACCCACCAACCATCTGGATGCCGAAAGCGTGGACTGGTTAGAGCAGTTTCTGACGCGCTTTCCTGGCACGGTGGTGGCCGTCACCCACGACCGTTACTTTTTGGATAACGCGGCTGAGTGGATTTTGGAGTTGGATCGCGGCCAGGGCATTCCCTGGAAGGGCAATTATTCAAGTTGGCTGGAACAAAAAGAGCAGCGTTTAGAGCAAGAGACCAAGGCTGAAGACGCGCGCATGAAAGCCATGAAACATGAGTTGGAATGGGTGCGGCAAAACGCCAAGGGCCGACAGGCCAAGAGCAAGGCGCGCTTGCAACGTTTTGAAGAACTCTCCAGTTACGAATATCAAAAACGCAATGAGACGCAGGAGATATTCATTCCTGTGGCCGAGCGCTTGGGCGGCAAGGTCATCGAATTCAACGGGGTGAGCAAAGGCTTTGGTGATCGCGTACTCATCGACAATCTGAGTTTCATTATTCCGCCCGGCGCCATCGTGGGCGTGATTGGCCCCAACGGGGCGGGTAAGTCCACTCTCTTCAAGATGATTGCGGGCAAAGAAAAGCCCGATGCGGGCAGCATCGATATCGGGCCTACGGTGCAACTGGCATTGGTGGATCAATCGCGTGAGGCCTTGCCCAACGACAAGACAGCCTGGGAGGCCATTTCCGGCGGCGCAGACATTCTGACTGTGGGCAAGTTTGAAATGCCTTCGCGCGCTTATCTGGGTCGCTTTAACTTCAAGGGTGGCGATCAGCAAAAAATCGTGGGTCAGCTCTCGGGTGGTGAGCGCGGGCGTTTGCATTTGGCGCACACCTTGCTCAAGGGCGGCAACGTATTGCTGCTGGACGAGCCTTCCAACGACCTGGATGTGGAAACCTTGCGTGCACTAGAAGAGGCGTTGATCGAATTTGCAGGCACCGCCATCATCATTTCGCACGACCGCTGGTTTTTAGACCGTATTTGCACTCACATTCTGGCGTGTGAGGGTGATTCGCACTGGGAATTTTTTCCCGGCAACTATCACGAATATGAAGCGGACAAAAAGCGCCGATTGGGTGAAGAGGGCGCTGCGCCTAGGCGGGTGCGCTTCAAATCATTGGCGGGCTGATTCAGATCCCAGGTTGAGCCTGGCCTATAGGTTCATCAGCGTTGGCGCGCGGGCCGGGTGCCTTCCCAGACATCTGAGCGTGCTTGTAGCTTGTACTGTGAACCGTATGTCGTGTGACTGAGTGTGGCGGGTCGCTGGGGCCTCAGTTCTTGGTGCAAGCGCGCCAACATCATTAGTTCAGCCATGGCATCTGGATGCAGCGGTGTGTGAGCGCTATCGGCCATCCAGATACGTTCAAAATAGGCATTCATTTCTGGATGCCCCCATAGCAATGTCACCGCCTGCGCCATGCCGGGGTACTTGGCTTCAAGTACAGAAAGATCAGTTTTTTGCGGTGCTGGGTAAGCGTTGGTCTTGATGGCATTGGCCGGAAGTGTGGCGGGGCGTGAACCTGACTGGGAGTTGATCCACGGGGTAACTGCCTGCCCTTCACCGACGTCTTTGCGAAAATTTGAAAACGGGTCAAACGAACGTGTGCGTGGCTTCATTGATCTCTCCATCCCCTTGGCCATCCATCCGGATGTGCTCATTAATCTAAAAGACGCGTTGATTTTGTATGAAAACCCTGAATCGGAAAATAGGTTCTTTCGGCATTTTTCAGAAAACCGACGGGTGGTTGTCTAAATTGGTTGTGTGGGCAGACTTTGCTGCGCGGCAGCGATAATGGTTTTTATGTCATCTGCGCTCGTCGATTTGCAGTACAGCGCTGCCCTGAACGCGCTCAACACGTTTGGTGTGGTGTGTCGTGCGCATGTGTTGGCCACGGTGTCCTCAATCGAACACCTGGCAAGTTTGAGTGAAAACGATGCCTTGAAGGGTTTACCGCGGATGGTGCTCGGTGGAGGCAGCAATGTGCTGTTTACGGGCGACTACCCCGGCTTGGTGCTGCGCATGGCGCTGCGTGGGGTGCGTGAGGTGGGCCAAACCGATGAGGCCTGGCTTATTGAGGTGGCTGCGGGTGAGTCCTGGCATGGCGTGGTAGAGCAACTTGTCGCGCATGACCGACCTGGGCTCGAAAACCTAGCACTCATTCCAGGGCTGGCGGGTGCTGCTCCCATACAGAACATCGGTGCCTATGGTCTGGAACTGGCTGAACGCCTGCACAGCGTGACTGTGTGGGATTGGGCCCAACGGCGCCAAGTGCAGATGGATTTGGTGGAGTGTGCCCTGGGTTACCGCGACAGCATTTTCAAAAAAGATACGCCAGGGGCACGCGTGGTCACGGCCATCACACTTGCGTTACCTAAGCGTTGGCAACCTGTGGTTGGTTACATCGAGCTGGCTCAAGAGCTTGAGCGTGGTGGCCAACCTCTGGCAGCGCGCAGCGTGTTCGACGCGGTATGCGCCATCCGTCGCCGAAAATTGCCTGACCCGACGCAGATCGGCAATGCCGGTAGTTTTTTTAAGAACCCCATCGTGTCCCAGGCGCAGTGCCGCGCACTCAAAGAGCGGTTTGCCTCGATGGTGAGTTACCCCCTGCCTGGAGGGCGCGCCAAACTGGCTGCGGGCTGGCTCATTGAAGCCTGTGGACTAAAGGGTGCTACGCGTGGCCGCGCCGGTGTTTACGAAAAACAAGCGCTGGTGCTGGTCAATCGGGGTGGTGCTAGTGGCGGCGAAATTTTGGCTCTGGCACGCGAGGTACAAGACAAAGTGCGCGAGAAATTTGGCATCACACTGGAGCCCGAGCCTCTTATTGTCTAACCCGGATATTTCGTCCGGGACGTGGGAGCGAGGCGGTTGCGGGTGAAAGTCCACGTGTGACGTTGTGGCTGCGCACCGCGACTGCGTGCTTCGGGGTGTTGGTTGCGCTGCGCTGGGGAGCGATCAAAAGTTACGGCGAACGCAAATCCACTATCCGGGCGTATGGCGGCTTAATGACATTCGAGCTGATTTTGTAGCGGCGATCACCCAGCGGCTCAATCTTGAAGCCATCCACGTAAGGGGCGCCGTCCAAGGTCTTCTGAGCCATATCTGCAATCAGCGTCTTGCCGGCTTTTTCACTGGCATTGCTGATCTCCACCTCGCGACCGTACTGGTCGTATCCCTGATAGCCATCAGCGACGGCCGAGGCATCAGCGTTCACGTTGATGCGTTTGCCGATCACCTTGCAAACAAAGGGTTGATCCATGGCGATCAAGTTGACTGCGTCGACCTTGGTGATGCGCACGTGCCCTGAGTCGACCCGAATGCCTGTCATGACAGCCCCCAGCAACTCCAACCCCAGGGCCTGCCTTTTTTCGTCCTGCAAGACGGCGTACAGGGCTGAGATGACTTGCGAAGCATTGCAGATATTCGTCGCGGCCAGATGGGTGGCGGCGGCCAAATCGTTCCAGTACTGCGCCTGCTTCAGGTCCTTGGTGGTGCCCAGCCCCTGGGCGTACATGCGGCCCAAGGCCTCCTGCGCGCGCACATCGTGATCCTTGTCGGCGGCCCATCGGTAATGACTCAGGGCGCGCGCATCATCTTTGGCCTGTTTCTCGTAATACTCGCCCAGGTACAGATTGACCTTGGTGTTGCCCAGGTTCTGCGCAAGATCGAGCCAGTACTTCCACGATGTGGCGGTCCAGGCAAAGTAACCCGCTGACCGAGCTCTGAGCAGCGCCACATCGCCCGTGATTGGCGGCAATTTATCTGTGCTGACGCCCGCGTCGCTGGTGAGCGTGAGGTCATGACAGTCGCCATTGCTCTGAGTGCGCAGTCCACGATTCAGGTCTGCTTCGATATTCCGGCCCACCCGGTGCCTTGCCCATTGCGCGCCACATCAAATTGCACCTGCACAAGTGCGGCCTGCGCGGCAGCCTTGGCGGCAGCGGTTTTGGCTGACTGTGACGCGATGCGCTGTGCCTGCTGAGCGCGTAGCGCCTCCATCTGCTCGGCCATCACCTTGTCACGGGCCTGGTACTCCTGGATGACGCTATCTTTCTTCTCGGTGTATTGCTTGGTAAGCAGCTCCTGGCGTTTGCGAGCCAGCGCTGCATATTCAAGGCTCTCTTGCCGCAGCAGCCGTGCTTCCTGGGCGCTTTCTTCGGGTGTGGGTGTTGTGGTGGGCTTGGCAATCGACTTTGCAGCCAGGAATCCGCGGCTTAGCGAGAAGTAACTGTCCAGGTCGACCATGAACGCACGAGCATCGGAGGGTTCAGATAAATCAACAGCTCGGAATACACCGCGCAGATGCAACGCGTTTCTCTCTGTGGTGGGGAGCACGTCGGTGTAGGTCACTTCCACACCCACCCGGCCCTTGCACGTGCTGCCTTTCCAGGTGCCCAGCAGCAAGGCCGTGGCGTATTCGACAGAAACGTCCTCGCCCACGTTAAGGGTCCGCTGCAAGGCCATCTTTTTCTGCGCTTGCTCCCGGTAGGTTGCAAGTTCTTGCGGACTCATGTCCTTGATCGACTTGGGTGAGTGGGTGGGCAGATTGGACGCGAGCGCGGTTCTGCGCGCCTCCTGGGCTTGCAACTGCGCCGAAGCCTGCTGATAAGCCGCAGAAAAGCCACAGGCATTGATGAGCAAGCACGTTGCGCTTGCCGTGATCCAGCGGGCCATCGAATTAAACATCAGGGTGCTCCGAGGGGCGCGCCGGGTTACTGACCGCGCAGAATCAAAAAACTCAACGCTGCCTCCAACTCGCGGGCGTTGGTCTGCAGGCGCTCACGGTTCAGGCTGTACCCGCGCGTCAGGTGCTCATGCAATACCCGGGTTGCCCATTGGCGAAAGCGTGTGCCTTGTTGTGATTTGACGCGATAGCCGACGGAGATGATGACGTCGAGGTTGTAATGCTCAACCTTGTACGTTTTGCCGTCCGAGGCAGCATGTGCAAATTTTGCACATGCTGCCTCGGATACAAGTTCCCCTTCCGCAAACACATTGCGCAGATGCTTGGTGATCACCGAGCGTTCGCACCCGAAAAGCAGAGCCATTTGCGCCTGGCGCACCTCGATGGCGCCATCTTCGGTCTGATAAATGCTGATTTCAGTCATCGCGTTCCTTTAATGCACGCACCACTCCATCTATCG
>WBZQ01002234.1_pt1 | contig 12585 bp, 9 predicted proteins | sample 5204251 | NCBI WGS metagenome assembly WBZQ01 (sample SAMN12412402, study PRJNA552823) | activated sludge metagenome | isolation source: activated sludge from nitrification reactor of wastewater treatment plant... | place: USA: Virginia | collected 2017-09 | reverse complement strand
ACGAGGCGGCCAGGCGCGCGCGCAGGGCCTCGGCCTGCGCGACGCCCAGCGGCGTCAGGCCGCTGTCGCAGCGCGGCCCGGCCACGAGCCGTTCGACGTTGACGACGGCCTCGGCGTGGCGAATCAACCAGACGTGGGTCGCGCTCACGAGGTCGACTCCGCGCCGGCGCCGGCCAGCACGATCGCGGCGAACGGCAGCAGCAGCGCGTGTGGCTGCGCGCCCGGCCACAGCCACGTCGCGGCCAGCAGCGCCAGGCCCGCCGGCGCCCAACCGAAGGCCGCCGACCGGCGCCGCACGAGCAGCAGCACGGCACAGGCGGCGAAGGCCCACGGCGCCAGCCGCGTCCAGGACGAGACCCAGTCGCTCTGCTCCAGGCCGCGGTACGCGAGCACGCTGGTCAGACCCACGGCGCCGTCCGCGGCGCGCACGATCGGGCGTTCGGGTTCCGCCAGCGGGGTGCCGGGCGGCGTCAACCACACCGCGCCCCAGCACGCGACACAAGCCGCCGTGCAGGTCAGCGCGGCAAGCCGGCGGCGTTCGCGGCGCACGAGCAGCGGCCAGGCCGGCCAGGTGCTTGGAAAGAGCGTGACCGCGAGCCCGGCCCAGGCCCCCGGCGCTGGCCACGTCGCGACGGCCACGATCAACGCCAGCGCCAACGGTTCGCCCGCGCCGAAGATCGCGCCCAGCGCGGCGAGCGGACTGAGCAGCAGGACCGCGAGCACGCACACACGCGCGGCCGGAGGCGCGCGCCGCGCGCCGAGCCAGGCCGCCAGGCCGAGCGCCGGCAGAGTGAGCCAGCGCGGGTCGAGGCCGCCCAGAGCGCGGCCCAGAGCCGAGCGCGGCGCGGGCTGTGGGCTGGGTTCGAACTGCTTCTCCCCCAGCTTGCGAAAACTTCGACTCCACGCTTCGACGACGGGCGCGGGCGCGACCGGCGCGCCGTCGATGCGCTCCAGGCCGCGTGCGCCGCGCGTGTCGGCCACGAAGCGATCCTGGGCGCGGATCACGCGCGCGGCTTCCCCGCCGCGCACCACGAGCCAGGCCGGCGCGGCCACGAGGAGCAGGGCGCAGGCACCGACGAACGAGGCCCGCGCGCGCCAGGGAGCCGACGTGGCCGGGGCTGCTTCGGGGGCGTCGCGCTCGTCGGCCGCCGAGCCGGCTCGCGCCCAGGCCACGGCGAGGTACGCGATGCCCAGCCCCACCGCCAACGCCGCCAGGCCCAGACTCAGCGGATCGCGCCAGCGCGGGCCGTCGCCTGGAGCAAGCCAGGCGGGCAACCCCGCGACGCCGGCGGACGACGCCTGCCAGGTCGTGCGCATCGACTCGTGTCCCGAGAACTCGAGGCCCAGCAGCATGAGCACGAGCGGCACCACGGCCAGGTCGGCCGACAGGCGCCGGTCGCGCAGCACGGCCAGGGGCACGCAGATCACCGCCAGCGTCAGGTAGTTCGGGTTCACGATGCGCGACAGGTAGAGCGAAGCCAGGAGCGCCAGGCTGCCGTTGATCAACACCGCGGCCACGCCGGGCCGACGCAACTGCCGGTGCACGAGCAGCACTCCGAAGGGCGCCAGCAGGGCGTAGAAGCGATCGAAGGGGAACGGGTCGCCCAGGCTCCGCACCCAACCCAGGTAGATCACGAAGTTGGCGAAGCCGAAACCGGGCGTGCCGCCCAGCGGGTACTGATCCTCGCCGGGCAGGCCGACCTGGTAGCGGAAGATGTCGTTCACGAAGGCGCCCACGTCACGCAGCGCCAGGGGCGCCACGACAGCCAGCGCCACGCCGACGGTGATGCCGGCCGGCGCCAGCAGCCGGCGTAGCCCGGCCCACGAGAGCAACTCCCGCCACGAGCGCAGGCCGGCCAGCCAGAGCAGCGCGAAAGGCGCGAAGGGCCACATCAACTGCTTGACCGCGCAGGCCAGACCGAGCAACGCGGCGGCCGCACGCGTGCGTCGCCGTTCGCCCAGCAGCAGTGCGCCCAGCAGCGGCAGCGCGCAGAACACGTCGTTGACGCCGAAGATCTGCGGCCAGTAGACGAGTGGGTGGACGAGCACCAGCGCAGCCGCGCACAGGCGTCGCTGCTCGTCGGGCAGCAGGCGCGCGGCCAGCCAGGCCGCCAGCAGGAAGCCCGGCAGCGTGACCAGGCGCGCATCGAAGAAGCCGAACGCGGCGCGCAGCAGCAGGTAGGGCGGGATCATCAACAGGTGCACGCCGGGCAGGTACCAGTGGTGGCGCGTGATGGGGTTGCCGCCCAGCGGCGCCCAGAACTCCGAGGCCCGCGCCTGGCGACCCAGCACGCTCTTCGAGTAGTCGGCGCCGTAGGGGCTCTGACCCGCGAGCGTGCGCTCGAGCGCCAGCGGCAGTTGCACCACGCCGCCGTCGTGCCCGTAAGGCAGACGCATGGCGACGCCGAGCTCGACGAGGGCCAGGGTCGGCAGCGCCACCAACACGATGGCCGCGGTGGCCAACAGCGCCGCGCGCGCGCGGGCGGGCGCTCCGCGCCAGGCCAGCAGCAGGTACGCGCCGGCCAGGAGCACGGCCAGCGCGCCCAGCAGCAGGGCCACCGGATCGGCGTCCTGGGCCGCGGCGGGCAGGGGCCGCAGCAGGCCGAGCCAGAACGAGCGCCGTGCCACGCGCTCGTCGTGTGCCACCTGCCAGGCCAACTCGCGCGTCGGCGCGAACAACAGCAGCTCGCGCGCGATGAGCAACAGCGCGGCGGGCACGAGCACGCCGTCCAGGGGCAGGCTGCGCGCGCCGGGCTCGCGCGCGGGCCGCGCGAGCGTCACGTCATGCGCCCGCGCGCGAGGCGCGGCGCACAGGCCGACCCGTCGCTCAAGCGCGCTTGCGGGGCGGGTCGAAGAACGGCAGCTCGACCACCGTCACGCCCACCTCGCGCCGGCGGTGCTCGACCGTGAACTCCATCGTCAGGCGTGCGCCCGGCCGCGCCACTTCCGTCGTCAGCGTGGCCAGGGCGATCATCTTCTTGAGCGTCGGCGACCAGGTGCTGCTGGTGGCCTTGCCGACCTGCAGGCCCTCACGATAGACGGGCAGCGACGCGCGCGACGCCGTGGCCGGCAACTGCGGCGTCAGCCCGGCTTCGTCGTGCAGGCGCTCGACGTCGGCCCAGTCGACTTCGAGCCCCATGAGCTGGGTCGGCGCGCCCGCGGCGGCCACGCGACGCAGCGCGGGCCGGCCGACGAACGGACCCTTGTCGAGTTGCACCTGCCGGCCGAGACCGATCTCGTAGGGCGTCGACTTCTGCGACGCCACCACCGCCTTGCGCGCGCTGGTGTAGTCGACGTCGAGCAGGATCAGGCCGGCCTCGATGCGCGCCACGTCGAGCGCCAGGATGCCCGTGGGCGTCAGGCCGTAGGCGTCGCCGCGCGCGACGAGCGCATCCCACACGCGCAGCGCACCCTCGGCGGGCACCCACAGCTCATAGCCCAGGTCGCCGGTGTAGCCGGTGCGCGAGATCTCGATCGTCACGCCTGCCAGGCGCGCCGACATGACGCGGAAGTAGCGCAGCTTGCCCACGTCGCCCTCGACGCAGGCGCGCAACAGCTCGCGGCTCTGTGGCCCCTGCAGGGCCAGCGCCGCGACCGAGGCGCTGACGTCTTCGATCTCGACCTGCAGGCCGTGGGCGTTCATGTGGATCCAGCGCAGGCTGGGCTCGGCGGCCGTCCAGCGGTAGACGTCCTCGCCCAGGCGCGCGACCGTGCCGTCGTCGATCACGTGGCCGGCCGCGTCGCACCAGTGCGTGTAGCCCACCTGGCCCGGCTTCAGCTTGGCGACGTCGCGCGTCACCACACGGTCGATCAGGCGCGCGGCGTCACGGCCCGACACGCGGTACTTGAAGAGCGGCGAGACGTCGAGCAGCGCGCAGCCCTGGCGGATGGCGTTGTACTCGCGCTCGTGGTGCACGGCGTAGCTGCCGGCCGCCATGTAGCCCGACCAGTCGCGCCAGTGGCCAGGCTGGTTGAGCGCCGCGGTGCGGGCGTGGAAAGGCGTGCCGATGGGCATGATGTCTCCTGACTGGCCCGCATTATTCACCAGATCGGCGCGTCGTGGCGCGCACGCGCGCAGCGGCGGGCGCTCGTCGCCGAAGACCGGCGAGCGCGGCTTGCGTGCGGAGCGGCGGTCGCCCTCGGGTCAGGGCGCCGGCGTGGGCCGTGGCGTGGGAGTGGGCTCGTCGCCCAGCGGCGAGGCCGGCTGCCCCGCAGGCAGCGGCGCGCGCGCCAGCGCGTCGACGTCGCGCAGCAGGTCGGCGACGATGGCCTCGACCAGGCGCGCGCCCTTGGTTGACGTGGCCCGCGTCGCGTCGCCGTAGACGCCCGAGGGCGAGACGTGCGCATCGGCGCGCCGCGCGTCGCGCGTCAGCGGGCCAGGACGGCCGGGCAGGCCGTCGCGCACGGCGCGCGACATGTCGACGCGCTCCGGTGCGACGTGCAGCATCAGCGACGTCTCGATCTCGTCGGCGTGCGTGCCCTCGGTCTGCGTGGTCAGGGCCAGGCGCGTCTCGCGCCCGGCGGTCTCGAGGTCCGTGAACGCCAAGCGCAGTCCCTCGGCCGCCAGCAGCTCCGCCGCCGCACGCAGCGGGCGCAGCGTGGACAGACCGGTGTTGAGCACGTAGAAGCGCCGCGGGCCGTGCCGCGCCAGCGAACGCGCGATGGCCACCACGACGTCGCGCTGCGTCTCGAAGGGCAGCGAAACCGAACCTGGGTAGTCGAGAAAGGCGGGATAGAAGCCGTAGGTCAACGTCGGCAGCAGGACGATCGGGCGCGCCGCGAGCAGGCGCCCGGCCAGGTGCTCCGCCAGGCGCGCGTCGTTGTCGAGGCGCAGGTGCGGGCCGTGCTCCTTCGTCGCGGCGCCCAACGGCAGCACGACCACGCGTTCGGGCGTCAGCAGCCGCTCGGCCTCGGGCCAGGCCAGATCGGCCAGGACCACGCCGCGCTCGGCGCGCGCTGCGCTCGCGAGCGCGAGCCAGGCGGCGAGCAGCAGCCCGCCGCGCGTCATGCCTGGGGCTCGAGGCCGATGTGCGAACGCACGCGCCACAGGTCGGGAAAGGCGCGCTTGGGCAACGTCGTGCGCAGATAGCCGACGCCGTCGCTGCCGCCGGTGCCGCGCTTGGCGCCGATCATGCGCTCCACCATGACCACGTGACGCGCGCGCCACAGGCCGAGTTGCTCGTCGACGTCGAGCAGCACCTCGCACAGCGCCAGCAGGTCCGGGTGCGACTCGGGCTGCTCGTAGAGCGCGAGCAGCGCGCGCAGGCGCCACTCTTCCTCGCGCACGCGCCCATCGGCCCCCGGCGGTCCCGGATCGGGCTGGCGCGCGAAGCCGCGCCGCAGCAGCAGCGCGTCGACCACGTCGGGCAGGCTGGGCGCCTGGAGCCGCGCTTCCAGGCGCGCGAGCTCGGCGCTCTCGCCGCGCAGCGCGTGAAGCAGCGCGCGCTCCTTGAGCCCGAGCAGGAACTCGACCTCGCGGAACTGCACCGACTGGAAGCCCGAGGCCGGGTTCAGGTGATAGCGAAAGCCGATGAAGTCCTGCGGCCGCATGGTCTCGAGCACGCCCACCTGCTCGACCAGCACGCGTTGGATCTCGACCACGCGGCGCAACAGGCGCGTGGCCTCGGCCACGCGGTCGGCGTGCAGCGACGCTGCCGCGCTGTCGAGCTCGTGCAACATCAGCTTGAACCACAGCTCGTAGGCTTGGTGGATGATGATGAAGAGCGGTTCGTCGTGGTGCGCGGGATCGGACTGGCAGTGCTGCAACGAGAGCAGCTCCGGCACCTTGAGATAGCGGCCGTAGCTCAGCGGCGTCTGGGACATGCCGGGATGCTACCGCAAGGCCGGCTCGATCGTCGCGCCTCGGACGCGCGCGCCCGCTCAGCTCCCGTTTGACGGATGTCGGCCCGCTTCGATCGCAAGATTTGCGCCGAAGTGCTATCTTCAGCGCTATCCGTCGAAGTGCCAGAGCGATTGTGGCCTCGCGACTCATTCGCGTGATCACGTTGCTCGGGCGGCCCGGGAGTACGCGCGCCACCGCGCCCGTCCGGCGCGACGCGCTTCGCTCTCGGAGTCGACACCGACCGGCCATGAGGCCGAACAAGGGAGGGGACCTTGAGACCTGTACTGCACGTTTCGCGACGTACACTCGCCGGCGCGGCCGCGCTGGCCGCAGCAACGCTGTGCGCCACGCCCGCGCTGCGCGCGGATGACGACGGGGCGCTCACGTTCCGCGAGGCCGTCTTCGACGACGCCGCCGGCGTGGCCGGGTTGGGCGGCGCGCGTCAGGTGGCCGTCTCGCCCGACAGTCGCCACGTCTACGTCGGCAGCGAGGCCGACAACGCGGTGGCTGTCTTCCGTCATGACCACCCCGGCGGCGCGCTCGAGTTCGTGGAGGTGCAGGTCCAGGGCGTGGGTGGCGTCAGCGGTCTCACCGGAACCGACGCCGTGACGGTCAGCCCGGACGGCAAGCACGTCTATTCGGCCTCGTTCAGCGCCCGCGCGCTGGCTTACTTCGAGCGCGACGCGCAGAGCGGCGCGCTCACCTTCCGCGCCTCCTACGTTGACGGCAGCGCCGGTATCACGGGCCTGCGAGGTCCCACCTGGATCACCATCAGCCGCGACGGCAAGCACGTCTACGTCTCGGCCTTCTTCGGCGGTGGCGCGGTGCTGGTCTTCGCGCGCGACGCCGCGAGCGGCGCGCTCACGTACGTGCAGACGGTGCGCAACGGGGTCGGCGGCGTGACGGGCCTGAACGGCGCCTTCGGCAGCCAACTGAGCCGTGACGGCAAGCACCTGTACGTGTGTGGCCTGCTGACGCAGGGTCTGGCGGTCTTCGAGCGCGACCAGGACACCGGCACGCTGACCTTCGTCGAGGCCAAGCTGGCCGGCCCGACGGGCGTGCCCAACTTCGGCAGCCCGCGCACGGTCGACCTCGACCCCTCGGGCCAGCATGTCTACGTGGTGGCCTCCGGCAGCAGCGCCGTGGCCCACTTCGAGCGCGACAAGGACAGCGGCGCGCTGACCTTCGTCGACAACGTGCGCCAGGGCGTGGGCGGCGTGACGGGCTTGCTCGGAGCGGGCGCGGCCGTGCTCGGCCCGGGCGGCGATCGGCTGTACGTCGTCAGCTTCCTCGACAACGCGCTCGCGGTGTTCGAACGCGACCACCACGACGGCTCGTTGACGCAGGTCCAGGTGCTGCGCCAAGGCGTGGACGGCGTGAACGGCATGGTGGTGCCGCTCACCGTTGCCGTCAGCAACGGCGCGCGACGCGTGTACGTCAACGGCTTCGCGAGCAACTCGCTGGCCGTGTTCGAGAGCGGCAGCAACTCCGGCCAGCACTAGACGCCCCGTTCCTTCCGTCGCAGCGCACGCCCCGGAGGCCGAGTCCCTCGGCCCCGGGGCGTCCGTGTCTGCGTGACCCGGCGCCGGCGGCGACGAGCGCTCGAGCAGCGTATGCTCTGCGGCGTCGTCGAGTCACGCGGCGGGCCGGCGCGGTCGCCAGCCAGGCGACCGGAGGCCGGGCCTTGGCCGGGGAGGGATCATGCCGCAGCCGACCTTCGGCGAGCGCCTGCGCTACGCCTTCGACAACTCGCTCTCTCGCGGACCCATCGTGCTGCTGGCCTGGTTGGCCGTGGCATCCGGCGGCTTCATCGCCGCGATGGCGCTGCTGGTCTGGGTCACGGGCATCGCCCCGGAGGAAGAGGGCGGCGGGCGTCCGGGCGTGATCAAGCTGGCCTGGATGGCGCTGATGCGCACGCTCGACGCCGGGACCATGGGCGGCGACGCCGGATCGTGGGCCTTCCTGCTGGCCATGCTGGCGGTCACCTTCGGCGGCATCTTCGTCATCAGCACGCTGATCGGTTCGATCACGAGCGGCATCGAGGAGAAACTCGACGAGCTGCGCAAAGGCCGCTCGCGCGTGCTGGAGCGCGACCACGTCGTCGTCCTGGGGTGGTCATCCCACGTCTTCAGCGTGGTCTCCGAGCTGCTCGTGGCCAACCAAAGCCAGCCGCGCGCCTGCCTCGTGGTGCTGGGCGAGAAGAGCAAGGTCGAGATGGAAGACGAGCTGCGCGAGCGCCTGGGTGACACCGGACGCACGCGGCTCATCTGTCGCACGGGCGACCCGACCTCGCTGGACGACCTCGATCTGGTGAGCGTGCAGACGTCGCGCAGCATCGTCGTCCTGCCGCCCGAGGGCGAAGGGGCCGACGCGACGGTGATCAAGACGCTGCTGGCGATCACCAACAGTCCCCGCCGCCGGCCGGAGCCCTATCACCTGGTGGCCGCGGTGCAGGAGGCGCGCAGCTTGTCGGCCGCGCGCCTGGCCAGCCGGGGCGAGGCCACGCTGTTCGAGGTCGGCGACCTGCTGACGCGCATCACCGCGCAGACCTGTCGTCAATCGGGCCTGTCCGTCGTCTACCAGGAGCTGCTCGACTTCGACGGCGACGAGATCTACCTGCGCGCAGAGCCCACGCTGATCGGCCGCACCTACGGCGAGGCGCTGTTCGCCTACGAAAAGGCCGCCGTCATCGGCCTCGCGCCGCGCGGGCAGGCGGCGCTTCTGAACCCCGACATGGGGCGACGCCTCGAAGCGGGCGATCGCATCGTGGCGGTGGTGGAGGACGACAGCGTCTTCAAGGTAGCGGCGCGCGCGTCGCGTGTGGATGAGGCCCGCATCCGCACCGGCCAGGTCCGCGAGGCGCGTCCGGAGCGCACCCTGGTGCTGGGCGGCGGGCCGCGCGTGCCGCGCCTGCTGCGCGAGCTGGCGGCCTACGTCGCGCCGGGCTCCGAGGCGCTCGTCGTGACACCCTCGGAGAGCGAAGCCGCGCACCTGGCGCACACGAGCGAGCGCCTGAGCGTGCGCGCCCGCAGCGGTGACGCCACCGACCGCGAGCTGTTGGACGCCCTCGACCTGCCCGGCTTCGACCACATCATCGTGCTGTCGGACGAGCAGCGCGAGGCCCAACAGGCCGACGCGCGCACGCTGTTCACGCTGCTGCATCTGCGCGACGTGGCAGAGCGCGCCGAACGCGACTTCTCGATCGTCACGGAGATGCGCGACCCGCGCAATCGCGAGCTGGCCGCGGCCACGCGCGCCGACGACTTCATCGTCGGCGCCCGGCTGGTCAGCCTGATGCTCGCTCAGCTCACCGAGAACCACGAGCTGCTGCCGGTCTTCGACGACCTGTTCGACCCCGAGGGTTGCGAGATCTACCTGAAACCGGCCGAAGACTACGTCGAGCCGGGACAGCCAGTGACGTTCGACACCGTGCTGGAAGCCGGCCGTCGGCGCGGTCACACGGCCTTCGGCTACCGCCTGCAGGCTCACGCAAGCGATGCCGACAAGGCCTACGGCGTGGTCATCAACCCGCGCAAGTCGGAGCCCGTCACCTTCGGTCCCGGCGACCGCGTCATCGTGCTGGCCGAGGACTGACGGGCGCGCATCATCCGGGCGGGCTCCGCTTCGTGGAGCGACGGCGCCACGCAGCCGCCCGCCGGCGCGCGGGCTCGACACTGTCCCGAGGGAGCCTCAACCGGCGAGCGCCGAGTACCAGGCAGCCGCCAGCAACGCCGCGTTGCTGGCGACCATCGCGCGCGGCGCGAGCAGCAGATCGCGCGCATAGCGCAACTCGAGCGCGTTCATGACGGCGACGAGCCCCGTCTGCGCGAGCGCGCAGGCCGGCAGCGCGACGCCCGAGCACATCCAGACGCCGACGCCGACTTCCCCGGCGCCGATCGCGCGCGTGAGCACGGGCGCGGCTCGCGCGCCGAGCACCCGGGCGACGATGTGCTCATGGCGCGGCACCTGGCGCAGGAGCTTGTGGTACAGGCCGAAAGTCAGCCACACGAGCCCCACCCCGAAGCGCGCCAGGCCTGCCGGGCCCGCCGGCAGCGCCGGCAGCGCGAAGCCCAGGTGGCGTGCCAGAGCGGCGGCGTAGAGAGCCGTCAACGCCGTGAGACCCGCGAAGACGAGGCCGCGCCAGAGCGCCCCGCTCGGCGCCTGCCGCCAGAGCACGGGATCGAAGATCAGGATCTGCGCCACGAGACGAAGCGCCCAGAAGGCCGTGATCGCGATCAGCGTCAGGCGCGGCAGATCACCGGCGCCGAGCAGCAGCTCCGGTCGGGCCGCAGACAAGAGCCCGAGAGCCAGCAGCAGCGAGGCGACGAAGAACGTCTGCACGCCAAACACGCGGGCCGTGAGCGGCGACACGCGCGCCATCTCGCGGCTCCAGTCGAAGGCCCGCCAGAGAGGTGCGTGGGCCAGCGCAAGGACGATCTGGCCCAGGCCGGCGACGCGCAGGGCCAGGATCAAGACGTCGTCGCTCATGCCGGACGCTCGAAGGCCAGGGCGGCGACCCACGGCGTCACGCGTCGTTCCGCCGCCAAGCGCAGGCCCGCGTCGTCGGCCAGACCCAGCCATTCGCTTCGCGGCAGAAAGTGCCAGGCGCCGGGGCCGTAGGCGGCGACGTTGGCGAGGTCGCGCAGGTGCTCGACGAGCAGCAGGCGTCCGCCCGGCGCGAGGACGCGCGCGATCTCCCGGAAGCATGCCGCCCGCGCCGCTCGCGTCCGAATCTCATGCGCGCTGAAGACGACCGCGACGAGGTCACAGGTCTCGGCGTCGAGCGGCAAGGACGACGCCGAGACCGTGGTGGCCTGGTGGGCCCGCGGCGTCAACGCCCGCGCGCGCGTCACCGATGGGCTGCCAACCAGCGCACCGTCGTGGATATCGAATCGCGCGCGACAGGGCGCGACGATCACGGCCTGGAGGGCGACCTCCGCGTCGAGGCCGGCGTCGAGCGTGATCCAGCGCAGCCCGCCGCGCGACGCCGGCAGCAGCGGCGCCACCCAGGCGCCGCCGGAGAGCCCGGAATGGCCGTACACGAAGTGCGAGACACCGAGCGCGACGAGGGACCATGCCGCGGCGCCGAGGGCGATGCCCGCCAGCAGGATGCCGACAGGACCGAGGCCCGCTGTGCCCAGCGTACGCCACGCGGCCACGGCCACGACTGCCGCCGCCCATGTCAGCACGAAGGCCGGCCAGTTGTAGAGGAGGATCCTGCGCGCGCCTCCCCGGCTCGCGCTCACGCGATCGCCTCCAGCACCCCTGGCCGCCAGGAGTACGGCACGTTTTCGAGGTAGAACGCGTTGGCCAGGCGCGGCGTGGTTCCGGCGAACGCCGGGCCTGCGAGAAACGTGGAACGGTGCGCGAGGATGCGCACCGGGCGTGGATTCCAAGCCTGTCGTTCGCCCCGCACGACGAGCACCTTCAGGGGATCGACGTCGGCGTCGAACGTGTACGGCAGCGGCCCGGCGAAGCGGCGCGCGTCGGCCAGAGACTGAAAAGGCGACTCCACGGGCAGCGACGTCACGGGCGTCAGGTCGGCCTCGACGTGCCAGTCGGCTTCTGACCCGGGCGTCAGGACGTCCACCGTGATGCGCTCGGCGGCGCGTCGCACGTCCACCTGCGCCAGGCTGTAGCGATAGTGCGTGAAGAGGTTGCCCAGGGAGACCATGAGGCGCCGGTCGGTGTCGCTGCGCAGGATGCGCAGGCCGCGGAGCGACGGCCGACCCGGTCGCCGCAGGCGGGCGAAGATGCGGTAGCCGCTCAGAAAGAAGCGCCGGCCGAGCAGCGCCGGCCAGCCCTTCGGGCGCAGTCGTTCGGTCTGCACCATGGCGATTGCCAGGAAGCCGCAGGCCGACTCGCCGTCGCCCCAAGTGTCGAGCATGAGGCCACGCGGCAGCAGCGGGCGCAGGACGTGGGGCGGAAGGGCGTACGTCACGACCAGCGACCAGCGGAAGAACGCTTCGACGCCGAACGGGTGCCGACGCAAGCTCTCGGTCATCACTGGCGCGCGGGCATTCTACGCGCTTTCAGGCCCACGACGCTGCCCGCCTCTGCCACGTGCCGTCAAGCCCGATCGTGACGACGCCGCGCGAGCCTGCTAGACTGCCGAGCTTTGAGGGTGGGAGGCGAAGACTTGGCGAAGACGTCGATCGGCAAGGAAGGCAAGGGCGGCAGGCGCGGGCAGGCGCGACCGCAGATGGACTTGTTCGCGGAGACGCCCGCCGGGAGCGCGTCACCCGCGCAGCGCGCGGAAGCTCCCGCCGCACCGTCTGGGCCCCAGCCTGTGCCAGCGGCCAGCGCGCCCCTGCTCGCCCAGGCCGCGCCCGAGGCGGCTCGCAGCGAGGCGCCGCCCGCGCGACGCGCGACGGCCGAGTCGATGGCCGAGCGCCAGCGCGAGATCTCGGTTTCCGAGTTCTTCGTCAAGAACCGGCACCTGCTGGGCTTCGACAACCCGCAGAAGGCACTGCTGACGGCCGTGCGTGAGTGCGTCGACAACTCGCTCGACGCCTGCAGCGAGGCGGGCATCCTGCCGGCCCTCAAGGTCGAGATCGAACAACTGGCCGAGGACCGTTTTCGCATCGCGGTCGAGGACAACGGGCCGGGCATCGTGCGCCAGCAGATCCCCAAGGTCTTCGGCAAGCTGCTCTACGGGTCCAAGTTCCACACCCTGAAGCAACAGCGCGGGCAGCAGGGCATCGGCGTCTCGGCTGCGGGCATGTACGGCCAACTGACCACCG
>WBZQ01000545.1_pt1 | contig 12585 bp, 12 predicted proteins | sample 5204251 | NCBI WGS metagenome assembly WBZQ01 (sample SAMN12412402, study PRJNA552823) | activated sludge metagenome | isolation source: activated sludge from nitrification reactor of wastewater treatment plant... | place: USA: Virginia | collected 2017-09 | reverse complement strand
CGGGATACCGTTGCACCGGAGGCCTATCGTTGGTTTGCCCTGGCCGCCGCCTTTGCGTTGCTGCTGGGATACCTGTGGGTCGCCGCCCTGGAGCCGGCACTGATACCGGCTGCGCTGGCCCTGATGGCCGCCGGCACGGGCCTGGCCGCCTGTGCGCTGGGGCTGATCCTTCAACACCCGCTGCTCATTGCAGCCGGTGGGCTGGCCGGGGGTAGCGGGGTAGCGCTGGCCCGTTCGATGTGTCTGGCCAGGCAATATCCGTTTTCGGCCTTACTGGGTAAGCCGGTCGAAAAAAACGCCGCCGAAACCCAGGAAGCCGCCGGATCGTAAAAAATCACTGCGTTTTCCCTACCGAGTCGAACACGACCACTTTTTCCCACAGGTGCGAATAGTCTTCCACAAACTTCAGGTGGATCGGATCCTTCTGGTACTTCTCTTCGTCTTCCAGGTTGTCGAAGAAACACAACCAGGAAATGGCATAGGAGCGCTCGATCACGCTGCGGTTGGTGTCGGCCGGCGTACCGATGTGGGCCATGCGGATGGTAGATACCTTGGCCAGAGCGGTCAGGCCTTCGATCAGTTTGTTCTGGTCGGCCGCGCTTTCCGGGTTTTTCAGCCAGAAATACACGTGGTGGACGAATATTTCCTTTTTGCGTTCTCCGGTAGCGGCCATTAACGGCGTGGCGGAGGCGGCCACAGCCAGCGCACTGTGTTTTACAAAGCCACGTCTCGACATTTTTTTCATTTTAAAAATGGTTCAGATTTTTTTAAAAACAGGACCTGTTCTTTTCCGGCCCGCATCATTTCTACTTTCAGCGTATCGACGGAAAGGTACAGTACCCGGAGCACCCGTTCGCGGGGCGTTTTTTCCGTGGTGTCGGTCAGGAACAAATGCCGGCCCGATACCCGGTACGGGCCGGACTCCCGGTAAAAGCCGATCGAGCGGAACTGATACGTACCGTTTTCCTGAAAAACCAGGGCTACCGAATCCAGCGGCGCGGCGAGCGAGCGGCCGTCCTCGTAAAATGCTACGGGCACCCAGCGTCCGTTCAACTGGCTGATATCCAGCGCACAGGAACCCAACAGAAGCATAAAAGCCGGCAGAATGATCTTCATGAATATTAAAAAAGAGCGGTGAAATTAGAAAATCATCGGGGATGCGTTACTCAGTTGAGATTTTTTGAAATCTTTGCCGCCCCTACTCCGCTCTGCCCGCCCCACATCCATTTCTAACCTTCACCGTCTATGCTCAAACACCGGTCACTCGTTCTTTTCGCCTGGCTTTGCCTGCTTTCTGCCTGCGTAAAACCCAAAATTTACCGCGCCGAAGTCGCCACCCGCACCGCCGCTGAAGCCCGGGAAAAAGTACTCGTCCAGGAACTGCTCGACCGTAAAAAGGAAACCGCCGACCTGACCAAACAGGTGGGAGAACTCAACCGCACCATCGGCAACCAGGAGGCGGAAATGAAAGACCTCAAGGAGGAACTGAATGCGCGTACCCAGAAAATGGGCGAATCGTCGAGCAAACTCGCCCGCGAAATCAGCGACCTTCAGAAAGAACTGGCTTCCGCCAAAGACGATCTCGCCAAACGTAATACCAGGCTCCAGAGCATCCAGAAGGCGCAGACCGAACGCCGGAAACTGCTGGACGACCTGAAAACCGCGCTGACTGCCGCCTATACCGACCAGGCCGACGTAACTGTTGCCAGCGAAGGCGAAACGGTAGCCCTTTCCCTGCCCGACAAAACCCTTTTCGATAGCAAAGGACTGGAAATCAGCACCTCCGGTAAAGCGCTCCTGAAATCCCTGGCCGGTATCCTGACCGAACGCCCCGAACTGGACGTGGATGTCGTTTGTCACACCGACAACGTGTTGCCGAAGGACAAGTCGCTGGCCGACACCTGGGACTGGAGCCTGCGCCGCGCCACCAACCTGGTCCGCCTGCTCATCGCCGAATACAACGTGAACGCCAACCAGTTGACGCCGGTCGCCAAGGGGGAGTACTACCCGGCCACCTCCAACGCCACACCCGAGGGCCGGCAGAAAAACCGGCGGACCGTGCTGCTGTTGCGGCCGGCCATGCCGCCGGTACCAACGGCCGAGTAGCGCCCGGCCGGATCTGTCCGGCAAACGCCCGTACTTTTTCACCATTTCACGAACCGGCAGATCCGGTTGCCGAAACGGAGGTAATAAACCCCGGCCGGGAAGGAAGATACGTCCAGCGTATGGCCGTCCGCTTCCACCGGCTGCATCAGCATTTTCCGGCCGGCCGGATCGGAAATCTCCACTTTGCTGCCCGGGGACACGCGGCCGGATACCCGCACCGTTATCACCTGCGTCGCCGGATTGGGGAAAACCGACAGTTCCCCGGCGGGCAGGATCTCTTCGGCGGACGATACCCCGCATGCGGTAGCCGGGTCGGTCACGACAAACGGTTCGGAACTCACCCAGCCTTTGCCTTTGGGCACAAAAACGGAATACGTTCCCGGAGCGCTGACGGCGAGGCTGGGCCCGTTCGCTCCGGTCGACCACCGGTAAGCGGCGTGGCCGCTTTCTGCCTGCAGGGAAAGCGTATCGCCGTTTTGGAGGCAAGTGACCTGCGGACGGTCCAGAGTCCAGGGCAGATCCGGGTAATAAAAGGAACGGTAACTGGCCAGGGAGTCGTCGAACTGCACTTCAAAAACCTTGTTGCCCAGCGAGTCTACCACATTGAACAACACGTTCTGGTTACCGTACAAGCCGTAATTGATCACAGTGTTGCCATTATCGAGCCGCTGAACGCCTCCCAGGGCGCTGCTGAAAACCTGCGGATTCTCCACGTACTTCCAGACCAGTTCCGCGGTCATCGCCGCTTCGTCGAGCCGGTATTCCTTGGCGGCGGCCGGATGCACGGGGCTGGTGCCGGCGCCGTTGTCGAACAGGGTCAGATGGCCGTTGGCGATCCGCCGGGCATCGTGCTGGCCGAAAAAGGCCAGGGAATCGTTGATAAAGTCGAATTGATTGGCCTTACCACCCAGTCGCCAGATGACGGAACTGTCGGCACGGCTGATCTTGGTGATCTCGTTAAAATGCCGCGAGGAGACGAGAATGTTGCCGTCGGCGTCCAGTTCCACCGCATTATAGTGCGTCCAGTCCACGTTGTTGGGGTTGCCCAGGTAGCGGGGATCCACGTCGGCGAAATCGTAGTGATCGGCGGCATGCCACTCGAAGACGACGTTTTTAGCCGGATCCAGTTCCTGAACGACCCCGCTTCTGACCGTAGCGGCAGCGCTGCCGGGGCTGTTACCGTTCGGATTGAAATAAGGATAGGCGCTCAGGTCCATGGTTACATTTTCGTTGCCCAGGATCAGGTAATTCCCGTTGGGCAGCACCTGAATGTCGTGACCGTCGGGCAGCAGGCCGTTTTGGGCGACAGCGGAATCCACTACCGTAAACGTGCTGTCCATGAACAGGAACCGCGCGCCCACGGAATACGACATCCAGCCGTTGGGTTGTATCTTGAAATCGCTGGAAACGACCCCGGCCGGGAATTTCCGGAAATACACCACCTGGCCTTTACCATCCAGGATCAGGTGCGTGGCCGGGAAAGCACCGCCCGGATTGGGCACTTTGATCGGACACAGGAAATAGTACCCGGTTGCGGCCGTATCGGCAACCTGAACCTGGAAAGGCGGGTACAACTGGGCGGATGATGTCGCGACATGGAGAAAGGAAAGGAAAATGAGCAGTACGTGTTTGGTCATGTTTTATTTTTTTTCAAAAATCTGAAAAGTACGGTAAACGAATACACGCGATTCGGTTACTTTTTCCAAAGTGCAGATTTTTTAAAAAAATTGCCCCGTTCCGGCGCGTCCGGAGCGGGGCAAAAAACACCTGTAAACCGATCAACCTTCGGTTTCTTCGCTTCCCTCTTCTTCGCCGTCCGCTTCGGATTCCTCTTCTTCAACCATATCTTCTTCCTCTGCTTCTTCGTCTTCTACGCCGTCTTCTTCTACCCCGGCGACGGTGTTTTCAGTGTTTTCACCGGTCAGAACATCGAGTTCTTCCGCTTCGGATTGTACTTCTTCGAATTGCATGGCAAGGACGTTTAAATTGTTTGAAAACAGGGTGAACTTACCAGACAAAGAAAGTGGGAAGACCGGGCGAAAAGCCTGAAAAGCGGGTTAAGTTCTCATTAATAAAAATCCAAATAATTTACCGGGAATTTACCTCCGGCTATTTGAACCGTATCGCCTTTACCGGCGCAATTTTCGACACCAGGAATGACGGCAGGATCAGGAACAGCAGGGTAACTGCCAGGGTTCCGGCATTGACACCCAGCACTGCCAGCCAGTTGACTTTTGCCGGCGCATAGGACAGATAGTAATCGGCTTCGTTCAGCCGGATCAGGTGGTATTTGTCCTGCAAAAAGCAAAAACCCAGTCCGATCAGGTTGCCCCAGAACATGCCGGTCAGGGTGATGACCGCGGCATAATACAGAAAGATCCGGCGGATACGGGTATTGGATTCTCCGAGCGATTTAAGGATACCGATCATGGTGGTGTGCTCCAGCACCAGCACCAGCAGCGCGGTGACCATGTTGATGATGGCCACGGCCAGCATCAGTCCGAGGATGACGATCTCGTTGAGATCCTGGAGTTGCAGCCACTCGAAAATAGCCGGGAATTTGGACCGGATGCTGACCGACAGCAGTTCGGGCGGCAGCACTTCGGAGTAGATGTAGTCGTTGTACAGGTCGAGGTCGCGCAGGTCGTCGAGCCAGAGTTCGAAGCCGGCCACCTGGTCGTTGCGCCAGCCGAGCAGTTCCTGGGTCTGACGGATGTCGCAGAGTGCGAACTTGCGGTCGTATTCCTCCAGTCCGGTTTTGTAAATGCCACAGATCTGGAAACGCCGGCGGAGTTGTTCGCCTTCTTTAACGAAGTGCACGATGAAGCGGTCGCCCACTCCCACCTGCAACCGGTCGGCCGTCTGGCGGCTGATGATGATGTCGCGCGAAGCCGAATCGGCAAAAGCGATGGGCTTTCCTTCCAGCAGGTAAGGCGTCAGGTTATTCCAGTCGAAATCCGGCCCCACACCTTTCAGGATAATGCCCTCCATCGCTGTTTTGGTGCGGATGATGCCGGGTTTGTGGGCGAATACCTGGATGTGCCGGATGCCGCCGCGCGATCTTTTTTCCACTTCCCGGCCCGTTTCATGCCCCAGTATGGTCTCGTCTTCGTGGTAGGTGACGCTTCTTACCGTGTCCAGGGCCGGGTAAAATTTCTGTTCCCGGTTGATGGGCATGGGTTCGAAAGAAAGCGAATAGGCCGTGTCCGAAATATGAATATGTCCCCAGAACTCGAAGATCTTGCGGCTGATCTCGCTTTTGAACCCGGCGATCAGGGCCGTCGCCGCGATCATCACCGCCACGCTGAGCGCCACCGCTACCGTAGCGATACGGATGATGACCCGGGAGAAGTTCTTTCCTCCGGAAAAGGCAATGCGGCGGGCGATGAAAAAAGGAAGGTTCAAACTGGTGGCTGGTTGACTGGTGACTGGTTGATTGGGCGGTTGGTAAAAATTTTTCTCCGGCAAAAATAAGAGAACCCGGGAAACCGGCACTTTTTATGCAAAAAGGAAAAAAAGCCGGCTACGCTCCGGCTATCGCTTCAAAACTTAATTTTGCCCCTGCAAAACGGAACTTCCATTTACAAAACAGGATTTGCCTGATGCCGGCGGCTTTCAAGCCCGCAACAAATACAAATATGACTGCAACGAACAACACCCAGCCGGCTACGGCCAACGAACAACCAGCCAAGAGCGCTTTTCTCGAAGAACTCCGCTGGCGCGGCCTGATCCACGACCTCACGCCCGGCGTGGACGAACACCTGCAAAGCGGCCGCGTGCGCGGCTATATCGGTTTCGACCCCACCGCCCCCTCGCTCACGATCGGCAACTACGTCCAGATCATGCTGCTGAATTTCCTGCAGCGCGCCGGACACCAGCCCGTCGTGCTCATGGGCGGCGCCACCGGCCGCATCGGCGACCCCAGCGGCAAGGACGCGGAACGCGACCTCAAAAGTTACGACGAACTCGACCGCAATACCGCCCACCAGGTCGAACAGACGAAAAAACTGCTCGACTTCGACCCGGCTTCGCCCAACCACGCTCTGCTGGTGAACAACCTTGATTTTTACCAGGACATGAACGTGCTCTCTTTCCTGCGCGATGTGGGCAAGTACCTCACTGTCAACTACATGATGTCGAAGGAAAGCGTACAGCGCCGCCTGGAAACGGGTATTTCGTTCACCGAGTTCAGTTACCAGTTGCTGCAGGGTTACGACTTCGTGCTGCTGAACCGCCAGCACGGCATTACCCTGCAAATGGGTGGCTCCGACCAGTTCGGCAACATCACCGCCGGGGTGGAACTGGCCCGCAAGATCGACGACGCCAAGGTGTACGCCGTCACTACGCCCTTGCTGACCAAGGCCGACGGCACCAAATTCGGCAAAAGCACCTCCGGAAATATCTGGCTCGACCCGGCGCTCACCAGCCCCTACCGCTTCTACCAGTTCTGGCTCAACGCCGACGACCGCGACCTGCCGAAATTCCTGCGCTATTTCTCCCTGAAAAGCCGCGCCGAGATCGAGGCGCTGGAAGCGAACGAAACCGCCCAGACCATCAAGCGGATCTTTGCCGAGGAGATCACGGTGCGCATCCACGGCCAGGCGGAATTCGCAAACGTACTGGCCGTATCGCAACTGCTGTTCGACCCCAAGGCCGACGCGGCCACCCTGCGCAGCCTCGACGCCCGCACCCTGGCCCAGGTAGCCGAGGAGATTCCCGCGCCGCAGGTGCCGCTGTCGGCCCTGCAGAACGGCGCCAGCCTGCTCGATTTCCTCTCCGACGGCACCGGTATCCTGCCCAGCCGCAGCGAGGCCAAAAAGGCCATCCAGAACAACGCCATTTCGGTCAACAAACAAAAGATCACCGACCTGGGCGCCACTGTTTCGGCCGCCGACCTGCTGCACGGCCGCTTTTTGATGGTGGAGAACGGGAAAAAGAATAAGTATTTAGTAATTTTGACCTGACAGATTTTACACCTATGCACGTTACCTCCCTGCAACTCAAAAATTTTAAAAGATTTTCCGATCTGCGCATTGAATCTATCCCCGATACTGCCAGGTTAGTCCTTTTAATAGGAGCGAATGGGTCAGGTAAGTCATCGGTATTTGATGCTTTTGAGTGTTTGAATAAAGTTGCAAAGGAAGGGGCGGATCAGTCGACGCTGGCATATTACAGGAAAAGCACAGATGAGTCCTTTTACATAAATCTTTCTCTCGCAAAAGACCTGAGTTTATCACTTAAAGATTTTAGTCCGGATGCCGGAGTGTTTACCTTAAATCCAAATGTTTTTTATGGCCGGACCAGTTTTCGCCAAATTCCCAGGTTAACCAGAAAAAATTTGGGCGAGGCCAAGCGTTACAACGGCGATGCCGACCGGCCGCGTTTTTTTATTGATCGTGATGTACGTTTTGAAAATGACATTGAAAAAATTATTGTCGATGTACTTCGCAGCGTTTTTACTTCTTTTGATTCAAAAGAAAAAATACAAAAACAAATCCTGGAGCCTATAAATAAAGCATTGGAAAACATTTTCGGCCACCAAAACGGTACTAAACTTTTCCTTCTTGAACTCATCCCGCCTGCCGAAGGCCGGGTGGCCGAAATCAACTTCCAAAAAGGAGCCTCAAAATTTCATTACAACCAACTCAGCGCCGGGGAAAAAGAAGTATTCAATATTTTACTTAATCTTTTGGCGCGTCGTGATTTATACCAGGATACCGTCTATTTTTACGACGAACTCGATTTGCACCTGAACACTAAAATTCAATATAATTTACTCAAGGAAATAACGGAAAACTGGATTCCTGAAAATTGCCAGTTATGGACTGCATCACATTCGTTGGGTTTCATACAGTACGCAAAAGACTACGAAAAAGGAGTAATTATTGATTTTGACGATCTTGACTTTGATGACCTTGTAGTGTTGGTTCCACAACCCAAAGACAACCCCGACGTATATGAAATAGCCGTTGGCAAGCAGTTTTTGCCGTCTCTTTTTGAACACCTCGATGTCTGGTTCGTCGAAAACCAAGACAATGAATTTTATGCAGCCGCGGGCATTCCAAAAACGATTTTTATTCCTGAAAACGGGCGTAATGCCGTTTTTCACAAAGCGAAAACCCGGCAATTCAAAGGGTTGGTCGATCGTGATTATTTGACTGATGAGGATATCGAATTAATTGAAAAAAAATACCCGACATTGCGCATACTTCGTTTTTATAGTATAGAGAATTACTTTTACCACCCGGATAATCTGATGGAGTATTACACTTCGAAAAATCAAAATTTCGACCGCTCAAAATACCTTCATGTTTTAACCGAAGGAAAAAACCAGGTTAAAGACGGCATCATCAGAACAATCAGCCTGAAACGAACTGAATATCCGTATTTCTCAGAACCGGACTGGAATGGCAAGCCTGAGCAGAACCGCTTTAAGAACAAAAACGAAAATTTTGAGCAAACAGAAACCCTGGCTAACTACTTAAACAGCAATAATTTTGCAGATTATTACAAAATTCTACCCATGAAAACCTATTGTACTCACCTCCCCCAACGCCAGAACATCCGTCCATCTGATCTTGCCCGTACGGAATGGTTTAAACAGACTATTAGCAACCTGCTCAAGTAATTTCAAAAACTTCCATTCCTAACACCCAACCTTTCCCCTACCCGCTCCTGTCTTTCACGGCAAACCCGGTGCAACAACATTTCTCCGTTCACTCAACCCGTTTGCTATGAATCGCAAGTCAACTTTTTTCTTTACTTTCTTCGGAATTGCCCTGGCCGCCACGCTGAGCGGCTGCCTCCGCGACGAATGCGAAACCACCCGCACGTTCGTCCGCCTGGACCCCATCTACCGCACCATCGCCGAAATCCGGGTCGGCGTCGTCGCCCAGGGACCGCGCGAATTGCGCAACCCCGGCAAGATCTACGTTTACGATCATTACCTGTTCATCAACGAACGCAACGAGGGCATCCACGTACTCGACAACTCCGACCCGGCCAATCCGGTCAACCTGGCCTTCTGGAGCATCCCCGGCAACATCGATATCGCCATCCGCGGCAACCTGCTGTACGCCGACCAGTACGTCGACCTGCTGACCATCAACATCAGCGACATGCAGAACCCGCAGTTGGTCTGCCGCTCCAACGATGCATTCATGCTCTATGGCTTCGACCAGCAGCGCGGATACCTGGTAGACTATGAAACGACGGAAATTACCGAAAACATCTCCTGTGACGACAATCGCTGGGCCCAGCCCTGGTTTGCCGAAGGGGACATCATTTTTGTCAATTCGGACCAAATCGGCTCGTTCTCCGGCCCGACCAAAACTTCCAGTGCCCTGGCCGCCGCCGGCCTCGGCGGTTCTTTCGCCCGCTTCGGACTGTACGACCAGTACCTGTACACGGTCGACCGCTCGCTGCTCCGCACCTGGTCCGTGGCTTCTCCCTGCCCGGTCCGTGTCGATTCCTCCTGGGTAGGCTGGAACATCGAAACCATTTTCCCCTGGAAAGACCGCCTGTTCCTCGGCTCGCAAACGGGAGTATTTATCTTCAACAATACCAACCCGCAACACCCGGTCCTGGAAAGCCAGTTCAGCCACGCCAGCGGCTGTGACCCCGTGGTGTGCGATGACGACAATGCCTACGTCACCATCCACGACGGCACTACCTGTAACGGTACTTTCAACCAGCTGGACATCATCGATATCCGCAACCCGGCCGCTACCACCCTGCAAAAGACCTATCCGATGAAACACCCGCAGGGGCTGGCCGTCACCAACGACTACCTGTACCTCTGCGACGACGGTTTGAAAATATTTGATAAAACCAACCCGCTCGACCTGAAGGAGAAAAGCCACCTGAACGGTTTCGACACCTACGATGTCATTGCCCTGGATGCCAGCCACCTGCTCGTTATCGGCGCCGACGGATTCTATCAGTTCGACGTCAGCGATCCGAAGCAGCCCCGGCAACTGAGCCGTATCCCGGTATTGAACTAACCCGTGCTTTTTATTCAGTCATCCTTCCGGCTTGCCCTCCACAGGGGCGAAATGGCCGGAAGGATGACTCCAAAATCTGCTTTTTTCTATGAAAGCACTCCGTACACTCTTTGCAACCGGCCTGCTGTTGTCCTGCTTCGGCCTGTCGGCCCAGCAAGCGCCCGACTGTGTCGACATCGTACGCACCCGCGGCGGGTCGGTCTACCGGGGCACGATCACCGAACGGACCCCGGGAGGCAACCTGGTGATCGTCACCTGGAGCGGCCTGACGATGACCATGGCCGAAAGCCAGGTGAAAAGCGTGGTGCAGAAATGCCGGGATGGCCAAAGCGAGCGCCCCGCCTATTCGTTCAGGGAACGCGGCCTGTACAATGCCACCCGCCTGGCAGCCCTTCCCGGCCAGAGTTATTTAGGCGACAACACCTTCGGTTTCTCGCTGTATCACGCCACCGGCTGGATGTTCAACCGCCGGATCGGCGCCGGACTGGGCGCCGGGGTCGAAATATACGAGCCCGATGGGTACGAAGCCCCGACTTACCCTATTTTTGCTGAAGTCCGCGGTTATTTCCTGGGGAAAAACGTTACGCCGTTTTACTCCGTAGCCGGCGGCTGGGCTTTTACCGGAAAAAATGTCTCGGAACGATTTGACCGCCGGGAGGACTGGAACGGCGGCTGGATGGGAAAAATACAGGTTGGCTACCGCCTGGGCAACCATTTCGCCCTGTACGGCGGTCTTAGCCTGCAAAGAAAGACCCGGGACTGGGAATCCATCTGGGGCAGTGAATACGGCCAGGATCGCATCCTGCACAAACGGCTCGAACTGGGAATCGGACTACTTTTGTAAAACATGGCTTTTTTCGGGAAAAAAAACTATACGGACCAGGAGCTCGTGGAGGGCTGTGCCCGCAACGACCGTCGCGCCCAGGAGGCGTTGTACCGCCGTTTTTTCCCGGAAATGCTGCGCATGTGCCGCCGGTATACCCGCGACGAGAACACGGCGATCGAGATTCTGAACAACGGCTTCCTGCGGGTGTACAAAAAGATACACACGTTCGCCTTCAAGGGCAGTCTGGAAGGGTGGGTGCGCCGGCTGGTGTATCACAGCATGGCCGACTATTTCCGCGACAACGCCCGCTATCTGAACTTTCTGGTTTTTGAAGACCGCGACGAGGCGGTTCCCGAGCGCGGCCACGAAGTTTTTTACGAAGAAGACATTCTGAAGGCGGTGCGTACCCTGCCGCCCGTTTCCCAGGAAGTGTTCCGCCTGTACGCCATCGAGGGCTATTCCCATGCCGAGATCGCCGAATCCCTGGAGATCAGCGAAGGCACTTCCAAGTGGCATCTCAGCACGGCGCGGCAAAAACTGCGCGATCTGCTGGCGCCCCAAAACGAACCTCTGAACCAACGAATTAATACTGCGACATGAATAACGAGTACAACAAAAAACTGGCGGACCAGGGCTGGGCGGCTATGCGCCGGACGCTCGACCGGGAAATGCCCAGGCGCCGCCGCCGCCGGCCGCTGATCTGGTGGTGGCTGCTGCTGCTGCCAATGGCGGCCGGCGCCGGCTGGTGGTGGCAGCAACGGCAGCCGGCGCCGGCTGAAACGGCGCCCGGACCTCCGCACACCAGGCCGGCAACCCCGCCGCCGGTACCGGAATTGCCGGCCCCGGCTACGCCGCCCCGCGAGCAGGCCGCTGCAGGTGACCGGAAGGGTTCCGGGCAGCAGGCCGTAACTGCTTCATCGTCCGCGGCAAAGGCCACTCACCGCCCGGCAGGAACTTCCGCCGGCCGGACCAAAGATGTGACCACCTCCTCGTCCGCCCCGGCTTTTGCCCTGGTACCGGTGTATCCGCAGCCCGGCGGACCGGTGCAAGAAAATAACCCGGCAGGCGGCGCCCGGGACGAATATTCGCCGGTCGGGCCGCTCCAGCCCCTGCCCGTAGTGATCTCCGGCCCTGTGCCGAACGCGCCCCCGTCGCTTCACCTGTCGCAAGCGGACCTTGCCGCGCCGGCCGTCCCCGTCCGGTGTCATCATCCGTCCCGCTGGTCGTTCGGCCTTTCTGCCGGGCTGGCCTCCGAAAATTTCGGCGCCGTCAATGCCTGGACCGCCGGGCCGGCCGTCAACTGGCAGTTCCACCGGAAGTGGGGGCTGCGCAGCGGCCTGTACTACGGTCAGTACCGGCTCTCCGCCGGCGAACGCCCGGTAGTAACCCTGGACAACACCAGTTACGTAACGGCTACCGGCAATCTCGATGTCGCCCAGGATTTCCTGAATTCTCCGGTCTCCGGCGGCCAGCAGGGTCCGTTGATCCTGGTGCCCGTTGAAAAAGTACACCGGATCGAAATGCCCTTGCTGGCGTACTGGCAGCCCACGCACCCGTTGCGGGTCTTTGGCGGCGCTTCGGTGCAATACAACCTGTCTACCCGCGCTTCGGCAGCAAATTTTGCCAACAACAAAACCTACTTTACCGATA
>WBZQ01002233.1_pt1 | contig 12588 bp, 9 predicted proteins | sample 5204251 | NCBI WGS metagenome assembly WBZQ01 (sample SAMN12412402, study PRJNA552823) | activated sludge metagenome | isolation source: activated sludge from nitrification reactor of wastewater treatment plant... | place: USA: Virginia | collected 2017-09 | reverse complement strand
GAGAGGAGAGGCCCGCGCCTTCGTGTCTCGATGGATCAGCGCACGCTCGATACACCAGTCCCGACCATCTACGACCGCCTGGGGCGGCCGCTTCGAAGTCTGCGCCTGTCGGTGACCGACCGCTGTAATCTTCGGTGCAAGTACTGCATGCCCGAGGATGATTACGCTTGGTTGCCGCGCGATACCATTCTGACGTTCGAAGAGATGGCCGAACTCACGGCGGTCTTCACGGAACTTGGCGTGGATAAGGTCCGTCTCACCGGCGGTGAGCCGTTGTTGCGTCGAGACTTGCCACGGTTCGTCAGACAACTATCCGAAAACCGGCGCATTAACGAAATTGCCCTCACCAGCAACGGCGTGCTCATGGCGGATCAGGCGGCTGACCTCTCGTTTGCCGGGTTGAACCGCGTGACGATCAGTCTCGACACGCTACGGGCCGACCGCTTCCGCACGTTGACCAAGCGGGACCTGCATCATCAGGTGTTCGATGGCATCAAGGCCGTCATTCAGGCGGGGTTTCCGTCGTTGAAGTTGGATACGGTCATCATCAAAGGTTACAACGACGATGAATTGATCGACCTCCTCGAATACGGCAAGACCGTGGGTGGGGAGGTGCGGTTCATCGAATACATGGATGTCGGCGGGGCCACGGATTGGTCCATGAGTCAAGTGCTCTCGCGGGCCGAGATGTTGGACCAGATCGGCCGCCATTATGGTGGAGTGACGCCGGTGGTGGAGAACAGTGTGGCACCGGCGGAGCGGTTCCTGTTGCCGGACGGTACCGTCTTCGGCATCATTCCATCGACCACCACTCCGTTCTGCCGATCGTGCGATCGCAGCCGGCTCACGGCAGACGGGATGTGGTATCTCTGCTTGTACGCGAAGGACGGCCTCGATCTGCGCGCACCGTTACGCCAAGGCCGCAGCCGGGATGAATTGAAAGCCTTGATCACTGCTGCCTGGGAAGGGCGGGCGGATCGTGGCGCGGAAGATCGCAAGGCGCTTGAAGCCGTGGGGCGGCGTGAACAACACCTTATTGAAATCAACCGGCTCCGTGAAGATCCCCACCTCGAAATGCATGCGCGCGGCGGATGACCGACAGTTCGTGCTGCTCCCGTTGCCGGATCGGCCGACGCCCCTCTCCCGGAGCAGTGGATGTTTGATCCTCAGACCCTGACCATCTTGAGCCTTGGATTTGTGCTGGGGCTGCGTCATGCCCTGGACGCAGACCACCTGGCTGCGTTGTCGACCGTACTGGCTGAACGCCCCACAGTGCAGGCGTCGACGGCCATCGGCTTTTTCTGGGGGCTCGGGCACACCCTGATGCTGCTCTGTGTCGGGACGGTGCTCTTGGCGCTCAATCTGACGATTCCTGAATCGGTGGCCAGTGTGTTCGAGTTTGCCGTCGGTGTGATGCTGGTCGTGCTCGGTTGTTCGTTGGCCCGCCGCATTTACCGAGAACGGTGGCATGTCCATACGCATGAGCACGATGGACGCCCCCACGTGCATTTGCACAGTCATCATGTGCAGGTCGATCATGCCCATGGGCATTGGTGCCACGGTTCGCTGCGGCCCCTCCTGATCGGCATGGCTCATGGGCTGGCCGGATCCGCCGCGTTGATGTTGATTGTCCTCTCGACGGTGACCAGGCTCGGTCAAGGCATCGGGTACATCATCGTGTTCGGGATCGGCTCGATTTTGGGAATGGTCGGTGTCGGTGCGGTGCTCAGCTTGCCCGTCATTTATTCCGTGACCGTCGGACCGCGGGCCTATTGGATGGTGCAGGGCCTCGCTTGCGTGGCGAGTATCGGGTTAGGCCTGCTGATGATGGTTCGAATCGGCCTCGGCAGTGGGTGGTCATAGCGTTGACCAACGGTGTCCCACCATCCCTCGCAATCGGATACAGGCGTGCCCGGATCTTCGAACGAGACGTGCGGCTCCTCTCTCCACCCGTGCAAATCTGTGTGCGCCTTTGTCTGAGGTATGTTATTCTGCCGCGCAGTGCGGAGCATTCATCCATTAGCATGTGAGCAGTCGCCGGAATCCGGAAGCCGAGCCGGAAGGTTACGGCCATGAATCTCCGGGTCTTGGGTTGTCACGGGTCCGGGCAACTCGTGTCCGGTGCGAGCGGTCCGGTGCAGTGTGGCACGTGTGGCTTCCTCCTCAATGATCGGCTGGTCGTGGATGCCGGCACGATCGGCTCCCGGTTGTATCTTGAGGAGCAGCGGCGTATTCGGGTGGTCCTGCTGACACACCTGCATTTTGATCATATTCGTGAATTGCCGACGTTGGCCGACAATCTGGTCGGGGAGATTGATGAGCCGGTGGTCATCGCGGCCATACCTGAGGTCTTGGATGGCCTCCGCCGGCACATTTTCAACGGAGCGGTGTATCCCGATTTCTTCCGGTTGCCCGATCCCGCCAGGCCAGTCTTCGTGTCGTGCGAACTCCGCCCGGGGCGGGAAACTGAGTTGTGCGGAGTGGGGGTGACGCCCATTCGTGTGAATCACGTGGTGCCGACCGTTGGCTTTCTGCTCCGCGAGGGAGACCGGACGGTGCTCTACAGTGGGGATACCTATCACACCGAGGAGCTCTGGCAGGTCGCGAAGGGCGTGTCCGGGCTGACAGCCGCGTTTATTGAAAGTTCGTTTCCCGACGAGATGAGTGAATTGGCGAGAGTGGCAAAGCATCTGACGCCGGCGCTGTTGGCTGAGGAGTTTGCCAAGATGGCGCGACCGGAATTGCCGGTCTTCGCGTATCATCTCAAGCCGCGATTTCGCGAGCGGATCCGGCAGGAGCTCGGGCAACTGGGCATTCGGCAGTTGACCGCGCTTGAAGAGGGCCAAACCCTTGTACTATAGGTGAGCAGGATGGCGTGGTTTAAAAAAGGAAAAACCGAAGAGGCAGAGCCCCCCAAGCGCTCCAAAGTCGCGGAAGGGATGTGGCTGAAGTGTAATCACTGCCGGGAGATCGTGTACCGCAAAGAGGTGGACCGTAACAACAAGGTCTGCCCGAAGTGCGACTATCATTTTCCCATCTCGGTCATCGAACGCATCAACTTGTTGGTCGATCTGGGCACGTTCAAGGAGTGGGATGCCGAGCTGGAGCCGCAAGATCCCCTGCAATTCCAGGACACACGTACCTATAAGGACCGGATCAAAGCGCAGCAGGAGAAGACCGGTCGCAAAGACGCCATGGTTATCGGCCAGGGGGCCATCAATGGGCGCAAGGTCGCGCTCTGTGTGTTCGATTTCGGGTTCATGGGCGGGAGCATGGGGTCGGTCGTCGGTGAAAAGATCTGCCGTGCGGTCGATCGAGCCTTGGAAGGGCGCATGCCGCTGATTCTGGTGACGGCTTCAGGTGGCGCGCGCATGCAGGAAGGCATCCTCTCGCTCATGCAAATGGCGAAAACCTCCGCCGCCGTGGCGAAGCTCGGTGAAGCGAAGCTTCCGTTCATTTCCATTCTGGCCGATCCCACCTTCGGCGGCGTGACGGCGAGTATTGCCATGTTGGGGGATGTGATTATCGCCGAGCCCAAGGCGTTGATCGGCTTTGCCGGACCGCGCGTGATCGAACAAACGATCAAGCAGCAATTGCCGGATCAGTTCCAGCGGGCTGAGTTCCTCCTCGATCATGGCATGATCGACATGATCGTCGAACGGAAACAGCTGAAGGAAGCAGTGAGCACGCTGGTCGGACATTTCTAGCCTGGTGACGCAGTCCCGATGGCCACGATGACGTATCCCGCCACAGTGCAGTTCCTCTACAGCCTGCAGCAGCACGGTATCAAGCTGGGGTTGGAGACGATCCGTGCGCTGCTTGCCCGGGTGGGGGATCCCCATCGACGCTATCCTGTGCTGCACATCGGTGGAACAAATGGAAAAGGGTCGACGGCGGCTATGACGGCCTCGATGCTTCAGGCGGCGGGGCATCGCGTGGGCCTCTACACGTCACCGCACCTCATTGACTTTCGCGAGCGCGTTCGTGTCGACGGCGTCATGATCCCGGAGGCGCGCGTGAGTGAATTGGTGGAGGCGTTGCGCGTGGCGGCGACCCCTGATCTCGCGCCGACCTTTTTCGAATTCACGACCGCGCTTGCCTTTCAGTATTTTGCGGAGTGCCGGGTGGATGTGGCGGTCCTTGAGGTCGGACTGGGCGGACGATTCGATGCCACCAATGTGGTGACGCCACTGGCGTCGGCCATCACCACGATCGGGCTCGATCATGAGGCCTATCTGGGTTCCACACTTGAGGCGATCGCGTTTGAAAAGGCCGGGATCATCAAGCCGGGAGTGCCCGTGGTGCTGGGGCGGATGGAGGCGTCCGCCCAGTGGGTCATCGAGAAACATGCCGTGACGGTAGCAGCCCCGGTGTATCTTCTCGACCGCGACTTTCGTAGCGACGGTCCATCAACGGCGGATTGCGAATATACGGGATTGATGCGGCGGTATACGCATCTACATTGTCCGTTGGAGGGACGGTTTCAACTCGACAACCTGGCCTGCGCGCTCGTATTAGTTGAGCTTGCTCACGAGGGAGGGGTGACGGTGCCTGAGGTGGCGGTTCGTGCGGGGCTACGACAGGTTGCCTGGGAAGGGCGTGTGGAAGTGATCGGCCAGGCGCCGACGGTGATGGTTGACGGCGCGCACAATCCCGCCGCTGCCAGGGTCCTTGCCGAGTATCTCGCCGAGTGGCGGCGTGCCAGGCCCGGCAGCCGCATCACGCTGATCGTGGGCATGATGCGGGATAAACACCCGCGAGAATTTCTCGCTCCCTTGCTGCCGACTGCCGATAGGCTGATTCTGACGCAGGCTGACCTTCCGCGTGCCGCCACGGGATCGGAACTCCGTGCCTTGCTGCTGGAGGAGGCTCCTGCTGCACGGGTGGCAGCGACCCCAGCGGATGCCATGGCGTTGGCGAAACGCTCTGCGGCCCCGTCGGATCTTATTTGTGTCACGGGCTCCTTGATGTTGGTCGGCGAGATCAAGGCCCTTGTCCGAGGGTGTTCCCTCTCACCTGTTCGTGGTTGAGATGGGGGCAGATCGTTACCTCCCTCCCATGCTCTCCTCTCCAGTCAATCGCTCGACAGCAGGCCTAATCGTGGTTCTGCTGGTCTTCTCGCTTTTCCTGTTCGATGATGTTTGGGCACAACAGACGGTCAGCACACCGTTGCCCACCAATCAGCCCCTGACCATCACCGCCGAGCGCATCGATCACCTCCAGGAACAAGAGGTGTACGAGGCGGACGGGTCCGTGGTGGTGACGCAAGGATCGCTCCGATTGACCGCTGATCATGTGACGGTGAATTCGCTGCCGGGAACGCTCGTGGCGACCGGGCATGTGCACTTCCACGATCCGAACGCCGACCTGACGTCCGAGCGGATGGAGCTGAATGTCAACACCGAAGCCGGCGTGGTCACTCACGGCTCCATGTATATTCAGCCGAGCAATTCGTTTTTCACCGGGCGCAGCATCAGGCGCCTCTCCGATGATCATTACCGTATCAAAGAAGGCACGTTCACCAATTGTGACGCGAAAGACGGGGAAAAGCCGGCCTGGCGATTTACGTTCGAGGATCTCGATGTGAACACCGGGGAGAGTATAGGCATGAAGCGAGCCTGGTTGTGCATGCAGGACACGCCAATCATCCCTGTGCCGACGCTCACCTACCCGCTCAGCAACCGCCACAGCGGATTCTTGATTCCCACGCCGGGATATGACAACCGGTTTGGTCTGCACTACCAGCAGGGCTATTTCTGGGCCATCAATCCCAGCCAGGATTTGATCATCGCGCCCTCGTATTACAACAATCTCGGGTACGGCAGCGATTTCACTTATCGGTATTATTTGGATCGGCGGTCGAGCGGCCAGTGGTTCGCGAGTTTCTTGCAGCAAACTAAGCTGCCGAATGTATCGGGGGTGGATCAGTCCAGCTCGGATGAACGCCGATTGCGCGGCATGATTAGCGGTCAGCACGTCCAGCAGGTCACGGAAACCTTGCTGGTTCGGGGGCAGGCATCCTTCGTGTCGGACCGACAGTACTTACAGCAACTGAGCAATTCCGGTACCCAGCGGGCGTCGCCCAGCGGTGAATCTACGCTATTGGCGACTCAGCGACTTCCTTACGGCAGCGCCTATTTCCTAGGGCAGTACTTGCAGCCGTTGAACTCCGGCGGTCCGGACACGTTCCAGCGGCTTCCCGAAGTGGGGTACGTCTTGCCGAACACGTCGCCGTTCGGGCTACCGTTCCTCATGAACCTCGATACCAACTTTGTGAATTTTTACCGTGAGCAAGGGTTTGCGGTAAATCGCATGGATTTCATGCCGGGGATCACGACCGATGTGATGGATGTCGGGCATGTGCTCGGACTCACGCCGCATTTCAAGTTCAAGGAAGTCTATTACACGCGCGGAATCCAGGAGGCCAGTCCGCTGCACCGTGAAACGTTTTGGGCGGCGATGGATGCGTCCTCAAAGTTGAGTCGCCGGTATACCGGCGGGGAGGGCGGGAGCTTTCTGCATACCATCGAGCCCAGCGTCATGTACGAATACGTGCCCGGCAGTGACCAGACCAAAATTGCGCAGATCGACCAGATCGACGATCTTCCGAAGAAAAATCTCCTGACCTACGCCCTGCGTACCAAGTTGCTGGAACAGAAGGTGAACGGGCAGAGTTTCAACTGGCTGGATCTCACGGTGGCCCAGAGTTATCACGTGGGGGCCGTGCAGACGCGGGCCCGAGAGTTTACGCCAGGCGTGTTGCCCTTTCTGGGGTCCCTGACGCAACCCCTGCAGCCGGCCACCGTTGAGGTTCAGGGTCGAAAGATGTCCGACGTATGGCTGCGGGCCGTCATCGGCAATACGGCGCCGGAATTCTTGCGTCCCCCCGGACAATCTGAAGCACTGGGAAAAAACATCACGGCCGGTCAGATCCTGCCGCCGATGAATTCCTATCTGACGGTCGATGGGTTTCTGGATCCCTATCGCGGGACGTTTAGTCAGTGGAACACGGACTTGCGGGTTCAACAAGCGAACTATTGGTATGTCGAAGTCGGGCAACGATTCAGCCATGAGGGAAATCGGGTCCGGCGCGGTGACATTTGGAATCCCATTTCGTTCAATGAAGTCTATGCGCCGACCAAGGAAATTCAGTTCGCCACGGTCGGCGGCGGATTCAAGACGCCATGGGGATGGACCATCGGCGCCAAGGGCTATTACGATGTCAAAGGTGGCCGCAGCCCGGAATATGATGTGGTGGCCTTGTACCAGAATCCCTGCAAATGCTGGTCGCTTGGTCTGTATTACCTGCAGTTCCCGGATCGCCAGAGTTATTCCTTCATGCTCAGCATGACTGGAATTGGATGGACGGAAAATTTCGGGACGATTGTGGCGAGGACCATCCTGGCACCGCTCTTGGTTGGAGACCGAGGTCTGCCCTGGGCGGCCCCGGGAGGACCCTATGGTCGCGTGACGAATCCGTTGCCTGTGCAATCGATGCCGATGGGACGGTATTAGGTCGATCAACACGAGGGGTGGACGGCGCACGTGTGATCGGCAAAGGGGGGGCGAAGAGACCGATGGGCCATGGATGGAACAGGCTCCTCCTCACGGCAGCACTCTTCCTGTCCCTAACGTTTCCTTGGTTGCTTCCCCTTCAGACTCAGTCGGCGGGGCCACGCTCGCACCTGCAACGGGCGGCAGTCTTCATGATGGCCGCCGACTATCGTCACGCGTTGGAAGCCTGCCAGGCGGAGGTGCGCGAATCTCCCTCAGCGCGCAGCTACACCTTCCTCACCTATGTGTATCATGCGCTTGACGGGTATGTTGAGCATCTGGCCGGCACCGATCAATGGGTGCGCGTCGAGCAGCTCTACCTCAATCTGGCCGCCGCGCGAACCGAAGACTGGCTGGATCCACCAGATGCGTTGGCGCGCATGGCGAGGGAGATCATTCAACAGGCCGCACAGCGGCAGGCGGATGTGACAGCAGCCATGGCGAATCGATTGGATCATACCCTGGTGACGCAGTTATGGCAGGAGCAGACCGCCTGGCGTCAGGCGAGACCCGCCGATTGGTGGGCCGGTGTGCCGCCGCAGTGGCAGTGGGCGCGGGATCAGCCGTGATTTGACTCTCCGTAAAATCCTAGTATAGGATGACAAACGGTGCTCGAATACACTTCGGCACCGTAGCAGTGATGGCTGTGTAGGTTCGTTGGGAGAAGGAGGCGTACTGTGGCAGGCGATGCGTTGAAAGTGACGGATGCGACGTGGGATCAGGATGTCATGAAGGCATCGGAATTGGTGATGGTGGACTTTTGGGCGGTGTGGTGTGGCCCCTGCCAGATGGTCGCTCCAATTGTCGATGAACTTGCGAACGAATATGCGGGTAAACTGAAGGTCCGTAAACTCAATACCGATGAAAACCCGGAAATCGCCGGCCGCTATCAAGTGATGAGCATCCCGACCATTCTGTTCTTCAAGAACGGTCAAGCCGTGGAGCGGCTGGTTGGGGCGCGTCCCAAGCGTCAGTTCAAAGAGCTCATCGATTCGCTCCTCGCCCAACATTCCGGCGCTGCCTAGCGCCAGACTATCAGCGGCATGCTGACCGAGCTGCGCATTTCGAATTTTGGCGTAATCGAGCAGCTGGCTGTCACCTTCGGCTCCGGTTTCATCGTGTTCACCGGTGAAACCGGGGCCGGAAAATCCCTTCTCATCGATGCCGTGACATTGTTAGTCGGGGGGCGTGCCTCCGTAGATCAGATTCGCGCCCAGGCTGATGAGGCCGAACTTGAAGCCGCGTTCCACTTATCCTCTGACCATCCCCTGCTTCAACTCCTTCAGGCGAAGGGATTTGCGCGGTCCGGTGACACGGACGTCGTGATCCGGCGCGTCATCTCCCGTACCGGCCGCAACCGGACCTATCTCAATGGCAATCTCTGTCCGGTGCACCTGCTGGAGGACCTGGGCGGCGCATTGGTCGATGTGCACGGGCAGCATGAGCAACAATCGTTACTCTCGTCATCCGCTCAGTTGGATGCGTTGGATGCCTACGGCAGACTCCACGCGCTGCGTCAGGACTACCACACCGCCTATGCGACCTGGATCGAGCGGGTGCGCGAGCTTGAATCGGTGACCGCGCAGATTGCCCGGCGGCGTGAGCGCGAAGATCTGTTGCGATTTCAATTCCAGGAGATTACAGAGGCTGCGATCGAGGCGGGGGAGGATGCCAGGCTTGACCAGGAACGGCCGCGCCTCATGCACAGTCAGCAACTCGGGGATTTGGCGGATCAACTTCACGAGCTGCTGTATGCGGGAGAGCAAAGCGTGCTGAGTCAGCTCGCGTCTGCGCGTAAGCTGCTGTCCAGGATGGAGACGATGGATGCCGTCGCCCGCGACTGGGCGGGAAGTATGGAAGATGCGGTGGTGCCCCTGCGGGAGTTGTCCGCGCAGGTCCGTCACTATCGGGATCAGGTGGAGGCGAATCCCGCGAGATTGGCGGAGATCGAACAGCGGCTGGATCGGCTCCATCGCCTCAGTAAGAAATATGGTGGATCGTTGGATGCTGTGTTGACCTTGCAGGAATCTCTTCGCACCCAGCTGGATCAGCTGGACGGTGCCGAGACGCATCTGCAGGCATTAACTCAAGCTGTCGAAGATGGAAAGCGATGCCTCGGTGAGGCGGCCGAGCGGTTGACCCGCAAGCGGATTGATGCAGCCAAGAAGCTCACGACGTTGGTGACGAAAGAGTTGGGCGCTCTCCGTATGGAGCGCACGCGTTTCGCTGTCGAGGTTTCGCGGGCGGCCGGTGATGAGCCCTACGGTCAGGACGGGCAGGATGCCGTTGAGTTTGTCTTTTCGGCAAATCCAGGAGAACCGCTCAAGGCCTTGGCGAAGGTCGCATCCGGAGGAGAGCTCTCGCGCGTCATGTTGGCCTTGAAGACGATCCTGGCCGAGAGTGATCGAGTCCCGGTGCTCATTTTTGACGAAGTAGATGCGGGAGTCGGAGGGGCGGTCGCTGAAGTGATGGGGGCCCGTCTTCGGGATCTCAGCCGACATCATCAGGTCTTGTGCGTCACGCATCTTCCACAGGTGGGCTCGCAGGCACATGCCCATTATGTGGTGGAAAAGCAGGTGCATCAGAAGCGCACGGTGACGCAGGTGAGGCAGCTCACGTCCGGGGAGCGCGAGGAAGAAATCGCCAGGATGCTGGCGGGGGTGACAGTGACCAAGACCGCCCGCGCCGCGGCGGCGGAGATGATCGAAAGCGCCAGAGACCGGCGGTCGTGATCGGGTTAGCTTGTCGGCGAAGTTTTTGCGATGGCCAGAGCTGGCAGTGAGGATTTGCATTCCCGAACGACTTGCGCAAAGAGCTCGGTCAGTTTCGGGTCAAAGTGCGTATCCGCCAGGATCAGAATCTGCCGAATCGCGTCCTCGATGGACGTCGGTTGGTGTCCGGGCATATCGACCGTGAGGTTGTCGAACGCCTGAGCGATCGCAACGATACGAGCAAGCAGCGGAATCCCTTCGCCTTCCAGTCCATGCGGGTTACCCACCCCATCAAACCGTTCCTGGTGGTAGGCCACGATTTGGCCCACTTCGGCTTGAAATCCGAGCGGCAGGAGCATGCGCGCTCCGGACTCTGAGTAGTCCTTCACCCGGGTGCCGCTTCTGGGGCTGTCATCGTCATCGGCTGAATACTTGTAGTCGGGCAAGCTGATCTTGCCGATATCGTGCAGAAACGCGCCGAGCGCCAGGGCCTTTTGATCGGGGAGGGGTAAGTTTAACTGATTGGCCAGGAGCGAGGCGTAAAAGCTGACCCGGCTGCAGTGGTTGAGCAATTGACGGTCTTTGGCCTCAAGCAGATCCGATAAGAGTGGAATCAGCGCCGTCACATCGCCCGCGCCACTTGCTCCCTCGCTCGACGCATTCCCGATGGCAAAGTAATTCGCCTGCAGATCCTTCCACGCGTGCGCGGCGTCCTGTTCACTTCCCCACAAGGCGGTCGAGGTTTTCAAAAACGATCGGAGATAGTCCAATCGCTGTTTCTTCTCGAGCGTCTGGTTGATCAGGGTGATCAGTTCGGTCACGTTGAAGGGCTTGAGCAGATAGCCGGCGGCACCGTGTCGGATACCTTCCATGGCTGACTTCAGGCTGCCGTAACCGGTGATGATGATGACTTCGATGTCTGCATAGTCCTGCTTAATGTCTTGCAGGAGATCAATGCCCTGGCGATCGGGAAGCTTCTGGTCCAGCGTGATCAAGTCGATGTGTTGGTCTTTGAGAACCCGGAGGGCTGACTTCGCGTTGTCGGCGGAGTGAATCGTGAAGAAGGGGCGAAGGATGACTTTCAGTGCGTCTCGCGGTCCGGTTTCATCATCCACGACAAGAACGGATGGTTTTACCGCTGCGCGTTCGCTTGATGATTGAGTCCCCATTCAGAATGCTCCAGAGTGCAGTGCAATCGTTCAAGGGCAATACAACGCAAAACCTGTACCCCTATGGATTACCATAATCGATCAATATATAGCAGGTCCGAGTGGCTCGGGCCACTAGATATTTACCGTAAGGTATTCGCCCTCAGCAAATGAGACAAAGCGGCAGACACTGTTGTGCCAGACTGTGTCACTCATGAGGCACTGCGGGCTCGGACTGTCCCCCGTTATCCGGCCGGCTGATACCCAAGGTGTCCATGCGATATTTCAGCATGCGGCGGCTGATGCCCAGCATGGTGGCTGCATGCGTTTGGACGTAGGTGGTTCGCTTCAGGGCATCTAAAATAATCTCCCGCTCGAACTCCATGACCGCCTTCTCCAGCGACATGCGACCTGCGAGTGTGTCGTCCCGAAGCGAGCTTGAGCGTGTATCGGTGCGTAGGATATTCGGCAGATGTTCGGGGGTGATAACCTGTGAACCCTTCGACCAGATGAATGCCTGTTCGATGATATTCTCCATTTCGCGGACGTTGCCCGGCCACGGGTAATGAGAAATCAACTCCAGCGCGTCCTTCGTGAACTCCTGCGGCGGCCGTTTTTCCTCCTCAATGCGTTTTGCGAGAAAATGCTTGGCCAGCAGCGCAATATCTTCTCCGCGTTCGCGCAGCGGCGGGAGGTACAATGCGATGACATTGATCCGATAGTAGAGGTCTTCGCGGAATTGGTTCTTCCGCACCATGTCGTCGAGATTCTTGTTGGTCGCGGCGACGATCCGGACATCGACCTTAATCGACTGCACACCGCCGACTCTGGTGAACTCACGCTCTTGCAGCACACGGAGCAGCTTCGCTTGTGTTGCCGGGCTGAGATCTCCGATTTCGTCGAGAAACAGGGTGCCCGTATGTGCCAATTCGAACTGCCCCACTCGTCGGGCAGTGGCATCGGTGAACGAGCCCTTCTCATGGCCGAAGAGTTCGCTTTCGATAAGCGTTTCCGGTAACGCCGCGCAGTTCAGGGCGACGAACGGTCGATCGCGGCGATTGCTGTTGTAATGAATGGCCTTGGCGACCAGTTCTTTTCCGGTTCCGCTCTCGCCGGTTACCAGGACGGTGGTGCGACTATCAGCCACCTGTTCGATCTTCGCGTAGATCTCCTGC
>WBZQ01002232.1_pt1 | contig 12592 bp, 9 predicted proteins | sample 5204251 | NCBI WGS metagenome assembly WBZQ01 (sample SAMN12412402, study PRJNA552823) | activated sludge metagenome | isolation source: activated sludge from nitrification reactor of wastewater treatment plant... | place: USA: Virginia | collected 2017-09 | reverse complement strand
TTGATGGTCTCGAACGAAAAATTTTCGGGATCCGCCGCCGGGGGTTTGTCCGCATGCACCGTCACGAATGGCGGGCCGGGGGGGGCAGAAGCTTGTTGTCCTGCACTGTTCTTCTTGGGCTCCATCGTCCACTATATGGGGTGCAGATTTTGGGCTCGCTCGGTCGTTTGAGTAAACGCGACCTCGTCGATTTTTGGCGTGGTTGACCCGGTCCGGCGCGTATTCAACACGCGCCGCGTCACTCGGAGAGGCTCAAGCTGCTTTCCGCGAAAGACTCGGCTGGCACGATATACTGCAAAAGCGGCGCGGGCGCCGAACCCCAGCCTGGGTCTTCAGCGGTAAGGGCATCCCATGTGGTCGGTACAATTAGCTCGGGTGGCTCGGCCTCGGGTGGCTCGGCTTCGGCTTCAGTCTCGTCCATCGCGCCAACAACCTCGTCCGAGAGCGGGAGGTCGACGATGAGGTTGTTAATGGCGCCCCCCGACTTGCTGAAACCGTGCCCCTCCAAACTATCTATGTCGTCTTCCGCCGGCCAATCTTCGGCCGGCTCCGTTGCACTCTTTGAGCCCCTTTGGGGAGCCCCGCGCACCGGTCGCCGGGCGAAAAGCCAACCGTCCTCGTCTTCGTCCTCGTCGCTATCGAATTCATTTTGGTAGTCGCCTGTCCCGCCGGTTTGCGCCAAAGCCTCAACGTCTTCTTCGCTCTCGTCGATCTCGGACAGCCCCGGGCCGGTGATAACGACTGCATTCCAGTCAAAGCCGCCAACAATCTTTTGCTCCCGGAGAAACGTCCGCAGGTTCGCGATGAAGTCTTCGTAGCGCCCATCGGGGCAGATTTCTTCGCTCAGCGGGCCGGCCCCTCCGAGAACCGCGGGGACGGCACCCTGGAGATGCGTGTCATCAAGTAAAAGCGGGGCGGTTTCGAGCTCAACAAAATCGGGATCGTAGGCGAGCAAAAGTTGCGAAACATCAGTCAAAGAGGTTCCCATATTAATATTTGGCCGTCGCAGTAGGTATTGAGGCAAAGGATTAAAAGCCCGTGGCGTCCTTAAAAAGCCAGCCGATGGCGGATACCCATATAGCAAAAGGCGGGCTCGCCACAAACTGTCGCCGCCGAAGGGCCCGGCGATCAAGTTTTCATCCTTCCCGAACGGGTAGCAACCCAAAAGCTGAGGGCCTCAAAATATCGATACCACCTAAATGACGCGGCCCGATGTCCGACGTCCAAAACACTTGTCATTGCCGGCAGCGATCATTTTTTGGGTGGGCGGTCGAGGTTTGCAGCCTTTGCACTCATTTTGCTGGCCGGAGCGCCCACCGGGCCCGCTTCGATGGCACGAAGTTCGGCGCTGCCGTCAGTTTTTTCCCGTGCGGGCTGGTCCAGTGCCAGACGACGGGTGCGCACAAGATTATAAACCGGACGGATGACGTCGGGATGTTTGGCTGCGCAGGCGTCGAGGTCGACGTCGACGCCATTGGTGTCATCTGCGCCAAAAACATCAGCAGGGGTTTCTGTCTCGAGCCAAACGATGTTGAGGATCTGGATTTTCGTCCGGTGGTCGAGAATTTGCTGGTTCTCCATGATGAACGCGATTTGCTGGCCGATGGTTAGTTCTTTTTTGTCTGTTTCTTTGTCCATGCGTTGATTGTCCAAAGCGCAGAAGTACAAAAGGCGTGCGTCGCGCCCACGGGCCCGAAAAAATAGGCAGCGTTTGCGTGGTTTAGGCCGACAATTGGGCTGCGCGCATGACTGTCCAGATGTTCTCATGTTCCCGAATTGAGTCGGTCTCGGCCCCGGGCGAAGCATTGCCACCTCCGCCATGTAGTTCGGCGAGCTGCCGGATCGCAACAAGGAAGGACAGCATGTTCCGCAGAAGGAGGCCGAAGACAACCCGAGGTAGTGCCGTCTCTGCTTCAGCTCCGCCATGCTGTGCTCGGCTGGCGAGCGGAGACGAGCGATACAAGTCGAGCGTCCTTGACCATATGCCGTCAACTTTGACGGTTTCGCCGGCTTGCGCCCGCAGCGCAAGCTCGAGGAAATTAACTGGGACAAAGCCGCTCGGTACGGCCGCGGTTTTCGCCACACGCGCCGGGCCGCGCCAACGGGAGGCCCCCTGGCTCAAGATTTCGTCAAATTCCGCGGCCGCAGAAGCGGTTTTTCTGAAAGAATACAGGAGGCCTTCGAAGAAGCTGATCGCGTCCGCGCGGGTGCCGAGGAGCTCCTCTCGGAGCAAGAGCTCCGCACGGACGGCTTCGAGTAGCCCGGCGAGGCTTTCGACCTCTTTGGGGTCAAGCACGCCGCCGGCCGTAATCCGGAAGCTCGGAGCCGCTCTGTCGCATGTTAGCAGCACGCCGACCGCGCACGCCGTTTCTCTTGTCGGCGGGTGGCTGACCTCGGTCAATCGGACGGGGACCAACTGCGTGATGCGCAGCGTCTCGGCGTTTTTTGGGTGGATCGAGACCACGAGCCGCGCCCCGTCTTCGTCGACTGCGGGCGCGCCCAGAAGAAGCCGATTGCGGGTGGTAAGTTTCACCCCCGCGATGATGTCCCAGCGGGCGTACGTCCGGCACACCGCGCGAAACGTGACGTTGATCGTTCCGAAGCCGCTGCTGTTGTCGAGGATGCGCAAGCCCGATAGCTTCTCGACCTCGGCGATCGAGACGACGAAAGTCCCCATCCAGCACCGATTTTCGAAGCGCTCCTGCAGAAGCTTTGTGACGGCTTTCCTCTGGTTGGCAGCGAAGCCGATGGGGTTCGTGACCGTGAGGTCGGTGATAAACCGGCGCTCTTCGCTCATTTGCGTTCTTTGCGTGAATCCGTGGTATAGGGCCGGGGGGATTCGTGCGGGCCGCACCCTTCAATTTTGCGCGTCACGGCGCGACCGCGAGAACCGAAGGCGCGCGGTCGTGGAACAAATACAGCCACCGGAGCCCCTGTGCCATGCCGTTGGGCGGGCGCCGGGCGTGTTCTTCGAGCCGCAACAAGCGCAGCTTGATCGCCGCGCACAAATCGGCGGCCGTCGCCCGGCCAGGATCGAAAACCCTCTTTGGAGCGGCTTTGCTGGCTGCGCTGAGCGACGCGGCTGCTCGGTCAAGGGCGCCAAGGTTGCGCCGAAGCTCCTCACGTGGCCGGGTTTCACAGACCGCCCCGCGCGAAATTGTACGGATGTCCGCCCGTCCGGGCACGGTGGCGGTGCTGGTCGGCCGAAGGACTCGGGCTTTGATCTGTTGGATCGGCCGGCGCAGACGAAGCCTCGGGCCAACCGCGCCCCGCTTCGCGCCAAAAACCGCCTCGGGGACAAAGCCAACGACGATCTCGTTCTCCAGCTGCCGCTGCCCGATGCCCTGGCTTTCGAGGGGCACCGCCGCCCATGTTCGTTCCAACGGCTCGTACAGCATCGCCGCGTTTTGTGCGGCGAAGCCGCGGAGTGTATGCTGGCTGGCGGGGGCCTTCGCGCGGACGCCGCTTTTTCCGGGCGCGCTCGCGAAAAGGATCCCGAAGCGCAGATACAGGGCGACCAGCCGCCCGCGCTCCTCGGCATTCAAAAGCCCAAGGCCTCCGTCGCTTTCGGCGCCCGCCGAAGCCTCGACAAGCGCGCGAAGCATGGCAGTATGGAACTCCGCGTCGAGATCAACCAGCGCAAACTCGAGCGGCGGCGCGGTTTCGCTGCCAGAAAAGTACGTGCTCCGGAACGTCTGAACCCGGAGGAAGAACGCGCTCGCGCTTTTCTCTGCACGCAGAAAGTGGGAGACCCGGACGCGGACCCCCGGAATCTGCCCAGGATCCGCCGCGGTGCGCCCAGGGACGTCGCGGATGTATGATTCGAAGTCGAGCCGCAGGTTTTTCGGCTTTGCCGGCGCGCCCGGCGGAAGATTGTCGCCCTGGCCAAAAAGCGCCGCAGTTCCCTCGATTCTTCCCGCCGGGCTGGGATACGCGGCCGCGAGGATGAGGTAGGGCGGAGCAAATGCGACGGCAGCGGGCGGTTCGTCGAACGGCTTGCGGAGCGCGTCGAGCGCGAGCGCAAAGCTCCCCTCGTCGAAAAGCTTGGGGTCGTGGGCGACGCCCGCGACCACCCCCGAGCGGACCGCCTCCCACAGATCCTCGTAACGCCACACAGGCCGCTGGCGGAACAACATCCGCAAAATCCCGCTGATCACCGCGATTTCGCGCTCGCCGTGCCCGTACGCCTCGAACGTCGCGACCCGGAGAGGACCCCGGACCTCTGCGAGCGACAGCGCGGGCTGATAGGGGAGGGCGTCGAGCGTCGCGCGGGTCGCGAGGCTCGGGTCTGCAGAAAGCATCCGGCCGAAGTTCGCGAAGCCGTCGACCGCGTCGAGCCGGAGCGCGCGCTCGAGTTCTTGGATCACGAGGTATTCGCGCATTTTGTGCGCATAGCGGGCCAGCTCCGGCGCAATCCTGTCTGCGAGGGCGCCGCCCTGCGAAACGAGGATATGGATCCGCACGTCCCGCTGTTCGGGGGGGAGCTCCGCGTGGGACTCCCGGCGGACGACCCGCCCGATGACCTGGAGGAGTGTCGGGATGTCGGTCGGAAGCGAACACACGAACTGGTGCCGCACTGCGCGGAACGTGAAGGCCTCGCGGATGATCTTCGATCCGACGAGGATGCGATACGCGTGGCCCGCGGAGTTTGCGGGGGCGTTGAAGCGCGCAATGGAGCGGTCCATCACCGCGCGGTCGACGTCGCTGTGCACCGCAACGAAGCGGGCAGGGACGAAACCGTGAAAGTCTTGCCCGCTCGCAGGAGCCTGGTCGGCGGCTGTTGCCGCGTGGGGTCCGGCGCTTCGCGTTGCGCCGCAGACTCCGCACAGCGTTTGCGCGGAAGGCACCCCTTCTTCGTCGAGAAAGCCATTGGCCCTCAGCAGCTCGGCGATCAGCAACACGCCGGACATCCGCACGCGGTGGTGGTAGATCATGATTTTTCCGGGCCCCGCCTTCGCCGCGGACAATACGAGCTGCACGAGACGAGCGTATTTGCCGCTGTACGCTTCGACCCCGGGGCCTCGGCCCCCCGCCCCACAGGGTGCCTCAAACGACGACGCGAAGCCGTCCCCGGACCCCTGTGTTTTGGTTTCGCTGGCGAGGCGCAGGAACTGCCCGCCGACGACGATTGTTCCCGGCGAGAGCCCGACATCCTGGCCTCGGCGAACTTCGACGCCCGCGAGGTCCCGCCATTCGTCTGGCGCCGCCGAAAGCTTCGTGGGGGTGTCGCCCGACAAATACTGGCCAAACGCCGCTGCATCGCAGTTCGCCGCGTCGGGCCCAAAGTCTGGGTTGGGAAAAACCATGTCGTACAGCGTGTAGGCACCCGCGGCGAGCGACGTTATCGCCAGGGCTGGTTTTGTGGCCTGGCTCTCCGCGTCTTCGCCGCGAGCGTGCGCGATCGTGCGCGCGTGAAACGCCGTCACAGGGCACGGGGTGAACTTGAGGTAGGGGATGCCCTCCCAGTCGTCGCCAACGAATATGCGCTTGGGGTACGCCCCGACGTCGGTGTCCAGCAGAAACGACACCCGGCCGGCGGCCAGCGCCTCGATCCGTTCAAGTGCGCCCGGAAGCAAGCGCGACGCCTGGCGCTCGCCGCCCTCGCCTTCTTCGTCGTCTTCGGGCGACTCTGTTGCGCGGGCCGCCGAGGGGGGTTCGGATTCGTTTTCTTGCGTGGCCTGGGGGGGTTCGTGGCCGGCGGTTTCGAAAAAGTCCTGGCGGCGGAGGGCCACCCCCCCGGGCAGGGCCTCCCGGGGCACAAGCAGATTGAGAAGATCGACGACCTCCATGGCGCTCCCCTTCATCGGCGTCGCTGACATGAATAGGGCGCGGGGCGCGTCGCGGCCGAGGGCGTCGAGGGCGTACTGGATCGCAACGCCGTAGTTGTTTTTGACCAGCATGTTGTACACGTTGTGGATTTCGTCGGCGATGAGGAAGCCGCCCTTCATCGCTTCGAGCAGGTCGGTGTTGACCTCGACGTTGCCCTTCTTGACCTCGGCCGCAAGCTTTTCGCCGAAGCTTTCGGGGGCCTCGGCCCTGGTCTCGCGGCCCGGCGCCGAGCGCAGCGATCTTTCGTACAGATGCTGGACGCTGAAGCCCCGGGCTTGGCCCGTGGTTGTGACCGTGAAGAGCCGGTTGGCGAACTCTTTGTAGCCGAAGAACTGGAAAAAACCCCCGCGTTTGCGGTCGGTGACGCGCCGGCGGAACGTCCCCGCCAGGCTGCTGTAGCGTTTTGCGTCCTCAGACGCCGGTCCCGCGAGGCTCGCGGCTTCGCGCGCACGCCGGAGCGCTTCGGCCTCGGCCGGCGCCACGAAACCAAACTCCGGGTGTGCAAGCATCTCCGCGAGGATCGTCTGGCGGATCGTGAAGCCGAGAACGAAGACCGAAGGCTGCTGCAGCGCGCCCTCGGCTTCTGCCCGGCGGAACGCGTTGATGTATTCGAGCGCAAGCGAAACCGCTGCGATCGACTTCCCGGTCCCCGTTTGCCAGTTTAGCAGCGTCCGCGCGTACGGCGTGTCTGGCGACGCAAACGCTTTGACGAACAACTGCGCTCCGTGGAGCTTGAGGCCCGGCAAAAGGATGCGCATCGTTCGTTCGGCTTGGCCCGTCGCCGCGCTGGCCGGACCACCGTAGCCGCGCAGCTCGCCCGGTGATTCGACGGGGCCGGGTGGGCCGCTGGCCCTTTTGTTTTCTGCGGCGTTCGCTTTCGGCGGGTTCCGCGTTGTTTGCTCGGACGCCACGGTCCGGAAGGTAAAAAACTCCTTGCGGTCCGCGAGGTCCGCGAGGAGCGCCTTGATCGGTTCCCGGTTTTTCTCGGTCCCCGGGCTCAAATCGGGTAGCGCTCTGTATGCCATTGCTGTTGCGGGCCTGCGTCGGTTGGGTTGACGCCCTCGCCGCTGACTCTTATTGTTCGCGACCGCGGCCCTGCCGCCTCGAAAGTTAAGATCGCTGGCGTGGTCGGGCTGCGCCGCTAAGACCGCCCGCCCTTATTGATCGAGTCGATCAGCCGGTCCGCCTCTTCGTCGCCCCGCGCGGATGGCTTCCGCGCCGCCTTCGTGGGCGCGCCCGTGGCGTAGGGCCCAAACCACAGCAGTCCGCGGTAGTATACGAGCAGCCCGATGACAATAACGACGAGAACGACGATTAATCCGAGTGTCAAGTATGCGTGGGCGCTGCACGCCGCGGCGAGGCGCCCGATAAAACCCCGCCCGGAGCTCTGGCCTCCGACGAGCGGGCCGCTTTGTGGCAGCGGCTGTGCCGCGATAGTTGTTAGCTGCGGAATCGAAGGCTGCTGCATTGCGCGCGCTGGTTATAGACTGGCGGCAAGTTCTTGAATATGCTTTCCGCCGCACAAAAAAGATGCCACGGAGCCGATTTGTTATAGTGTTGTCAGACCTTTTCTTGCGTCGCGTGCGCCGGATCGGTTTGTTGCCGTGGTTGCCGTGGCTGCCGACAGGCGTGGCCCGCAGGCCAAAAAAGTTTGGCCGGGCCAGCGCTTCGTTGCGTCTCGACACCTCGTGCGGACGCGAGATCGAACAACAAAGTTGTGGTGCTTTGCCCCGGCTGTTCTGGCCAAGCCGCAGCCCGCAGATAAAACTTGTTTTCGCGCCCGGTCGAGGCGTGCGGGACGTCCTCCCCGCCGGCCCGTTTCTGTGCTGCTGCCATCTTTTTTAAGCAACTCCGCCGGTGTACATTAAACCCTCGAGCTGGTTGTTGCTCAGGCCTGGCGCACCCGAATCGAAGGCAAGGTTCACGGCGCTCAACAGGTTGCGCTCGCCATAATCCTGGTGCTGAAGCGCGCCGACCTGTCCGAGGGCTTGGGCCTCCGCGGTTGCGGCCGGGTCCCAATCGGCGAGCTTGCGGGCGCATTGGGTTGTGTCGAGCGGCGTGACGGGGGCGTTGTCCTCGTTGTGGCGCCAGTAGCACGCTCCGTCGGGTCCTTTGATGAATTCGGGGGGGCAGCTCCCCGGCAGGGTCGGGCCCATGCCGAGACCGCCCGCGAGGTTTTCTTGTTGGCTCGGGGAGCGGACGACGGGGGCCCGGCGGGGCTCGCGCCACGCGGGGTCCCAGGTGCCCACGTGGTAACGGGTCGATGGGCGGCCGACGGAGCCATACAGGCCGGCGTCTGCGCTTCCCCACCACCAAAGCGGGTTGTTGCTGCCGTTCACCAAGTTGTTGCTCCGCGAAAGGAGTGGGCCGCTGGTGTAGCCGCTGCAGCCAGGCTTACTCGCGCACTTCTCGTACTTGCTGCGGAAGTTCCACGCGACGAAAATGAGGATCACGAGCAGGATGATCAGCACCCCGAGGATGATCGCGGTCGCCATCGGGTTGCGGCCGATGGCCTGGGTCAGAAACGCTTTTCCGTGGGCGCCGAAGCCCATCGTAGTTGGTTGGTCCATCTCGCACGAAACTTGTATTCGCGGTTTACCGTAGAGGTTAGCAGGGTTGCACGCTTCGTACGGGTGCAGTATACGAGGGCGCGAAACTCCGACGCAAAATTATCCCCAGCCACGGGGTGCCACGCCGGCGAACGCCAAGAACGCCAGAAAAAACAAAGTTTCTTTCGGCGGCCCACTGTCGACAGGCCCCTTTTATTTCGTGGTATCCGGGTTCCGCGTGATTTGCTCGTGAAGGGCCGTTCAGAAGCGGCGAACATTTCCGTCGCGGCGCGCAGCCTTTATTATATGGGTGACAAGATTTTGGGGGCGACGATTGGCGGTGAAAAGGGCCCACGCCGCCGAATCAGCAAGCGGGTGCACGGAACCGAGAATTGAAACCTCGGCCGCGTGAGAAACGATGGAGTCTACCGCACCCGCTCAAAACACCGAAAGCACAAAATCTGGTCCAGCCGCGCTCGTCGTGAACAACCGAAGCCCGCCGCTCGTCGTTATGTCGGTTCTCGTCGAACACTTTCTCCCTTATCGCGACCTGCGGCTCTCCGAGGGCGGTGCGCCCAGCCGCGACACAATCATTCGCGATCTCGACAGCCTCGGCTACGTGCGGCTCACGGCGCTCCGGAACAAGCCGCGCGGCCCGCGCGACGCCGTCATCTTTCTGATCCTGGCCGCCGAGAGCAAACAGGCGCACCACAGCAGCGACCTTCGAAAGCTTCTCGAGGGGCTGCGCTACGACCCCTTCGTGAAGGAAGGCCGGCTCGACGAGGTCCTGCTGATCGTTGACGACGCCTTCCTCTCGAAGAAAAATGTCCTGGACGTCGTCCGCGCCTTTCAGAAGGACGGACCCGACGGCGAGGATCCGGAAGGCTCCCGGGGGGCGTTCTACACCGTCCGCCCCTACTGCAACTTCATGTGCAATATCCCGGCGGTCCAGATCGTCCCCAAGCACCAGCTTCTTACGCCGGAGCAGATCAAGGCACGCCTCAGTTGGCTCAACCTGAAGAGTGCGGCGCTGCCCCAAATCCGTGACAGCGATCCGCCGGTCGTTTGGCTTGGAGCCCGACCGGGCCAGGTTGTCCTCATCACACGCGATTCTGAGACTTCGGTCGTCGCCGAGGTCATGCGGCGGGTTGTCAAAGCACCGCTCGCCGAGCCCAAATCGTCGAGTAGGGGGCGCTCTTCGGGCGCCGAGGGGGATGAATAACCGGATCAGCCAAAAGCAAACCCCATAATTTTGTTATTCCGTCCTCGACGCAAAAAAACCAGGCATCGCCGGCGCCAGCCCGGACGAAACAAGTTTTTTGTCTGCGGATCTTGCCCGCACGCGCTATATCACGCCCAACAGGGCCAGAAGATCCTCCTCGCCTTTTGGCTGCACCGCGGAAGGGGCCGGCCCCTTTTTGTCTTGCTCATGGGGCACGGCGTTGATATCGCTTTTTTCTTTCGCCGCACGCAACAGCCCTCGAAGCTTTACAAATTCTCGGTTCGTCGATGTTGCGCAGACCCGCTCTGCCTGCCTCGAATAACGCCTTAACAGGGCCAGACTTTTTCTTTCTTCTGATGCGAGCTTTTCGATGTGCGTCTCGATGTAGCGGCCGAGTGGTTTTAGCGGCGTTGGCTCGTCGCCTTGGACGAAATCCGCGGTCACTTCTGCGAATTTCCGGAACATTTTTTCTCCAATCTCGGCGGCCGGTCTTTCTTTCCAGCCATCGTACGTGCGAATCAGCGCCACGTCCTCGGTCAAAAGGACCGCCGTCTGATTTGGCGCGCGCAGCTGCTGCACTTGCCACGCCAGGCTATAGATTGTGAGACACGCCAGCTCTGCATAACGGTCCTCGGTGACATCTTTTTCTTTTTCTACGCCGGCGTCTATCTCCATTCGGTAAATTGTCGTCTTCAGGGTCAAATGCTCGTACGACTCGTGGCCAAAGCTCAGCGGTGGCTCTCCGCCCGCTTCCCAGTCCACTTCTTCTGCCGCTTTTATTTGTCCTGGCACTTGCAGCAGTGTCTGCATGTTTTTTAGGTGCGCCGATATTGCGCCGTTCGATGACTGGACGACATCCGCCGGGTTTTTATGGAAGCCTTCTTTCGCGCCTGCCACTATTGTGTTGACATGCTGAGATGCCAGCGCTGGTAGCCGGGACAACTCCTTTACCATTTGGTCAAATATGCTGCGCACTGCCTCGTGCAGCGTGTTCAGCTCCCATTGGTGTGGCGCAAAGACCAGCGCCTGGTCCCCTCGGTCTGGGCTTAAATAAATGTTTCGCTCGCGCGGATCGGCATGCACCCGCCGAAGTAACTCCATCAACAGCGCTGAAATTGCTTTTGCATCTCCTTGCTGGCATGCCGCGGCGTCTTCCGCCGTAAAGTGCTCCGATGCTTGTCGCAGTGGCGCGAGCGATGTGAAGAATTCGCCCTGGTTAAACGGCTTCGGGACAACCTGTGGTGCTGGCCACTTCGCCGGCCAGCCGGGCATCGGCCCTGGTATAAAGTTGGCGATTTGCTGGTTCACCACGTCTCCCTGAATTTGATTCAGTACTTTGCAGCTATTGTCGACGTTTGTGATCGCTGTTGAGTTATTGACAACCTGGTTCGCGACAATAAAATTTTGTGTCGTATGGCTGCTCGGTTCGTTGGCCTTTTTTTGTTGCTGCAAAAGTTCTGTGACTTGCTGCTGCAAGGCCTGTACTTTTTGGTCAAGGACTTCGTTTGTTTTTTTGTCCTGCACCTTACAATATTCGTGGATGTGAAGACTTTTTGCTTGCTTCGACGCGAACGTCCTGTTGCATGACGGACATACGTGAGAGCTGCCACGTCTGTCGCGGTCTTCTCCTTTTTTTGAATACAACACAGGGTCGCAGGGAGTTTTTCTTGCGAAGTGCCTCCGTAACTTGTATGGAGCGTCGAACACCTTCGCGCATCTTGGACATGTCCGGTCAGCCATCGCCTCCAAAAATGATGACCGGTCACTATTTTTGGAGCTTTTAAGGCTCCAACAGTCATTATTTTTGGAGCCTTTGACGCTCAGAACAGGCCTCAGGCCGTCGCGTTGATAAAAAAAACGGCAACAACGCATACACCACCTCCGTGGCGTAAAGTATCGTTCTATGGCGTTTTCTGCGTCGAAAAGGCTTCCTACGGCTGGTCAATACAAATGGCGGGCGCCAAAAATATTAAGGGGGGGGGGGGGGTAGGTGCCCTGGAAACATGAGCGGCAGCGGCCTGCCCAAATATTTATTTTCGGCGGAGGGGACAAAAACATGTGCGTGCAGTTTAGCCGAAGGCGACTAAACCGCCGAAATCTCTGAGAAAAAATCATCGATGTCACTTTCGTGAAGCGGCTCGCTGGGGCTGATTTCGTAAGCTTCAAACATTGCCCGGGAAGGTTCGCCAGATAGGTTTGCGGCCTTAGCTGGACGCTGTCGTACACGCGCGCGTTCAAGCTTTTTTTCTGCGAGAAAAGTACGGGGAGACCCGCTCGCGACAGCGGCGCGGGCGAGCGTGTGAACCTCGGCGATCTTTGGTTCGACCCGCGCCATAAAGCCCGGCTCGCGTTGTACGGGAATGTAATGGATTTCGAACAGCTTCCAGGGGATAACCCCGAGCAAATAGTGCGCGGCGGGCGCAGCGGCCCGCATCGCGGGAACATCAGCGATCCGCTCCCATCGGCCGGAGTTTTGACCCCGAGGGCACCCATCAGCGAAACAGAGGCCGCCGTGAATGACAGGAAAAGCACCGCTGTTGATGTGGCCGAGCAGCGAGTTGAACTGGGCGGGGGCCGAGACGCCGAAATCAACGAAAGCTTCGCCGTCAAGGACGACACTCTCGGCGCCCTCGGTGGAGCCCATCGCAGCGACAGCGAGAAGCCACGCGGCAAACGCGACGTCTTCGGCGGGTCCGGGGCTGCCAGATTTTTTGCGCAAACGAATTTCCGGCTCGGCGTCGAGAAACGGAGCGAAAACAGCAGTGACGCCCCACGCGTAAGGATAATCCCAAGTAGCTCTCTCCCGATGATACCCCCAGTCGTAAGCCTTATTTGGACCGAGCTTGTCAAAGGCGCACTTCCGGAAAACAGAATCGACAAAAATCCCGAGGGATGCGATTGGAGAGACCGCGAGTCCGGATTGGACCTGGGGGGCATACTGTTTCGGAACCTTGCCATCCGGTTTACGCCGCAGGGGGCATTTAAACTCGAT
>WBZQ01002231.1_pt1 | contig 12592 bp, 14 predicted proteins | sample 5204251 | NCBI WGS metagenome assembly WBZQ01 (sample SAMN12412402, study PRJNA552823) | activated sludge metagenome | isolation source: activated sludge from nitrification reactor of wastewater treatment plant... | place: USA: Virginia | collected 2017-09 | reverse complement strand
GCAGTCTCACCAACAGCGGTCTTGTGGTAGTACTGGAACACCCACCGGTACTGCCTCGTGAACCCTGCGCGTGCCGGCAGACGGTCACGCCAGTTCATGATCGCCATGTTGGTGAGCGTCATGCCGGCACCAGCCCAGGTGCTGGCCACGAGCAGCCACCCGTAGTCGACAGAGATCAGGTTGTCGCGCTTCTGTAGGTGCTCGAGCTCGACAGGCGGCATCGCCGACCAGTCGATCGATCCTGGCTGCACACGGTAGATGCCGGCCGTCTCGATGAACCGTTCCACGACGTCGCGGGCGACGTTGCCGCGCAGCACGTCGAGCACACGGTCCTCGAACGACAGGCCGCTCACCGCCGGCTGCCCAGCATCCGCACGTCACCGCTGATCTCATGGAACTCGAGGGCTCGGAAGTCGGTGTCGCCGTTCGCCTGCTCCAGCTTGATCCGCATCCTGCGTCCGCGCACGCCGGGCCGGAACTCGAACGACTTCACCCCGTACGCCGACTGGAACGCCATCGTGCCTGCGGTGATCTCGCTCGACCCTGAGCCGCCAACCCCGTCCCCGTACTCCACCTTGACGTTGACGGTCTTCGTGCCGTTCGCAGACGTCTCATCTGCACGTGCAGCGACCTTCATCCAGGTGAGCCGGTACTCGTTCGTCTCGTCGCCGACGAAGATGCGCCAGCCACTCCACGCCTTCGCCAACTGCACCGTGCCGTCACCGTCGTTCGCCGGGCCCGCGTTCTCACCGGGAAGCCCGGTCGCCGACCGGAACATCGTCGACAAGTCGATGACACGGGACGCGCGCGGCGCAAGGCACCGGGTGCTCTCACCGGGCACACGCGACGACCACATGAGCCCTGGCGTCACGTTCGTGAACACGCCTGTCCACCTGTCGGTCGCGAGGTCCATGACGAAGAGCCGTTGTGCACCGGTCGGAGAAGCGGAGGTGTCGACGTGCACCATGAGGTGGCCCTCTGCGACCCCGACGGAGATCACCGACACGCCGTCGAGCCACGACGATACGAGGTTCCGGTACTCGGTCAGAATTCCCGGTCGGCCTTCGCCGCCGGCCAAGTTGAACGGCTGTCCGCCACGGATCGTCCAGATGCCGGTGTCACCAGCCCAATAGACCCCCGACTCATCGGTGACCGCTGACCGGATGTGGAGGCACCCGATGCCGTCGTCGACCTTATCGACACGGAACGTCGGCCAGTCCCCGGTGATGCGGTAAACGGCCGAGCGCTTGAGCACATACAGGGCGTGCTGAGTGGCGAGCAGCGCGACGAACACGTCGGCGTCCAACACGCTCGGCACGCTGATGTGCGGCATCAGGTAGTCGGTCTCCGGGTCGATCGACGTCTCCACGACACCTGGGTCGACGTCCGCACCAGACCAGTACTTCGGGTAGAGACCGATGTCTGCACCAGGCGCGCCGTAGAACACGTCGTTGTCGCGCGTCGGCACACCGCCACCGATAAGGCAGCCACGGAACACGGTGCAGTCACGGAACGGCATGCTGGCGGTGAGCTTGTACTGCGTCGGCGTCGCGCGCGCCGGGAACGCAGCGGTGATCGCAGAGTCGGTGGTGATCACCGGGGCAGTGACATACGAGGCGGTGCCCTTCGGCTGGAGCTCAACGAATCCGGTCGCGATGTCGGCGTACTTGAGGAACGACGTGCCCTGGCCGGTGAACGTCGTCACACCGTTGTGGGTGAACGTCCCCTCACTCGGATCGAGCGCGATGCATGAAGATGCCTTACCGATCGCTGACAATTCCATGACGGTGAGAGCTGTCGCCGCGCTTGCGAGCATCCGCTCGAGCGTCACCGATCGTGACGCGACTGCGCCGCGCGCCACGCGGTGCCATACCTCCGGCACGGTCTGGTTGCGTCCAGCGACCGACACGTACGGTGACGCGAACCCGGCGAGCCCGTCGATCGTGATCGCGACCCCGCCGGTCCATGTGACCCGCGCCTCGCTCGCGGCGATGCTGTACGTCGCCGACGGGTTGTGCGAGACGTCCCTGTTGAGCTGCCCGCCGCCGTACCTGACGATCCCGTGCGACTCGCCAGTGAAGTCGGTGGCGTGACAGAAGATGATCTCGTCACGGTAGATGCAGCGTGGATACGCCGGCTTCCAGCTCGCCGCTGGGGCGAGCGACGTGCCGGCACCCGCGTTGTTGTGGATGAACACCTCGCCGACATCATCGCCGACGAGCGTCATCGACACGCCGACACGGCCGAACGCCGCGCGCGCCACGACGAAGTTGTCGTTCGACCCGTCAGCGACCGACCCGTCGTACGACCATCCACGTCGGCGCTCGGCGACGCCGCGAGGGAAGATGATGTTCTCCAGCTTCGACGCCATGCGGGGCCCGAGCAGCTCCGCAGGGAGGTCGCTCACGTACCCATCGACGAACGGGGCGGTCACCGCGAACTGATGGCTGTTGACCCCCGCGCGCCGTGCCATCAGAGCAGGCTCCCGTGCTTGCAGGCCCGCACCAACTCCTCCGACACTGTGCGCGCCTCCTCGAGCGTCCGATACGTCGCGTCAATGGTAGCGCGTACCCCACTCGACACGGCAGCGTCGTAGTCGGCGACCGCTTGGTCGAGCACCGGCTGGAACTCGCTGATCGCCCGGACGCACACCATGTCGCCGAGACCATCACCACGCAGCCCGGTGCCGAGCAACGCCGCCGCGACCGGCATCACTTCCTCGCGATCAAGGTGACGTGGAGGTCTGCGATCGTCTCCCAATCGTGGGCCATCATGTACGCCCTCGTCTCGTCGGGCCGGGCCATCACGTGATCGGGGATGCCGGCAGCGACAGCCGGCGTGACCTCGAAGTCGCAGGCGATGGGGTAGTGGTCGAGTCCCATCGCTTCACGCCACTGCCGGTCGAAGTACGTCCACGTCTCGGCTGGGATGAACCGGCGGTGCGTCGGGTCCTGGAACGCGCGCACCGACTTGAGGTACGGGTGGATGATCTCGAGCTTCCCACCCTTGCGCAGCACACGCCAGCACTCGTCCATGAACGCACACAGCCCGTCACGGTCGTCTGGCAGGTCCATCGGAATGTGCTCGACGTAGTGGGACGTGTGGATCGCTGCGACGCTGCGGTCCTTCCACGGCCACGGGTACTGCCGCAGGTCGTGAACGATGTCTACGCCCTCACCGTCGGCGATGTCGACGCCGATGTAGCCCTCACGCTTGTGCTGCCCGCAGCCGAGGTCGAGCTTGAGCGCACCACCGCGTGTCGCGCTCACCTTCGGCTTTGCCTTCGATCGTGTTGCTGCCACCGTCACGCCCCCATGTCCATGTCGATTGCCATCACCACATCCTGTCCGCACCGATGTCGTAGTGGCCGACCTTGCAACCGGTCACACACGCGAACCGGTGCCCGGCCTGCCGGGCGTTCCCGAAGAAGTGAAGGTCCTGCGTCGCCGCGACCGCACCGCCACCAGGAACGATCTCCTGCCTTGTCACGAACCACGGCCTCGGAATCGCCGGGTCGCGGAACACATCGAGCTTGAAGAGCGTGAACCCCATGCCCAGCCCGTTGCATTCCTGCACCGTCTCAGGCCGCACCTGCTGGGGCCGGAAGTCCATGAGCGGCGCCTTTGGGTCACCGTAGATCATGGGCATACCGCCCTCACCCTTCGTCCAGTACAGGCCTCCGACGGCTGCGTAGTCGCCGATCGCCTCGTACAGCTTGAGCAGGCCGTCCGGCGGCGGGCAGTTGTCCTCCTCGAGCGTCAGCATGTAGCTCCACGTCGAGAGCTCAGGGTGGCCCAGGATGAACTCGACGGCGGCGTTGTATGCGGCTCCGACCTCCATTCCGCGCGGCGAAATGCGGAACACCTTCTGGTTCATCGGCCACATGATCGAGTCCCAATACTCGAGCACCCGAATTGGGATGACGCCGCGCGTCGGCCGTACCACGATCACCGACAGGTCCTTGTAGGCCTTCCCGCGACTTAGCCGCTTCCGCGCGGCTTGCAGGTTCTCGTTGTGAACGCCTGACCCGTCCCCGGTCACGATCAGCGCCGGCTCGATGTTGCTCACCAGTCCACCCCTTCGTCAACGCCACTCTACAGGTTGGTTCCCCACATGGCTGGCAGACGGAAATTCGCGCCGGGGGCGTTCGCGACCTCGTTGGACCCGATGGACGCCGGGAACCCGGTGGTCGACACCGTGTAGGTGCCGACGCCCCACATGAAGTTCTGCTGCGTGCCGGTCGTCACCGTCGAGTGCACCCCGACCTGGCCACGCCAGTCGAGGACGGCAGACCCTTGCGCGAGCACATGGCTGTACGACCCGGCGTTCGTCGACCTGAAGATGTGGCCGATCCAGTAGTCGCCGGGTGTCATCTGCCATGTCGCGGCGATCGGCCACTTGCGGATGCCGCGCACACCGTCCCAGTTCGATGCGGCGTTCGTGCCGGACGTCCAGCTCGAGCTCGAGCTGACCGACGACGCGAGCGAAAGCGTCGACCCGTTGCGGGTGTAGACACCCATCCACCATGACGCGCCCGCCGACGAACCAGTCGCAGCATTCGTCGCGAGCGACACGACCGGGAACACGCTCGACACCGTGACCGGCTCCCTGAGCGCCGTGTACATGAGCGCGAGCGAAGCGTTGCCGACGGCACCATTCGCGGGGATACCCATGATTTGGGGGCCGAACCCGTTGCCGGGCGTCTCCTGGAACGAGATCGTCGCGCCGTTCGCGTCGGTGGACTGGCTGAGCATCATCCCGTTCGTGCCGACCAAGACGAGGCGGGTGCCGGTGACCCCGGTCGAGCCGGCAGTCTGGCCGATGTTGCTCACCCCGGCGCTGAATCCGCCGCCGCCGCCGGCCCCGCCGAAGATCGATACGGTGCCGCCGTTCGCGTCGGTGGTCTGCGACAGCGTGATGTTGTTCGACCCGACAAGCACGAGGCGCGTCCCGGTCATACCGGTCGCACCGCCTGTGTTGCCGAGATTCGACACCCCGGCCGAGAAGCCGCCGCCACCGCCAGCGGCACCGCTGATGGTGATCGCGTTCCCGTTCTGGGAGAGGGTGATGTTCGCGCCACCAGCGAGGGTGAGCGTGCCGCTCGATACCGCCGCCCCGGCGCCGGCCGTGTTCCCCGCGATCGTCACGTTGTGCAGGTTCTGCGTCTGGACGGTCTGGTTCGCCGCGCTGATCGTGACCGCGTTCCCGTTCTGGGAGAGGGTCACGTTGTTGCCGCCGGCCAACGTCATCGTCCCGGAACTGATCTGCGCCATCGCCCCGGCCGTGTTTCCGGACAGGGTGACGTTGTGGAGGTTCTGCGTCTGCACCGTCTGCGCGACCGTGTTCACCCCGGACATGGTGATGGTCGCACCGTTCGCATCCGTCGCCTGCGACAGCGTGATGTTGTTGCCGCCAGCGAGCACGAGGCGGGTCCCTGAGACCCCGGTCTGGCCGATGGTGTTGCCGAGGTTCGACACCCCGGCGCTGAACGCCGGGTTGCCGATCAGCGAGAGCGTCGCCGACGCCCCGTTGACCGACTGCGAGAGCGAGATGTTGTTCGACCCGACGAGCACGAGCTGCCCTGATACCGACCCGCTCGTGCCAGCGGTGTTGCCGAGGTTCGACATCCCAGCGCTGAACGACCCGCCGCCACCGCCGCCGGCCCCGCCGATGATCGAGATCGCGTTGCCGTCCTGCGACACCGTGATGTTCGCGCCACCAGCGAGCGTCATGACGCCGGAACCGATGGTGATCGCGCCGGCACCGCCGGACGTCGAGTTGCCGCCGACAACAACCCGGTGCTGGGGGTTGAACAGCGGCATCTAGGTGAGCTCCGTGACCCTGGCGTTCCCCGCCGCCGAAGACCAGATCGCGTCGAGCTGGCCGGTGTATCCGAACGGAAGCTCGAGCGTCGCGTTCGGCTCGACGCGGTAGGTGTAGGAGCTCGAGCTCGCGGTCGCACCGAACTTCACGAACAGCGTCGCCGTCGAGTCGTTGTGGACGATGACCCCGACCCTCGCGGTGTTCGCTGCCAGGAGCGCCACCGACGTCGCGCTTCCTGCCACGTTCGTCAGGGTGGCGGTGGCTGCCTTCTGCGTCGTGACGAACCGTCCCGACCGGTCGCCCCACGCGAACACCGCGTCGCCGTCCGCCGACATCGCCGTCGGCTCCGCGTCGCTGGCCCGCAGCCCGGCGAGCACCGGGTTCCCGGTCGCCACCGCGTCTTGCGCGACCTGGCCGGCCTGCACCGCGAACGTCCCGGCGTTGTCGACGGTCAGCGACCCGCCGTTGTCGTTGACCGGCACTACCCCGGTGATCGTGACGTCGTTGTTCGCCCCGAGGTTCACCAGGGCCCCGTCAGCCGACGTGCCGGCAGCCCTGTCCCATGTCAGGCCGTCCCACAGCATGCCGAACGCACCGACTGCCGGCGCCGTGGGGTTCGCGGCGTTGTCGGCAAGCGCAGACGCCGCCGGAAGCTCAGTGTCGACAGCGTGGCTCGCCACAGTGAGCGCACCCTGGTCTGATGCGATCACGACCGGCACGCTCGATGCCATGGCCTTCTGGCCGAGTGTCGTCGCCGTGCCACCCCAGGCGCCGACGTTCTGATCCAGGCGCCCGCCGACGAGTGCGGCGGGAAGCTGCGTCGCAGACACCGCCACCGTGCCGGACACGCCGACGGTGCCGTCAACCGTCAACGTCCCGCCGCCGTCGGCGACGTTCACGGTGCCCTGCTGGGCGACCGGGAGCGGCTTCGCTGCCGACACCGCCCGCAACGTGTCGCCCGTGTCTTCCCACATGACCGCCACGCCAGTGATGGTGGCGTCGACTGCTCCCTCGGTGTACTCGGTGGCTGAACCGCCGCCGCCACCGCCGGTCGCGGTGTAGAACGCCGACCCGTCGGTCAACCTGACCGGCAGGTAGTCGCCGGCAGCCGGTGATGCCGGCGTGACGTCAACCGCGCCGGTCACCGTCACGGGGTTCGTGATGCTCGACACCACCATCGATCCGCTGAACGTCACCGGCAGCGCCGAGCGCGCAACGACGTACGTGTCGCCCTTCGTGTCGCGGGCAGCTGGGACGTAGCGCAGGCCACCCGAGGCGATCGTGCCGCCGGCTTCGTTGACGACGCCGAGGGCGCCGATACCGACGTGGCCGGTCGACCACACCGTGTCGGAGTCCTTGTCGACGCGCTCAGTCGACCCGACCTCGGCGCTGACGAGCTTTAGAAACTCGTAGTGCTCGGCGGTGACCAGATCGGTTGCGAGCGTCTGCCCGACGCCAGGTGTGACCCCGAGGCCCATCTAGGTCAGCTCCTCGCACCCGTCGCGCGCGCGGCGCAGCGCGTCGGACACCGCGTCGCACACCACGACCTTGTTCGCGAAGATGTCCCGCGACACGAGGTCACCAGCGCCAGCGGCCGCGTCACGCTGGCCGGCGTAGATCACGGCCAGACGCGCGACCTCGACGGCAGCGGAGTCGATCTCAACGATGGTCTGCGGCAACGTCATGCCCGCCCAATGAACCCGCGCAGACGGATGCGGAACGGCCCGTCACCCATCCGGTCAGCGACATGCGCGTGCAACGACCCGCGCAGCTCAGCGACGTCCTGCTTCGCCTCACGGCGCCGGTCGGCGGGCCCGAGCTTCGCGACGACCATCTGCACCAGCAGCTCATGCCACGGCTCAGGCAGGCCGGCGGGCTCGTCGGCGTCGAGCGCCATCTTCGTGATCTTCGCGACGTAGTACAGGTCGAGCCCCGTCGAGTCCGAAGTCGTCGGGGTGGGGAAGATGGTGATGCGGTTCGGCTCCTTCATCATGAAGGCGTACGGCGCGTCGGTGGCGGTGCCGGACGTCACCTCACCGGCACGCCACCGCGCCAGACCTTCGTCGTCCCACATCTCGAGGACCTTCTCGTCGCGGCGCACCGACCTGATCTCCAGGAAGTCCGCTGGCAGCGCGACGTCAGGGTCGTTCGCGACGAACGCCAGGTCGGCGCGCGCATGGTTCAGCTTCTCCTCCGCGATGACCCGCAGGTGCGCCTGGATCAGCGACCGCTTCACCCGCAGCGCGATCGGCCACGGCGGCTGCGTGAGCCCCATCAGGTCGTACACCTCGCGCTGCATCTCGGCGAGCGTCATCGCTGCGGCGCCCCTTGGCCGAGCCTGGCCGGGAGCGGCACACCGACATCAGCGTCCGCGTAAATCATCGCCTCGAGCTCACCGTGCCGGTCGCGGATGTGCTGGACGAGCTCGCCAAGTCCCTGGTCGGCCAACGCCCTGGCCTCCTCGGCCAACGCGACCTCGCCGTCAGCGAGCGCGAGGTTCATGACGGTCCGCTCACCGATGACCGAGTGGTGCCAGGCGTCAGGGATCGCGCTCGGGATGTCGCCGTTCGCGGAGAGCGCCGTCGGCTTCGACACCGTGAACGCCAGCGGCGTGGCGTCCGTCACCGTCGGTGTCGGCCACATGCGGATTTGCAGCACCGCGCCGGACAGGGTGACGATGTAGTAGGCGGGCGCCGACGGCCTGTCAGCGGCCGACAGGTACGTCCCGGCCAGGAACGCGAACCGCGACGCCGACACCGGAATCAGCCGGCCGGTCGCGGTGAAGATCGCCTTGACCTTCTCTACGCTGGCGCCAAGCGACACCGTGGCCGTGCCGGACGTAAACGACACAGCCGTCGTCGCCAACGTCGCTTCGGACTTGAGGCAGGCCTGCGTGTACTCGGAGTTGAGCACACGCTGAATGAGCGTCGAGCGGCTGGTATCACCGGAATCGATACCCAGCCGCTCGCGCACATACTCCTGGAGCTCCTGGTAGGTCACCAGACGCCCAGGTCACTGCATGAAGATGAGCTCGACGACCCGCGTCTTGGCCGACTGGTCCGAGGCGTTCGCGACCTCGGTCATCGTGCCGGACGACTCGGCAAACACCTTCAGCTTCGGCGTGGCCGTCGACCCGTCCCAGAACACGATGTCGGTGGACGACTTGACCTCGGGCATGACGATGACGCCCTTCAAGCTGCCGACGCCGGACGGAATGAGCAGCGTGTCGCCGCCAGTCGCATACGACGCCGAGAGGTTGATCGTCGCCAGGAAGCGACGCAGCCGCTTACCGGTGCCGGCGGACTCGGGCGGACCGTAGGACGCCTGCTCGAACTCGACGGTGTTGGTCACGTTTCCCACGTCATGCCCCCTCGTAGATGAACTCGACCTGGAGCGCCGTGCCCAGGTTCGTTGCGGCGGCAACCTCGGTCGCGAAGGCCGAGAGCGCCTTGATCTTCGGCGTGGACGTCGACCCGTCCCACTCGTAGCGGCGGGTGCCGTCGAACGGGTTGAGGATCAGAAGGCCACGCAGCTTCAGGCCCCGGATGTCGGGGTCGAGCGTCACGGTGTCACCACCGGTCGCGTACGAGGTCGACATGGTGAGCGACGTCAGGACACGCACAATGCGGCCCTTGCCGATCGCCATGACCTCGCCCTCACCGGAGCCGAGCTTCGTCGGCGTGCTGGTTGCGCCCATCACACCCTCCGCGCGTCGGTCGGGATGTCCTCGGCGGCGTCGGCCTCAACCTCGCCGGTCGGGACTTCGACGTCCTCGCCCTGCTCGAGCTTCCAGAGCATCACCTTGACGCGCTCCCGACGCCGGCCGTTGCCGGGCCGGAACTCGAACGCGAGCGCCGCCATCGGGTCGGTGATCCGGCCCTTGGCGATCTCCGCCTGGATCTCGGCGGGGGTGAGGTTGTCCCACCCACGGATCGGGGCGTTGGCGCTGTCGGCGGTCTTGCTCGTGGTGCCCATCGCGCCGGTCACGATCTGCGGTGCTGCCGTCTCGCCACGCACAGCGCGCGGGTCGTCGGCAAGGAACACGCAGGCCTTCTGGCCGATGCCGGCGAACGCCGGGTGCTCGGCCACGAGCGGAAGCAGGTCACGGTTGATCTGGCAGGTGCCGCGCTCGAACTTCAGCGACACGCCAGGCACGAGCGTCTCCACCCGGCCGGACACCGGGTGGATGCGCTCCTGCGCGTTGACGAGCGGCAACCGCAGCTCACTGTACGGCGACACCAACGTGACGACCGGATCGAGGTGGGAGAGGGGGACCTCTTCCCACTCCATCTCACCGTCGCCGTTCGCGCGCGGAAGGCGCACGACCTCGGCAGCGTCGTTCTGAACGATGTGGTCACCCATCAGTAGGTGACCCCCGTGATCTTGCCGAAGCACTTCTCGAGCGTGAACGAGAACGTGCCTTCCGTGAGGTACTGATCCTTGAAGGCGTCCTCACCGTTGGCCTGGATGTTCGTCTCGAGGGTGGTGCGCCGCAGCGGACGCCACCAGATGCCGTCCGGGTCGATGATGTAGCCGTAGCCCGCGTAGCCGTTCTCGAGCAGCGGGTGCAGCACGATGTCGAGCGTGCCGAACGGCGTGATCAGCGTGGTCACCCGGATGCCGTAGGTGGCGCTGGCCTCCGAGTTGGTCTCCAGCTTGTGCTGGGCCCACCCGCTGATCGTCGCGTTCAGCGCGCGACTCGCGATGAGCAGCTTGCGCTGGCGCCCCGGACGGACGCTGAAGCGGAAGCAGTCACCGACCCACGAGTTGAACTCGCTCTCGAGCAGCGTGCCGCCGGCAGCGAGCACGTTGGTGGTGATGTGCTCGTCGATCCCACCGGCCGAACGCACCGCGTTGGCCTGCGAGCTCGTGTCGATGTTCTTCTCGCCGTGCAGGAGCACCTGCTCCCAATCGCGCGCGTGGCGCGCGCCGGCCTTGCGCCGCTGACGAAGCCGCTCGTTGCCGCCGTAGGTGGCGATGTTGTCCGCCGTCTTGGTGACGTGGACGGGCTCCTTCATGATCTGCGCGTAGTTGAACTTCGTGACGGTGATCGTCGACTTCGCCTGGGGCGAGAGGTCGCCTTCCATCTCGGCCGCACCCATGTTGAGGATGTAGCTGCCGCTGTTGGCGCCGGCCGCAGCCGTCGCACCCCACGACCGGACGACGTTCAGGGTGCTGGTCGCCTCGTTGACCGACACGACGCGCATCGTCTCGCCGGTCGTGACGACCTTCACGATGTCGCCGGGGCGCCATGCCGCCGGGATGCCGACCGTGAACTGCGTCTGACCCGAGTTGATCGTCGCGGAGAGGGTGTCCCACTCCGGCATGACGTCATCTTCGAGGTGGTTGACCGTCGCCTGCTTCGCCGGCCGCGTCTGGGCGCGCTTCGTGACGATGGTCATCATCGGCGAGTCGGGCGGGTCGTACTGGAAAACGTCGTCCATCATGTCGACGACGAGGTGATCCGGGTTCAGGGCGTTGCTACCTGCTGAAGCAAGCGCGCCGGTACGAATCGTGGGTGGCATAGTGCTCTGGACCTCCAGGGTCAACGAGTGGAAAGAACAGCTCCCTCTCGCGTCGTCCGGCTTGTCCAGTCACCGCCAACTTGGTGGCGATCGTGGGGCCTTATCCGCTATCGCCGGCCGGGTTCCCCGCATCGCGGGCCCGCCAGATGACCCGACATTGCCAGCGCCAGCCGGCAATGTCAAGTCATCTACGTGCTACAGCCCGTCGCGAATCTCCGGGACGGATTCCTTGATCATCCGGCGCATCTCTTCGTTGACGTCCTGCGGGGCGGTCGCGAACACCGGGCTCTGCGACGACAACGGCCGCAGCTCGTCGGCGTTCGGTGCTGGCGGGGGGGGCGACGCAGGCGCCACCGCGCTAACGCCTGGCGTCGCCGCACTCCCCTCCGTCGCGTCCGGCACCCCTACAGTACCGGCTGCGACAGCCTCGGCCATGAGCTGCCGGATCACCCTGGCCTGGGCGATCTCGACGTGCGCCGGGGTGATGGTCTCACCCTGCTGCGCCCATGCGCTCAGCATCTCTCCAACCCCGTCGCTGGTCAGCTCCCACGCCTGGGGGTTCTCCTGGGCGATCTCACGGATCGCCGCCTGAACCTCCTGGTCGGCGGTCATCTTCCCGGTGAATTCCTGGATCGGCTTAATCTGCTCGATCAGCGGGTTGAGGGCCTTCTCCAGCTCGCGCTGCACGAGCATGGGCAGCACCTTCTCGGAGTACGTGCCGAACGCCGACCCGAACGTGTCGCCGGCCACGTTGTCGAACAGCTCCCAATCGACTCCCGGCTCCGGCGATACCTGTCCGGCCGGCTCCGGCCGCTGCGTGGTGTCCTTGATCTCACGCATCATCTCCATGAGCTGGTTGCGTTCGGCCTGCCACTGCTCGCGTTCCTTGCCGAGCTCAGCGCCCTGCTTGCCGAGGAGCTGCTCGAGGTTCTGGTAGGCGCGCGCCATCTCATCCGGCGACTCCCACTTCTTCGTCGCGGCGAGCTTCGCGGCGTCCGGGTCGCTCAGCCACGCGGGTGTCGCGGGCGCGGCGGCGGAGGTGGCTTCCGCCGCCGCACCCCCCCGGCCGGGGTCTTGCGGCTCAACGCCGTCTTCGTTTCCCACCGTCTCAGTCGCGATCTCAGGCCCGTCGAGCGGGTCCACAGCGCCACCTGCCATCACTCACCCCCGATGTTCAACTGCTTACGCAAGACCTCGATGGTCTCGCCGGGAACTTCCACCACGTCGCGCAGGCATTGGATGCG
>WBZQ01002228.1_pt1 | contig 12596 bp, 11 predicted proteins | sample 5204251 | NCBI WGS metagenome assembly WBZQ01 (sample SAMN12412402, study PRJNA552823) | activated sludge metagenome | isolation source: activated sludge from nitrification reactor of wastewater treatment plant... | place: USA: Virginia | collected 2017-09 | reverse complement strand
CGCCACCGCCGAAGGACGCCTGAATGCGATCGAGAAGCTCGGTGAAGTCGCAGAAGAGTCCGCGCACGCCGCGGGTCTCGATGAGCTCGTTGAGGATCCCCGCCGCGAGGTGGGTCTTGCCCGCTCCGACCGGTCCCACGATCAGAATTCCGGCGTCGACGGCCGGATAGGAATCCACGAAGCGCCTGGCGAACGCCTTGGCCGCGCTTTGGGACTCGGTCAGGTGGTTGAAGTTCGCGATGCGGCAGCTCCTGTAGCGCTCGGGAACGTTCGCGGCCGCGCGCCGGCCCTCCAGGATCGCTGTGCCCCTGCAGTCGCACGGCTGTAGCCGCCGTCCATCCGGCGACTCCAGAAAGCCGAAGCCCTGGCAGACCGGGCAGCCGACCCGGACGCGGCTCGCCATGGGGACCGTTTCCGTGCCGGTCGCATCTTCGAAGATCGGGCTCGCCATCTCGCGAAATAGTACAGCCTGGAAGGCCCTCGACGAGGGCCCCGGAGTTTCTGCTTTTCGATCAGCCGCCGGACGGGCCGCCCTCCGCCGCCCGCATCCGCCTCGCGATTTCCTCCTTCGAGACGTCCTCCACGCGGGTTCCAATCCACCAGGTGAGCCCGAAAGGATCGACCACACCGGCGTTCCGGTCTCCATAGAACTGGTCCTTTGGCTCCATCTGCGAGGTGGCCCCGGCGGCGAGAGCGCGCCGGTACGTCGCATCGGTGTCGTCCACATAGACGTAGATAGAGGCGCCTATCTTCGGCACCTGGTCGGACGCCGAGCCCATCATCACCACCGAATCGCCGATTCGAGCCTCGGCATGCCTTACGCGACCGCTGGGTTCGGTGGTGCGATCGATCTCTTCGGCGCCGAAGGTCGCCTTCAGAAAATCCAGGAGCTTCGCCGCGTCCTCGACCACGAGGTACGGAATCACGTTCTGGTAGCCATCGGGTTTGGGCTTCACGGGCATGGGTCACCCTCCTTCCATAGCAATTTGCGACGTTCCCAGGCGGCCGTCTTGTAAAAAATTGCCGTCAAGGCCTCAATCGCCGGGCGCCGTGACCGCGACATGGTTCTGAAAAGGCGTCCGCGCCGCGAGGTAGGCCGTCGGGGTGAGGCCGGCGAAGGCCTGAAAGTCGTGGATGAAGTGCGCCTGGTCGAAGTAGGCGCACGAGAGCGCGACCTCGAGCCAGTCGATGCTGGTCCTCGCGTGGACACGCTTGACGACTTCCTGAAAACGCCTCACGCGGCAGAAGAGCTTCGGCGTGAGTCCCACCTCGTCCCGGAACGCCTTAATGAAGCGGCGGGGGCTGAGGCCGAGCCGATCCGTCACCGCCCCAACGCTCGGCATCGAGATGCCTCCTTGAAACTGGGCAAGCGCATAGCCGACGGCCGCGGGGCGCTCGAACGCGCCGCGCGCGTGAGCCAACAGAGAGCCCTCCAGGAGGTCGAGCCTCGCGTCGGGTGTCGGGGCCTCGAGAAGCGCCTCACGAAGGTAAGCGGCCGAGTCTCCCCAGAGCTCGTCCAGCGAGACCGTCTGGTTCAGAAGCTCTCCGGCCGGAATCCCGAGGAACGGCGTGGCGCCCCCGGGCTTGAAGTGAACCCCCAGAACGGCTCTCGTCGCCGAGCTATCGATGACGGCGTACTCGGACTGAGGCCCCACGATCAGGGCCCCTCGGACGGCCCCGGCTTTTTGGAACGTCACACGGTCGTAGAGATCGACCCGATCCTCGCCGAGATCCACGACAAGCTCCACGGTGCCCATCGGGAGGATTCGCTCCAGGGCCCGGGTCCCGGGCGGCGTCTCGTAATACCAAAGGAGCTCGACGAGATTCGAGAGCGGCTGCTTAGGCACGCGGTGAATCCTCAGCATTCCGTGGGTCCTCGGTTTAGTTCAGATACGGGCTCAGTTCAGATACGCGCGCAGCGTCGCGCCCTTGAGTCTTCGCTTGATGCGCGCGATGGCCTGGGCCTCGATCTGCCGAACCCTCTCCCGTGACAGCTTCAGCTCTTCGCCGATCTCCTGGAGGGTCATGGGTTCCCTTTCGCCGTCCCCGCCGTCCTCCGGAATGCCGAACCGCCGGCACAGGACCGCGCGCTCCTTTCGAGGGAGCTCGGTCAAGAGCCCGCGCGTCTGCTCGACCGAGGACCGACTCAGGAGCTCCTCGTCCGCCGACATGATGGTCTTCTGCTCCAGCATGTCCTCGAGCGTGCGGTCCTCGGCGATCCCGACAGCCTGCGACAGCGACTCCGAGGCCCGGGACACCGACATCAACGCCTCGACCTCGGTGTCCGTCAGGCCGATCTCACGGGCGATCTCGAGCATTCTCGGCTCGCGGCCCAGGCTCCTCGAAAGGCTCTCCTTGACACGCCCCACCCGGTACTGCATGGAAGCCTGCTTGTGGGGCAGGCGCAGCGCGCCGGCCTGCTCGGTCAGGGCATGCGAGATCGCCTGCCTCACCCACCAGACCGCGTAGGTAATGAACTTGACGTTGCGCTCCGGCTCGAACCTGCGCGCCGCCTGCAGAAGACCGATGTTGCCTTCGTTGATGAGGTCGAGGAACGAAACGTCCGGGGAGTGGAACTTCTTGGCGTAGGAGACCACGAACCGCAGGTTGCCGCGCACGAGCTCGTCAATCGCCTGCTGCCGCTCGGTCTCTTTGGTCTTCGGATCCTGAATGATCCGGCCGAGCTCCTTCTCGCGCTCCAGCGGGAGGAGCGGGTACTGCGCGATCTCCTCCAGGTACTTTCGAAGAACCTTCGACTCGTCGTCGACGCGCCGGCGTTGCGCCAAAGTTTTCGGATTATCTCGCGTCGCGGCGAGCCAGCGGAGCGCGAGGCCGGATCATCAGAGCGTTCGCGGCGCGGGTCGTCTCGGGACCCCGGGCCGCGTGCTCGGTCGCCACCGCGCGGAAGGCGTCCATGAGCCTCTCGACCTCGCCCTCCATCCGCGCGAGACGCGAGCGCAGCTCGAGGATCACCTCGACGCCCGCCAGGTTCACGCCCAGATCGCGCGTCAACGTGAGGATCATCTCCAGCCTCTCGACCGTTTCCTTGTCGTAGAGCCGGGTGTTGCCCGACGAGCGCGGGGGCCTGATCAGCCCCTCGCGCTCGTAGAGCCGAATCGTCTGAGGGTGGATGCCGAATCGTTCCGCGACCACGCCGATGAAGACGTACGCGTCGGCCGGGGCTCCGCGCGCGGCGCGAGCCCGGCCGCCCTTTCCCGATGAGCCTCCTCGCATGGCTCTTGGTCCTTACGGGCTTACTTCTTCTCTTCCACGACCTCGGCGTCGATCACGTCCTCGGCGCCCGCTTTCGCCGAGCCTTGAGGGGCTGAGCCCGGCGCCTGGCCCGCTCCGGGCCCGCCTTCCTTCTTGTAGAGAACCTCGGCGATCTTGTAGCTTGCCTTCTGAAGGTCCGCCGCGACTTTCCGCATCGCCTCGCCGTCCTTCGACTGGTTTTCCAGGACCCTTCGCGCCTCGGCCAGGGCCGCCTCAACCGCGCTCTTCTCGCCGGCCGGAACCTTGTCGGCGTTCTCCTCCAGGAGCTTCTGCGTGGAGTAGATAACCGAATCCAGCTGGTTTTTGGCCTCCACCGCATCGCGCCGGGTCTTGTCCTCGGCCCGGTGCGATTCCGCTTCGCGGACGGCCTTCTCGACCTCGGCCTTGTCGAGGCCAGAGGACGATGTGATTGTGATCTTCTGCTCCTTGCCGGTCCCCCGGTCCTTGGCCGCGACATTCAGGATTCCGTTCGCGTCGATATCGAAGGACACCTCGATCTGCGGGACGCCCCGCGGGGCGGGCGGAATGCCGACGAGCGAGAAAACCCCGAGGAGCTTGTTGTCCTGCGCCATCTGCCGCTCGCCCTGGAGCACCTTGATCTCGACGGATGTCTGGCCGTCGGCCGCCGTGGAGAAGACCTCGCTCTTTTTGGCTGGGATCGTGGTGTTGCGTTCGATCAGGGTCGTCATCACCCCACCCAGAGTCTCGACCCCAAGCGAAAGCGGCGTGACGTCGAGGAGCAGGATGTCCTTCACGTCGCCCGCCAGAACCCCGCCCTGAATCGCGGCGCCGACCGCCACGACCTCGTCCGGGTTCACGCCCTTGTGAGGCTCCTTGCCAAAGAAGTCTTTCACGAGCTGCTGGATCTTCGGCATGCGCGTCTGGCCGCCCACCAGCACAACCTCGTCGATCTTCGCGGCGTCGAGCCCCGCGTCCTTCAAGGCCTGCCGGCAGGGTCCGATCGAGCGCTGGAGGATGTCGTCGACGAGAGACTCCAGCTTCGCGCGCGTGAGCCTGACATTCATGTGCTTGGGGCCCGCGGCGTCGGCCGTGATGAACGGCAGGTTGATGTCGGTCTCGACGGTCGTCGAGAGCTCGATCTTGGCCTTCTCCGCGGCCTCCTTCAGGCGCTGCATGGCCATCGGATCGCGGGAGAGATCGATGCCCTGATCCTTCTTGAACTCGGCAAGCAGCCAGTCGACGATGCGCTGATCGATGTTGTCTCCGCCCAGGTGCGTGTCGCCGTTCGTCGACTTGACCTCGACGACGCCCTCTCCGACCTCCAGGATCGAGATGTCAAACGTCCCGCCGCCGAAGTCGTAGACCGCGATGGTCTCGTTCTTCTTCTTGTCGAGGCCGTACGCGAGCGCGGCCGCGGTGGGCTCGTTGACCAGGCGCTCGACCTTGAGGCCCGCGATCTGCCCGGCGTCCTTGGTGGCCTGCCTCTGAGCGTCGTTGAAATAGGCCGGAACCGTGATCACGGCCCGGTCGATCTTCTCCCCGAGGTGGGCCTCAGCAGCCTCCTTGAGCTTGGTGAGGATCATCGCGGAGATCTCGGGGGGCGAGAGCTCCTTGCCGCCGAAGACCACCCGCGCGTCCCCGTTCGGAGAACGAAGGACCTTGTAGGGAACCATCTTCATTTCGTCGTTGACTTCCTCGAACCGCCGGCCCATGAACCTCTTGATCGAATAGACCGTGTTCTCGGGGTTCGTGACCGACTGCCGCTTGGCGACCTGGCCGACGAGGCGCTCGCCCGACTTGGCGAAGGCGACCACGGACGGTGTCGTGCGGCCCCCCTCACTGTTCGCGATGACCTCTGCCGAGCTGCCCTCCAGGACGGCCACCACGCTGTTGGTGGTTCCAAGGTCGATTCCGATGATCTTGCTCATGACACCCTCCGATCTGACTAGGCCCGCGATCTCAGCAAGCCGAAGCGCAATTTATGATCTTAGTGTCACTTTGTCAAGTGTCGAATCTGAGCGTCGTTCAGAAGGTCAAAAGGAACCCAGGAGGCCCTAATCCAGGACCACGATGCCGCCCTTGGCACCCGGCTCGACCGAAGAGCTCCGGCGGGTGATGAAGAGGTCGGCGTCGGTCTTTCCGTCGTGCCCCCGGCCATAGAGAACCAGGGACTCCCCCTTCTGAAAGCCGAAGGCGCGGCCATGGAGGTCCTGCAGGTCGGCGGGCTTGAGGTAACCGGCCTTGATCAGGGCGTCGGCGGATTCTGGAATCTCTCCTCCCCGCGCGACCGCGTACGCCTCGACGGCGCCGGCGAGTCGCCTGAGGGCGAGCAGCGCGACGGCCTTCCGATAGGCCAGAACCGGGCCCGGGGGCCTGCCCCCGAGGGGAAACGCGTTCAGGGGATTGCGAACCTGAAGCGGAATCGAGAACGCGGCGAGGAGAATCGCCGCCGCGACGACGAGGGCGGTCGCGGCCAAGAACGAGGCGTTCCGCGCCGCCGGGATTTCCACCGATAGCGCGCTGTCGAAGGCCTTCTGGCCGTGCCGAACCTCGGCGATCAGGCCCCGGTTCACGAGGTCGTAGAACGCCTTGGCGCCCTCGAAATCCGCGAGGAACGTGCGCTCGATGATCTCCTCGACGGTCCGGGCTCCATCCACAAGCTCGTAGACGAGCCACTCAGCTCGGGAGACCTTGATGGCCTCGTCGCCCCTCTCGCGGGAGCGCTTCAGAACCGTGGACTCCCCGATCTCGGCGTCCTCGCCGTCGTCAGCTTCGGCCGGCGAGACCGGCTGGAGCACGGGGGTCCTTTCGAAGACCACCTCGGTCGAACGGACGACCTTCTCGATGATCGGCCACTCGTCCTGCATCCTCGCGCCTTCCATGAGGAAGCTCTCGACCGTGATCGGCGTGACGAACTCCTGGTCGAAGTCGATGCGCTCGTGAGGGTCGAAGACGTATTCCCCATCGGTCCAGCGGAAGAGGCCGTAGGCGATCTTGCTGATCTGAATATCCAGCCCGTTCCGAAGGTCCTCGGCGGTGCAGTAGCCGTTCTTCAACAGGATGAACCCGAGTCGCTGGAGCGTCTGACCCTGGATCTCGAGCGCCTTGGCAAGCGACTCCGGAGTCAGGCACCGGGTCTTCACAAGCAGCGTTCCCAGCCGCGTGTCCATTCGCTTGGCCGAGGATTCCGCGGACACGAGCTTCCCCTCGTGGAAGCCCAAGACGACCTTGTCCACGGGATTTCGGAGGGTCAGGTACCCGGTCTTTTTCTGAAGCGAGATCAGCTGGAGGATGTCCGCGAGCGAGAAGTCCTTCAGCGTTCCTTCGAGCGCCATCTCAGCCTCCGGACCTCGGGTTGAGCTGTCCGAGGAGCCAGCCCGCGAAGGCGACGAGCCCGGGAACCGCCGTGTGGAGCCAGGTCGTGACGGCCAGAGGGCGAGGCATCGCGACGAGCCGGTCCCAACAGAAGAGCGCGAGAAGGCCCAGGAGAAACAGTGCCAGAGCCGCGGTCGCCCTCAGCACGCGCGAGGACAGGAACGCCGTGGTCCCCGGCAGCACAATGTTGAACGCGAGCGACACGACGTCGCCGACCGTCTTCCGCCGCCGGACTTCCTCGACCTTTTGAAGCGCGGTCGCGATCGAGACGCCGTCCTTTTTCAGGTAGACGTGCACGCACTGCGAGCACAGGAGAGGGCTCTCCCCGTGCGGCTTGCAGAGCCGGCAATAGGTTCGGCCGCACTTCTGGCATTCCTGGGCGTAGCCGCGGCCCCTTCGACGCGCGCGGTCGACCCCGAAGGCCAACGCGAGCGCGAGCACGAATGCCCAAGGCAGCGCCGTGGTCCAACCGTCGGCCAGCTGAAAGCCGTGAAAGTGGCCGAGGACCCGGCGCGACCGATCCGTTCTGGTCTCAATCATCCCGAGCGCCTTGTCCCGCGCCTCTTCAATCGAGTAGTCGAGGATGCCGATCTTGAGGTTCGCGGGTCGCTCTTGAAAGCGCGCGATCTGGGCGGCGTCGAGGGCTCGCGCCTCGCCGAGCTCCTGGGTTCCCTCCTTGGTTCGGAAGGTCTCGGCATAGACAAGCGAGAGGTTGTACCGGGCGGCCGCGCTCTTGGCGTCCCGACGCTTGGCCTCGACGAAGTCCTCCTGCGCCGACCCGAAGTCGCTCTCCCCGAGCCGCACCGTTCCCCGGTTCACGAGGCACCGGCTGTCCCCCTTCGCGATGCCGGCCCCGTGCGTGTACTCCTCGATCGCGAGCTCGTTGAGGGAAAGCGCCTGGTAGAAACGCCCCAGTAGAAACCGGATATCGACATCGTCGGGGTAGGACGAGCGCACGTCCTCGAGATCGTCGACCACCCGGCGTTCCAGCCGGCTCTCCTGAAGCGCCTCGGCGGCGCGGAGGATTGGCGAGGACGAGACCGCAAGGTCAAAGCCCACCCGGTCCACGATCGAAAGCAAGGGAACCGCGAGCGCGAGACCGACCGTCACCGCGAGCTTCTGGCTTCGGCTCGCGTAGCCGAACGTGCCCACAAAGAGCGCGAGAAAAACCCACAGGAGATCGAAGCCGAGAAAGAGAGGCAAGAGGAGAAGCACGGCGGCCACGACCGTGTCACGCGCACCGGGAAGCAAGCGCGACGAAAGCTCCCGAAGGTCGTGGTAGTAGCGCCTGACATAGGCCAGCACGAGGACGGCGGCCAGAGCGACGCCGACGGCCGCGGCGGTGAGGGCCGAGAGGAGAACGATGCGCGCCGAGCCGACGCGCTTGGCCTCCCGGTCCGTGGTCGCGGCGGCAAGCGCGTTCACGAGGCGACTCGGCGCGTCCGCAAAGCGGCCGGCCTTCAAGGCCGCCGCAAACCGGGCCCAAGCGGGCTCCGGCAGGTTCGGATCGAACCGCACGGCGGCGTCTAGGAGCGCCTCCGCTCTATCGAAAGAACCCGCCTTGAGTTGGTGAAGAGCCGCCGCGGAGGTCGCGAGCGACAGATCGGTGTAGCGCCGAAAGCCCATCCGGCTCGTGAGCTTGAGTAGCTCTTCCGCCTTTTGGGAAAGGTCGGCGGCGTCCTTTCCGGACTCGGCCGCGCTCAGGAACTCGGCGAAACCACGCCGAAGGTCCCGCCGAAGAACCGCGTCTCCAATGTCGCTCGTGGCAGCTAGGCCCGAAGCGCCCGCGGTCGAGAACGCGAGAAGGAGAGCGGCACGGGCCGCGAGCCCGCGGACTCGTGTTCGTGCGATCGGAGTCAGCCCCGCCTCGGCACCGACGGAGCCGGGCCCTTCTTCGGAGGCGCGGCCAGCCGGGCAAACGCCATCTGAAGCTGGCCCAAGAGCCCCTCCAAGGCATCCGCTTCCTCAAACGACAGGCGCCCCTTCGTCTTGTCCCGGAGCGCATCGAGCGAATCGATGATCTGGCGGGTCGCGGTCAGGTCCACCTGCCTTCGCCCGGTCGCGGGGTCCGGGAATCCCTCAAGGTACAGGGATGCGGTCTGGGCCAGCATGTCGAGAAGTCTCAAGAAAGCCCGATTTGTGGGGATCTCGTCGGCCGACTCGCCGGGTGTTTCCGAGGGCTTGCCCTTGGAGAACGTGTCCTTTGCGGTGCTGGAAGAAGGGGGCGGGGAGTCTGGGGCCTCCAGCTCGGCCCGGATCTCCTCCCGGATCTCGCCCTCGGGCGTGAACAGCCGGCGATCGACGACCTTGATGGTCTTTCCAGTTTCGGACATATAACCTCGTAAACAGCCATATCTTAAGCGGACCACGTCCACAAGAGACGCGCGCGACGGGCCGCGAAGAGGAGAGAGACGAAAGATGAGTGAGGCCGCAAGCGCGGAGGAGGCCGGGCTCGCCGTCAAGGCGCTGGTCGAGCTGATGGACCGGCTCCGCACCGAATGCCCGTGGGACCGGAAACAGACGTTCGCGGATCTCGCCGGCTACCTCCTGGAAGAGTGCTACGAGGCTTTAGAGGCGCTCTCGGCCAGCGACTTCAACGCGCTTGAGGGCGAGCTGGGCGATCTCCTGTTCGAGCTCGTGTTCCTCGCCCGCCTCGGGTCCGAGGAGCGGGCCTTCGACATGGGCTCGATCGCCCGCAGGATTCACATGAAGATGGTCGCCCGCCATCCGCACGTCTTCGGCGATGCGCGCATCAACGACGCGGAAGGCGTGCGCCTGCAGTGGGAGGCTCTCAAGCGGAAGGAGCGCGAGGCGAACGGGAGTTCTCTTGGCCAGCAGGTGTCGTCGCCCTTCGAGGGTCTTCCCAAGTCCCTTCCGGCGCTCCTGAAGGCCGTCCGGCTCGCGAGCCGGGCCGCGGACATGGGCTTCGATTGGATCCGCGACGACGATGTCCTCGACAAGCTCGACGAGGAGGTTGCCGAGTTCAGGCGAGAGGTGCTGAACAAAGACGCCTCGAAGGAGCGCATCTCCGCCGAGATCGGCGACATGCTCTTCACGGTCGTGAACGTCGCGAGGAGGTTCGAAGTCGATCCCGAGGCGGCGCTCCAGGGCACCAACGCGCGGTTCCGGCGCCGTTTCGAGGGCCTTGCCAAGAGGGTCGCCGCGAGCGGAGGCGAGGTTGGCAAGACGCCTGCCGCCGAGCTGGACCGGCTCTGGGAGGACGAGAAGGCCGCCGAGGGTCCTCTCGCCGACGCCTGAACCCCGCGCTCGCGAGGGTCCTACTCCGCGAGCTCCGAAACGCGCACGCGACGATATCCCTCGCCCGCGAGCTCGGGCAGACGGCGCGTAAGAAACGTCAGGGTCGAGGCGTGCGGGTGGCCGATCACAACCGCGTGACCCTTCCGGACGGCGATGGCCATGGCCTTCGAAAGCGCCTCCGCGAGGGCCGCCTCGGGGCCTCCTTCGGTCTCGGCCTCCTTTCGCGCGTCGTCCAGAAACACGTCCCGCGAAAGCGTTGAGATTCCGAGGGCCCGCGCCTCGCGCTCGGCGACGGACGCCGGCGTGGTCCTCGAGTCGAGAAAGAAGAGCCCTCGATCCCTCACGACCGAAAGCACCGCGCGCACGACCCGGCGATCGGCCGTGGCCAAAGAGCCCTGGTGATTGTTCAGCCCGATCGCGGCCGGCACCGCCTCGATAGCGGCTCTGACCCGGCCCTTGATGGTCGGATCGTCGTCCTCTGGTCCCACCGCGAGCGCTTCTTTCGAACGGGAATTGGAGGGCTCCATCGGCAGGTGGACGAGGAGGTCCCATCCCTTCGACTTCGCGAGACGGGCCGCATCCGCGGCCCGCGGCGAGCCCGGCAGCACCGCGAGCGCGAGCGGGCCCGCAACGTCCTTGAGCCGGGCCAGCGACCCATCGTCGTGGCCGATGTCGTCGAGGACGAACGCCAGCACACCCTTCGAGCGCTTTCCGGTCACCTCGAAGTCGGCTGGAAGGACGGGCTTCGGCGTCGGGCTCGGGTGGGGCGACGGCCGCGCGGCCGTGGGGACGCGGGCCGGCGGAGGCGTCGGCTCCGAGCCACCCACCAGTCCTCTTAAGCCCTTCCAATTCAGGCGCTCGGGGCCGATGTAGAGAAGCAGAGCCGCTCCCGCCACCAGCCCCAGTGCAAAGATGAAGAGAGCCTTAAGAGAGCCGCCTTTCTTGCGGCCTCGACCCTTCATCCGAGCCTTCCGGGAGCGAGCGTCGCGGAGAGGTTCAGGAGACGGACTTCGAAGGCGGGGCGGTGAGCTCGGCGAGGAGCTTCACGCCGCGCGTGAGCACGGCGTCCACGGCCTCGCCGGCCTCGGGCTCCGCGGACGCGAAGACGCGCTCGTCTGGATCCAGCCCGCGCGGCGAGAGCGCGCGGCCGGTGACGGTTCGGATCTTCCCGACCGAGAGCTTCACGGCGCCTCCGCTCGCGAGCTTGACGACCTCTGACTTCATGCCCATTCCGCACGTCGATTCGCCTATCAGGAGAGGTCGCCCGGACTTCTTCGCCTTCTCGAACCGATCGGGACCGGTCTCGGTCGGCGACGAGGCCGGCTCCCCGTCGGGGCCTCCGGGTGGGTTTCCCGCGTTCGTGACCGCGGCGGTCTTCGTGGACGAGGTGGACGACTCGGGCGCCGAGGCGGCGACTGCCCCCGAGCCCGCTCCCGAGGGTTCCCGCCGCGCCGCGGTTTCCCCGGCGAGAAAGGGCGACTTCGAATTGCCCGTGGCCTCCCGAAGCGCGCCCGCGAAGAGCTCGGCCGCTCCGGCGGTCCCGCTGTCTACGAGGACAACGAGCCGGCCCTCGTGCCTTCTCTGGCCGGGCTCGGCCTTCCAGGACGTCCCTTCGATCTTCCGTCCCTTGAGCTCGGCGAGCGGCCCCGCGGGCACGAACAGCGAGGCCGCCTGAGCCGCCTCGTCGAAGCTCCCGCGCGCGTTGCTCCTGAGGTCGAGGACCAGCCCCTTCGTAGGGTCGAGGGGCGCGAGCGCCTCGCGAAGCGCTGCCACGGTTCCGGGTTCGAAGCTCGGGATCCGGACCACGGTTTCACCGGAAACACGCGAGACCGACGGCTTTTCCGGCGACCAAGAGCCGCGCACCACCTCGAGGGTCCGATGCCGTGGCTTGCCCTCGCGGACGACGAGGAGCCGCACGCGGCCGCCCGCCTTGCCGGAGAGCTGCGCCGAGACCTCCCAGAGGCTCATGGCCCGCGCCTGGCGGTCGTCGACCTTCTCGATCAGATCGTCGCTCTTGAGCCCGGCGGCGGCCGCTGGGCTCCCGGGAACCGCGGCGACCACCACGGGATAGCCATAGCGGCGGGTCAGGACCGCGCCCGAATCCACATAGCCTGGCTTTTCCCGGGCGGCCATCGCGGCCTCGAACGCGGCCATCTTGTCGGGCGGAACGTACTCGGCGAAGGGGTCCATGGCCTCGGTCATCCCCGCGAACGCGCCCTCGAAGAGGGGCTTCATCTCGACGGGCTCGACATAGTTCGAACGCACCAACGAAAGGACCTCGGTGAAGAGCCCGAGAGGTCGGTAGAGCCCGTCCTTGCCCTCCTTTTCCTTTTGCCCGGCGGCTAAGAGGGGCAGCACCACGAAGAGGCCGAGCATGAAGCTGAAGGAGGCGGTGAACGCGGCGACCTTTTTCTTACTCACGTCTTTTCCCCAAGCGGGCGATGATACGCGGCGGGATCCCGACGGTTTCCGGCAACGGCCCGGCGCTCAGCGGAGCCACAGGCGAGGATCGATCGAGACCCGGTCCTCGCGGATCTCGAAGTAGAGCCCGGCGATCTCGTCCTCGGAGGCCGACCCGACCCGCCAGGCTGGCGGCAGGGCGCAGCGGCACGTCGACGTTCTGGCCGGGAGCAAGCAGGGCGAGGCCGGGCCTCCTCCACGGCACGTGGCGGGACTCGTCCGCCTCGAGCGCCCAGGTGCCCGGCGGCAGGCCCCGCAGCTCGTAGCGG
>WBZQ01000403.1_pt1 | contig 12599 bp, 9 predicted proteins | sample 5204251 | NCBI WGS metagenome assembly WBZQ01 (sample SAMN12412402, study PRJNA552823) | activated sludge metagenome | isolation source: activated sludge from nitrification reactor of wastewater treatment plant... | place: USA: Virginia | collected 2017-09 | reverse complement strand
GATGTTGCAATTGGGTTCGCTGGGACCCGATCCGTTCGACGTCAGGCGCCTCGTGAGCTTGGGGGGCCAGTCGTTCCTCCAAGCCTTGGTGGTGACCGCCTTGCCAATCCGGGCCACGCACCTTCTCGATACCGGAATCGCGTCGCTGATCGCCTTGGGTCTTCTGGCAGGGCTTGTCCTTCGCCTTCGAATCGACCCGCGACTCGGCGCCCTGCTCGGCGCGGTCTTGCTGCTGTCCCCTCAGCTTCAGGCGCGCGGCAACACCTCGGCGTTGGGAACCGGGCTTGTCCTTCTCCTGGCCCTCTTCCGCCTTCTTTTGGACTTCGCTCCGGCGAACACAACGTCCAAGTGGACGGCGTTCTCTCAACTCGCGCCGCTTGCGCTGACGTTCGCGGCACTGTGCGCGGTGAAGTCCACGTTTCTCCCGGCGGCGTTCCTCCTCCTCGGCCTCACCGCGCTCTTTGAGACTCTCCGCGCCAAAACCATCCGCCCGCTCGTGGCGGCCTCTCTCGCGGGCTTGGCCGCCGTCCTTTGCCTTGCCCCTTGGATGCTTGCGCTTTACCAGTCCTCCGGCACGCTCTTTTTTCCCCTGCTTGGCAAGGGTTTCCAGCGCGAAGTTAACTGGAGCGAGGCGACGAGGCTCGCCGGAGCCCTCGGCCCGGACCTCGCGGAGTGGATCGAGCTGATCCTGAGGACCCTCTCGGGACTCCTCCCCATTGGGCTCCTGACGTTGGCAAACACGAGGAGAGCCGGGGACGAAGGTCCGTCGCTCGCTTCCGCTGCTCCAGCATTTGGTTTCTCAACCATGGCCGCCGCGCTTGTCTTCCGGCTGATGAGCGACCCGTTCCTCGACCGCAGCATCCAACGCTACTTCTTCGCGGTGGAGTCCGCCGCGCTCCTCGGGCTTTTGGCGGCCTGCTTCGCGGGATCGGCGACGAAGAAACAGGAAGAGCCCAAAACACCCACGCTGTGGCCCCTGGGGCTAGGCCTCGTCGTCGCCACATGGTGCCTCTTCGGCAACGCGCAAGCAGCCAAGGAGATGTACGCGCGGCTCGCGATGAACGTGATCGACGCGGTCTCTCGCGCGCCGCTTGTCGACGCCTCCGAGGAGGACGTCGCACGTGCCCTCCTCGCGAAGGCTCCCAAGGGTGCGACGGTCCTCGCGCGCCTGCGTGAGCCTTCGCTCCTCGACTTCAAGTCGCACCGCATCTCGATCATGTCGCTTCCCGGATGGTCCAGCTCGCCGCCGGGGATGCCGTTCTTCAAGGGACCCGAAGCGCTGGCGTCCTACCTGGAATCGCGATCGATCCGCTATCTCGCCTACGGTGGACGGGCGGGCGAGAGGAGCCTCCTTCAATTGAACGAGGAGGACATTCGCAACCGCTATCCCAAATCACGAGCCCGTTGGGCGATGCTGACCCTTCACCGCGATTTTCACCGGAACGTTCTCGAGCTCGCGACGGCGCGCCGAAGGCTGTACAACGGGGCCGACGACATCGTCCTCGACCTCGGCACGCGCGGCCTGAATCTCCCAATTGCCGAGGTCAAGGACCAGATCCAGGGCTTCTCCGACGACGGCTGGACAACCGGCAAAGCCACGATCGACGGCATTGGCTACACCGCGGCGCCAAGCGATCGCTACTTCGTTGTCGAGACGCGAGGCTGGCACCCATGGGCGCAAGATCCCGCGCGCTCAAGACTGGATGTCGAGGTCAACGGAGACGCCCTAAGCCCCGTGAGTCGCGGCCCGACCCGCTACGTCTACAGGCTGGACCCCTCAACCGAGCGGATCGACCGCGTGACCCTGACGTCTCCAACTCTTCCCGGATACTCCAGCCCCGACCGTCCCGCATTGGGGCTGGACGTCCTGGGCATCGGAACGGCGGCGTCCCCCGAAGCGACTGACCTGGGCATGGCAGGCCCCGTCCAGGCCGTCGCCCGGACCTTCGCGATCGCTTCCATCAAGCACCGCGAGAATTTCTCGGCAGACAACAACTGGACATTGGGCGAAGCGGTCCTGACCGACATCGCCTGTGAGGTGCGGCCGGAGGATCGAGAGCTGGTCCTCGACGTAGCCGCTTCCGATCCCAAGGGGTCAAAGGTCCGGCTCTTCATGAATGGCCTGGAGCTCCGCAGAAAGCCAACCGAGCCCAATACGTTCGTCTTCGAATTGCCCCCAAATCAGCATACGATTGGGCGCTTGAGAATCATCTCCTCCACGTGGATCCCCAAAGAACGTGGCTTGGGAGAAGACACAAGGGCGTTGGGAATCGCGGTCCACGCGATAACCGTGCAGTAGGGTTGTCCAATGCCGCGGCTTGCGAGGGCGATGGGCAGCTACCGCGGCAGTTCCCAAGGCAAGCTCTGACTCCCCAACCCCCTCTTTACAAAAGAGGGGGCTTCGGAACGCCGAGAACAGGCTCCGAGGTTTGGGCTAGGCCCCGTCCCCTCTGGCATGCGATCCCCAACTGCCCAAACGAGGCCGAACCACACCGAAGTCTCTCTCCCGCGAGAGCGGGAGAGAGACTTCGGGTGAGGGCCTTAGCAACCCAGCCTGAGGGCAGGAAATTGAGATTAGGTGCTCGTCCGTAGCCGTCACCGAACCACCGCCTCAACCCGCCGCGTTCGCCTCATACCCCTCCGCCGCGAGCCCCAGCGCGATCAGCGCCTCGGCGAGCCTCTCTCCCTCCGTCTCGGCGCCCAAGGCTTCCGCGAACCTCGCCCTCACCGTCGCTTCGCGCCCTTCGTCCCGTATTGGCAACCCGTTTCGCCTCTTCACCTCGGCGACCCGACGGCACAGCTCCAGGCGCCTCGTCACGGCGTCCGCGATCTCGTGATCGACGGCGTCTATGGCGCGGCGCACGCGCTCGATCGAGCCGCTTCGCCCGGGCAACAGCCCAAGCCCGTCGAGGAGAATCTCCAAGTCCTCGGGGAGGAGCGCTTGCGGACCGTCCGACAGCGCGGATTCGGGCGCGTCGTGGACCTCCACGATCAGGCCGTCCACCCCGGCTCCCCACGCGGCCCGCGCGAGACCCGCGACGAGGTCGCGCCGTCCCGCCGCGTGGGACGGATCGGCCAGGAGCGGCAGATGCGTCAGCGACCGCGCGGCCAAGAGACCGCCCAAGTCCAGCGTCCCGCGCGTCGCCTTCTCGAACGTGCGAATGCCGCGTTCACACAACATCACGTCGCGGCAGCCCGCGTTCAGAAGGTACTCCGCTCCGGACAGCCACTCTTCGACCGTGGTTCCAAAGCCCCGCTTGAGCAGCACGGGCCGGCCGCTCGCGCCCGCCTCCTTGAGGAGGTCGTAGTTTTGGCAATTGCGGGCGCCGATCTGAAGCACTTGGGCCTTCTCCGCGACCGGCCCCACCTGTGCGGGCGCCATGACCTCGGTGACGATCGGAAGACCGACGGCATCGCCTGCGGCCCGCATCCACGAAAGCGCCTCAAGGCCGTGGCCTTGGAACGCGTACGGCGACGTGCGCGGCTTGAAGACACCCCCCCGCAGCGCGGTGGCTCCGGCCCGCGCGACCGCGCGCGCCAGGCGCTCCACCTGGTCCGGCGACTCCACCGCGCACGGCCCCGCGATCACGGCACGGTGCCCACCTCCGACGACGAACGTACCGACCCGCACCACGGTTGACTCGCGCACCTCGGTCGCTCGCGGCAGCGCCGACATGCGCGGCGGGGTTGGGAACTCCGGCGATGGCCCCAGCCAGACGAAGCGGTCGCCGTTCCTCATCGCGAGCCCAGCGAGGCTTAACAGCGCTCGTTCGGGCACGATGCCGAACCCGCGGACGGGAACTTCGGGAACGCCCTGCAGGCTGAGGATCTCCGCCCCGGCTCCGTCCAAGGCCGCCATCGCCTTGGGACCCGTGAAAAAGGCCACGCGCGGCTTGGCGATCGGCACCAGGTCCATGCCCTCGGCTGTCAGATCCACTTCGCCCGGCCCGCTCGGGCGGCGCGCGATTCGCCAAAACCTTGTGAAGTTGGGCCGGATGTCCGACACGTCCTCATCGAGCAGCGCGAGCCCGGCCGCGAGGGCCGCGTCTTCCGAGCACACGGCCGCCCGCGCCCCGCCAAGCTCCGCGACGCGGAACGCTGCGAAGGCTGTGTCGTGGGTCTCGATCGCGTTCGCGTCCAGCCTCTCCAGAAGTTGCCGGCACTGCCTGAGCGCGGGAGGTTGCGAGAACACCTCGCGGACGTCCGAAAGCGCCGTGCCGGGTGGCGCCGCGAGGACAAGCCGAACCGGAACCCGAAGCTCGGCGGTGACCGTGAGCGCGGGGACCGCGCCGGCCTCCTGCGATAGAGCCCGCACCAACGCGTCGAGCGGCTCCATGATCGGACCCGCCACGCGATTCACCGCCGGCAGCACCACCGCATCCACCTCGTCTGAGAGAAGCGCCCGCAGGAGCTTCTCGAACGTCGGAAACGAGACCGGTCGCCCGAACCGAGCCGCCGCGCGATACCCAAAGGAGCCCGCCTGACCCTGGTAGCCGACCCGTGTTTCCGGAGGCAGGGCCGGGACGAGGCCCAATTCGGGAAGCGTTTCCGCGAAATCGATTTCCGTCGATCGAAGGGCTTGCGTGGTCATCGTCGTGCTCCTCTTTGCTTTGGGTTCCTGTTCGAGATCGCGTCCAAACGAAAAGGCCCCCCTCCGCCGCTTTGGGGAGGGGGGCCTTCGGTATCACCCGAGTGTCGTTCCGGCTAGCCGGCGGACTCCCTCCCCATGCAGGGCGTAAACGCACCGTAATAAAACCGGAAGGAGGTGTGGGAGGTCCGGCTCATGAACGTGGGGAGGAGCCTAGCACGGCTGTCAAGGGGGTCTCGCGAGAGGCCTCAGAACCTCTGACCCGACGCCGATCGGGGAAGGGCCGGGCTCCGCCTGCTATAAGCGCCGAGCGAGGAGTCAATCATGTCGCAGCTTCTTGCTTCACCGTCCATCGTGAAGGCCGCGGGCAGCAAGCCCAAGGTCATTGAAGAGTTCATCGGCCGCGTGAATTCCGGAACCGCCGAGGTCAGCATCGCCCGCATGAAGAGCCCCGGAGGCTGGATCGAACCCGGCCAGACGCCCGAGTTCACCGAATGCACGGTGGTGCTATCGGGCCTCCTGAGGGTGACGACTCAAGCTGGAGACCTCGACGTCCGCGCCGGGCAAGCGGTCGTCACGAAACCAGGAGAATGGGTGCGCTACTCAACGCCGGAGCCCGAAGGAGCCGAGTACATCGCGGTCTGCCTGCCCGCGTTCGCGCCAGGGCTTGTGCATCGGGATGAAGGGTGACGCAACCTCGCGACCTGAGGAGAGGCCCTTGCCCTCTTATCGCACGAGAGGAGCGGGGGCAGCGGCTACACGTTGAAGGCGTGGGCGCCGGCTCACGTCGATAAGTAGCCCACCGATGAGTTCCGACGTGCCGGAAACGACTCGTCGGCTTTTCCGTCATTTCATTCGGCGAATTCTGGCGGGTCGCGACATTGTAGTGGCGTGACAGCTTCCGGAGACGCGTTGGCGCCGCGCCGCTCGCTCGCGCGCCTTCACCTGTCGGTCGACGACCGCGAGACCCGCCCGACCAGCCGTGGCCTTACGAAGCGACTCGCTTTAGGCTTAGTCGCGGCAACGGGGGCCGGCGCCGGGTTGTTGCTCTCCCAGCGCCCAGAACAGGTTTCGCGATCCGCACCCGTTGCCACTCCCGTTCGGGTGACGGCGGGCCAGCTGGTCGCATCCGGGCATGTCGTGGCCCATCGTTCGGCGCGCGTAATCCCAACCGTCTTCGGCCGCATCGAAGCCGTCTCCGTCAAGGTCGGGCAGGCGGTGACTCGTGGGCAGGAGCTCGCGAGGCTGGAGACTCACGAACTGACGGCAGCTCTCAAAGAGGCCAACGCAGAGGTGAAAGTCGCGACCGCTCGCGCGCAAGCATTGCTCCGTTCCGCCGGGCGCGCCCAGCGCCTTCAAAAGGCCGGCCTGCTTGCCGAGGATTCCGCGGAGGCCGCGAGTGCAGGCGCCGCGGTCGCCCGAGCCGAGCTGCAGCGCGCGGTCGCCAGACGCGAGGCCGCCGAGGTTCGACTGCGCAACGCTCTCCTGCGCGCGCCGTTCGCCGGGGTGGTCGCCGAGCGCACACTCGAGGTCGGCGATGTCGCGGGTCCGGCCCCTGGCGGGGTAGGGACCTCCAGCGGTGCCCTGCGCATCGTCGCGCTCGACCAACTGCGCATAGAGGCTGACATTGAAGCCTCAGCACTGGCGCGAGTGGGGCTTGGCCAACCGGTCGAGATTAGGCTGGAATCGGCGCCAGACCGCTCCCTGCGTGGATGCGTCGCACTCGTCGATCCGCAGGCCAACCGCCAAAAGGGCACGGTTCGCGTCGAGGTGTCGTTGCGAGACGCGAGAGGCTTGCATGGCCTGATGCCAGACCTCGCCGCGAAGGTCGTGTTTCTAGGAGGCCCCGCTTGTCCGACGTCCTGATCGAAATTCGGGCACTTTGCAAGAGCTACCAACGCGGCAGCATGACCATTGAACCCCTCCGTGATCTCCACCTCGGCATCAAAGCCGGAGAGTTCTTGGCACTCGTGGGACCGTCCGGGTCCGGCAAGACGACCCTGCTCAACATCCTGGCCGGCATCGATCGCGCCGACTCTGGAAGTGTACGGTTCGAAGGCGCCGATCTTCAGGCGCTGACGGAAAGCGAACTCGGCCGCTGGCGGCGCGATCACGTGGGATATGTCTTTCAGTCGTACAATCTACTTCCTGTTCTGACCACTTGGGAGAATGTCGAGCTGCCGCTCATGCTGAGAAGCCTGCACCGCGACCGCCGCATTCAGCAGGTGTCAGCGGCCCTGGAAGCAGTCGGGATCTCCGAGCTGGCCAACCAGTATCCACACCAGCTGTCGGGAGGCCAGGAACAGCGCGTGGCCATCGCCCGAGCCCTCGCGACCGATCCAGAGTTGATCCTCGCCGACGAGCCGACCGGCGACCTCGATGCGCAAGCGGCGGCGGAGGTCTTGAGTCTCCTCTCCGAGCTCAACCGCGATTGGGGAAAGACGATCGTCATGGCCACTCACGACCCCCGAGCGCTCCACTATGCCAAAAGCGTCAGCGCCCTCGACAAGGGCGTGCTTTCGGATCTCGCTCCTCACCGCCAGACCGCGTCGGCTCCAATGGGTGGGCTCCCATGAGCGGGCACTGGAAACTCATCCGCAGGAATCTTGGGCGGGCTCGCGGGCGCCTGGTTCTCACTGTGAGCGGAGTCGGCGCCGGCGTCTTGGTCCTTTGTGTACTGCTCACCGTTGTCCATGGGCTGCGACGTTTCACGGCCCAAGCCACGGCACAGCCCGTGATCGGAGTCGCCGACCGCTATGGCGCACTCGGCATGCCGGAGAGCCACGCCTCGCTGGTCCGTGCGATGCCCGGCGTCGTCTCGGCCATGAGGGTCAACTTGGGCAACGGCACCTACCGGGATCCCAAGGAGCGGATTCGCCTGTGGGCCGCCGATGCGTTCGCCGTCGAGTCCGTGCTTGGGGGCTTTCCCGGCTTTGGGAGCCTGGCCCGGACGGACTACGAGCGTCTCTCCCGGAACCGCCGAGGGGCTCTCGTCGGGAAGGCTCTGGCGCTCCGGTACGGCTGGCAAGGCGGCGACACGATGGCTCTGCGTGGACATTTCGACGACGAGGACCACGAGTTCGAACTCACGGTCGCCGCCGTCATTCCGCCGGGGTTCTTCGACAATGCGATCGTCTTCCACCGCGAGCTCCTGCAGGAGAAGACCCTCACACACAAGGGCCAAGTGGATCTCATCCTTCTCGGCGCCACAGCGTCGGAGGTCAGTCGTTTGGTTTCGGAGATCGAAGAGGGGTTTGTCAACAGCGCGGCTCCGGTCCGAGCCATCGCGGCCAGCACCCTCTTCAGTCGCCTCCTGGCCGGAACCAGCCTGGTCGGCATCGCGACCGCGCTCAGCCTGCTGGTCTTCGTCGCGGTGACGGCGATCGCGGCCAACAGCGTCGCCCTCTCCGTCCGCGAGAGAACTCGTGAGGTCGCCGTGCTCCGCGCCCTTGGATTCTCCAGGCGGGACGTCTTCGGCATACTGGTCGGAGAGTCGACGTTGGCCGCGCTCGCCGGAGGCGTCTTGGGAACTTTCCTCGCCGTAGCAGGCTTCTCCACGGCCGGCTTTGTCGTCAAGGTTGGGCCGCTGCGGTACTTCGAAGTTCCCTGGACCTCGATACCCCTCGGTCTGGCCTTCGCGGTGGGAGTCGGTGTGATGGCCGCCGTAGGACCGGCGCTTCGCGCGGTCCGGTTTCCCATTGTCCAGGCTTCCAGGGCACTCCCATGATCCCACTGCGCTACAGCCTACGCAGCCTGACCGCTCGCCGGGCCACGAGCGCGACGACCGCGAGCACCGTTGGCCTTGTGATCCTGGTCTTCCTGACCCTCGCGGGTCTCGCTCGGGGAATGCAGGCCACGATCGTCGCTGTCGGCTCGACCCGCAATGTCATCCTGATCAGCCCGGGAGCCCTGTCCCTCGGCGCGAGTGCCATCGACCGCCGAATTGTCGGCGAGGTCCGCCTGCGGCCCGAAGTGGCGACGGCCGCCGAGGGCGTTCCCCTGGTCTCCCCGGAATTGGCGATCGCGGACGACGTCTTTCTGCCGGGCTTTGGAAGGGCTATGAGCCTCACACTCCGCGGCGTCCGCGACGAGGCCTATCGCGTTCACCCAAACATCACGATCGTAAGCGGCCACCCCCCGCACCCCGGCAGCGGGGAGGTTCTCCTGGGGCAGCAGGTCGCGAAACAGCTCGGCGTGGTCGCCACCGGTCAACAGATCAAGATAGGCCCCCGCCACTGGAAGGTCGCCGGTCTCTTCGCGGCCGCCGGCAGCGCCCTCGAATCCGAGATCTGGGCCGACCTCGACGACGTCTTTGTGGCCAGCCGACGTCGACAGCTCTCCGCGGTGACCCTCGCAGTGCGCCCCGGAAATGAACCTCGAGCCGTGGCGGCGGCATTCTCCGCCGACCCGCGGCTCGGCATTCAAGCGCTCACAGAGCCAGACTTCTACAAGATGCAAGCCTCAGACACCGAGGGCCTTGGCACCGCGACCATTGCCATCACCGCCGTTCTGGGCTTGGCAGCGGTCTTCGGCGCCATGAACACGTTGTACGCCGCCGTGATGACGAGGCTGCGGGAGATCGGCTGCTTGCGCGCACTCGGCTTCTCCCGCCGCGCCGTGCTGGCCTCCTTCGCGCTCGAAGGCATTGTCCTGGCCCTCGTCGGCGGGGGCGCCGCCTGTCTCCTCGCATGGTGCTTGAGCGGCATCCGACTGTCGACTCTGGTCGATGGCCAAGTGCTCCAATACGACATGCGGATCGAGCCCGGACTCATCGCTCTCGCGCTCGCCCTTTCCGCCGGCATCGGCGCCACCGCGGCGGCCCTTCCGGCACTCCGGGCCGCCCGCATGGACCTCCGGACCGCGCTTCGCCGCGAGTGAAGCAGAGATGAGTTCCCGGCAGGCTACACCCGAGGCGGCGCGAGAACAGGCCGTGCTATTGGCCAGGCGGCGTGGCGAGATCTCATGCGACGCATCCTTTTCGGTCCTCTACGATTGCTATTCGGCTCTCGTGACCGCCTGGCTTGCCGTTCGGGTCGACATCGCGACGGCCCAGGACCTCTCTCAGGACGTATGGGCCACTTTCTATCGCCGTTGGCGCTCCTGGCAGCACCGGCCCGAGATGGAGACGCCGGACGCGCGGCCGATCCTCAGCTTCCTCTTCCGCACGGCACACTTTGTTCTCACGGCACATCGACGGCAGCAACACACGGGCGCGCCACTGGAGGAGTCGGCCCCATGCGCAACACCGCCAGCGGCCGAGGATATGCTCTCGCGAATCGAGGCCGCCCGCGCCCTGCGCCTCGCCCGCGAACTGTGCTCGCAGGAGGAGCTCGAAGCCCTTCTCGCGCGACTGTCGGGCGTCTCGCTCCGGGAGGTCGCGGTCCTCCAAAGCACAACAACGGCCACTGTCGACCACCGTGTCCGACGGGCCCTTCGCCGGCTGCGCGCCGCTCTCGCTCACACGCCATTCAACCCGAGGAGCCGAAGATCATGACCGCGATTTCGGGCTCTGAGCAGGAGCTGCACACGGCATGGGCCGCCCTCCTGGAGGCTATCCCGCAGGCAGCCCTCGCAACGCCACAGTCCCTTCGCGCTCCTGTGCGCGCCACTTCCTTGGTAGCCGATCTGGAGGAACTGCGATTGGAATTGCAAACCGCAATTCGGCACCTGCACACCGACGGCGCCGCGCGGCGCTTCGTCACATCCGCGTGGACCGCCCGAGATGTGCTCGCTCATCTGACCTCCTGGATGGCCGAGACCAGACGACAGGTCGAGACTATCAGACGTGGCGAGCCATTCGAATACGCAATCCCGTATGCCCTCACTGTGTTCGGCCCTGCCGAGTGGAATGGAAGGGAGGTCGAACAGCGCCGCGAACGAACCGTGGCCGCACTCGAGGAAGAACTCATGGGCGAGCTCGACTGCCTCGAAACCGCGCTCGTTCACATGCGCCCAGAGCTCCTCAATGAGCCTCGCGCGCTGCCGTACGCGCCGACGGGGAATCCGTCGGAACGGTGGCGCGGCAGCCTGACTGAGGTTGTCATCGGCCAATGCATGCACCAACGGCTGCATCTCGCCAGGCTCCACGCGCATTGGAGGAATCGGCGTTGAGGTGGCGGTGAAGCTGCCTCGCGCGCGACCAGTAGACAACCGCCAGGGTCCACCGAGCCCCCTCCAAAACGCGAACGGGGCCTTGCGGCCCCTTTCGCTCCGTCCGATCCGATTTCCGGGTGGTTTAGTTGGTGTTGACCGCGACGTCGTCGATCACGAACGACGTCTGCAGGCTGGTGTCTTCGGTTCCGGTGAAGTAGAGCTGGATGGTCTGGCCCTTGTAGGACGAGAGGTCGAAGGTCTTCTGCGTGTACGTGGTGTTGGCGTTCAGGTTCGAGTACGTTGCCAGGGTCGCGAGGACCGTGCCGCTGGTGTTGCGGATCTGCGCCTTGAGCGTGTCGTAGGCCGTTGTGGTCGTGGTTTCGGCTGTGTCGATTCTCAGCCAGAAGGTGTAGGTTGCGGTGGTCGCGCAGGACGGGATCGTGACCTGCTGCATCAGCGTCTCAGTGGTTGACGTGCCGTTGCCGAGGAGCCAGGCCATGTAGCTTCCGGTGCGGGCGGGGCGGCTGGTGCTGTTCGTGATCACACCCGCCGTCGCCGTCCAGGTGACGTTGCCGGACTCGAAGCCCGCGTTGCCAACAAGCTGCTGCGGGCTGCACGCGGCGCCGGCCGTGACGCTGGTGACCTTGAAGCCATAGTCGGTGACCGAGGCGTCGGAGGTCAGGCGGATCTTGACCGTGTCGCCCGAGACCACCTTCGTGGCGCTCGCGAGCTGGGTGCTGGTGAAAGGCGAGCCGGTGATGTTGACCCCGTTCTTGTCCATCACATAGATCTTGTCGTAGCTGTTCTCGACCTTGGTAAGCGAGTCGAACGTGACGTTGATCGAGGAGGGCGAGCCCGCCAGCGTGTAGGTCCAGGTGAGGTCGGTGTTGTTGGCATACGGGTGCGCCGACTCGGGATAGACCGAGCTTACGGGGTTGACCGTGATCGTGCGGGTCTGCGTCGCCGAGGAGGCGCCCTTGTTGTCCGTCGCCTTGAAGGTCACGCTGTACGTTCCCGCGGTCGCGTAGGTGTGCGCGCCGGGCGAGAGAGCCGTTGAGGTTGTGGAGTCGCCGAAGTTCCAGGAGTAGGTCAGCGTGTCCCCCGCATCGGGATCCGAGGCCGAGCCGCTGAAGGTGACCGAACCGCCCGCGGTGATCGTGACATCGGCGGCGGGTGCCGTGATCGAGGCCGTGGGCGGGTTGTTGAGGGGCGTCGTGATCGCGAGCTCCCAGAAGCCGCGGCCGTGGGAGCCCGCGCGCACCATCGAGCCGTCGGGGAGGATCGCGATGTCCCAGGTGGAGACCGGCGGGAGGCCCGTGCCGAAGCGCGCGAAGTTGGCGCCGCCGTCCGTCGAGCGATAGATGCCCACGTCGGTTCCGACATACAACGTGCTCGAGTCGGTCGGGTCGACCCGCACGACGTGGACCGGGAAGCTCGGAAGGCCGGTGTCGATCTGCGTGAAGGTGGTTCCGCCGTCGACGGTCTTGTACAGGCGCCCGCCCGTTCCGCCGCCTGCATAGCCGACATAGAAGACGCTGGTGTTTGTGGGGTCGAATTCCACGTGCCGGGCGTACTTGCCGGCCGGGAGGATGCTCGAAAGCGCGGTCCACGTGACGCCCGCATCGGTCGACTTCTTGATGTTGCCCGAGCCGGTCGCGGTCAGGATGTAGCTCGAGTTGGACTTGGCAACCGCGATCTTGGTGAGATAGCCCTTGGTGCCGGCGTTGCCGAGGTCCGTGGTGGAGCGCTTGGTCCAGGTGGTCCCGCCGTTCGCCGAACGCTGGATGCCGCCCGTGCCGGTAAACTCGAGACCGAGCCGGTGAATTGCGCCGTCGAGCCCGAAGCGCTGGCTTACGCCGAGCGAATCGGAGAAATTCGCTTTTAGGTTGAGGTGACCCGAAGCGAACGGATAAGGCAC